>Ga0310690_10001285_pt1 | contig 45141 bp, 35 predicted proteins | sample AusTroGonzalo_MG_2_FD_207661 | JGI IMG/M metagenome (GOLD analysis project Ga0310690, IMG submission 207661) | Bovine rumen microbial communities from tropical cattle in Woodstock, Queensland, Australia - Gonzalo_04 (v2) (version 2) | ecosystem: Host-associated > Mammals > Digestive system >... | reverse complement strand
TTTGCATGTACCTCCAACAACTGTTTTTGGACAATTTTTAATTAAAGTTCTTAGTTCTCCAATGGTAGGAAGACGCCAATCATCATACCCATTTTCTTTAAGATTTTCACAATAATTTACTGCATCCAACCATTCCTTTTTATGTTTAGCAAGCATTGACCAATGCAAGCCTGTTCGTTTTGCTTCTTTGTTTATTTTTGTTCTCTCGACTTGATGCGCTTTTTCCTTGGCTTTTTTAATGTTTTCTAACATCTTTTGCCCAGCCGTCACATATTTTTTTTCATTATATTTTCCCCTTACACAACGAGAAAATGCAAACATTCCAGGTCCAAACAGGTGTTTAGTGTTAAATATATTTCCTTGTCCAAAATTTATGTACCATGTTTGTTTTGGCTCATCTGATACGGCTGTAGAGGACCAAAACATGTCTCTATCTCCTAATTTGCTGAGATTATGTGGATAGTCACAGTCAAGCGTAATAGGATCACATGATGGGGCACAATTTTCTAAATCCCAACAATTAAGCGCTGAACAATTATTTTTTTCACTTACTTTGCAACTTCCACCAGAAACAGCAGAATTATCTTTTAGGAGAGTTCGAAGTTCATCAATATTTGGCAATCGCCAATCGTCATAACCGTTTTCAACAAGGTCTTCACAATATTTTTTTGCATCTTCTAATTGCAAATTGCTAGATTTTTTTGACCACTGTAAATTGTCAGAATTTTCTGCAATTACAGTGAAGCTAAAGAACAAAAAACTTAAGATAATAAAAACAACTGAAATTTTATTCATGATTTTCCCCCGAAAAATTATTAGCAATGACAAGTCGGACTGGAACTTCCATCACAACATACGACATTTCCCCAAGCATCACACCCGCAAACGCCACGATGATGAGAACAACATCCTTTATTGCCTTTTCTCTTTAGATCGAAAATGTTTGAATCTTCGGAAGATTGGCAATTCAGAACAGGTGAATTTTTTTCCTGAATATTGTTGTCAGCAAAAAGCTGAAAAGAGAGCAAAAGCATAAATAATAGGCAAAACTTGTTCATTCTTTTACCTTACACAACGGATAAAATAACCAGATTCTTTGGAATCATATATTACTGCTCCAGAAGCAAAGAAAATTATCCACGCACTATATGATTTGTCAGATACCGAAGAAGAAGACCACATAGCAGCAGAATCTCCCAACTTACTATATCTGCCATCAGCATACTTTTCCAGTTTACCAAAACCATATGCTTCAGCACAGGCTTCAATGTTTTGGCATTTGGAAGACAAACATCCTTTTTTTTCACTCACCTTGCATGCTTCGCCTAAAGCTGTTTGTCTGTTTATTACCAGTGTTCTAAGTTCATCAATATTTGGCAATCGCCAATCTGAATAACCATCCTCATTAAGATTGCGACAGTATGAAATAGCTTCGTTCCATGTCATTATATCAAGAGAGTGCGAGGACCACTGCAATCCTTGAGAGACCTTATCATGCTCTTTTGTCTTTTTTTCTTCGTGAAGATTTTCGCCATTATCAAGAGTCATTCCGCATTTTTTCGCTTCTTCAGGACAGTACTTTTTTACACAGAAAACAGAATCCGTTGCCGACAATCCAGAACAATGATCTGCTACACATTTAAGAAGATTGCCGGCTTCCAGGAATGCGTTTCTTGATGATTTTGCAATTGCCAAACTATTGCATGCTTGTCTATTATGGTGTTTTGCTATGCAAGCATCTATAAAATCTCCGGTATCTTTGCAATTTTTCAAAGAAGCGTTGTTTAAGCCGAAGCAACGTTTCGTTTCTGTAGGACACAGATCATACGAACAAAGCATCTGGGCTGTACTATCTTGAATATCCGAACAATATCTTTCACTACACTTAATAAAATTAAACATGTCTTGCCTGGCTTCTGCCGATGATTGATTAAAACAGTATTGTGCACAATTTTGACTTAAATTATTGATTTCGCATAACGGCGTGCATGCCATCATTTCACTGCAAGTCGTATTTGCTCCAACAACATTTCCATAGGCAAACAATAAAAATAGAAAGCCAAACAACAGAAATAATTTCTTCATCTTTCGCTCCAAATATATCACATCAAATCATATAAATCAGGCGATTATATGTGTTTGTTTACGAATGGTCAATAATCGCATTACTTGGAGTCATAAAATATTTTCTGTATGTGCTACACTAAAAAAAGGAGGTATTTTTAGTATGGACGGCACAACACTTGGCAAACGAGTGAGAGAGTTAAGGCGTAAAGCCGGAATAACGCAGCTCGATCTTGCCTGCCGGGTGAATATCAGCGAAAGTTATATCGCGCTGATAGAGGCCGACAAACGAAACCCCGGAATGGATATAATCTCAGCTTTGGCAAACGAATTTCATGTATCGGTCGACTACCTTGTAAGCGGAAAAACCTCGGAAGATGACAATCTCAGGGTCAGGGAGTGGAGTTCGCTTATAAGGGAGAGATCTCAGAAAGATATCGAAAGCGCACTTAAACTTGTCCGTGTTTTCTTTGAATGTATGGACAGTAAAAAATAATTTTCTTCTCACGGCGTAAATCCGATATTTTTTGACTAAATTTGGATTAAAACAGAGAATAGGAGGTTAAAAACGGCGGCGTTGCCGAAATTTTGTGAGGAAAAATGAAATATGCGCTGATCGGTTGCGGAAGGATCGCGGTGAACCACATCAAGGCGGTTGTCAACAACGGTTTGGAGCTGACGGCGCTCTGCGACATCGATCCGGAACAGATAGGAAGGCTCGTCGAAAAGACAAAATTCACTGGAAATCCTGAACGTTACACTGATTACAGAAAGATGCTTGCAGAGCATCCGGATATCGAACTTGCAGCTATTGCGACCGAGAGCGGATGCCACGCCGGGATCGCGCTTTTCTGCATAGATCGCGGGGTGAACGTCATCATCGAAAAGCCGATGGCGCTTTCTATGGCTGATGCCGACGAGATCGTGAAACGTGCTTCGGAAAAGGGTGTGACGGTCTCCGTCTGTCATCAGAACCGCTTCAACCCTGCTGTCAGAGAACTCCGTCAGGCGATAGAGGGGGGCAGGTTCGGAAAGATTTCGCACGGCTCGATAAACGTAAGATGGAACCGCGGAAGGGAGTATTACGATCAGGCTGACTGGCGCGGAAAGTGGGCGAGCGACGGCGGCTGTCTCTTCAACCAGTGCATCCACGGGATAGATCTGCTGCGCTGGCTGATGGGCGATGAGGTCGATGAGGTCTACGGCGTGACGAAGCGGCAGATCCACGACTACATCGAGTGCGAGGATCTCGGGATGGCGGTCGTAAAGTTCAAAAACGGCGCTGTCGGGACGATCGAGGGGACTGTGAACGTCTATCCGAAGAACCTTGAGGAGACGCTCTTCGTTTTCGGCGAAAAGGGGAGCGTGAAGCTCGGCGGTCAGGCAACGAACAATATCGAACTTTGGAATTTTGCGGATGAATGCGAAAAAGATAAAGAAAATCAGTGCCTTAACGAGGCTGCGCCCAATGTCTATGGCAACGGGCATACGGCTCTTTACGCCGATGTCATCGAAGCGGTCACGAAGCACCGCAGGCCGCTTGTCGATGCAGTTGCGGGGCGCAACGCGGTAGAGATGATACTCGCGGTCTATCTATCGTCTGCTACGGGAAAACCGGTGAAGCTGCCGTTGAAGAGCGGTGCGTCGACAGATTTCAAAGGTATGTTCGATAAGGTTGAAAATAAATGATTTAAGGGAGTTAGGTATGGAAATCCGGCTGATGAACGTGAAAAGGCAGCATGAAGCTCATGCGGCTGAGTACGAGGAGGCGGCTCTTCGTGTCCTGCGGAGCGGCTGTTACATCGGCGGGGAGGAGGTCTCTGCGTTCGAGTCGGAGTTCGCGGCATACGCGGGGGCTGAGTTTGCGGTCTCCTGCGGCAACGGAACAGACGCTCTGATCCTGGCGCTGCGCGCCCTCGGGATTGGTGCCGGCGATGAGGTCATCACGGTACCCTGGACCTTCTGTTCTACGGCCGAGAGCATCGCGACCGTCGGGGCGAGACCCGTTTTCGTCGACGTTTCGCCGGAAAGTTTCTGTATCGATCCGAGCCTGATCGAAAGGGCGGTGACTCCCAGGACCAGGGCTGTGCTGCCGGTCCATTTTTACGGTCAGAGCTGCGATATGAGGGCGATCCTCGGGATATGCCGGAAGCACGGTCTGAAGCTTGTCACGGACTGCGCTCAGTCTGCTGGAACATCCTTCGAGGGCGAACGCCGCGGGATTTTGGGCGATATCTCCTGCTTTTCGTTCTTTCCGACCAAAAACCTCGGCTGCGCGGGCGACGGCGGGATGGTCCTGACGGACGATGAGGCGCTTGCCGGCGCGTGCAGGTCGCTGAAGGTCCACGGATCGGGTGCAAGCGGGCTCGGCTTCCTGCGCCGAGAGTACGAAAAACGTGGTGAGAGGTTCCCCGAAAACATGCCGGACGGTACATCGAAATATTACAACTATCTGATCGGCTACAACTCGAGGCTTGATGCAGTACAGGCCGCGATTTTGAGGAAAAAACTCAATTATATCGACGAGTTCGTCGATGCGAGAAGGGCGAATGCCGCATATTACAACGACGCTCTTCGCGGCACTGGTTACACTCTGCCGAAGGAGAGTGCGGGGAGCCGGCATTCATATTATATTTATGCTCTGAAGCACAGAAACGCCGGTAAAATCATGGAGAAACTGACGGATGCCGGCATTCAGTGCGGGGTCTATTATCCGGTACCGCTCCACCTGCAGGGGGCTTTCGCCTATCTCGGCTATCGTCAGGGCGATTTCCCAGTGACGGAGGAGCTTGCGCGGACGACCTTTGCGATCCCGGTCTATCCGGAGCTTACTGGCGTCGAGAAGGAGTACATTGTTAAAATTCTGAGGGAAGCAGATGGCGAGTGAAAAGGTCTTTATCCACCCGACGAGCATAGTCGACGAGGGTTGTGAAATAGGTGAGGGAACAAGGGTCTGGCACTGGTGCCACCTGATGGGCGATGTCAGGGTCGGCAGGAACTGCAACATCGGCGAGCACGCCTTTATCGAGAACGGCGTGAGGCTCGGCGACTGCGTGAAGGTCAAGAATAACGTGGCCATCTATTCAGGAGTCGTCTGCGAGGACGATGTCTTTCTTGGGCCCAACTGCGTCTTCACGAATGTCGCAAACCCGAGAAGCTTCATCGAGCGCAAGGCTGAGTTCAAAAAAACCGTTATAAAAAAAGGCGCTACGATCGGTGCAAACGCGACGATCGTCTGCGGGAACGACATCAACGAATACGCCTTCGTCGGCGCGGGAAGCGTCGTCACGAAGAGCGTTCCGGCCTACACGATGGTTATCGGTAACCCTGCAAAATTTTATGCTCACGTCTGCAAATGCGGTGTGAAGCTCAACAAAAATCTGGTCTGCCCCGCCTGCGGAGCGAAGTATGCTGCCTCCGACAGCGGTGAGATATCACCTGCCGAATAGCTGGAAAAGTTTTACGGTTATTATCGAGATTTTCATCTGGAAAAAGGTCTATTCCGTGCAGTACGCGGTGCTGAGCTGACAGCCTACGCACCTCATTTCGCCGCCGGAGAAGCCGTTGTCTTCGCAGGTGATCAGCTCTTCATTGGTCGCGAAGTCGTAGAGTGTCTCAAGCAGCGGCTTGTAGTAGCTTGTCGCCTTCGTGAGTGTGCTTGTCAGCGGTTCTGCCGCGCTGCCTGATCTCAGGAAATAGGGGTAGTAGCTGAAGTCGTAATCGTCCAGACCGGAGTGTGTCTCGGCCGGCAGACTGAGCGACGTGTCGTAGATCTGAACTATCGAAACAAGGAGCTTTTTGCCCTTTGCTATCGTGTATGGAGCGTTGAGCACGAACTCGTTCCTGCCGTTTTGGATCGAGTCCAGATCCTGCTGGTAGACGAGCGTCGAGCTGTCTCTGAGCGACTGCCAGGTCTGACCTTCAAGCGAGAAATCATCGCCGGTTTTGAAGTATATACGCATTTCACGCGGTCTTTCGCTTGCTGCGTTCGTAGTCAGGCGGACAGCGCGGATCCTTCCTGCCGCGATGTCGTCGCCCCAGTAGACTGCGGTCACGATGTTCCATCTGTTGTCGGCGCGGAGCGGGGAAGCCGCCTTCTGATCCGTCGAATCGAACGAATATGAAATGTAACTCGGCATCGTGACCTCGATATCGCAGTTCTCAAGCGAGCTGTCCGAGAACTTGTCGAGGAGTCGGTTGCCGCAGGTGTGGGTGCACTCCGAGTAATCGTAACCCGAGCAGTCTCCTTTGCAGCGGGCGTATGCCGTTATAGAGTAGACTGTGCTGCCCGAATTCTCGGCGTTGCAGGACTGTGTCGAATATGACGAATGTTCGCAGACCTCGTCGCCCTCCACCTTGTCATTTCCGCAGCCTATCGGCCTGAGATACTGCTCTTCAAGCTGACATTGGTTGTTGTAGCTCTGGTAGTAGTCGATGGTGCAGGTCGTCCTGTTGCAGTAGGGCGTTCCGTCCTTATATTTTGCGCAGACACGTTCGATTTTGACCATTCCGTCGCCGGTCTGTGTCGCCGAGCCGTAGGGGCCGTCGATGTAGAGAGCGCCGGAGATGACGTTGTCAGTCCTGCGGTAGGATGTCCCTGCGCTTCCGCTTCTGGCAACATTCATGCTGCTGCTTGACAGGTAGGAGTCACAGCTATCCGGTAGTGTGTGGTGTCCTGCTCCGCCGGCTCCGCCCTTGAGACCGCCTCCGCCGCCGCCGTCGTAGGTGTGCATGTCGTCGTTTTCACACCCGAACAGACACAGCGAGGAGTTGCAGTCGTGCTCGACATCCTCGTCAACGTAATGGTATCCGCCGCCGCCGCCGCCGTTTCCGCCAGCCCCGCCGAGCTGGCCGCTCTTGCCTTTGCCGGAACCGCCGGCACCGCCGATTGAAAGCGCTCTGCCGCTTGCACTGCCTGTGAGACCGCCTCCGCCGCCGCCGTAGGTGTTCGTGCCTCCGTCAGTTGCTGATATCGAGGTCGAAATGGATGATGAAGTGCCTCCTGAAGAGGTGTAAGCCGCTCCGCCGCCGCCGCCGGCTACTACCAGAATGGTAGAGGTCGCTGCCGCTGTCGAGTAGCTGCTCCCGAGACCGATGAATGAGGCTCCGCCGCCGCCGCCAGTGCTGTTTGCCGTGCTGCCGCGCGATCCGACCGAGTAGTAGAACTGCAGCCCTGCTTCGAGCCTGTAGATCGATGTGACGATGTTGCCCTTGCCGCCGGTCCCTGTCGATCCGTTACCGCCCTGAGCGCCTGCAAGCGTCAGTCTGTAGTAACCGTCCTCAGGCACGGTCCAGATGCCGGAACCTGCCGTGATATGGACTATCGTGTTCGGTGTGCACTCTTCTTCGTTCCTGTCGGTGCAGTTTGCAGTCATCGGCAGATCAGGTTCGCACTCCTCTCCGCTTTCGTAGTCGATCACGCCGTCGCCACAGTGCGAGCTGAGACCGGAACACTGAGAGTTGCAGTGTCCGTAGGTCCCGTTGAGATCGCCGTGGTCGCATACTTCCGGGAAGTCCATTATGCCGTCGCCGCAGTTGGTATAGCCTGTGCAGAAGGTGTTGCAGTGGTCTTCCGTGCCGTTGAGCTCGCCTTCATCGCATGTTTCGTCGCCGTTGAGTTCGCCGTCGCCGCAGTGCGGTCCGAGCCCCGAGCAGTCGTTTTTGCAGTATCCGTAGGTGCCGTTGTTCGCACCGTCGTCGCAGGCTTCACTGCCGGCTGTGACTACGCCGTCGCCGCATTCGAGAACACGCGTACAGATGGTGTTGCAGTATCCGTAGGTCCCGTTCAGAGCGCCGTCATCGCAGTTTTCGTTGCCGTTTACGAGCCCGTCTCCGCAGTGTTCTCCGAGTCCCGAACAGTCGTTTTTGCAGTGGTTGTATTCGCCGTTGAGCGCTCCCTCATCGCAGTTTTCAGGCCCGTTGATCTCTGCGTCTCCGCAGTATGACGAGCCGGAACACGAGAAGTTGCAGTGCCCGTAGAATCCGTTGCTTGCGCCGTCGTCGCAGGATTCGTAGCCGTTGATTATACCGTCACCGCACCTGATTATCGCGTCGCAGTTTTCATTGCAGAAGTTGTAATTTCCGTTCTGCGTGCCGTCGTCACAGTTTTCAGGTCCGTTGACAGCACCGTCGCCGCAGTGTTCTCCAGGGCCTGTACAGCTGTTGCTGCAGAAGCCGTAGACTCCGTTGTTCGTGCCGTCGTCGCAGGCTTCCGGCCCGTTGACGATCCCGTCTCCGCATGTGAGCATCGAGGTGCATGTCTGGTTGCAGTATCCGTAATTACCGTTGTCGCTGCCGCTGTCACATGCCTCGGATCCGTTCGTGATCCCGTCTCCGCAGCGCAGTATAGCCGTGCATTCCGTGTTGCAGTAGTTGTAGTTTCCGTTGTTTTCGCCGCTGTCGCAGACTTCCGGACCGTTTACGGCTCCGTCTCCGCAGTGAGGTCCGAGGCTCGCGCAGTTGGTCCCGCACTTGCCGTAGTTTCCGTTCTCTTCGCCGTCGTCGCAGTATTCCGGCCCGTTGATGAGTCCGTCACCGCACTTCGCGATCCCGGCGCAGATCTGGTTGCACTTGCCGTAGACGCCGTTTTCGGCACCGTCGTCGCAGGCCTCCGGCCCGTTTACGACGCCGTCTCCGCAGTGTTCTCCGGGAGCCGAGCAGTCGGCCAGGCAGAAGCCGTATGTTCCGTTGTTTTCATCGCCGTCGTCGCAGACTTCCGGCCCGTTGATCTCTCCGTCACCGCACCTTGCCATGCCGCTGCAGCTGGAGTTGCAGTAGCCGTAGTTCCCGTTGTTTTCACCGTCGTCGCAGGCTTCCGGCCCGTTTACGGCTCCGTCTCCGCAGCGCTCTCCCTGAGCCGAGCAGTCGTTTTTGCAGTATCCGTAGTTTCCGTTGTTTTCGCCGTCATCGCAGACTTCCGGTTCAGACTTTATTCCGTCTCCGCAGAACAATTTTGCGGAACATTCGCTGTTGCAGTGTCCCGATGCGCCGTTTTCGGCACCGTCGTCGCAGGTCTCAGTCCCGTTGACGACACCGTCTCCGCAGCGTGCTCCGAGTCCCGAGCAGTCGTTTTTGCAGAACCCGTACTGTGCGTTGTTTTCGCCGTCGTCGCAGACCTCTTCGCCGTTGACCTTACCGTCTCCGCAGCGCGGTCCGGGGCCCGAACAGTCATCCGCGCAGTAGCCGTAACGGCCGTTTTTGCTGCCGTCGTCGCACTTTTCGGTCCCGCTGACGATCCCGTCGCCGCAGATCTGATCCGTCTGCGAGTCTCCGGTGTCAGTCGAAGTGCTGCCGCTGTCGCCCGAATCGCCGGAATCTCCGCCCGTCTTCGAACAGATGCCCTTTCCGGTCGCCGTGATCTGGCATTTCGAGCCGCTGCCGCATTCGCGTTTTACCTGCCATGTCGCGTCTGAGCCGTTCTCCTGACAGAATAGGACTTTGCTCAGATCGGCTGAGCAGATTTCCGTGCCAGCATCCGGAGAGCACTTTCCGCCCTCCACAAGGACATCCGAAACACCGTCCCCCGAAGAACACGCAACCGTGAAAAACGCCAAAACTATGAGTGATAATAAATATTTTTTCATATCCGACCTCCAAAAAAAGTCCTCTATTTTATTTGTATTTCAATAAATAACAATAGAAGAGTCTCCGAATCGCGTTTTTGCCGCCTTCCCAAGCCTTTCTCTTGAAATTAGACGCTTTATTCTTAAAATATACGCCAAATTTTTGAAGGGAGAGACTCATGATAAAAAAAATCGTTTTTCTTCTCGGTTCAGCCGCTTTGCTGCTCTTTTCAGGTTGTGCCGGAGATGATCCGAATGTCTATTACGATGCCGACTGGGGCGATCAGGGCGGAGACCTGCCGGATTCCGGAGATTCCTCTTCCGATACCGGTACGGACACCGGAGATACTTCCGACTCAGCGGCAGACACGGGTGACACCGCGCCGGATGCGGGAGATACCTCTGCCGATACCGGAGATACGCTTCCCGACGATGAGCATCACAGACCAGACGAAGGCCGTCCGCTGCCTGATTCGGATCTGGCCGAGCCTGACAGCGATCCGCAGGAACCCGACAGCGACCTGATCGTGCCGGATACCGACATTGAAAAAGAGGAGTCCGACGCGGACCAGACTGACCCGGACAAGGACCAGCCGTTGACGGATGCTGATGAACCCGGCTCCGATACGGATCCGGTTCCGTCCGATGCGGACATGACGGGACCTGACGGCGACGCGCAGGAACCTGACGACGAGCAGCCGGTAAGCCAGGAGACGTGCAGAGACAGCTCCGACTGCCGTGCGTCTTTGGGCGAGGCGTGCGATCCTGAAACTCACGAGTGCGTTCAGGCGACTAACTGCTACGCCGCGATTCAGACACTGCCTCACGGCGGATTTTACGACTGGGATGACGGCACCTCTCAGGGCTTCCCGACGAACGACTATTGGCAGGTCCGCGAAGGGATCGCTAAGAGCGGCAGCTACAGCTTCGGTTTCTATTCCGAAAGCAAGTATTCATCCAACATGAACTATTCGTCGCTGCTTCCGATGGCCGATCTTTCAAGCTGCGCGACATGTGATGTCGCAGTAACATTCTATCATGCAGGAACGATCGCTGGTGACGACAATCCGGTAGATTTCGCCCACCCGATGTGCAACGGAACCGGTATCACGGAGATGGCTAATTCCCACGGCTATACCACTCCCGCGGCTCCGAGCACGGCTTGGGAGTACGCGAATTACTCCTACAACAACAAATATCCGAAGGTCTCAGATAACTTCCAGACCCAGAGAAGCTGGGATATCCCGGTCGCCTGCAAAACTTCGCAGTTCGTCTTCGGCGTAAGATTCTGGAGCAACAGTATGCTCGAGGGCACCGGTATCGTCTTTGACGACCTCAGGATCGCTCCGAAGGCCGCGGCGTCAACGCTTCCGACAGGTGCGCTCACCGAACTCAGCCAGGAGAGGATCTCCGGCTGGGCGTGCGACCCCGACCGTGACGACTACCTTATGGTCCAGCTCCGTTACTACAAAAACGGCGACAAAACGCAGGCTCCGGTCGTTAAAAACATTCCGGCGAACCTCAACGTGACCGGCGCAATCTCCTGCAGCACTTCAGCTCACGGCTTTGCGATCAACCACAGTGCAGAGCTCCTGAACGCTCTCGGGACCGGAACCCACGCAGTCGAAGTCTACGCATTTGACCTTCACGCAACCAAAAACAACTGCGGTAGCGGCTACGTCAAAATCGCAGAATCCTCCTTCGAAATCACCTCTGCATCTTCCCAGCGCTAAGCCGGCACTTCCCCCGATTTTAAACGTCCACAATGCGATGAATCTGTTCACGCCGTTTGACCGTCACTGAAGCGGTATCTCTTCGAGCTATTCGCTAATTTTATTCAAAAAATTGTCATGACTGCGAAACTTCTTAAAATATTACGGTTTTTTGAATGGTTCGTTTCTGGGGGGGGCAAAAATGAAGAAAAATTTTGTTTTTATTACACTTTTTACCATTTTGATTTTTATTGTCAGCTGTGGCGGAAATGATTCGGATGGCATCAAGTGGTCGGCGCTTTCATCAAATGAAATGATTTGGCAGGATGCGCTTGATTACTGTGAAAATCTGAACGAAGACGGATACTCGAACTGGCGTTTACCGAATATAAATGAAATGAGGACTCTTATTCAAAACTGTCCTGGTTCTCAAGCAGGCGGCACATGCGCTGTATCAGATCCAGATCATCTGGCATCAAGCGATAATTGGAGCGATGGTTGCGAGTGCGAATCAACGGCCGACAACGGTGGCTATTACAGCAGACTCGGTGATGATGACAAGGTATGGTTATGGTCTTCATCGCTTATATCCGATGAGTCAGACTACGCATGGGGTGTTGGTTTCGACAACGGGGGCGTGAACGCCATCCTTATAGACCTTAAAATCTATGTCCGTTGTGTGAGGTAGATAATTTATAATTTCTGAGGAGATCGACCATGCAACTGAAATATTTGCTTTTATTCGCAATTTTTTCATTTTTTCTATTTTCCTGCGATTCAGGCTTGAAGTTCAACAATCCGCTTGAAAACAGCCATGGCGGCAACGATGCTGAAATTCAGGACATGGATTCTGACGAACCCGCCGACACCGATGATCCCGGAGACACCGAACCGACAGATTCAGGAGATTCTGAACCCCTCGATTCCGGCGATTCCGAGCCTACCGATTCCGGTGATTCTGAGCCAACTGATTCCGGTGATTCTGAGCCAACTGATTCCGGTGACTCTGAGCCTACTGATTCAGGAGATTCTGAACTAAGCGATTCGGGAGATTCTGAGCCAACAGATTCAGGTGACTCACAGCCGGATGAAGAACCGGCAACTGATGAAGAGCAGGCAGCCGACGAAGACACCACTCCAGCAGCAGATGAAGAACCTGTAACTGACGAAGACACCACTCCGGCAGCAGATGAAGAGCCTGTTGCCGACGAAGACACTACTCCGGCACCAGATGAAGAACCGTCAGCCGACGAAGACACCGCTCCAGCACCGGACGACGAACAGCCTGCAACCGGTCAGGAGAACTGCAGTGGCAACTCTGACTGCCGTACCGCTCTCGGAGAATCCTGCGATCCGGAAACCCACGAGTGCGTTCAGGCGACAAACTGCTACGCCGCGATCCAGAGCCTGCCGCACGGAGGCTTCTACGACTGGGATGACGGCACTCCGCAGGGCTTCCAGACAAACAACTACTGGAACGTCAACGACAAGCTGAGCAAAAGCGGGAATTACAGCTACGGCAGGTACGACGAAAACATGAACTACTCGGCAAACATGGATTTCATCTCGCTCCTCGCAGACTGCGATCCGGCTGATGCCGGCTGTTATTCCGGCGACCTTTCGGCTTGCTCTGCATGTACCGTCAATGTCACCTTCTACCACGCAGGGAAAATCGGCGACAGCACAGGCGCCGTCAGAGACTATATTCATCCTGTCTGCAACGGGACCGGGAGCAAAGATGTGAAGAACTCGACAAATTTGCTCAACAGCTCGACACACGTCCCGCAGTCCCACTGGTCGTACGCACAGTTTCACAACATGTTCTGGAACTACTCGTACAACTTCACGAACCCGCTCAAATGGCAGATGGACAGCAGCTGTCTCACCGACAAATTCGTCTTCGGGATGCGCTTCTGGAGTAACTCGAGCGGTCAGTCAGCAGGGCTTGTCGCGGACGATCTCAAAATTGCGCCTGCCGACTCCGAATCCCCGGTTGGAAAGATCGTCTTGGTCGACAGCGAAAAAATTTCAGGCTGGGCGTGCGATCCAGACCGCGACGACTACCTTATGGTCCAGCTCCGTTACTACAAAAACGGCGACAAAACGCAGGCTCCGGTCGTCAAAAACATTCCGGCGAACCTCAACGTGACCGGCGCAATCTCCTGCAGCACTTCAGCTCACGGCTTTGCGATCAACCACAGCGCGGAGCTCCTGAACGCTCTCGGGACCGGCACCCACGCAGTCGAAGTCTACGCATTTGACCTTCACGCAACCAAAAACAACTGCGGCAGCGGCTACGTCAAGATCGCAGAATCCTCCTTCGAAATCACCTCCGCATCTTCCCAGCACTAAGCCGGCACTTCTCCTGATTCTTTGTTTTAAACTAAAAAATTCTTAAAAGACGCCTTCTTGTGAACTGACTATCGTGGAGAAATTTTTCTAATTTCTGTTTTTTATCTTGACAATCAGATAAAAATAGGCAAAATGTTTATTGCAAGTAACTTAGTGTGCTTGCTTTGCGTAGATCCAAAGTTCTGGGCTGGCATCCAGTCCTTTGGGGAGCTCTCGACGGGTTCGGCATTCAGCCACAAGCCAGCAAATAAAATGTCATTAAATGCTTGCTTCGTGCAAGCATTTTTTTTTGGAGTCAAAAGGTGGATGTTCTATATAAAGCCGCATCTCTTTTTAAAGAACTGCTTGATACAGAGTATGTTTTTGTTCTCGGTAAAAAGAATGTCAAAGCGATAATCCACCTGATTTTTCAAGAGAGACATTTTCCTCATCTTGCAGGATTGCAGCATCTCCCTGATCTTGTATTCTTGAAGCAGGATAACAGAATAATTTTTAATGAAATTATAAACCAAAGCATAAAAATAGAAGACATTCAAAAGTCACAGTTTTACAAAAACATCGAACGGAGACTTGCTGCATTACCGTCTTTGCAAGCTTTGCTGGACAGCAATAAGACTATTTTCAAATACAACAAGCAGAACAACAACTTTTCTCTGATAGATGCTGATTATCTGCTTGAAAACACATCGGAAAAACAGACAGTTTATATTTTTCTTGCTGAAAATCAGGACAACAATTTTTTCTGCCGTTCATTCTTCCCGAAAGAGAAGAAGGATTATTCAGTCGGACAGACAAGATGGACTCTGCTTTTTAAGAAGAAAATCAATAAATCCGCGAACACTGAAGAGATACTGTTCAGGCATAAGAATTTCAAAGGATGATATTTCTCATCTGCAATACGATGGACCGGTTCATGCCGTTTGATCTTCATTGAAGCGGTATCTCTTTGAGTTTCTGCTAAATGTGCGCATAGAGACAAACGAAAGAAAAGGGGAAAGTAGAGGAAAATAACGATTTTTGTAAAAAACAATAAATATTTTTAATAGGTTCACACGTTTTCAGCGATAAATTTTGCGATTAATGAAAAAGTATCTAATTTAGTGCGTTTTTTGTGATTCCGAGCGTGGCATCAAAAGGAGTTGAGCATGTTTACAACTATAAATTTCGATATGTATCAGACGGCGGCCGTTGCCGTTGCGATGCTTACTTTAGGGAAATATCTGACGAAAAAAATATCGTTTCTCTCGAAATTCTGTATTCCGGCACCTGTTACCGGAGGTATGATCTTCGCCCTTCTCGCCGGCATCTGCCATTCTCTCGGAATAATCGAACTCTCTTTTAATAAAACTATCGGAGATATGAGCATGGTCTTCTTTTTCACTTCGGTCGGTTTTCAGGCTAATCTGAAACTGCTGAAAAAAGGGGGAGCTTCACTCGGGATCATGCTTTTTCTGCTGGTCGTGATGATTTTCGGGCAGAATATCATAGCGGTCGCTCTTGCCAAAGTTATCGGAGTCAGTTCTTTCATCGGTCTTTGCGCCGGTTCCGTCCCGATGGTCGGAGGACACGGCACCTCGGTCGCTTTCGGACCTTTGTTTGAAGGTTTCGGAGTGGAAGGAGCCACGACTTTGTGCACCGCGGCGGCGACATTCGGACTGATCGCCGGAAGTCTGATGGGCGGACCTGTCGGCAGGAATCTTATCGAACGGAAGAATCTGCTGCCGACGGTCGTACCTCTTGAAGAGAGTGAAGAAGAGATCCCGGCAGAAAAGGGCAGGGTCGCGCAGGTACGCCGTTATACCAATGTAGTCATGACTATGATCATCGCTGTCGGAATCGGTTCCTGCGTTTCATGGCTGCTGACAAAATCGGGATTGACTTTCCCGCTTTACATCGGGGCTCTGCTTGTCGGCGCAGTCATCAGGAACATCTCGGAATTCAGCGGTCTTTTCGCGCTGAACATGCATGGGATCGACAGATTCGGCGAGCTCTGTTTACACCTGTTTCTGGGAATAGCGATGATAACGCTCAAGATCTGGCAGCTCGTGGATCTGGCGCTGCCGCTGATAATACTGCTCACCGGTCAGACGCTTTTCATGTTTCTTTTTACCCGTTTTCTTGTTTTCAGAGCCATGGGACGCAACTATGACGCCGCGGTAATTTCAGCCGGAATGTGCGGTTTCGGCATGGGCGCGATGCCGAACGCAATGGCTAACATGCAGGCGATATGCGGCCGTTATGCCCATTCCGCCAAGGCTTATCTGCTTATTCCGGTAGTCGGAAGCATATTTGCCGATTTTTTCAATTCACTGATAATAACATTTTTCATAAATGTGCTGAGATAAAGAAAAATTCAGGATTTGCACTTGTTATACCTGTACAAAATCCGAGTTTTATTGTCACCCTAAATCTCGCATTTCCCTAAAAATTGTGTATAATCCTCTGTTTTTGGTGACATTTCGGAAATGTCTTGGAATTTTTGGATAAAAAACGGGGCTTAAAAATGCCGGAAAAAAGTCCTTACGAAGCCGATTTTGAGAAATATCTCCGCCATACGGGTGCGGACAAAAAAGAGAAAACTTTCGCATGGGCTACCGCCATCGGTCTGCAGCAGGTGGACGGGCTTAAACCTTCGGAATACCTTTATCAGACGGCAAAACGCAACATTGAGGGCGAGATCTCCTTCGATGATGTGAGCCGCCTCATCAATTCCTATTACAAAAGCAAGACGTTCTGGCTTCAAAAAATTGATAAGCGTACCGAGGAAGCTGACAAGGTTTCAAGCCGCATCGCGCAGATTCTGAGCGAACCTTCGTTCAATTTCAGCCCGTCGTATCTGATTGCAGTCCACAAACGCCTTTTTGACGGTATTTTCAAGTTCGCCGGGCGGCTTCGTGACTACGACATAACAAAAAACGAGTGGGTATTGAACGGCGATACCGTTATGTACGGCGCGGCTTTCGAGCTGAAAACAGCTTTGGAATACGATTTCATGCAGGAGAAAAAGTTCCGTTACAAAAATCTTTCGATGGATGAAATAGTCCGCCACATCACTTTTTTTGTTTCGCGGCTGTGGCAGATCCACGCTTTCGGCGAGGGAAACACGCGGACTACGGCTGTTTTCACGATAAAATATCTGCGTTCGCTCGGCTTTAAGGCCGATAACGACATCTTTGCGCAAAACAGCTGGTATTTCAGAAACGCGCTTGTCAGGGCGAACTACACCAATCTTCAGAAAGGAATTTCCGAAAATCCCGTTTTTCTCGAAAAATTTTTCCGAAACCTTCTTTTAGACGAGCACAACGAGCTCAAAAACAGAGAAACTCATATCGACTATGCCAAATATACCGGAAAAGTTTCGGAAGAAACTACGGTTAAAATTGATGAAAACTTCGGTGTAAAAGAAAAATCTTCGGTAGAAACGACCGAAAATTTCGGTACAAATGAAAAAACTTCGGCACAAATTCTCGAACTTATAAAAAATAATCCAAAGATCACTTTGCAGGAAATTGCCGAAAAAACGAACCGCTCGAAACGCGCAATCGAGATGCAGGTGAAAAAACTTCGTGAAACTGGCGTTCTAAAACGTGTCGGAGCGACAAAAAACGGATATTGGGAGATCGTGGAGGAGAAATGAAGCAATTTCTTATTGTTTTTGCATTGTTAGTGATGTTTATCATGGTTTCTTGCGGAAGCGGAAGTTCAAAAAACGATGAAAACACTGACAAGCCCGATTCAGGAGAACTTGTGACAGACGATGACACACCGGATTTCGATTCATCAGATATTTCAGATAACGATATAACGGAAAGTGACGATGAATCTGACACCGATCCTGAGCAACCGGACAACGGTGATTCTCAGCCGGATTCTGCCGATTCCTCCCCTGATAACGACGATTCAACAAATGATTCAGGTGATTCTAAGCCTGATGGCGATGATTCATGGAGTGATGAAGATTCAGGAGATTCAACAACTGATAATGATATTGATCCCGGAGTGTGCAATCCGAATCCTTGTTTCGGTATGGCAAATTCAACAGAAGATTGTACAGCAGTGACCCCGGGTGTTTATTCCTGCGGATGTATTAACGGATATTACTGGTGGGGAAAAGAAATTGGATGCTTGGATATACAACGCACGATCGGCAATATCTGTACAGGTCTTAATAAATGCTATGACAGGGACAACGAGATAGAGTGTCGGCTTCCGGATGAGGATTTCTACGGTCAGGATGCGCAGTATGCAGCTCAAGGTTTGTGCGTGCAGCCGAATCTTGTTGTAAAAACCATTAACGGGGACAAAGTCGTTGTAGATAAAAACACAGGTCTCAAGTGGCAGCAGTCAGCTAACGAAGGCACTTACAGCTGGATAGATGCAAATACTTATTGTGATGAACTGACTTATGCCGGCTTCTCCGACTGGCGTCTTCCTGCACCGCATGAATTTCTTACAATTGTAGATAACAGTAAATACAATCCGGCGATTGATACGACAATTTTTCTTAATATGCTCACAGATGATTATGGTTCCTTTTGGACTTCAAAAAATTATATAGGATTGAACGGCAACAGTGGTACCACCTGGAGATTCGATTCTTCCTCTGGACGTATCGCCTTAAGTGAAAAAACAAAGCTTTATCATGCAATATGTGTACGCGGCGATGAGCTTCCTTCAGGGTTGTTTACTGTTTCTGACGGAACAGGGGATGCAGTTGCAATTGATTTAATAACCGGACTTGTGTGGCAGAAAACAGTGCCTAAAACAACTTCTTCATGGAAAGATGCTTTGTCCTACTGCGAGAATTTAACTTATGCAGACTGCAGCGACTGGAGACTACCGAACAAGAATGAACTTGCTTCTCTTGTAAATTACAGCATAACAAATCCTCCTTATTCTGATTTTCCTGAAATATCTGATTTGAACATATCTGATCTGGCTTACGAGATGTTCTGGTCTTCATCTACATCTGTCGGCGAATACAACAATGATGCATGGTCTATTGATTTTAATGACGGAGATGTCTGCGACGAATACAAGGAGGGTAATTATCATGTCCGTTGTGTCACAAACAGTTATACAGAGCCTGAGGAAGCATGTGAACCTAATCCTTGTGAAAGTGTCGCAAACTCTACCGGAGAATGCAGACCTATATCAAAAACACTTTATTCGTGCGGATGCGCTGAGGGATACTACTGGTGGGGAGCCGAAACCGGCTGCATTGACAAAGCAACTATCGGCAATATCTGCACAGGTCAGACAAAGTGCTACGACGACGAAAACGATACAGCTTGTCCTTCATCCGAGGCCGATTTCTATGGTCAGGATGCGCAATACATTAGCAAATGCAAAGCGAGGAGTTTTACAGTTAAAACTGTTTCCGGACAAAATATTGTTCTTGATAATAATACAGGACTTGTATGGCAACAGACAGTTTCGGCTGAAACTTATAATTGGGAAGAGGCTCAAAACTATTGTGACAGCCTTAACAGTTCAAATTATGCCGGCTACGGCAGCGGATGGCGTCTTCCTCAACCACAGGAGTTTTTTACACTAGAGGACAGCGACAGGTATAATCCCATAATAGACACAAATATTTTCACTAATATGCCGTCCAAAAGTATCTGGACTTCAAAAAGTCACGATAATAACAAGGCATGGAATTTCAACCCATATAATGGAAAGATGAATTATGATTCAAAACAATTCTCTTTTCCCGTAATGTGTGTCAACGGAATGGAAATGCCAACAGGAGTTTTTACAAAGAAAAAGATCAATGGCAGACTTGTTATTACTGATTCAACAACAGGTTTGATGTGGCAGAGAGTTGATAATTACAAGGGTAACTGGTTATCTGCTTTGAAATATTGCGAAGAATCTGTTTATGCCGGTTATACAGACTGGCGTTTACCGAACAAAAATGAATTAGCATCGCTTTTTAACTACAATAAATCCGAGCCACCGTATTCTGATTTTCCAGATATGCCAAACGATTTATTGTTGTCTTCTTTCTGGTCTTCAACCACTTCAGTATATGAGTATTTGAGCGGAGCTTGGGAGGAAAGTTTCTATTATGCTCATATATGGCGAGAATCTAAGACAACTTCTTATGTAAATATTCGTTGCGTGAGAAACGCTGATTAGTGTCAAATTTTTTTCGATTAAATCGTTTCCGGAAAGGCTTCGATCCTTGTCTGGGATTTGTTTATTATTTATGGACTACGCTCTGAACGAATGAAATGATGTCCTCGGATTTTGTTCCGGGTGTGAAGACTGCCTGGATCCCGTGCTCCTTGAGGAAGGGGATATCGCTCTCGGGGATAACGCCGCCACCGAAAACGACAATGTCTTCTGCGTGTTTTTCTTTAAGGATTTCAACAACTTTGGGAAGAAGTGTGTTGTGCGCACCGCTCAGGATCGAAAGGCCGACTGCATCAACGTCCTCCTGGATCGCAGCGTTCGCAATGGCTTCTGGAGTCTGTCTAAGACCTGTATAAATGACCTCCATTCCTGCGTCTCTCAACGCTCTTGCAACGAATTTCGCACCTCTGTCGTGGCCGTCAAGCCCCGGTTTTGCAATAAGAACTCTGATTTTTTCGCTCATTTTATCCTCCGAAATAGTTTTACAGCCAAAAAACGCCCTCTTTTACAACAATGTCAAAAAATTGTCCATTTTTAGCCTATACCTAATTGTTTTTTTAATATTTTTCTATAGTGTAACGCAACTTTATGGAGGGAAAAATGAAACCTTTGAACGTCGCGATAGTCGGAGCAACGGGGCTTGTAGGCGAGGAGTTCATCTCGATCCTTGAGGAGAGAAACTTCCCGATCAACGAGCTTTATCCCTTTGCTAGTGAAAATTCGTTAGGAGAATCAATAACTTACAAGCATAAAGAGATCGATGTCATAGTTCTTAAAGAGGAGGAGGTCCGCAAGAGAAAGATCGATCTTGCGCTCTTCAGCATCGGCGCCGGTCTTGCGCTCGAGTGGGCGAAACTCTTTGCGGAGTGCGGCGCGGTCGTCGTTGACAACAGCTCCGCCTTCAGGATGGATCCGGAGATCCCGCTCGTCGTGCCCGAGGTAAACGGTCACCTCCTGAAGGACTGCAAGTCCAGGATCATCGCCAACCCGAACTGTTCGACGATCCAGCTTGTGCCGTTCCTGAAGATAGTCGATGAGCTTTTCGGCATCGAAAAGGTCGTCGTCAGCACCTATCAGAGCGTCAGCGGTGCAGGCAAAAAGGGGATCGAGGAGCTTCACAGCCAGGTGACTTCGCTCTTCAACGGCAGGAATGTCAAGCCGGAGGTCTTTCTGCAGAGGATAGCCTTCAACCTTATCCCGCAGATCGGCCCGTTCTTCGAGGACGGATACTGCGAGGAGGAGATCAAAATGATCAATGAATCCCGCAAGATACTTGAAAAACCTGAGCTCGATATAGATGTTACGACTGTCCGTGTCCCGACCTTCTATTCTCACGCCGAATCTGTCTGGATCGAGCTCAAAAAGGGCTGCGACCTTGCCGCTCTGCGTGAAAAGATCGATGACAGCGAAGAGATGATACTCATGGACGACATCGAGGAGATGCTCTATCCGACGCTTGTGGATTCGTCCGGCAAGGACGAGGTCTTTGTAGGAAGGCTCCGCGTGAACCGCGAAGGGAAAAACCGCCTTTCGGCGTGGGTCGTAGCCGACAACGTCAGAAAGGGCGCTGCCTACAATGCGGTGAGGATTGCTGAGACAATTATGGGAGATATGCATGAATAAGAAGTTTTTTCTGTTCCTTTTAATCTTTACTGCCGCTCTCTTTTCGCTCGAGGCGGCGACTTCGGACTGGCTTAAAAACGTTTCGGTCTCGCCGAAACACGGAAACCTCAACTACAACGGCGAGCTGGAGATCTACTATGATCTGCCGGATGTCGACAGTGTCAGGGAGGTCTACCTCGTCATTTCTACGGACGGCGCCGACTATACGGTTGAGGCATCGGGAGTCGATTCCGACTTCACCTCGGTCAACAACATGATAAAGCTTTCGGGGCTCGATTTTTACAACACGCTTAAAAAACATAAGGATTCCGACAGCGATGAAAAATCGGTTTTCGACGGCAAGTATTCTGTCGATCTGGTCGTAAAGCTTGACGGCAGCAGCAGCGGAAACGACGAGAAAAACGACGATGACGAGGATAACGACGACGATTCCGGCTCCTCTTCAAGCAAGCCTGCATCGGTATCGAAGAGCCTCTCTATCCTGTTCGACAACAAGCCGCCCAAGGCGCCTTCAACGATCGAGATCGAGGGCGGAGACGGTTCGATGCTGATCCGCGTCGCTCCTCCGAGCACGGCTGACGGCAGCTCGAAAGAGCAGGTCGGCAGGTACCACGCTGTGATCTCCGGAACTTTCATGCACAACGGTTCCGAGAAGGAGGCGACACTTGAGTTCGAATCCGAGGTCGATCCCGATTCGTACGCCAAGATCTGGGAATTCACGGTCAAGGGCAAGGACGGCTATGCATTCGTCAACAACGATGAGAACGACCCCGAGAAGGCCTACAAGGTCGATGTCTACGCTGAGGATCTTGCCGGGAACTTCGATGAAAACGCGACAATCGGCGTCGACGCTTCGGCTGTAACGACCTTCGGGTTCTGGAGCAACTACGTCTCGAAGGGCGGAAAGGATGACGGCGGATTCTGTTTCGTGGCAACCGCGTGCTTCGGCAGCTATTTCCATCCTGCTGTCGAATTACTTAGAAATTTCAGGGATTTCTTCCTTTCGAGTTTTGCGCTGGGGCGTTCTTTTATCGGCGCTTACTACAGATACGGATCCTATCCTGCCGAGATAATCAAGGGCTCTCCGCTTTTAAGATCGGTTTCGAGAACGGCGCTCATGCCGCTCATCGCCGCTGCCTGGTTCATAACCGACCCTGCCGGCCGTCTCTTCGGCGCTTTGTGGCTGACTCTGATGCTCTTCATCCTTCTCAAGCCGAGAAAAAGGGGAGTTGCGGTGATCTTCCTCTTCCTTGCGCTCGTTCTGGGAGCTAACGACCTTCAGGCAAAGCCCAGGAAGCACAGCATCCACGGCGAATTTTCGTTCACGAGCTCGTTCTACTATCCGCAGGAGATCGATTCAGAATTCAGTGCCGGTCAGCCGTTTAAGGACATCGCAGGTTCCGAGCTTCGTTACCTGCCTTCGCTGACTTACGGTTTCGCGGTCCCGGTAGCCGAAAAGTATATCCGCTGGTCGTTTGTGGGCGGCATCGGTTACACCCGTTTCAAAGGCCGCGCACTCCAGTCGGACGGGACAAGAACCAAGGACAGGACGACGATGCATTTCATTCCGCTGATGGCCGAGACGAAGCTCCGTCCGGTCTATTCATTCCCGCTCTATCCCGTCGTTTCGATAGGTCTTGACTACTTCACCTGGTGGGTCCGCGACAAGGGAAAAACCACTCAGAGCGGCGGTACCTTCGGCTTCCACGGAACGGTCGGTCTCAAAATATCGCTGAACTGGATCGACCCGAGTTCAGCTAAGAAGATGGCGGACGGAGGCATCACGGACACGGCGCTTTTCGTCGACTACCGGTTTGAGAAGATCGATGACTTCGGCAAATCGAAGAGCTTCGACCTCTCCGATATGAGTAAGCACAGGTTCGAGTTCGGTATAGTTTTTGAGTTTTAGTTTATAGGAGAAAAGTGTTGAAGAATTTAGTTCGTTTGGTTGTTTTTTTCGCCGCGTTCTCTTTTTTGGCGGCCTGCGGCGAAGGTTCTAAAAATATATCGGCAGGAGACAATTCAAACGCTGAGAATAATGATGAGGATACTGCTGCTCCGGATCTTGCCGGAGATGAAAACGACGAAGACAACGGTGTCGAAAACGATGATCCTGAGCCGGTAGCGGATGACGACGATACGGTATCCATCCCGGACGAAGATCAGGAGCCGGTCGAGGAGCCTCAGGTCATCAGCCTCTCGCCAAGCGCCTTCTACGAGGATTCCAGTGTCGGGATAATCATTACGACCGATGAGCTCGAAGAGGTCTTCAAAAAGTTCGCGGTCTTCCATACCGTAACGGGGATCCCGACTAAAGTCGTAACGGTTTCGTCTGTTTGTGACGCGTACGGCTGCGATGATTCGGATCCGGCGACGGACACCTCTTCGGCGATAAAAAAATATCTGATGTCGGTCGAAGGGCTGCGCTACGTCGTTTTGGGCGGCGACAGCGCCGAGGTCCCGTCAAGAAAGGTCCACGACCACTATAAAAACCTTCTTGCCGGTGAGTATGAAGAGGATTTCTACAGCGATCTCTTCTTCGCCGACTTCAGCGACTGGGATGCGAACGGCAACGGCGAGTATGCCGAGGATGACGACAGTCCGAAGCTTGTTGCGGACGTCGCGATCGGCAGGATATCGGTTTCCACGGTCGAGGATGCCGAGCTCTACTTCCAGAAGCTTCTGAAGCATTCGACGGCTTACGACGTTTCGAGGATCAAGTCGGCAACGCTCCTTGCCAACATCGCCGCAACGGTATCGGGCATCGACGTTAACTCCGGCTACTACTTTATGGCTGAAGGCAAAACGGAGAGCATCATCGCCTCCGATTACGATATGAAAAAGTACTACACGAAGACCATCCCTTTCCCCGACAACACGGCTGAATATCTCACGAACGAGAGTGAAAAGGCTGCGATCGAGGCCGGTCCGAACCTGATAGTCCACAGCGGACACGGCGCTCCCTGGCTCCTCTCATGCGAGCAGGAGACCGACGACAACGATTTCACGGGCGACATGGCGTTCGGGCTTGAAAACACAAACTATCCGATCTTTCTGAGCTGTGCGTGTGAAGCCGGGCAGTTCACATACCGCAGCGACTCGGCCGGTGAAAAACTTATGAAGGCTCCGAACGGCGGTGCGATACTCTATCTCGGCAACACGACGACGGGCCTCGGGATCGCAGGCGGAAGCCAGTTTATCGACGAGATGCTGAAGAATATGTTTGCGTATCCGAGCGCGATTATCGGCGAAAGCTACCTCTACGCTCACCTCAGCCTGCCGAAGTACGATACCTTCAACCCGCCGATTTCATTCATAAATATCAATGCACCAGTCGTAGATACCGACAGCTGGAAGTGGACGAAAAAGTCGGTCGTCATGCTCGGAGACCCGATGCTGACGTTCTGGCGCGACGAGCACCAGCCGTTCGGAACAGAGCTCGTGCCGGCTGTTGAAAAGAGTGAAGAGGGGATGTCGGTCATATTTGAGATCCCTGAAGAGTTCAGCGGCCTGGATCTCACGCTTTTCGCAAACGACAAAATATATAACGTTCCCTTCGTACTTGCTGGGACTCTCGAGCTCGTCTTTGCGGAGCCGGTGAGCGAGCTTTACATCGGGATCAGGGCTGACGGCCGTCAGTACTTCTTCCAGAAATTCGAGTTCGAATAAAATGGTAAAACTCAGCGTAAACATAGGGAAATTAAGGCTCCAGAACCCGGTTCTGACGGCCTCCGGGACCTTCGGCTACGGTTCGGAATTTGCCGGTTTCCTCGATCTGGACAGGCTCGGCGGCTTCTGCACGAAGGGCATTTCGATCAAGCCTAGAGCCGGCAACCCCTCTCCGAGAATTGTCGAGACGGCATCCGGTATGCTGAACTCGATCGGCCTCGAAAACTGCGGGAGCGAGCACTTCCTGAACGAGATCATGCCGAAAATAGCGGGTTACCGCTGTGCGATAATCGTCAACCTCTACGCATCCTCCGAGGACGATTTTGTCGAACTCGCCGGAATTTTGTCGCGTGAGCCGAGGATCGACGCATTCGAGATGAACCTCTCCTGTCCGAACGTGAAGGAGGGCGGTTCGGCGTTCGGTGCCAACCCGAAACTCATCGAGAAGCTGACCCGCGCAGTCAAATCGGCGACAACGAAGCCGCTTATAGTCAAGCTTTCGCCGAATGTTACGGATATCCGCGAGACCGCACTTGCGGCAGAAGCCGGCGGCGCCGACGCAGTCTCACTCATCAACACGCTGATAGGGACAGCTGTAAACCGTGAAAAAAGAACCTTCATTCTCGGCAACAAGATCGGCGGACTCAGCGGTCCTGCGATCAAGCCGGTAGCACTCAGGATGGTCTGGCAGGTCGCTCAGACCGTGAAGATACCGGTCATCGGGATCGGCGGTATCATGTCGTTTGAAGATGTGCTCGACTTTCTTATCGTCGGTGCAACGGCAGTCCAGATCGGTGCCGCCAACTTCGTGAATCCGTCGGTAGCCGGAGAGTGCGCCGATGCTCTTGAGCGCTATCTCACAGAGCGCGGTGAGGATATCGACAGTCTGATAGGTTCTATTCGATAAAGGCCCAGAGCGTAAACTGCAGAATGTTCGATACTGCGTGGAAGGCGATGCTGTAGAATATCCTGCCCCTGCTTTTTTCAGTGAAGAGTCCGAAGAGGAGCGACGGAAAGAATGTGACCATTCGGGTTATGTTGAGGAACGCCAGCGCGTGGATAAGCCCGAAAAGGAGCGATGTTATCAGGTTTTTCCTCGTTACCGGACCTAGAAATCTTTTATCCTGGTCAGCCAGGATGTGTTCCTGGATGTAGCAGCGGAAGAAAAACTCTTCCGGGATAGCCGCGACAGCGATGGCGAGCAGACCTTTGAGCACGCCTTTTAGGATCTCGCCTGTTTCCGGAATGACGAACACAGCGCCGCGTGCCTTGACGAGAAAGCCGAAAAAGAGCGGAGGATAGAAGAGGACAACGGCTGAAGTCACCAGAAAAAATAGCTTGGAGCCGTCCTTCGTCGGTCGCCAGAAATCTTTGGGCCGGAAGTCTCTATCCAAAAAAACAGGTAATAAAATCAATATGAAGGGCAAAACAAAGTAGCGGCCTTCCCATCTGAACTTATTCATAAAATATGATGCTGCGGCAGCCGAAAAAAAGAGGAAGAGCGGTAGCAGGAACCGTTTTTTGCCAGTGCTCATCAGAAGCCTGCCTTCTTTGAAACGGGCTTGAAGTAGAAGACGTAGAAGATGGTAAGTCCGAACGACAGCAGCATACTGATCGATGAAATCTGCGGCAGGACGATGCCGAATGAAAAGGTGAAGAGCTGGATCAGATAGGGCAGCGAACAGATTATCACGCCGCGGATCAGCTTGTTGCGGACACCTCTTGTGACTATTATCAGGTTCAGGATCGTCGTCAGGAACGGCTTCGTGAGGTATATGTCGCCCGCTGCCTCGCTGTTGGCTTCGCCCCAAACTACGGATACCGCTTCTGAGTCCGCCTGCGCCTTTTCGGTTATGATCAGATCACCGCGCTTCGGAGCAGCCTCTTCGAGCGTCTTCGGCGTCTCGAAGCCCTTCCAGCGCTGCGGTTTCTGGGGGTTCACGATTACAGATTCGATCTTGTACTGCTTTTTGAAAAGTTCCAGAAAGGCGGCGTTCGTGGTCGCGCTCATCTGGTCGATCGCATAGTAGCCGACGATCCTGTTCTCCCTGGCGAAGGCGATGAACTTGCGACCGTCGTTTTTCGCCGGGATCTTCAAGCCTTCATGCGAGTATTGCCGGTTCTGCAGGAAGTAGGTCAGCGGAGCCTGAGTGAGTGAGGTCCCGTCTTCGAATCTGTGGGTGTAAAACTTATCTTTTTTTATCTTTTCGGTGTAGTCCGCGTCATTTTGCGCCACCTCGTTCAACCGTTCGACATCGCGCAGAAAATCCTCTCTTTTAAGATCCTTGACGGTTTCGATGCCTGACAGATTGATGAGCGGTATGTTCAAAAAGCTGTCGGTATCGAATATCAGGCGCGAGATCGGCGCGTTGATATTGAAGAACTTCATATTCCTGATGATCGCCGAAACCGCGGTGGTCGAGACGATGAAGCTTATGAAGAGCATCGCCGGAACGGCTGCCGGAGTGAGTGAAAAGATCGTCGCAGCGAGGTAGAGCGAATCGTTGAGCGAGCCGCTTTTGATGAAGTGGATCGCCGTAAAAGCCGTTACTACCACCAGAAATATGTTGATGATCCTGGGCAGCGCCTCGTTGTCGAGAGGGGTCGCTCCGTCCTGATTCTTGAAGCAGTACGCAGAGAGTATCACGATCGGGAGGAACCCGGTCGTCTCCCAGCCCTGAAGCGGATGGCCCGCGAGTGAAAGATAGACCGAGAGCGCGTAGGGGACAACGGTGAACAGCGTGACGTTAGCCGTCTTTTTCAGCCCCGAGCGGATCAGCATGAATATTGAAAAGATGTATGAAGGCGAGAAGTAGAAAAGGCCGTTCTGATAACCCGCCTTTTTTATCAGAACGTAGTAGACAAAGTAAAAAAAGTAGGAGAGGAGCGCGTAGATAAAAAAGTAGATGGTGAAGTTGTTCTTTTTCATAAGATCCTGATTCTATTAAAAAATATCGGGTGAACCCTTGCCTTCTCTTATCACCTCGTAGCTGTCTCCGTCGAGTCTTACCACGGTCGTGAGCTCAGGGGCGATATACCCTGCGTCAACCATGAGATCGACAAAGCCGAGCCAGTCGGGAGCATCCTCCTCGGGGTCGGCGAATTCAGGTCCCTCCTCACTGTTTGCGGTCGAGACGACGATCGGTTCCCCGAGGGTCTCTATCAGCCTCGGCATGAAATCCCCCTCAGGTATCCTGATGCCGATTTCGTTGCGGTTTTCAAGCATTATCTTCGGGATCTCCCGGCTTGCGTTCAAAATGAAGGTGTATGCGCCGGGCAGACAGCGCTTGAGCAGGTTGAAGTGCCTGTTGTCGATGTCGGCGTAGCGCGAAATGTCACTCAGATCCTTGAATATTATCGAGTAATATTTGCGTTTTTTGGTCTGCTTTATGCGGTTGAGCCTTTCAAGCGCCGATTTTTTGCCGATCTTGATCGCAAGAAGGTATGAAGTGTCGCCCGGCAGAAGAACAACACCGCCGGAATTCAGGACCGACGCGATTTTGTCGATAGCCCGCTGCTGCGGGTTTTGAGGGTGGATCCTGATTGTTTCCATTAAAATTCCGCGCTTTTCGGTGTTCTCGGGAAGGGGATGACATCGCGGATGTTCTGCATACCGGTAATGTACATGATCGCACGCTCGAAGCCGAGTCCGTAGCCTGCGTGCGGGTTCGTTCCGAAGCGGCGGAGGTCGAGATACCACCAGTAATCCTTTTCGTTGAGGCCGAGCTCTCTGATCCTTGCCAGAAGACGGTCGTAACGCTCCTCACGCTGGCTGCCGCCGATGATCTCGCCGACTCCCGGAACCAGCAGATCCATAGCCGCAACAGTCTTTTCGTCATCGTTCATGCGCATATAGAAAGCTTTGATATCCTTCGGATAATCGGTTACGAAGACCGGCTTTTTGAGGATCTCTTCTGTTATGAAGCGCTCATGTTCGGTCTGCAGATCGCAGCCCCATTCGACCGGATATTCGAACTCTCTGCCCGATTTTTTAAGCATATCGACAGCCTCGGTGTATGTGATCCTGCCGAAAGCGGAGTTCCTGACGAAATCAAGCCTTTCGAGCAGGTTCCTGTCGATGAAGCTGTTGAAGAATTCCATCTCCTCCGGAGCCTTTTCAAGGACGAAGTTGATGATGTATTTGACCATGTCTTCCGCAAGCTGCATATCGTCGTGCAGGTCGGCGAAGGCGATTTCAGGTTCTATCATCCAGAATTCGCTTGCGTGACGCTGAGTGTTGGAGTTCTCGGCGCGGAATGTCGGTCCGAACGTGTAGACGTTTCTGAACGCCGCACAGTAGTTTTCGACCGCAAGCTGGCCCGAAACTGTGAGGTTCGTCTGCTTTCCGAAGAAGTCCTTGCTGTAGTCGACCGAGCCGTCGTCTCTTCTCGGCAGGTTGTTGAGGTCGAGTGTCGTCACCTGGAACATCTCGCCGGCACCCTCGCAGTCGCTGCCTGTGATCAGCGGAGTGTGGACGTAGACGAATCCGCGCTCCTGGAAAAAGGAGTGGATCGCGAAAGCCACGATGCTTCTGATCCTGAAGACCGCGTTGTAGGTGTTTGCACGCGGACGGAGGTGTGCGACAGTGCGCAGGAACTCGAGCGACGCCTTTTTCTTCTGGATCGGAAAATCTTCGCCGCTTGTGCCGACGATCTGAATCTCTTCAGCTTTTATCTCAAACGGCTGTTTGGCGCCGGCGCTCTCGACGAGAGTTCCTTTAACGCTGACTGAGCTGCCTGTTCCGAGCTTCGCGACATCTTTGTAGTTTGCGAGGTCCGATTCGAAGACGACCTGGATATTTTTGAAGAAGGAACCGTCATTGATCTCGATGAAACCGAAGGCGTTGCTTGCACGGATCGTCCTGACCCAGCCGGAGATCTCGATCTGCCGGTTCATATATTTTGCGGTGTCCCTGAAAATTGATTTTACGACGACTTTTTCCATTTGTTTCTCCTGCTTGAATTGCGTTTCCTAATACATTACAGGTGAAGAGGGGAGATTTTTCGCGTAGAATATTTCGTTCATCTCCTTTTTCAGCTTTTTAACGATACGTCTCTTCTTGTAGATGTTCAGCTGATCCTCCTTTACTCCGAAGAGATAGTTGTTCAGCTCGAAATCACGAAGGATCATCTTCGTGTGGAAGATGTTGTCCTGATAGACGTTCAGATCGACCGAGTGGTAGCGGGAAAGCGTGTCGCTCGCGATGAAGTTCTGGATCGAGTTGAGTTTCTGGTCGATGAAGATCTTTGTGCCGTCAACGCGTCTTGTGAATCCGCGGACGCGGTAGTCGAGGTTCACGATGTCGCTGTCGAACGAATCCAGAAGGAAGTTCAGAGCCTTGAGCGGCGAGATCTTGCCGCAGGTCGAGACGTCGATATCGACCCGGAAGGTGCATATCCCGTTTTCCGGGTGGCTCTCCGGGTAGGTGTGGACCGTAAGGTGCGATTTATCGAGGTGCATGACGACATCGCCGCCGTTTTCGGGAGGACACTCCTCCTGCGGATCGTTCGGATCGACTACCTTCTCTTCGGAGATCAGGACAGTTACGCTTGCGCCCTGCGGGTAGTAATCCTGTTTCGCTATGTTCAGGATGTTCGCGCCGATGATCGTTGCCACCTGTTCAAGAATGCCCGTAAGACGTTCGGAGTTGTACTCCTCGTCGATGTAGGCGATGTAGGCCTGCCGGTCTTCGAGAGTCTCGGCATAGCAGATGTCGTAGATGTTGAAGCTCAGCGTCTTCGTGAGGTTGTTGAAGCCGTAAAGCTGCAGGGGTTTGTGGTTGTTGTGAAAAACCTTGCTTTTGGGTTGTTGTATCATTTCGCACCTACCAAATAAATAAACATACCAAAAAAGGAGTTGAGTATAGTCACGATTCGGCTCATTTCAATAAAAGATTCAGGAGCTTTTCTGAGATTCGTTTCCGGAGCAAAAAAAAATGCCGCCCGAAGGCGGCATGAAAAATCGGATTGAAAGCTGTTGTTAGTAGCAGTAACCCTGTACGCAAGGCATACCCGAGCAGCACTCGCTTACGCCTTCAACACACTGCTGACCAGCCGGAACGCACTGTGCCGCGTTGATGATGACGCCGGAAGCGGAGCAGCCGCTCTGTGTCGTGTTAGCCTGGCAGATAAGCTCACCGGCTTTGCATTTGTAGCAGGAAGCCGGAGGATTGCTTGCGCCTGTGTTGAGCGACGGACAGTTGTCTGTCGTCGAGGAGCAGACTGCGGTGATGCACTTGTTGTCTTCGGGTGAGAATACTTCGCCCTGAGCGCAAAGTCCGCACTGCGCCGGAGAAGCCTGGGTAGCGCATTTCAAACCGGTAAGACCCTTTTCAGCGTAGCAGCAGCCTGTCGGGCAGTTGAGCTCTGAGCAAGCTTTGTTCGAAGCGTAGATGCTGAGGCAGCGTGCAAGCTTGGTGTTGCAGTAAAGACCTGTCTGCATCGTGCAGTCTTCGTTCGTTGTGCAGCCTTTGGAGCATTTTCCGCCTGTCGTGCAGATCATGCACTTTCCGCACTCGCTGTCCATCGTGCAGATCTTGCCCTGATTTGCGATTTCGCACTCATCGGCAGCCGTATCACCGGTCGTATCGCCGGTATCAGTTGTCGTGTCGCCTGTGTCTGTTGTCGTGTCGCCTGTGTCTGTTGTCGTGTCGCCTGTGTCTGTTACAGCCGTGTCGCCTGTGTCTGTTACGGTCGTGTCACCGGTATCGGTCCCCGTGTCTGCCGGGACCGGTATTGGATCATCACCGCATGAAACCAAGAAGAAGAAAAAAGCTAAAACCATAAAAAACGTAACCTTTTTCATGACCAAATAACCTCCAAATAATATTTTTGTCTGTTCAAAAAACGCCAAATTAACGTCACAGTTTAGGAATATCTCTTTTTTTTGCAAGTAAAAAGTTAGTTTTTGTCATTTATTTGCGGATGTTTAAAATAGCACGGTTTTGATCCGCTTTTGCGGGGGAGATGGTGATGAGTCAGTTTTCAGCTTTGAACACTATATTAAAGGATGCAAAGGTTGTCTTTCTTTCGGGACACGTCAACCCCGATTCCGACAGCATGGGAAGCGCGCTCGCGGTGGCGTCGATGCTTCGCAGAATGGGCAAGGAGGTGACGGTCTTCCGTGCAAACAACTATCCCTACAACGGCATGTTTCTGACCGGTTCCGACGGTGCGGTGACGGAGCTCCCGGAGGCTGAGCCCGACCTCTGGTTCCTTGTGGACTGCGCGACACCGCAGAGAACGGGAGATGCCTTTTTCAGGCGGATGTCCGCGTCAAAAGCCAGAAAGGTCGCTCTTGACCATCACGAGGGGGCTGAGGAGAACGGAGACTTTTACGATTTCCAGTTCTCCGACCCGGAAGCCTGTGCTGCCGCCGCAGTGATCTGGCGGTGGGGCAGGGAGATCGGCTGGCGGTTCGACCGTGACGAGTCGGAGGCGCTCTGCTTCGGCGTTTTCGGCGACACCGGCGGTCTACGGTATGCCAACACGAACCGCGAGACCTTTGCTATGGTCGGCGAGCTTTCCGAAAATTTCGATTACGCTGAATTTTGTTCGCAGATCTACGAAAACGAGTCGATCAACCGCTTCAGGATGCTCTCCGAGGTCATCGAGAGCATGTCTGTCCTGGCCGGCGGTCAGGCGATCATTTTCAGGACGACGCTCGACCAGCTCGAAAAGTATGACCTCACGCCGGATGTCGTCGATGCGCTCGTCGATGATGTCAGGAGCATCGGCACGGTGAAGCTCGTCTTCAGGATCCGCGAGGTCGAACGCGGCTGCGTCTGGAAGTTCAGTATCCGCAGCTCGGGCTTCAGGGGTAACATCGACTGCATCCCGATAGCGAAAAAATACGGAGGCGGCGGCCACAGAAACGCGGCCGGATTCACATTCAACGGTTCGTACGAGGATGCCTTCGCCTATGCCGAATCGACGGTTCATGAACTTTTGGGAAGGTGATCCTGATAGATGCTGCCGAAGAAGAAGATAGATTTTCTGCTCGTTATGCCCCTGATCGCAATAATCGTCCTGGGGCTTGTTTCGCTTGACAGCGCGCTGAGCTACAATCCGTCGAAGTTCTACATCCAGGTGGTCTGGGTGGCGCTTTCGGTCGTCGTCTTTCTCTTCGTTTCGTATTCGGACATCAGGATCTACGAGCGTTCGACGATGCCGATCTATGTCGCGAACCTGGTCCTTCTGATCCTGGTGCTTATCATCGGAAAGACGATAGGCGGGGCGAAACGCTGGCTGGATCTGGGATTCATGAATTTCCAGGTGAGCGAGCTGACGAAAATTTCGGTCATCCTTTTCGTGGCGTATCAGTTCAATCTGAAGCCGACTCTGGAGGACGGATACAATCTTTTCGACATCCTGCCTGAGACTGTCGGCATACTTCTGCCGGTGTTTCTGATATACAAGGAGCCCGATCTCGGAACGTCGATCCTGGTCGCGTCCGTTGCCGGGACGATGATCCTGTCGACGAAAATCAACCGGAAATGGATTGTCGGTCTCACCGCTCTTGTTATAATTGCCGCGCCTTTCATCTGGTCGTACGGTCTGCGGGATTACCAGAAAGAGCGGATAATCGCGCTCGTGACGATGGTCTTCAACGAGGATTCGTCCGAGCTGAGCCTCACTTCGCAATACCACACCAAGCAGGCTATAATCGCGGTCGGAAGCGGACGGATGAACGGAAAGGGCTACAAGCAGGGGACTCAGAACATGCTCCGCTTCATTCCTGAGCACCATACGGATTTTATTTTTTCGGTATTTGCCGAGGAGTTCGGATTTTCCGGCGTCGCGCTGCTCTTCATGCTCTATCTGCTTCTGCTGGTCAGGATCCTGAACCTCATCGGCAAGGTCAAGGACAAGTTCTCCGCGCTGATCCTGGTCGGCGCCTGCACTCACATCTGGCTGCAGGTCGTCGTGAACATCGGCATGGTCGTCGGTCTCCTGCCGGTCGTCGGGATCCCGCTGCCGTGGTTTTCGTACGGCGGGAGCTCGTTTATTTTCAACGGGATGCTGCTCGGTCTGGCTCACAATATAAGCCTTCACCGGCGCTACATTTAGGAGGATCCGATGCGCAAATCAGTCAAAATAGCTGTCGCCGCGTGCATTGTCACGGCTGCGGCCGCCGTTTCGTTTTTCATCATTGCGTCGAAGCCGCGTGTCAGGATGAGGCCCTTCAACGCCGGAGAACCTCAGTCGATATCCGTGGACGTGATGAATCTTGAGTCAGGCACAAACCGGATCATCGTCGAGGCTATGGGGCGTGTCCAGGCCTCTGAGAGCGTCGCTCTTCAGTCTCAGGTCTCGGGAAAGGTCGTCTGGCGTAACCCCGAGCTCGTTCCCGGCGGGATCCTGAAAAAGGGCGAAACGGTGGTCAGGATCGACGACAGCGACTTTAAACTTGCAGTCCCTCAGGCTGAAAACGCGCTTGCAAACGCAAAGCTCGAACTGAGGCTTGAGGAGGGCCGCCAGGTGGTGGCTCAGAAGGAGTACGAGATGCTCAGGCGCGAGCTTTCCGAAGAGGAGAAGGAGCTGGTTCTGCGCAGGCTCCAGCTCGAGTCTGCCCGGAAAAACGTCGAATCTGCGGAGGCTGCGGTCGAAAAGGCGAAGCTCGACCTGAACCGTACGACGCTTGCCTCTCCGCTGAATTCAGCCGTCGTTTCCGCTTCGGCCGAGGTCGGATCGCTGGTCAGCCAGGGGTCGGCCGTCGCCATGCTCGCCGGAACGGACAGGTACTGGGTCGTTCTCTCGATCCCGATCGAAAAGATAGGGCTCCTGAGTGTCCGTGACGGAAAAAAGCCTGGCTCGAAGGTCACTCTTCGGGCGGAAAATATCTGGGGCGCCGGTCTATCCAGAACAGGCGAACTGGTCAGGATCGCGGCCGATCTTCAGGACAACGGCTACATGGCTAAGGCCTACGTCGAGGTGGCAGACCCTCTCTCGCTGAAAAAGGAGAACCGCGAACAGCCGAAACTTATCCTGGGGACGCTGCTGAATGCGGAGATCGAAGGGAAAGAAGTGGAAAATACCATAAAAATATCAAGGCGTTATGTCCGCGAGGGCGATAAGGTCTATATCGTCTCCGACGGAGTCATGCGCATAATTTCGCCGGAATTCGTCTCGAAGACGAGAGACGAGGTTATCGTCAGAGACGACGGACTTTCCGGTGCGGAACTCATCACGAGTCCGGTCTCGATGCCTGCGGACGGAATCAAGGTCAGGATCTTCAAGGCGCACTGACAGAATTTCGGGCTTATTTTTGACAAAGGGCCGCTTTTCATTATTTTTCCTTACTTTAGTGTTTTAGGTATTTCGTTTTTTTAGGGGGCTTAAAAAATGGCAAAAAAATCATTGGTTTTTATTTGGGTTTTCCTTTTTCTAGTTCCGGTCTTCGCACAGTCGAAGATGGCTGTGATGCCTGCTGTCGGCAGCGGATCGGAGGGGACCGCAATGGCGAAAAGTCTTACGAAAGAGCTGAAAAGCGCCTACAAAATCGTTAAGGAGATCTCTCTTAACGACGCCGACAAGCTCGTTGAAGGCGGAAAGCTCGCCAAGATGAAAAAGTGCGGGACAAAACTTTCATGCGTTTCCAAGGAGGCCAAGGGCATAAAGAAGGCCGATTTCGTTCTTCTGCCGATCGTCTCTTTTGATGAGGAATATACCGTAACACTTCATTTTTACTCTACAAAAAACGGAAAGCGTCTGGATAAGCGCGCTGTGAACGGAGCCTCTGACATCGATGCCGAGGATCTTGCAGCCGACGTCGTTGCAGCCGTCAAGGATGCTGTCGCAAAGCTTGCAAAGGGTTCGGAGGGTGAAGATGAAGAGGAAGAGGACGAGGAGGTGAAGGAAGACTCCTCCAAGGCTGAACCTGCTCCGGCAAAGAGTGAAAAGCTCGGTGAAATGGAGAAGAGAAAGCTTGTACGCGCAGCCTTCAAGGCTTACAAGGCAGGTACGCACAAAGAGGCGGTTAAACTTTTCAAGGATGCCGGCGAGAACGATCTGGCAGACACCGTTTCAGAGATCGTCACGGCTCTCGATGATGCTAAGGCTCTCATCAAAAGCGGCGACACCAACAAGGCGGTCGATACGCTCAACAAGGTCGCGAAGAAGGATCTCGATCTCCGTGACAAGGGCTACAAGGAGCTTCAGTTCATCAAGGAGACCGACAAGAGGAACCGCTACAACGAACCTACGGATGACGATTACTCCAAGGCTAACAAGGTCTTCAAGAGCGCAAAGAGAGAGATCAAGAAGATCTCCGAGTGGCGTGATTCCGAGATCAGCAAGCTTGACAAGAACATGAAGAAGCTCGACGAAAAGGCTGTTATCACCGAAAAGTACGAGGCGGCCGAGAAAAAGCAGAAGTCCGCGGACAAAAAGCAGGAGAGAGAGCTCAAGAAGAAGATCGAGACGATGAAGGACGACCTTGAAAATCTCGATTCGAAGTATCACAAGAAGCTGACCGACACCGAAAAGGAGGTCGATAAGCTCAACAAGCAGCTCGAGGACGACAGAGCGCCTGAAGAGATCTACAAGGAGGATATCGAGAAGGAGCTCAAGGCGATCAAGGACAAGTATAAAACCAACAACAAGGATTCGAAGAAAAAGCTTGCCCAGACCAGAAAAGAGGCTGAGGCAAACACCAAAAAGGCGGAAAAGGATGCCGAGGACAAACTTGCCGCTCTCGACAACGCGAACAAGGAGCTTGAGAGAAAGATCGAAAGCCTGAACAGCGAGATCGAGAAGCTGGTCTCGGAATTCGACGAGAAGGAGCAGGCAGCTGCCGAGAAGTTCGACAAGTCGATGGCTTCAGCCGAGGCTCAGGACGACAAGGACCGCGAGGCTGCCGAGAAGAAGGCCGACAAGGCTATCGAGGATCTCAACAACCAGGGCGACGGCTTTGATGACAGGATAACGAAGCTCAACGAAAAGATCGACGGCATCGACGGCGAGATCGCCGAGTATTCCGACAAAAAGGATGCCGAGGTCCAGAAAAGTCAGGAGTCTCTCGACAAGAAGCGCGAGGCTGCCGAGAAGAAGTTCGAATCTCAGCGGACCGCTGCTGAAAACAAGGCTGAAGAGGAGTTCCAGAAGGGTCAGTCGGCACGCGCAAAGAAGATCGAGTCTCTTGAATCTGAGATCGTAAAGCTCGAGGACAAGTACCCGGACAACTACGAAAAGAATGCGCAGTACATCAAGGCCAAGAAGGATCTCCAGGTAGCTACGAACGACCTCAGCAAGTTCGAGGACAGTCACGACAAGTTCATCGAGAAGGAGACTGCGTCCGTAACGAAGAGCTACAAATCCGAGACTGCCGCTATCGACGCCGAGCAGAAGAAGATCGAAGCTGCTGCTAAAAAGGATGTAGCCGCTTTCGCTGCAAAGAAGAACACCGAGAAGAAGACTATGCAGGCCGACATCAAGAAGATCGAAAAGGAAAAGGCCGCATTCGAAAAGGATATGAAGAGCAAACAGGCTGCGATCAACGCTACGAGGAACGCGAACCTCAAGGCGATCGACGCCCGTGCTGCGAAGAGAGAGGCTGAAAAGGCTGCGGCTGCGAAGAAGAGAAAAGCCGATTTCGACAAGCTCGTTGCAAGCAAGAGACAGCAGCTTGCTGCAGCCGAGAAGCAGCTCGACGCCAACATGAAGAGCGACGAGGCGAAGAGGACCGCGATCAACGATCAGCTCGACAAGACAAGAGCGGCTAACGAGAAAAAGGTCAACGACCTCGAAATAGCGAACGAAAACGCCAAAGAGGCGAACGAAAACGCTATGGAGAAGGAGAGACAGGCTGTATACGCGAAGTACGAAAAGAAGGCTGAGACAGATAAAAAGGCCATCGCCGCAAAAATAACGCAGCTCGAGAACAGCTCCAGAACGCTCATCGCATCCCGCGGAAAGGAGGAGGCTAAGCTCCGCGCCGACATCGAAAAGGCTGAGAAACAGACCGAAACGATGGCTCAGGCAAGAGACAAGGCTGCTGCCGACAGAGAGAGAAAGTATCAGGCCGACCTCAAGGCTGCCGAGGCACGCGAGGCTCAGAACAAGGCTAAATACGAGGCGGCTAGAGCGGAGATCGAAAAGCAGTACAACGCAAAGATCGACGCGCTTATCAAGTCGAAGTCGGTCGGCGGCGCTTCTCAGCCCTTCAAGGTCGACAGGGACAGAAGCTTCGAAAAGAGCGCCTTCACGAAGCAGATCGACGCTGCCAAGGCTGACGCACTTGCGGCAAGAGGTATGGAGAAGCTCAAAGAGGAGAACATCGCCGATGCACGCAAGGACTTCTTCGAGGCTCTCTACTGCAACGCTGACAGCAAGGCTGCCCAGAACGGTCTGAAGGAGATCGAAAAGACGGCCGGCGAGATGCTCAAAAAGGCTTCGGAGGCTCTTGATTCCGGTGACGACGGTTCCGCGAAGAAGCTTCTCCGCAAGCTCAAACGCGAACTCGCACCGACGAGTGAATACTATCTGAGAGTGCTTGCTCTCCTGGACGACCTTAAATCCGACGACTAATTAAATTCGTGTTTTTTTCCTTAAATTTTCCTCACTATCAGGAGTGACCAATGGAACAGAATCCAACTAATGCACCTCTTTCTCCCGAAGACAAGTACGAGCTCGAGGACAGAGAGTGGCTCAAAAACGTCTATCAGGGCGACGCGAAACAGCTTACCGTCCGTGCGATAGTCATGGGCATGATCATCGGCGGTCTGATGAGCCTTACGAACCTCTACATCGGTCTTAAGACCGGCTGGGGGCTCGGCGTGACGATCACCGCCTGCGTGCTTTCATTCAGCATCTGGAAGCTTTTGAGGACTATCTTCCCCAAAGTATTCAAGACCGACATGACGATGCTCGAGAACAACTCGATGAAATCGACGGCATCAAGCGCCGGCTATACGACCGGCGGAACGATGGTCAGCGCGATCGCGGCGTACGTCCTGATCACCGGTCAGCACATCGACTTCTGGGTCCTTGTCGGCTGGACGGTCTTCCTCGGCATCGCGGGCGTCGTAATGGCTATCCCGATGAAAAAACAGATGATCAACATCGAAAAGCTGCCGTTCCCCTCAGGCACGGCGACGGCCGAGACTCTGAAGAGCCTTTATGCCGGCGAGGAGAGCAGAAAACAGACCAGGACGCTGCTCGGATTTTCCGTCATCGGCATACTTCTGACGCTTGTCCGCGACCTTTTCGAGTGGATCAAATACACCTACGCCGTCTTCGGCGAGAAGATGGCTGAGTACACGGTCTCGATGGAGACGAGCCTCATCATGGTCGCTGCCGGCGGCATCATGGGCTGGAGGACTGCATGGAGCATCCTTTTCGGCGCGATCCTCAACTACATCGTGCTTGCACCGGTCCTGTTCGACAAAGGCATAATCACGGAGCTCGGATACCGCGGTATCAACAGCTGGAGCCTCTGGTTCGGCGCTTCCGTCATGGTCTCGTCCGGTTTCGTGTCGTTTCTGATGCAGTGGAAGGTCGCGCTCAAGGCCTTCAGCTCGGTCAAAGACATCTTCTCGAAGAAAAAACGCGAGCTTTCGGAGATAGAGAAGGTCGAAGTCCCGATGAGCTGGTTCTTCTGGGGGATCCTTGTCGGCGGTACCGGCATCGCGCTCATCATGCTCTTCGTTTTCGACATTCCGGTCTGGGTATCGGTCCTTGCGGTTATTCTCTCCTTCTTCCTCTCGATCGTCGCGTGCAGGGCGACCGGTGAGACCGACACGACGCCGGTCGGAGCCCTCGGACAGGTGACGCAGGCCTTTTACGGAGTTCTCCGCCCCGGCAGCAAGGTCACGACGCTTATGACGGCTTCGATCACATCGGGTATCGCCGGTTCGTCGGCGGATCTGCTGACCGACCTCAAGACGGGATACCTGCTCGGAGCCAACCCGAGAAAGATGTTCATAGCTCAGTTTCTGGGTATTTTTGCGGGTACGGCAGTCATAGTCCCGGCCTTCTATCTCATCGTTCCGACGCCTGATGTACTCGGCAGCGACTACTTCCCGGCTCCTGCGGCACAGGTCTGGTCTAAGGTCGCCGAGCTCCTGGCTCAGGGCTTCTCTGCGCTCCACTACACGGCTAAGATCGCGATGCTCGTCGGTGTCGCTATCGGAATAATCATCCCGCTCGTCGAAAAGTGGGCTCCCAAGGCTTCAAAGTATATCCCGTCGGCGATGGGACTCGGGCTCGCCTTCACGATCCCGTTCTGGAACTCGCTTTCGATGTTTATCGGCGCTCTGATAGTCCTTATCATCGAACACCGCAAAAAAGATCTTGAAGATTATGTCATCCCCGCAGCTTCAGGGATCATCGCCGGCGAATCGCTTGCTGGAGTTTTCATCATCATTCTGCAGCAGGTAATGGGCGTTTAGCCATCCGCCCTCCATCGGCACCTCTCTCTTCGACAGCATCTCTTAAAATCCGCACATCCCGTATATTCGGGAAACAGCATAACTCACTGATTTCTTATAAAAAAAAGTTGTGTTGCCTGAAAATTGGTGTATAAGGGGCTACTTCAACGGTACAAATATCAAATACGGAGGTTAAGGTGGAACTAGGAATACTTTTTAAGAAAAATTACAGTGATTTTGCGAGAAAGGCACTTGAGACTTTTGCTTCGGGAAATGATAAAAACTGGTTAAAATGGAAAAAATTGACGGCAGGCTTTTAAGAGGAGAATAAAATGGAAAAAGATTATTTGATTGTTAAATTGGAAGCGCTTGTCGCTTTAAGAGAAAATAAATATGAGGGCTGGTATGATATCGAGTTAGGCTTCCCTCTTTACGATGTTTCGGCAGCTTTAAACGAAAACCCCGAATATTTTAATGACTTAAAGGTGAAAGATTTATTTGATAAAGCAATGAAGGCGACCGAAGAACTTATAGTTCACAATATTGAAAACCATTATTTGTTGCTTGTGTCTTTGGCTCCCGGCAGAGATCTTTTTCCAGATAAGAAAAAGCATTGGTGGTGGTATTTACCGGATAAACTGATGAATGAGGCACAGCTAAAAGAGTGGAAAAAGTATCTAAAAAAGTTCGGTTATAAGTGATTTTTTATTCAATTTTTTTCTCACGAAATCCAATTTTTTGTTGCATATATAAAGAACGTAATGTGCTGAAATAATTAAACATTTCTTTTTAGTCTGATGCTAAAAACACACTTTTCCAAGCGACTTTTTCGCATGACAATACACTTTTTCAATGGAGTTTTTGCTCCAAGATGACACTTTTTCAAGGGAGTTTTGGTTAAATTTTGCGTTTATTCTGATCTGTTCTGCCGCATCAATGCGAAAATTACTGCCCATCCGAGAATCGCAACTGGTGACAATGCTACGCCGCCAATAGCGAGGGCGACAATTATTAATCCTGCAATCAATGTTATTGCCGCAGCAATCAAGAAGAGAGGAATGCTTGGGTATCTGATAAATAAATATAAGACACAGAGCATGGAAGCTATGATCGATGCTATAGCAAGTGCATTTTCAATCGGATCATCTCCAAATAACATCGGAAAACGCGGTGAAACGTGCGGTTCTATCAGAAATGAAATTGCCCAAATCAGCACCGATCCGATTAAAACTGCGGCGATATAGTGGCTGAGTTTGAACTTAATCTTCCTGCTACTCGGAGATTTGCTAATAGTTTCAGGCATTTTTCTTTCTTTATCTTAAAAACCCAAAAAATACGGTAAGTATCCCAAAGAAAAGCGCCAAAATTACTGGAACGGCAAACATGGCAACCACAATCACCAACAGATGTTCTGCAAAATTTCCAGCTGCTCCTTCAGCAAAGACAAACGGTTCGATGCAGGCTGCTACGCCGAATATGATTGCAGTCAGAAAACAAATTAACAAAGCAAAGGATGCAGGAGAGTAGCAGAAAACTTTACGGAGTTTTTCACTAAGAGAATCGTCATACTCGAAAGATTTTTTACCGAATTCCTCCTTAAATCTTCTAATCGTTTTTGGAATTTCAGCCAAAACTTTGATAATGGCGATGACAATAAAAAGAATGATGTAGCATCCTTGTATTATGTAAAAAGCCTCGGTATAAGAATAGGCAAGTTCCGGATCGTTATTCCGCGGATCAAAATACCAGAGCAAGGTGAAGAAAAGCCAGATCAAAAAGAGAAGTGTTAAAATATAGTGTTTTTTGAAAAAGCCGATAACACCACCGCGCTTCGTGGTTTCCTCTTTATAAGAAATGTTTTCCAAAGGTTTCTCTGCAAATAGTCTGCCCAAAAACAAAAAATTATAGCGGAAATTATTTTAAAAACAAGGCAATAAAATTGGATTTGGTGAGAAAAAGGGAGAGGAATGATGGCAGATGCAAAAAAGATATGGAGTCTGATGCTTAATCACGGTACAGATTTCGAGTTTGGCGTACTTGGTGAATACTTTTTCGTTTCGTATGCAGACGAAAAAACCGCACGTTCGATGATCTGCTCTAACGAGGAAGAGGCGCTAGAGCTGGAAAAGCTTATATTGCAAGAAGCTCGCCAGGCTAGAGACAACGGCACAGTTGCTTGGGTAGGTCGAGCGTGTATTGGGACGGAGGTCAGGCGTGGCTAAGTTCTTGTGTTGCGTGTCGCCTCTGTACGAAAGCCGACTTATTCAATTCAGGCTCGGTTATACGAAAAAAACGCTTTTGGCAGAGGTCACAGAGATTGAACCGATGATGGGTGACAATACCGATCTGAAAATTCAAAAAATGGTTTTTGCGATTCATTTTAGACTGAAGGGGGATAAGGATGGAACATTTTTATAAAGTTAAAAACAAAACAACAGGGAATATAGGCTATCTTTTTGATGATTTTCATCCTGTATACGGTGAAATTTTTAGCAATCTTGCCGGCGGCTGGTCAATGAAAAGTTCTTTTGAAGTTGTAGAGGATTTAGGAGCACAAGACAAAGACACATTTATAAATATTCATCGAAAAGAAATATTTTCTTATTTAATTGATGAAAAATCACCCTATGGCTGGTTGTCTCCTTCTTGTGTTTGGTATCCATGCGATTTCAGTCAACACGAAAATGTAGCTGTTTTTTACTTTGATTCGGAAACAGAAGAATTAGAAGAACGCGGATGGCTGAAAATATTTAGAAATTATCCGGCAGAAACACCTTGTTGTTTTTCAAGCAGAATAACTGCTTTGCAGCAAGAATGGTGTGAAAATCACGGTGTTGTAATTTTGTAAGAGGTGAAAGGATGAAAACTACAATTTTGGTGCTTTTGGCAAAGAAAAAGGCGATGAGATTGAAAACGGCCAGTAATGCTTGTTTTCGCTCTGGATGCGGTCAAAGCAAAGAGGAAGCGTGTTCGCAAACTCAAAAGGATTTGACGAAACAGCAAGCGAGGAAGCGAGCGAAGTTAAACAAATTTCGACTTTGTGCGCGTATTCCAAAAGAAAGTAAATTGATAAAAGCCTATTGCGAAGCCGTTTACGCAGCAATAGAGCAAGGACAAGCGGTCGGTTGTTTTCCATCAAATAACGATAGCATTGAGCAACAAAAACAGAAAGATCGTTGCGGATTCTCTGAAAATCTTTGTCGGAAGTCGCGACAATGTAACCTGATAGAATTAGCGGATCTGATTTGCCCAGAAAAGCACAAATTTGACTACGAACTTGACGATTTGCTTCAATCAGACTTTCAATATCAGAAAAATTTACGGGAATCATGGGAAAAAAACCTCGAAAAATACAACTATATTGATGTTAGTAGATTTGAGTAAAAAAGGCAATAAGGGGAGGTATAAATGAATTTTAATATTGTTATAAAAGACGGGTTAAGCTGTGAAGTTCTGGTTAAAGCTGGAGGCGAACCGTCGGACGATGAAAGGTGTTGACAAGTTGATTTTATTGAGTAATATTAAAAACTGCGCGAGGCTGAGAATTGTCGAAGCCGACGGTACCCACACCGAGTAGCGCACGGTGTTGGGGACTTAATCCAGGTGGTAGGCGGCTCCTGGACAGCCTCAATCTTTTTGTTTTTCATAAATTTTTTCAGCATTTTTTCTGACATTGCCGCGGTGATAGGTTACTAAATAAAACTCTTTTTTATCAGCTGTTAGCTTAACAACTATTTCATAGGATTTTTCTTTTGGTCCAGTATAAAAAAGATAATAATCCTTACCTTTTCTTTTTGTGTAAAGCACTGTGTCAGGATTATACAAGGCTTCGGGTAGGTTTTGAAAATCGCTTAAACCTATTTCAGAATGCGTGTTGTTTGCGCCACCGGGCTGATGCGAAAGAAGTGTTTCACGCGAAAGGAAAACGGTGTTTGCGTTTGTTCCGCTTTTTTCTTTTATAACTTCAGAAAGTTTGCTGTTTAAAACGCCGATTATCTTTTGTTTTTCAACGGAGTTGCCTTTTAAAAACTCTTTGAAATCCGGCTTTTTGACTTCCGTTTTAAGATAATTTGTAAAATTTTCAGGCTTAGTTTCTTTTGTTTTCAGCGGTTCGTTCTCAAAATACGCGACGTGTGTGGTTCTGCAGCGGAAGTGGTAAGGCGGCAGTTTTATTCCGAGGCGTTTGATGTCTTCGTCGCTGATTTCGCCTTTCATGGCTTTGCCGCTCACCATGGGCTGGGCGGCTTTGTATGCTTTGAGATCGTGTTTTTCTGCTGCATGGATGATTTTGTCATACTGTTTTCGGAAGTCAGCGACTTTAAAGACTTTGTTGTTCATTGCGCGGCAGACGGGTGTGGTTTTGTTGTCGATGACGGCAACGATTGTGACGTATTGGACTCCGGCGGTTTCATAGCCGGAAACGTGACCCATGTTCTGGATTTTGGTTAAGGTGTGGTCGGCCAAAAGTTCCCAATAGGTTTTTGAGTCGGTGACATGGTCTTCGAGAGCAATTTCAAGGGTTTTAGCAAATTCGCGCTTTGTTCCACCGCGCTCCAAAAGGTCGGAAAGTTCGCGGTTTATGATGTCGGAGGTGTCTTTTGAGAATTTATCCCGGATGTACCAGCCGTTGAACTCATCAAGGGTGTTGAGG
>Ga0310690_10001284_pt1 | contig 45147 bp, 39 predicted proteins | sample AusTroGonzalo_MG_2_FD_207661 | JGI IMG/M metagenome (GOLD analysis project Ga0310690, IMG submission 207661) | Bovine rumen microbial communities from tropical cattle in Woodstock, Queensland, Australia - Gonzalo_04 (v2) (version 2) | ecosystem: Host-associated > Mammals > Digestive system >... | reverse complement strand
TAAGAAACAAAGAACGAGGAGTCTCTTCATCTATGATTATAACGCCATGAAACGACGCAGGATCTCATCGACGGTCACCTCACGGTATTTGTTGGAGATCTCCGTACGTGGTTCCCATTCCGTCTCTTCCCCGATATAATTCAAGGTCATACCTAACTTCACTTCCTTCTCGGGGGTCGTCAAAGAGATCGCATGCTTATGGGGGAAGAGGGTCTTGTTCAGCTTCCCAAACTGGTCATAGTCCCAGTTCAACTGGGTGTTGCCATTGAAGCGATCCTTATACAGGATGTTGGCCATGCGGATCAGTCTTGCCTCTCTGCTCACCAACCAGCTATAGTCCATCTTACCAGTTTCCAGGCCGACAATCATGTCGTCGCCATTCGCAAGAATACTGTAGGAAGCCAGCGAGTCTGCCTTCTCCTTATCTGCCGACACCTGATTAGGTCTGAACAGTTCGTTCCAGAAGAGTGCCTGGATCGTATTGAAGTTCAGTCCACTGTTGCGCAGGAAATCGACAGACATCCACGGGGCTTTCAGGTACTGTTTGTTGATACGGTCCATGATGAGCACATAGTCCTTCGTCATTTCAATACGTCCGGCCTCCACGAATCCGAAGGCCATCAACTGCAGGCGAATCACGTCATCGCGCTTCATCTTCAGATTTCCCGTCAACGTGAGTTTCTGCTGTCCCACCTCGACAGAGAACTTCACTTTAGATGTAAGGAACTTCCCTGTCTGGGCATTCTCCTTCACCTTTGTAAGGAAATCCACTTTGTCCCTCACTTCCGGAGTCATGTTCGTGGAGGTCTGAACCACTTTCTTGTGGGAGCCACAAGAGACAAGCACTAACGGCAGTGCCAATACGGCAACTCTTACAAAACTAAGCCATTTCATTCTTTCAAATATTTTTTAAGTTTGATTTTTCTAAGTAGCAGCTGATCCTCAGGTTTCTTCTGCTGAGCATCACGCCAGAGAGAAAGAGCACGATCCATGTCCTTGTTCTGAGCATAGATGTCCCCTGCATGTTCCACAATCACTTCATTACCAAGCGAGTCCACCAGATTCTGAAGGGCCTGGTCAATATATATCTTCGCCTCGGCATAACGTTCCTGCATAAAGAGGATCCAGGCGTAAGTATCCAGATAAGTGGCATTCTTAGGCTCTGCCTTCACGGTCTTGTAACTCATCTCCTCAGCCTCGCTCAGCCGTTCGCCACGCTCACTGAGGTAATAGGCATAGTTGTTCAGACACCCGATATTATCATCCTTCCACTGAAGACAAGAGTCGTAGGCTGCGAAAGCCTCCTCGGCAAGACCTTTCTGGTGGAGAATGTCACCCATTACGGCATAGAAATCCGAAACAATCTCAGGATTACTGTTTTCGTTGATGACACCGATGCCGTTCTGGAATGCCGACAATGCCTGATCCAGACTATCGCGCTTGTAATAGGCGATACCCTGATAGTAGTAGAAAGCCATCTCGTCGGGGTTATACTGACGGGCCTCTTGGCAGAGCGAGATCACCTTATCCATATCCTCATCCTCCCATGCATAACCCACCAGTTGAAGACGGGCGGCTGCATAGTCGGGGGCAAGGGAGAGCACCTGATTCAGCACACGGGCAATAGAATCCTTCGGCATCTGCTTGGAATTCATATAGGAGGCACAGAGGATTGCCATATCCGGATTAGATTGCGGCTGTGCCAGCATCTTCCTGAAGAGCGTCAACACACGTGTGCTGTCACCACCCTGATTCTCGCTGGCAGAAACCTCCTGCCGGAGCAGATGGGTTTTCTCTTCTGAAGTTGCATTGCTGCTCAACAGCACCCTTTCAGCCAGAGAATCGGCCATAGCCCATTTTCCTTCAGATTGATAATAGGTACGCAATGACATCAGCACACGGTTATTGTCAGGTTCCTGCGCCAACACCTGATCATAGACAGCCAGGGCCTTCTTGATCTGGTCATTCATCATCAGAGCCTCGCCATACAAGACCATATAATTCATGTCGTTGGGGAACTGTCTGGCCAGCGCCTCCATCTCCGCGATGGCGGCCTTCTTGTTGCCCATCCGCGTGAAAATCTCACTCTTAGCCATCGACAGGCGTTCGTTCTTGCCGTCGATCTGCTCCATCCTCTCCAGCACATTGATGGCATTGGCATAGTCTTCGACCTGCTGATAGAGTTGGAACAGCATCTCGAGCATATCCTCACGTTCCTTATTCCGATTATAGATACCTTCAATGACAGGGATGGCACTGGCATAATCCTGCTGTTGGATATAATTGTGGGCCAGCGTCTCCATATAGGTCTCATTATCTGGGTTCAATGCAGCAGCCTGCTTCACGCATTCCGTCGCCTTCTCCTGATTCCGCAGGGCCATATAGTACTGAGCAAGGAAGTAATATACCTCTGGAGCCTTGGGATTCAACTCCTGACAATGGCGCAATAGGTCGAAGGCTGCGTCATTGTTACCTTTCTGCCGCTGTACCATCGCCTCCATGAAGAACTGGTCATAGGTTCTTGATGAGTTTATAGTTGATGGTTGATAGTTGATAGATGATATGTCCTGAGCACTGATTTGTCCCAAACCAGCCAGCACCACAATCACCATGAAAAATAATCTGCCTATCATGTATTCAACTATAAACTTAACCTTAAACTCACTCTAAACTATTTCACTCCCGTATGACCGTAGCCGCCTTCGCCACGTTCTGTTTCGTCAAGCACCTCCACAGGGACGAAAGCACCCTGCTCATGACGGGCAATCACCATCTGGGCGATGCGTTCGCCATCCTCCACGACAAATGTCTCCTGCGACAGGTTGATCAGCACCACACCGATTTCACCACGATAATCTGCATCGATCGTGCCTGGGGTATTCAGTACCGTAATACCTTTCTTCAGAGCCAGTCCGCTGCGTGGTCTCACCTGAGCCTCATAGCCCACGGGCAGAGAGATATGCAGTCCCGTAGGGATCAATCTGCGGTCCATCGGCTTCAGCACGACAGGCTCCTCAAGATTAGCACGCAGATCCATGCCAGCACTCTGTGCGGTGGCATACTGAGGTAAAGGTTGATGGCCTTTGTTGACGACTTTTATTTCTAACATACGTACAAATTCCTATAAAACATTGTGCAAAATTAATGATTTATCTTCAATTAGCCATATTTTTCTGTAAAAAATGTAATTTTTTAGGCGAAATTCATTACTTTTGCACCTTAGATATGATGAATTGGCAGCAACTTATCTCCAACAAACGACTCGGACAGGAGCATCGCCACCCCGAGCGACACGATGACCGTACTGAGTTCAAACGCGACTACGACCGTCTGATTTTCTCGGCCCCTTTCCGTCGTCTGCAGAACAAAACCCAGGTATTTCCTCTCCCGGGGAGTATTTTCGTGCACAACCGCCTGACACATTCGCTTGAGGTAGCCAGTGTTGGCATGTCATTGGGCAATGATGTGGCTCAGCAAGTAATCAAGAAACATCCTGAACTGAAGGACACGCTCTTTCAGGAAATCGGGCAGATTGTCGCCACCGCCTGTCTGGCTCACGACTTGGGTAACCCACCCTTTGGCCACAGCGGCGAGAAGGCCATCCAGGCTTTCTTCCTTGAGGGGAACGGCAGTCAGTTACAGCGCGAGGTAAGTCCCCAGTTCTGGAGCGACATCACCCACTTCGAGGGTAACGCCAATGCCTTCCGTCTGCTGACCCATCAGTTCCAGGGGCGTCGCCCTGGTGGTTTTGTCATGACTTATTCAACTCTGGCCAGCATCGTCAAATACCCATTCTCTTCCACCGCTTCAGGCAAAAAGGGGAAGTTCGGATTCTTCGAGACAGAGAAGGACAACTATCGTCGGATTGCCGAAGAACTCGGTATTATATGCCAGTCTGAGATGGGGGAGCCACTGAGATACGCCCGTCATCCATTGGTATATCTCGTAGAAGCCGCCGATGATATCTGCTACGAGATCATGGACATCGAGGATGCCCACAAACTTAAAATTATTTCATACGAAGAAACCATGAAGTTGTTGTTGGCATTCTTCGACGAACAGAACCAACAGCATATCCAGCAACGCATCATTGAGGAGGGAGTTACGGACAACAACGAAAAAGTGGTCTATCTGCGTGCCTGTGTCATCGGCAAATTAGAGAACGAATGTGTGCGCGTCTTCGCGGAACATGAGGAAGAGATTCTGAGCGGCACGTTCAAGGGTAGCCTCATCGACCATATCAGCGCCATACAGCAAGAAGCCTACCAGCGTTGCATCCAATTCTCTGTCAGCCGCATCTACAAGAGCCGTCCTGTGCTCGATGTGGAACTCTCCGGCTATCAGATCATGCAGACGCTACTGGAAAAGTTCATCAGTGCCGCCGTCCACCCAGAGCGCTTTTACTCCAAGCACCTTATCAGTCGCGTCAGCAGTCAGTACGACATTGAGGCACCAGATCTGGAGACTCGTCTCATGGCCGTCATCGACTATATCAGCGGCATGACGGATGTTTATGCCCTTGAGGTTTATCAGAAAATCAGCGGGATCTCACTTCCTATCGTCTGACTTTTCCAAATTAATTTGGAATAATCCGATAAATGTCGTACCTTTGCACCCGAAATGAAGAAATTGTACATAGAGACATACGGCTGCCAGATGAACGTAGCCGACTCTGAGGTGGTGGCCTCAGTGATGCAGATGGCGGGTTATGAGACGACGGAGGACCTCAACGAGGCCGATGCCGTCTTCTTGAATACCTGTTCCGTAAGGGACAATGCCGAACAGAAGATCATCCACCGACTCGAAGCACTTGCGGCCATCAAGCGCAAGCATCCCCTGATCATCGGCGTGCTGGGTTGTATGGCCGAAAGGGCACAGCAAGACCTGCTGGACAACCATCATTGTGACCTTGTGGCAGGACCAGATGCCTACCTCTCGTTGCCAGACCTGATTGCACAGGCGGAGACGGGCCTTAAGGCCATGAATATCGAACTCTCGACCACGGAGACCTATCGCGACGTGGTGCCCCAGCGTATCGGACTGGGACATAAGATCGGCGGCTACGTGAGCATCATGCGCGGCTGTAATAATTTCTGTCACTACTGCATCGTGCCTTACACCAGAGGCCGTGAGCGAAGTCGCGACGTGGAGAGCATTTTAAGAGAAGTGCGCGACCTAAGGGATCGCGGCTTTAAAGAGGTGACGCTCTTGGGACAGAACGTGAACTCCTTCGCCTGTGGCGATACGTATTTCCCACAGTTACTGCGCAAGGTGGCGGAAGAAGCACCAGAGATGCGCATCCGCTTTACAACCTCGCACCCCAAGGATATGAGTGACGAGACGTTGCAGGTGATCGCTGAGATGCCGAACGTCTGCAAGCATATCCATCTACCCGTGCAGAGTGGCAGTGACCGTATCCTGAAACTGATGAACCGCAAATACACCTGCGAATGGTACTTGGACCGTGTGGCCGCCATCCGCAGGATCATCCCTGACTGCGGTCTCTCGACGGATATATTCGTGGGCTATTGCTCTGAGACGGAGGAAGACCACCAGTTGTCGCTGAGTTTGATGCGCGAGGTGAAATACGATTCCGCCTTTATGTTCAAATACTCCGAGCGTCCTGGCACCTATGCCTCGAAGCATCTGCCCGATGACGTGCCTGAGGAGGTGAAGATCAGTCGTCTGAACGAACTCATTGCACTACAGACGGAGATGTCGGCCATCCAGAACAAGAAGGATGAAGGAAAAGAGTTCGACGTGCTGGTAGAAGGTTTCTCGAAACGCAGCCGTGAACAGCTCTGCGGCCGTACGGAACAAAACAAGATGGTGGTGTTCGACAAAGGCAACCATCATATCGGCGAAACAGTCCGCGTCAGGATCACAGGCTCAACAAGTGCAACACTAATTGGAGAAAACGTATGAAAGAATTCATGAAAGTACTCAAACGGTTCGTCTGGCCCTATAAGCGATTCGTAGGACTGTCGATATTGTTCAACCTCCTCTCAGCACTACTGAACATCTTCTCATTCGCTGCCCTGATTCCCATCTTGCAGATTCTCTTCAAGACGGGAGAAAATCAGGAGGTCACCACGCTGATGGCTTGGGGTGATGCCAGCTTTAAGGATGTGGCTGTCAACAACCTTTATTATTACATCAACCAGTTTATTGCCGACATGGGCTCTACCACAACACTGCTCTTAATCGGCATTTTCCTGATTGTGACCACCCTTTTGAAAACCATCGCTTATTTTCTGGCGTCAGCCAGTGTAGTTCCCATACGCACAGGTGTGGTACGCGACATACGCAACCAACTCTACCAAAAGATCGTGAGTCTGCCGCTCGGATTCTTTACCGAGGAACGAAAGGGAGATATCATCGCCCGTATGACAGGTGACGTGCAGGAGGTGGAGACAAGTATCATGTCCAGTCTGGACCTGATGTTCAAGAACCCCATCCTGATCATCAGTTATTTCACGACCCTGATTGTCATCTCCTGGCAGCTGACGCTCTTCTCTGTGGTCATCATCCCACTGATAGGCTGGTTCATGGGATGGGTAGGCCGTAAACTGAAGGCCAAGTCCATCAAAGCCCAGGCTCTATGGAGCGATACGATGAGTGTGGTTGATGAGACTTTAGGCGGCCTCCGCATCATCAAGGCCTTCTGTGCTGAAGACAAGATGCGCAATAAGTTCAGCCGCATCAACTCCACCTACCGTAGCGATATCATGCGTGTCAATATCCGTCAATATGCCGCTCACCCGCTCAGTGAGTTCCTTGGTACATGCATGATTGTCATCGTACTATGGTTTGGCGGCATACTGGTACTCACTAACCAATCGCTGTCTGGTCCCACCTTTATATATTATATGGTCATCCTCTATTCCATCATCAACCCGTTGAAAGAGGTTTCGAAGGTGGGCTATAACATCCCCAAGGGACTGGCTTCCATGGAGCGTATCGATAAGATCCTGATGGCGGAGAACACCATCAAGGAACCTGCCCAACCTAAGCACCTGCGTTCTTTCGAACACCAGATAGAGTTCCGCGACGTGTCGTTCCGCTACGGAGAACAATGGGTGCTCCACCATGTGAACCTGACGATTCCCAAAGGCAAGACGATAGCCATCGTGGGACAGTCGGGTAGTGGTAAATCCACGATGGTGGATCTCATCCCCCGCTATTATGACGTACAGGAGGGCGAGGTGCTCATTGACGGCATCAACGTGAAGGAACTGGGTATCTACGACCTTCGACAACTGATAGGCAACGTGAACCAGGAAGCCATCCTCTTCAACGATTCCTTCCGCAACAACATCTCCTTCGGTGTCGAAAACGCCACACAGGAGCAGATCGAGGAGGCATCGAAGATTGCCAATGCCTACGACTTCATCATGGCCTCTGAACAGCAGTTCGACACCAACATTGGCGATCGTGGCGGAAGACTTAGCGGTGGTCAGCGCCAGCGCGTCTCCATCGCCCGTGCCATCCTGAAGAATCCCCCTATCCTCATCCTCGACGAAGCGACCTCTGCCCTCGATACCGAGAGCGAGCGACTGGTGCAGGATGCGCTGGAACGACTGATGAAGACGCGCACGACGGTAGCCATTGCCCACCGTCTGAGTACCATCAAGAATGCCGATGAGATCTGTGTGCTCCATGAGGGCCGGATCGTGGAACGGGGTACCCATGAGGAACTCCTCCAGAAGGATGGGTACTATAAGAAACTTAACGATATGCAGAGTCTGTAAAAATGGGAAAGCGGGCATTATATCTGTTGAAGACATACCTGGTGACGGTGGTACTGTTCATCGTGGCCAAGCCTGTGTTCATGTGGTATAACAGTGCCAACCATCCGTTTACGGCAGGTGATGTGGCACAGGTAATATGTCACGGGCTCTCCCTTGACCTTTCCATGGCACTCTACTTGTTGGTCGTTCCCTTCCTCTGTGTGGTGGTCAGCATCTTCACTGGTAGCACCAAGTGGCTCCGCATCATCCTCAAGACCTACTACGCCATCATCGCCGTCGCCTTGGTGCTCGCCCTGTTGGCTGATGCCAGTCTCTATGAGTTCTGGCTCTTCAAACTCGAAGCCTCCTGCCTTCAGTATCTGGAAACACCGACGGAGGCGATGGCCAGTGTCTCGACAGGTTACCTGCTGATGAGGTTGTTCGTATGGATCGTATTATCCGTGCTCCTATGGCTGGCCTATACACGTCCCCAGTGGGATATCAAACGTAGCAGACATCGTATCTTAGAATCGCTGGCTGCTCTATTGTGCATTCCCCTGATCATCATCGGCATCCGAGGAGGACTGGACGAATCGACCACCAATATCGGACAGGTGTATTACTCGCAGAACCAATTTCTCAACCATTCGGCTGTCAACCCCGTCTTCAGTTTCTTCGCCTCATTAGAGGAGTCTGCCAGTGTTAACACGGTTTACGAGTTTATGGACGATGAGACGTGCGACAACATCATCAATAAACTCTACAATACGGAAAGCAAAGACTGCGACTCCCTGTTGACCACACAGACACCCAACATCATCATCATCCTGTTGGAGGGCTGCGGCGGAGAGTTTACGGAAATTGGAGGCAGACAGGACGTGACGCCTAATATGAACCGTTTGGCAAAGGAGGGTATCTATTTCACCAACTGCTATGGTAACACCTGGCGCACGGACAGGGGTACGGTGTGTGCGCTGAGTGGTTATCCTTCGTTCCCCTCTATGTCGGTGATGAAGATTCCCTCAAAGAGCCGTACCATGCCCAACATTGCCAAGACCCTGAAGGAAGAGCGGGGTTATCACACCCACTATCTCTATGGGGGTGATATCAACTTCACGAATATGAAAAGCTATCTGATTGCCGGGGGCTTTGAATCACTGACCGCGAAGGATGACTTTAGCGCCGAAGAGCAAAAATCATCAGAGTGGGGCGTGAACGACGGGATTACCTTCAAGACGCTCTACCAGATGGCCACCACACAGGAAGAACCCTATCTCATTGGATTCTCCACCTTGAGCAGCCACGCGCCGTGGGATGTACCCATCCACCATTTTGACGACGAGATACTCAATGCCTTCTACTATCTGGACCAGTGTATCGGACAATTCATCCAACAGCTCCGTCAGAGTGCCGTCTGGGATAATACGCTCGTAGTGATGCTTCCCGACCATGGCATTCCCTATAAGGATATCGACGAGACAAACCCGCTTCTGAACCATATCCCCATGATATGGATAGGTGGAGCCGTGAAGAATCCTCAGATGATAACACAGGTATGTAACCAGACAGACCTGCCTGCTACCTTGTTGGGACAATTAGGTCTTGCCCACGACGAATATACCTTCAGCCGCGACGTATTGAGCAGCACCTACCAACACCCCTTCGCCGTCAACACCTACTCGGATGGCTTCAACGTGATTGACAGTACCAGTTTCATCAACTACGATCTGATTAGTGACAGGGTCGTTGCCACACAGGGAGAGGATCATGAAAGACTGCTCCGTCAGGGACGCGCTGTGTTACAGGCTGCCTCGAAGGACCTGGAGAAGAGATAAGAAAGCATGAGAAAGGTGATGAACAAGATATACGCCCCACTATTGGCTGTGTTGTGGAACCTGCTGCTGGTATTCCTCACCTATCAGGTGGCACGCCTGGCATACTGGCTGGAGAACAGCGACATGCTCAGATACACCTGCGACATCTGGTGTGGGGGACTGCTTTTTGACACGTCAGCCATTCTCTATACCAATGTGCTCTGGGTAGTGCTGATACTCTTCCCCCTGCACCAAAAAGAGACATCCCTGTATCACCGCATCTGCAAGATACTTTTCATGGTGGTCAATGGATTGGCACTGGCCGTGAACCTTGCTGATGCCGTCTATTTCCAATATACCATGCGACGCACGACGACCACCGTCTTCAGCGAGTTCTCCAACGAGGGTAACTTAGGCAGTATCATCGGCACCGAGTTCCTGCGCCACTGGTATCTGGTGCTGGTGTTCATTGTGGTGATGGTCTTGCTGTGGAAACTCTATGCCACACCTCGAGTGGCGACACGCCGCCTGATTCACCGTTGGCACTACGATCTCGTCTGTCTGCTGTCGCTCCTGCTCTTTGCTCCCTTCTGTGTGGCAGGCATGCGTGGCGGCTTCACCACAGCCGTACGTCCCATCACCATCTCCAATGCCAACCAATATGCCACACGTCCTACGGATGCCGCCTTGGTCCTGAACACCCCGTTCTCACTGATCCGCACCATCGGAAAGAATGTCTTCATCGTACCAGACTATTTCGATAGCGAAGAGACCATGGAGACCGTCTATTCACCCATCCATCATCCCGCCGTTTCCAATGATAGTGCTTTCAAGAAAAAGAATGTCGTCATACTGATTGTCGAGAGTTTCGGACGGGAATATATCGGAGCCCTCAACAAGGATCTTGATGGTGGAACCTACAAAGGCTATACCCCATTCGTCGATTCTCTCATCGCCCAAAGCACCACCTTCCGCTATAGCTTCTGCAACGGTCGGAAGAGTATCGACGGCATGCCCAGCATCCTCTCCAGCATCCCGATGTTCGTAGAGCCCTTTATCCTCACGCCCTCCTCAATGAATGAGTTCAGCGGACTGGCAGGTATCTTAGGAGCGGAAGGCTATCAGACAGCCTTCTTCCATGGGGCACAGAACGGTAGCATGGGTTTCCTGGCCTTCGCCCAGAAGACGGGTTTCCAGCACTACTTTGGTCGTACGGAGTTTGAGGCCACCAAGGGCACCAACGATTTCGACGGTACCTGGGCGATCTGGGATGAGCCTTTCCTACAGTACTACGCTGAGGAGATGAGCCGTATGCAGGAGCCCTTCATGACTGCCGTCTTCACCGCCTCCAGCCATCATCCTTTCGTGGTGCCAGAGAAATACCAACAACAATTCCCTGAGGAGCATCTGGAGATTCAGAAGTGTATCCGCTATACAGACCTGGCCATCAGGAAGTTCTTCGAGACCTCCCGTCGTCAGCCTTGGTTCCAGAACACGGTCTTTGTGCTTACCAGCGACCACACGAACATGAGCGATCATGCAGAATACCAAAGTGACCTGGGGGGATTCTCTTCACCTATTATAATATATGAGCCGGGACGTGAGCCGGAGATTCAGGACAAGATAGCCCAACAGATTGACATCCTGCCCACCGTACTGGGCATACTCGGCTATCAGAAGCCCTACTTCGGCTTCGGCATCGACGTGCTGAACACCCCCAAGGAAGATACATGGGCCGTGAACTATCTCAACGGCATCTACCAATATGTGAAATATGGCTACGTGCTGCAGTTCGACGGTGTCAGGACCACGGCTCTTTACAGTCTCGACGACCGTCTGATGAAAAACAACCTCAAGGGAAAAGTAAAGAAACAGGCGCAGATGGAGCGCGAGCTCAAGGCCATCATCCAGCAGTATATGGAGCGGATGACCCAGAACCGGCTGCAGCCTTAGGCATCACCTTACCATTCACCACCTCAAAACGCCTGTCGAATTCCTCACGGGTGCGCTTCCAGCGGTTATGGCTCCACAGCCAGTATTCCGGAGCCTGACGGATTGTCTCCTCCAGCATGCGCCAATAGATATCCGTCAGTTCATATTCCTTCAATTGCTGGGGATCGTACGTGATGGGTTTCAGTGTCGCCTCATAATAGCCGCGACGCAACCTGCGAACGTCAAGATAGAACACGGCATGGTTAAACTTCCTGACAATACGCTCTGCACCCGTCAGCACAGGGGTATCGTGATGGAACACATCCACCCAGTGATGGATATTCGTCCAAAGAGGCACTTGGTCCGAGATATATCCGATGACCACAGGACGTTTCTGACTACGACATTCTGCCAAGCGTCGTAGCGTCTCATTCATAGGAATACTGAGCGCACCCATCCGCTGGCGCAGTTTCAGGAAGAACCTGTCAAAATCCTTATTTTCTAACGGATGATAGATCTGTCCGCACATGGTACCAGGTTTCACCCAGAGTGGCAAAGACGATATCCACTCCCAGTTCCCATAGTGTCCCAGATAGATGGCACACGACTGTCCTCTTTCGACGGCCTCGTCTATCTGCTCCATGTCCTTGAACACCACCCTGCGTTTCATCTCCTCACGGCTGAATGACAACAGCTTGAGCGTCTCCACGAAATAATCGCAGAGGAAACGGTAGAAACGATGCTCTAACCTGTGCAACTCCGCCTCGTCTTTTTCCGGGAAGGAGGTCGTCAGATTCTTCCAGACCACGCGCCGACGATAACGAATGACGTAGTACATCAACACATACACGATGTCGGCTATCAGGTAATGCACTCTCAACGGTAACGGAGAGAGCAGATAACAGAAGAACACGAAGACATAAAAAACGACTTTCATCCGTCTGATAGCAATTGTGCCCACAAAGATAGGTAATTTACGGCAAACAGACAAATAATTTGGTTGTTTTTCGTCAAATTCCCAAAAAAAACGTATTTTTGCACCATGAGACGGAAAATCTATTATCTGTTCAACAGTGGCAAGAACAGTCATGTGACGTACTACCTCAAGGCATACGTCCGCCAGGCTGTGCCTTCTGTATTCTGTAGGATGCGCCTCGGCAGGGAACTGAAGAAGCTCAACCGTTACCCTGACAAAGAAGCCATCCTGCAGCGCGTCGATTACTACTGCAAACTGACGTCCGACTCCCCCATCGACCTTCCCCTCTGGCAACAGACAGCCGTCAGCATCAAGGACCAGCCGAAGATGCGCAGGAAGAAGATGTACTACATCGATATCATGGAGTACGCCCGCTATTTCAACCCCGTCCTGCGATGGGTCTATCGCTGGGGAGACATCACTGATCTCCAGCCACTGCCGAGTCTCGTGAAGAGCCGTCCATTAGGCGACGACAACCAGAACTCCACCCTGCTGAAGCTCATCAAGGTGCGCCATTTCCTGTTTGTCAACGATCATAAGCCCTGGCGCGAGAAGCGCGACATCGCCATCTTCCGCGGAGACCTCGGAGACCAGAAATACAACCGTGAAGTGTTCATGAACCGCTGGTTCGGACATCCCATGGTCGATGCCGCCGCGACGAATATCTTCCCTAACCATCCGGAGTGGACGAAACCCAAACTGACCATTGGCGAACACTTAGATTATAAGTTCGTGATGTCGCTCGAGGGCAATGACGTAGCCAGTAATCTGAAGTGGGTGATGTCGTCCAACTCCATCGCCGTCATGCCGAAACCCACGTGCGAGACATGGTTCATGGAGGGCACGCTCATCCCCAACTACCACTATATCGAGGTGAAGCCCGACTTCTCTGATCTCACGGAGCGCCTCACCTACTATATCGAGCACCCCGAGGAGGCTGAGGCCATCATCCAACATGCCCATGAGCATGTGGCACAGTTCAAGGACCAGAAGCGTGAGAAACTCATCTCACTGCTGGTGCTCAAGAAATATTTCCAGATTACGAACCACATCAAGGAGGAAAGCGAACTATGATCTTTGCGCGCGATAAGAGTCAGATGTGCAACAACCTGTTGCAATACGCCCATGTCTATGCGTGGGGCAGGGAGCATGGCCGTAAGGTCATCTCCATGCGTTTCAGTTACAAGTACCAGTTCTTTCATATCTGCCATACCGACCTCACGGGCTTCGGATGGTATCTCTTCGCCAAATACATGGCCGCCCTCCATCTGTTGCCCACAGCGAGTTTCAAGCGTCGCGACTGCGACCGTGAGGTCTTAGAGCGCAAGATGCTCCGTCATCGCCATATCGTCGTCAGCGGATGGTTTGCCCGTTGGTACGACCTCTTCCTGAAATACCGCTCTGAGATCTGTGAACTCTTCACCATCGACCCCGAGATCACCGATCCCGTGAAAGTGAAGATGCAGGAGGCTGAGCGCGCGGTGGCTGAGCCTGTCGAAGCCAAGATCCTCCGCCTGGGTGTCCATATCCGTAGAGGAGACTATGCAGAATGGCGCGACGGACAGTTCTTCTTCGATAACAAGGTCTATGCCCAGCACATCAACCGCTTCCAGGCATTATTCCCTGAGAAGAGCATACATGTCTATCTCTCGACAAACGACCCCTCCGTCATAGAAGAGGAATACCAACAGCTGTGTCCCTCCGTCCATATCCACCATCTCCATGGCAATGCGCCTGAAGACCTGTTCATGCTCTCCGAGTGTGATTATCTGATAGGTCCTCCCAGTACGTTCTCTATGGTAGCTGGTATGTATCATGACCTACCGCTCTACCGTATGGACACAAGGGATGCCAACGAAATGACACTTGAGAAATTTCTCAAGTTCGACTACTGGTTCAGTCACATGGTATAGTGCTCACAGGGCCAGGCGGAATCCCACCTCCATCCTGCGACGCCGCTGATCGTACATAAAGCGATTCGTCACACGACTGTATTTGGAGAAACAGTCATAGGCCCCACCGCGGATCACGTGGAAATAGCGCGAGGGCTTGCCGTCAGGCGTCTTCCGATACCAGTCGTCACAGAATTCCCACACGTTTCCCGACATATCATAGAGTCCGAGTTCGTTAGGTTTCTTCTGTCCCACGGGCTTGTGATGATCGTCGAAGTCATGCTCCAGCGTATAGGCCACCTCCGCAGGATCGTTGCTGCCAGCATAGAGATAACCCTTCGACTTCCTGCCTCCCTTGGCGGCATACTCCCACTCTGCCTCCGTAGGCAGACGGAACTGTCTGCCCGTCATCTGGTTCAGTTTGGCGATGAATTCCTGAATCTGCTCATAGGTGACATACTCCACGGGCATATCCTTACCCTTCTGTTTCGAACGGTTCTTGCCCATCACTGTCTCCCAGAGGGCCTGCGTCACCTCCGTCTCTCCGATATAGTAACTCTTCAGTGCCACCTGATGCCTCACCTCATCAGCATCTGCCACCGTATCCCCTGGCAGCGCCCCCATGGTGAAAGTACCACCTTCCACGTACATCATCTTAAACTGCACACCATTCACATAATAGGTACGCGAATAAGGCACCTTCTTCACCTCTTTCTTAACTTCCTGCGCCTGCCCTCCTACTGGCCATAACAACAGGGAGCACACGAGGAGGCACACGGGGACTGTCCTTCGTGTGCGCAGCTTGCGGAGCACATGGGGACTGTCCCCCTGTGCTTCCTCTCCTGCCTCAGGCCCTACGGCCCACCACAATATCCTCAGCCAGCAGAAGAAGAATGTATATACATCCACCCAGAACGTCCTATGAATATACTCATGCAACCATGCCGGACATAACACGTCCGTTGGCAAAATACAGAAGTTCACCACCAACGACCAAAAGAGCGTCCAATCCACCCACGTTCGTTTGGGTTGCAGCCAGAAGGCCATGGCATAGAAGGGCAGACAGATGATATACGTATGTGTCTCAGGACAGTCGCTAAACAGGATCATGAAGCCCGTGAGCACCGCCAACGCCTGCACACGGAAGCGGAAATCCTTCCACCGCTGATATCTGGCGATGAAGGCGATGCCCAACAGCGCAAACACCACGATCTGCACCAGTCGGTAGTTAGGCAACAAGAAGGGTTTCAGTCCTACAGCGAAGAGGATGCCCACGAAATCCGAGTCACTGTGATGGGCCGCGATCATGTCGAACATCTCCTTATAGAGCACGAACACATTGTCGAAGGCCGTATTCACGGCGGGCAACAACAGCAGCACCACCCCACAGAGCACGGCACAGCCCACGTTACGCCAGAACTTCGGATAGCAGAGCAGGATGGCGAGTTCCGCCGCACCATACACCTTCGTGGTGGCGGAGATCATGATCAGCAGCACCGCCCAGAAACCCTTGCCCCGCTCCAACAGGATAAAGGCGAAGATATAGATATAGCTCACGATGATGTTATGCTGATAACAGAACACCGTCTGCAGGATCACGCTGAGCAGGAATACGAAGATCCACAGTCTGTAGGGCTCCAGTGGCTTGGGCAACCACTTGATGGCCAGACTGAACAGCGTATAGTTGCCCACATTCCACACGTAGGGTCCTAACCACCATGGCAGGAAGAAGATGGGTGCGAAGAGTACGCTGAACACAGGCGAATACAGGAAATAGATGGCGTGTGCCTGGGCATATTCCAGGTTATACGGACTCAGGCCCTCCCAGAACATACGCGTGGAGTCCTGATAGTCGAAATAGTTCGTGTTACGTCCCCTCACCACCTCCAGTGTCGTGGCGACGAGTACGATGATCAGTCCCAATATCCACCAGAATCTCGGATTCTTATAAAACTGCTTTTTCATCGGAAGAATAATCTCTTGTCAACATCTCGTAACAAAGCTTCAGCCAGACGATGGTCACTGGCAGGGCCTTCAGGGCGTAAGGCTGTACGTAGGTCTTGCGCAGATAGGCAGGGAAGAGGTCGCTGGGTGACATGCTCGACAGGATGAAAACGAACACCATCAGCGCGATGTCCCATTTGTTGCGCTGCCACGGGGCTGCCGTGTACCAGACGACGACACCTATCAGCGGGATGATATAGCCGCTGGACTCACTGCCCGTGGAGAAGAGCACCACGAACATCAGCACCGATGCCAGCAGTGTCTGACGGAAGGCCATATTCTTGTACTGGGAAATGCGCAGATAAGGCAGGGCAAACAATACCAGTCCCGGTACGATCATCCACAGGTCGTTGAACCATACGCCAGAGACGCGGTGCACCATACCCAGCAGCGAGATATTGTTCATGATGTTCACCGTGTTCTCCGCATTCTTGTTCGCTAAAGAGATATACCACTCCCCATACTGCGAGACGATATAGTCCCATCCGTGGAAGAAGGGCATGGGCGCCACAAACATCACGGCCGCCCAGAAGATGAGGGAGGCGATGAACTTCCCCTTGTGCTTGGAAAAGAAGAAAAATGCCAGTCCCACGATGCTGTAAGCCTTGACGAATGTACCCATCATGATGAAGAAAGCCGCCCAGAAGTCTTTCTCCTTTTCGATCAGATAGTACGACAGCAGGATGGTGGCCGCGATGGCGATGTTGAACTGCTGCATATAGAGTGCCGTGAGCATCTCGTGGGCACAGTACCAGAGAATGAACAGCTGCTGGTATTTCGTGAACTGCGACTTTCGGATGGCCCAGTAGAGGAACAGCGTGAGTGCTATGCCCCAGAGGAGTATTCCCAACCATATCGGCACCACGGCAAAGGGTGCGAAGAGCAGTGAGAAGAAGGGGCCGTAGTGGTGCAAGTCGGCATACTCAGCGGGGTTAGGCAGATAGAGGTTCCACCCCCTGACGGCATTCCAGAACGACCCACGATAGATCAGATAGTTATTAGCCCTGTTCATCTTCATGAGCCACATGATGATGGGCAACAGCATCCACAGGCCGAACAGTGTCCGGTAGTCGTGGAAGAATAGTTTCTGCAGGAATTCTCTGATTTGTTTCATATCCCTCTATACGGTAAGGCGGGCCCCTTCCAGCACGAGCTTAGCCACCTGAGCAGCCTGCTCCTGAGTCTCCTCGTAGAAGAGCGGCAGGCGCATGAGTGTGTCGGCATACCTGTCGCAATTCACGAGCTCGCGCCCGTCGTGCTTGTCCTCATAATATTTGCTGGAGTGCAGGGGCAGATAGTGGAACGTGGTCTGCACACCCTTGTTCTTCAGAAAGTCCATCAGGCGCGTCCTCACCTTCAGCGACGGACAGAGCACATAATACATGTGGTAGTTGTTCGTGGCATAGTCAGGCAGCTCCGCCAGACGGAAACCCTCAGGCAGATGTCCGCGCAGGGCCTGGTCGTAGGTCTCCCAGATCAGGCGGCGCTTACCCTGGATATCGTCGATCTGCTCCAACTGCGCCCAGAGGTAGGCGGCATTGAATTCCGAGGGCAGGAACGAAGAGCCCATGTCACACCAGCCATACTTATTCACCATCCCGCGATAGAACTCCGCACGGTTCGTACCCTTCTCCCAGAGAATCTCCGCACGGCTCACGAGGGTCTCGTCATTCACCACGAGCATACCCCCCTCTCCACAGTTGATGTTCTTCGTCTCATGGAAGGAGAAGGCAGCCACATGACCGATGCTACCTAACGGACGGTTCTTATAATAGGAGTCGATGGCGTGGGCGGCATCCTCCACCACCATCAGATGGTGCTTCTCCGCCAAGGCCATGATGGCGTCCATGTCACAGGCCACACCCGCATAGTGCACCACGACGATCACCTTCGTCCGTTCATTGATGAGCGGTTCGATGTTCGCTGCGGTGATATTAGGATCCTCGCTGCCACTGTCGGCAAAACGGATGAAAGCCCCTTCACGCAGGAAGGCGATGGCCGACGACACGAAGGTATAGCTGGGCACGATCACCTCGTCGCCCGGCTGCAGACGGCACAGCATGGCGCACATCTCCAATGCGTCGGTGCCCGAGGTCGTCAACAGACACCTGCGGAAGCCGTAGCGCTTCTCGAAGAAGCCGTGGCACAGTTTCGTAAACTCACCGTTGCCCGACATTGTCGTCGAACGGCATACCTCCTGGATATAACTGATTTCCCTGCCTGAGCAGTATGGTTTGTTAAATGGAATCATCTCTCAATTTTCAATCTTCAATATTCAATTTTTCGCTGACAATAAACACGGGCCTGCCCTTCACCTGGTCGAAGATCTTACCGATATAGAGCCCCACGATACCCATCATGAAGAGCAGCAGTCCGCCCACGAACCAGATACTGAAGATGGTCGAGGTATAACCCTCCACCTCGTTCAGTCCGAGGAACTTCGCAAAGATGTTATAGATGGCCATGAGGAACGACACCGCCGACATGATGAATCCCAACGACACCGCCAAGTGCAGCGGACGGTTCGAGTTCGAGATGATCGAGTTGTACGAGAGCTTCAGCAGCCGCCTCAGGTTATAGCTGCTCTTGCCCTCCGCCCGGTGGTCGTGGAGCACATCGACGGTGCTCTTCTTGAAGCCTAACGTATGGATGAGTTCCACGAACGAGCGCGAATACTCGGGGATGCTGCAATACACCTTCACGATCTTCTCGCTGTAGATACCGAACTCCGCCACGGCCTTGTCGGTCTCGAAGCCGCTCAGGAAGTCGTAGGCCTTGTGGAACAGGGCCGAGGAGAGGCGCTTCAGGAAGGTATCCTCCCTCACCACGCGCCTGGCACTCACCACGTCGTAGCCCTCCAAGGCCTTGCGGTACATGGCGGGCAGGTCTTCAGGCTTGTTCTGCAGGTCACAGTCGATCACGGCCACATACTTACCCTTCGCATAGGTCAGTCCCGCCGTGATGGCGTAAGGCTGTCCGAAGTTACGGCTCAGGTTGATACCCTTCACCAGTTTGTCCTTGGCACAGATCTCCGTGATCTTCTCCCATGAGTTGTCTGGCGAACAGTCATTCACGAGCACGATCTCATAATCCTTCGTCAGCGGACTGACGGCAGCATGGATCCTCGCCACCAGTTCGTCGAGCATCTTCTCACCATGATACACGGGTGAAACGACAGATAAATCCATAACACTTGCTATTTTTGCTGCAAAGATAGAACAAATCTCTGAAAAAATCCAAATAACGCGGTGCTTTTTACAGAATTTTCATAACTTTGCACGCAGAAAGCGACAACTATGCAGAAGAAACAGACCTTCGGTGAAATGATCCGCTTCGCCATCGTGGGCACCACGTCGGCGGCCATCCACTATGCCATCTACTGGGTGCTGCAGCACTGGATCAACGTCAACATCGCCTACACCATCGGCTATGTGCTGAGTTTCTTGGTGAACTACTATCTCTCCGCCCACTTCACCTTCCATGAGAAGACCTCGGCGAAGAACGGCATCGGTTTCGGCGGCGCCCATCTGGTGAACTACCTGCTGCATATCGTCCTCCTGAACTTCTTCCTGTGGCTCGGCCTCAGCAACGAAGTAGCGCCCTTCGCGGTGCTCGCCATCGCCGTGCCCACCAACTTCGTGCTGGTGCGCTTCGTATTCCGCCACCTGAAGCGGAAGACCGACAACGACGCTAACTAAGAATTTCCTTGACGTGATAGAGCGGCCGCTGTTTCACCTCGGTGAAGATCTTGCCTATATAGGTGCCGATGATACCCATCGACATCAAGATGAATCCGCCCACGAGCCAGATGGAAAGGATGAGCGAGGCCCAACCCTTCACGGCTGCGCCAGTGAGGAGTGCATAAGTCACATACACCCCGATGCCACAGGCGATGATCAGGAAGAGCACGCCGATGTTGAAGATCACGTAGAGCGGTTTCACCGAGAAGGCGGTGATACCGTTGAGCGCCAGTCCAAACATCTTACCCACCGTATATTTCGACGAGCCTGCAAAGCGCTCGCTGATATGGTCATCCACGGTCGTGTGCTGCAGTCCGATCTGCGGGATCAGTCCGCGCAGGTAGAGGTTATGCTCCTGATAAGTGGATAGCATGTCGAGGGCCCGTCGGCTCAGCAGTCTGAAGTCCGCATGGTTATAGATGCTCTCCACGCCCATGTGCTCCTGCAGTTTGTAGAACACCTGCGCCGTCATGCGCTTCATGAGGGGATCGGCCTGTCGCGACACCTTCACGCCATACACGATGTCGTTGCCCTCCTCCAGGTGGCGCACCATCTGGGGGATGCACTCGATATCATCCTGCAGGTCGGCGTCGATGGTCACCACGGCATCCGCCCATTCCCTGGCGGTCATCATCCCCGCCATGATGGCGTTCTGGTGCCCCACGTTGTGCGCCAGGTCGATGCCGCGCACGAACTTGTTCTCGCAGTGCAGTTCGCTGATGATCTGCCACGTCTTGTCGCGACTGCCGTCGTTCACGAACACCATCATGGAGTCGGGTGCAATGAGTTTCTCGGCAATCATACGCTCGAAGAGGGCCGTCAGTCGCTCCACGGAGTGGCGCAGCACCTCTTCTTCATTATAACAGGGGGATACGGTAGCAAGTTTGATCATTCAACATTAAAGATTAAACATTCAACATTTTATCCACGAACTCATTATAAGTAACAAACGCATATCCACGCGCTTTCAGCATCTTTACCAGACGGTCCAGACGCTCGCACATCTGCTGGCCGCTGTGGTTGCGGATGATAAACGGCATCTTAAACTCGGGATGCGCCTTCAGTTCATAGAACTCCCAGGGGTGGAAGTAGGTCACGAAATAGCCGTCGTGGTTCATCACACGGCGCACCAGCCAGTGGTAGAGTCCCTCGGGCAGGTTGTGGAGGGCGAGCCAGAACAGCGGAAAGCGTATCCACGGTGTCACCGAGGCAGGAATCTGCATCACCCCGTCTTTCATAAACCAGGTGCGCGGTGCCGTGAGGTGCATATAGCGCCCGGGGATAAAGGCGGGATTCAGCGACGAGTTATAGCGATAGCCCACGCGCTTGATCTCCGACTCCACCACGGGGAACATCCTGGGCTGGCGGTAGCCATACACCTGTCGCCCCGTCACGCGCTCCACGATCTCCTTCGACCGTGCGAAGTCGGTCTCCTTCGGCTGCCAGTGATCCACACCGTGGCAGGCCACCTCGTGACCCTCGCGCATGATGCGCTCCATCACCTCGGGAGCATGCTCGGCAAAGTTACCCGTACAGAAGAAGGTAGCCCTCACACCGTTGTCGCGCAGCACGTCGAGGATACGGTTCGTACCCTCCTTCGACACCCGCATGCCATCCTCCAGCGAGAAGTCCACGCCATGCTCGCGGGGCACGTCAAACTCCTCCGTGTCAAAACTCAGTAATACCATTGCTCGTTTGTTATTGCCTGCAAAATTACGTCAAATTGGGGAGAAAACAAAATTATTCCCGAGGATATTCGTTGTTTTTCGCAATTTTACGTATCTTTGCCCCCAAAACAAGCACTATGATCATCGGTTACGACGCCAAACGCGCCTTCAGCAATGCCACGGGCTTAGGCAGTTATTCCCGCACGCTCATCAACGACCTGGCGCGCCTTCCGCTCCAGTTGCGGCTCTATGCCCCCGACTACGGCATCTGCTACCTGCGGCGCCAGATCGTGCGCAGCGACAACATCCGCACGCGCTATCCCCGTCGCCTGCCCTTCGGCGGTCTTTCCAAGGCCCTCTGGCGCAGCCGCGGCATCCTCAAGGCCCTGCGTCGCGACGGCATCAAGCTCTACCACGGCCTCTCGGGCGAGTTGCCCTTTGGCATCTCTAAGAGCGGTGTGAAGAGCGTGGTCACCATCCACGACCTCATCTTCCTGCGCCACCCCGAGTACTACCACTGGCTCGACACGAAGATCTACGCCTGGAAGTTCCGCCATACCGTGCGCGAGGCCGACCATATCATCGCCATCAGCGAGTGCACCAAGCGCGACATCCTCCACTACGCGCCCTTTGTCGATCCTTCCCGCATCACGGTCATCTACCAATCCTGCGCCCCCCGCTTCGGGAATCAGGGGGACTGTCCCCCGTGTGCGCAGCCTGCGGAGCCCACGGGGACTGTCCCCCTGATTCCCCGCTACCTCCTGAGTGTCGGCTCTATCGAGGCCCGCAAGAACATCCTCCTGGCCGTCAAGGCCCTGCCCCACCTCCCCTCCGATCTCTCCCTGGTCATCGTAGGCCGCCACACCCCCTATACCGACACCGTCGCCGCCTATGCCGAGGCTCACGGTCTGAGCCACCGCATCCAGATTCTCCACGACGTGCGCGACGAGCAGTTGCCCGCCCTCTATGCCCATGCCGAGGCCTTTGTCTATCCCTCGCGCTACGAGGGTTTCGGCATTCCCATCATCGAGGCCATCAGCAGTGGTCTCCCCGTGGTGGCCTGCACGGGTTCCTGTCTGGAGGAGGCGGGCGGTCCCGACTCCCTCTATGTCGATCCCGACGACGAGCAGGCCATGGCCGCAGCCATCCGTCAGGTGCTCCGGGGCGCCGAGGGGCGCGAGGAGCGCATCCGCCGCAGCCGCGACTATATCCGCCGCTTCGAGGGCCACGACGTCGCCCAACAGGTATATGATCTCTATCAGCAGTTGCTGTAGGAGTTCAGAATTTCCATCTCACTTGTATATCCAGATCCGTCAGCGACGAGGCATTCACCTGCTGGTAGCCGCTACCGACAGTCGTCCTGTCGAAATAATCCGTCACTCCCACTTTGGCTGTGAGCATCAGGCGCTGGCCTATGTTCACCCTGGCCATCAGCCAATAACGGATACCTTCGCCGTAGAATGAATACATCGAATACGTATAGAGCGGCCCCCGCTCGTAGAGATAGATACGACTGTCGTAACTATCCGTATGGAAATAGCCTATCCCCGCATTCAGTCGCAGCCACCGACAGGTATAGGAAAGGCTTTCGCTGATCATGGCTCCCCATTCGCCTTCACCATAGGCACAATAGCCGCCATCCACCTGGGTACGACTGCCCCAACCACTGTCACCCGCATATTCCGCATTCAGACGCCAACGATGCTCCATACGGTTAGTGAGCACATCTTTGTCTTCATGATCACGTTGTCGGAGCCTATAGCGATAACGCGCACCGAAGGTCCAGTTCCGACGGAGCCAGGTAACCTGCAATAGATTATCCCAGGAATAAGATGACTGCGACACCTGATACTTGGCCCACGCGAAATAGGCATAGTCGGTATAGGCCGCCAGACGGAAGGAAGGAGAGGGCTGCCACGAGAGCCCTATATAGATGCCGCTCTCATTCTGCACCTTGCCGCCGTCACTGTAACTTTGGGCATCCAAAGAACTGTAACCATACGAGTAAAACCGCTGTAATACCATGATGTTCAGACCATCACCCAGACGAAAGCTTGCACTATTAATCGTTGCCAGATGACCAGTCTTATCCAAGGCAGTCTCTCCACTGAGTGCTAAACGAGGCCTTACAAGGCTGTAATTAATACTTGCATTCAGGAAATCCTGCCCCTGTGGATAGTGCTGGCGATAAAGAACCGAAGTGTTAGGTCTCAGTACTCTGTCTAAATGGACGTAGAGTGCATTCACATCCAAATGGATTCCATGCTTATTGTATCTCAGACTTCCACCTGTCTTCAGTGCATGCAGATTGTTTTTCTTGGCCATCTCCGTCTCCGTGCAGTGATAATTGGTAGAAAGGATGGTGGCTACCGTGGAATCCTTGTTCAAGGTTGCATCCATCGGACGATAGGAAACAAAGGTCGTCAGTTTTAGGCCCCGACCCAGACCCACCATAGCGGCTATTCCTTGCAAACTGTTGTTGTAACGCGAGGAATGAGCTCTCAGACTATTAGTCGCCCGTCCCATATTCTGTAGGATGGCCACCTTACCGAGCCTGAATTCGCTGTTCATCACCAGTCCCATACCCATGGAAATCCTGTAATTTCCTATACAAAGAGACTCCACCCGACCCATGTTTCTTAATTGCACATAGAAAGAATAATAATCATAGCCCCATTTGTTCCGATTGGCGAAAAAAGGTTCCCCAGCATCCTGCGCGCCAACAAGGCCAAACTTTACCCAGTCGCCATATGTGAACTGATAACGCAACCAGTGACGACAAGGATATCCCAGATACCCCTCCCGGTCACCTTTCTTCTCATAAAAAGGGATACATCCTGTACCTATCAGCTCGTGCTGTCCGTATCGAGCAATCGTCCCCACATGCGGGGACGTCTCCTGCTTTTCTTCGCCCATATATAAAAAATAGGATAACAGTCGTCGCTGACCGTAGTCGAGTGAACGGATCATCTGCAACTCCCCAACAGACCTTATCTCCCCATAGCGGTCGAGATACTCCACAATCTCTTCCACCTGCTGGGCCGTGAGGAAAGGCAACGCCTCCAACTGCTCTCGCGTCGCTGAGTTAATGTTCAACGGATGCTGTTCCAACTCACATAATTGTTCATAGGTATTTTCCCACGACTCTGACTCTGCATCCTCCTGCGTCATCACTTCGTTCAGATACCTTTCCCATGGTCGTGTTTCTTGTGCATCGACACGCATCCCAAGTACCAGAACGATTACCAATAGTAAAAGATTTCTTTCTTCCATAGCAATTCAATTTGGGTTAAACAATAATTATCGCTGCAAAGGTACAAAGAAATCCGTTAATTTCAAAAAAATAAATAAAGAAAAGTTAAGTGACTGACAATTCCAATGAATAATTTGGAATTTACGGAGATATGGCGTACTTTTGCACCCAGATGCGTAAACTCTTGATGATCATATTGGGCGCGGCCATGTGCCAGCAGATGCTAGCGCAGGATCAGCCGATGACCGCCGAGCAGGTGCTAGCGGAGATGGACTCGCCCACCTTCGTGCCGACGGTGAAGGTGGGAAAGGTGCTCCACGAGGGCGACAGCATACAGTATATGGAGATGAACAACGTGTATGTGTATCCCACGCTCACCTTTAAGAACAAGCGACAGGCACAGTCGTACATGCGACTCGTGACCAACGTGAAGAAGGTGCTGCCCATCGCCAAGGAGGCGCGACAGATGCTCATAGAGACCACTGAACTGCTCGACATGCTGCCAGACGACAAGGCCAAGCAGGAGCATATCAAGCGCGTGGAGGAGGATATCTACCGCACCTACAAACCCAAGATGAAGAAACTGACGTATTCGCAGGGTAAACTGCTCATCAAACTCATCGACCGCGAATGCCACTCGTCGAGTTACGACATGATCAAGGCCTTCATGGGACCTATACGCGCCGGATTCTGGCAGGTGTTTGCCTGGGGATTCGGGGCCTCGCTGAAAAAGGAGTATGATCCCGAGGGGGTGGATAGGCTCACGGAGCGCGTGGTGCTCATGGTCGAGGCTGGACAGATATAAAAAATCCCCGCGATTGCGGGGATTTTTTTATTCTGAGTAGAGAACTTGCAGGAGGGTTTGGCCGACGGCACGGAGGGTGGTGCGGTCGATATGATCCATGTCGTCGTGGACGGTATGCCACGTGGGACCGAAACTGCTCTGCTCACAGTCGGGATAATAGGGGATGATATCGATGCACGGGATCCTGGCCACACGGTTCACGGGGATATGATCGTCGGTGATGTTACCGCCTGGTTGCTTGGGGAAGAGACTGCCGTAGCCCACGGCCTGGGCGGCATTCCACACCTTGTCAACGACGCTACGCGCATAGTATATCGACATCTGCTCCTGATAGAAGCGCGCTCCCTGGCCTCCCACCATGTCGAGGAGAATGCCATAACGATAGGTCTGCGCCTGCTGCGGGGTGATACGCGATGACCAGTACTGGGCGCCTAATGCCCAGGAGTCGCCCCTGTCGGGGGCATCGCTCCACTGGGGGACGCCCCAGTCTTCGGCATCGAAACAGACGAAATCAACGCCTACACCCACCCCACTGATATGACGGGCGAGTTCGAGCATCACCGCCACACCACTGGCACCGTCGTTGGCGGCGAGGACGGGCTTCTTATGGTTGACCTCGTCGGGATCGTTATCCGCCCAGGGACGGCTGTCCCAGTGGGCACAGATCAGTATGCGGTCTTTGAGTTCGGGCTTATAACTGGCGATGATGTTCATGCTCTTCAGCGGCGTACCGTCGTAACCCTTCAGCGTGGCATACTGTTCGGTGATCATCATACCATACCCGCTGAACTTCGTGGCTATCCAACGGGCGCACTGGTCGTGGGCCTCACTGTTCATCGTGCGGGGACCGAAGTCGCACTGCGCCTGACAGAAGACGAAAGCGCTGTCGGCATCGAAGACGGGCACCTCTTGGGATGACCCTTCGACATGCTCAGACTCCGTAGAGGAACTGTCCTGCGCCGTCGTTCCATCCTGTGTGGCTTGTGCTTGTCGGAGGCCGCAGGAGGAAAGGAGATTAAACATGAAACATGAAACATGAAATATTATCAATCCCTTTAATATCATACCATACTTCTTTTTCATCATATATTTCATGTTTAATCTTTAATGTTTAATATCTTGCGCTTGTTGCATCACGCGCAGGAAATTGCCGCCCCATATCTTCTGGATATCCTGCTCACTGTAGCGGCGGGCGAGGAGCTGGCGCGTGAAGTTCAGGAGCTCACCGGAATGGGCGAGGCCGCGCACGCCTCCATCTCCGTCGAAGTCGGTGCCGAGACCTACATGGGCGAGGCCCATGACGTCGATGGCATGGTCGAGATGGGCCATGACATCAAGGATCGTGGTCTCTCCCTGCGAGCGCAGGAAACCGTGATAGATCGTGGTCTGCGCCACACCGCCCTTGGCTGCCAGCGCCCGCATCTGATCGTCCGTCAGGTTACGGGGATGGTCGCAGAGGGCCCGTGCCGACGAGTGGCTGCACACGATGGGCACCGTGCTGATGTCGAGGGCGTCGTAGAAACTCTTCTCACCGGCATGGCTCATATCCACGAGGATGCCGAGACGGTTCATCTCGCGGATCACCTGTTCGCCGAAGGCACTCACGCCTCCATGGGTGTTGCTACCCTTGGCGGAGTCGCAGATATCATTGTCGCCGTTGTGGCAGAGCGTCAGATACACGATGCCACGATCCTTGAAGTGCTGCAGGTTCTCCAAGCGGCCCTCAAGGGCGATGCCGTTCTCTATGCCCAGCATGATGCTCATCAAGCCCTGGTGCTTATGCATCCAGAGGTCAGCGGGCGTGCGGGCGATACGTATATAGGCACTGTTCTGCGCGACGATGGCCTCGATCTTGTCGAAGATGGCGTCGGCATAGGCCTTAGGCCCTTCCGTCATGGTCTGCGGCAGGTAGGCCACCATGATCGTGGCATCCTGGCGCCCCTCGGTCATCTTATGGAGATCAACGAGGATCTTCGGGTCGCGATGGTCGAAACGGATGTCCTGCGGGAAAAACATCGGCGTGTCGCAGTGGGTGTCGAGCGTCAGCACACGGTCGTGCACGCGATGGGCCTCCCGGTAACTCCTGGCCTCAGCGACAAGCCATTGGAAAATCGGCAGTCCTTCCTTCAGGCATTCGGGATGCCACTGCACACCGAGGATCGGCTTATACTCCGTGCTCTCCATGGCCTCGATGATACCGTCGGGGGAGGTGGCTATCGTGCGGAACTTATCGCCCGGGACATCGACGGCCTGATGGTGGAAGGAGTTTACATTAAACATTAAATTCGGCTGCGCCTCAGAAGACATTAAATTCGGCTGCGCCTCAGAGTAGATGCGGGCAAGCAGGGAGTCGGACTCGATGGTGACATTGTGCGTAGCCTCTTCGCGGGGTGCCTCCTGCGAATGATTAATGTTTCGCTCGGCTTTGCCGCTTCGCTCGTCGAAGAATGTTTCATGTTTAATGTACGAAAGATCCTGTGCCACATGACCACCGAGGGCCATGGCCAGCGTCTGGATGCCACGGCAGATGCCGAGGATGGGCATCTGACGGTTATAGGCCAGACGAGTGATAAGCAGTTCGGGTAGGTCGCGCTCGGCATTGATGGTGCCAAGCAGGGGCGAGGGCTCCTCACCTGCCCAGTGGGGGTCGTAATCGCCTCCGCCACTCAGGATGAGGGCATCAACGCGCGCCAGCGTGTTCAGAATGACATCCTTGTTGGCGATGGGGGGAATGATCAGGGGTACACCACCTGCGGCCACCACGGATTTGTAGTAGCCCTCAGCCAGTTTACACGTCAGTTCTCCGTAATTGCCCGTGATACCGATAACGGGTTTCTCGTCGCCCTCGGGGTACTGGGCGTAAATCTCCCTGAGATACCCCTCCAGATCAAACGCTTCAACCATATCAATGTTCAATCTTCAATGTTCAATCTTCCACCGTGATGGGGATCTCACGCTTCAGGCTCTGCTCCAGCGAGATCAGCGTCTCGGTGGCCATCACACCGGGAATGCCCTGCAGATGACCGTTCAGCAGATCCATGAGTTGTTCGTTGTCGCGGGCATAGAGCTTCACGAGCATCGTGTAAGGACCCGTCGTGAAGTGGCACTCCACCACCTCGGGGATATGCTTCAGCATCTCCACCACGTCCTTATACATCGATCCCTTCTCGAGCGTGATACCCACATAGGTACAGGTGGAATAGCCCAGACTCTTCGGGTTCACATCAAAACCACTGCCCGTGATGACATCGGCATCGATGAGGTGCTGCACACGCTGGTGGATGGCGGCGCGGGAGACATTGCACTCTGCGGCCACATCCTTGAAGGGAATACGCGCATTCTTAGATAGAATGCTCAGAATCTTCTTATCCAAAAGATCAATTTTTTCCATTATTCGTTGATTAAGTTACATTTTGTCAGCAAAAATAAGCAATAATATTTAATAATGCAACTTTTTCTGGAAAAAATTAAAAAAAGTGTGCCACTTTCGTGACACACTTGCTTATTTTCTATTGATGCCTACCAGTTCGACATCGAAGATCAGCGTACTGTAGGGTTTGATGTCGGCTCCTGCCCCTCGCTCGCCGTAAGCCAGATAGTAGGGGATGTAGAGCTGCCACTTAGAGCCTACGGGCATCATCGTCAGCGCTTCCGTCCATCCCTTGATGACCTGCGCGGGCGTGAACTCCGCGGGGTCATCGCCGTGCTTCGAGGAAGCATCAAAGACCGTACCGTCGATGAGACGACCCTCGTAGTTCACGAGCACCTTGTCATCTGCCTGGGGCACCTCACCGTCGCCCTTGACGAGCACCTTGTACTGAAGGCCGCTGGGCAACTTGATGACACCCTCCTGCTTAGCATTCTCCACCAGGAACTGCGTGCCTGCGTCGCGGATAGGACCATAGAGTTTCTCCTCCTTGGCGGCCTTGTCGGCCTGCTGCTTCTCAGTGAAATACTTCGTGGCGGCATCGGTGGTGAACACGGAGGTGTCACCCTTCAGGGCTGCCTCGAAACCCTTATAGAGCTTCTCGGCGATGATGGAGTCGGGAGAGTCCTGAAACTCCTTCGTCATGCCGGGCACCATGCGCTCGTTCAACTGGCGCGCGATGTCCATACCGATCATATAGGCCCTCTGCTGGGGATTGTCGCCAGACTTCACCACCTCGCGGAAGCCACGCAGGAAATCGTCCATCAGCGTGGTGTCCACCTTCTGCTGGAGCAGGAAGGGGATCAGACCCTCCGTCAGACGCATACCTGCGGCGTAACTCACGGAGTCGGAACTGCCGATGAGCTGCAGGGGCTCCTCTGCAGGAACGGGCACGGGCTTTTTCTTGCCGGCATCAGCGGGAGAAAAAGAAGCACTCGCCACGAGAACGAGTGCTGCTATGAGGATCTTTTTCATTTTCTATTCTTCAGGGTATTCTTCAGAGCGCTCTTCATATTGGCGTTAGCCTCTACCAACTCGATCTTGAAGATCAGGGCTGAGAAGGGATCGATCTTGTTCTGCTGACGCTCGCCGTAAGCCAGCTCCTGAGGGATATACACCTCCCAGACAGAACCCTCGGGCATGTGACAGAGAGCCTCGGTCCAACCCTTGATCACCTGATTGGCACGGAACAAGGCGGGTTCGCCACGCTGGTAGGAACTGTCGAAGATGGTATCGTTCACCAGACGACCCTCGTAGTGCACCTTCACCAGAGAGGTATCGGCGGGGATGGCACCTGTACCCTCCTTGATGACCTTGTACTGCACACCGCTGGGCAGCGTCTTCACGCCTTCCTTCTTGGCATTGGCAGCCAGGAACTTCTCACCGGCCTCCTTGTTAGCACCGAATCTGCCCTCCAGCTCACGGGCCTTGATCTCCTGCATCTTGCGCTGAGCCGTCTCGTTGGCCTCTTCCATGGTCATCAGACCCTTCTTACCTGTCACGGCACCCACGAAACCAGCCATGAAGTTCTTCAGAGAGATGGTCTTCGTAGAGTCGTCACCGTAGATCTCATGGTTGATACCCTTCATCATACGGGTAGAGATCTGCTGGCCAATCTGAATACCGGCATAGTAAGCGGCCTTCTTCTTATTCTCACCAGCATTGACACCTTCGTTCAGACCCTTGATGAAGTCTGCCAGATAAGCAGTGTCAACACCCAGGCTTCCCACGAGATACTCCTTCAGACCCTGTGTCTGAGCCATACCGATGGCGTAACTCATCGTATCCACATCATTCTTCAGACTGGCTCTCGGAGCCGAGTTGCCACAAGCGGTAAAACCTGCAGCCACAATAGCCATAACGGCTACAAACAATAATTTCTTCATTGCTATAAACTATAAACTTTAAACTATAAACTCCAAACTATAAACTCTAAACCACCTGTATCAGTTCCACGTCGAACACGAGGGCGGCATACGGGGGGATAGAGGCACCTGCACCACCAGCACCGTAACCCAGACGGTAGGGGATGAAGAAACGGTACTTGGCACCCTCCTGCATGAGTTGCAGACCTTCAGTCCATCCTGCGATCACCTGCTGCAAGGGGAAGGTGGCGGGCTCACCGCGCTTGTAACTGCTGTCGAAGATCGTACCGTCGATGAGCGTACCCTCGTAGTGGCACATCACCGTATCCTTGGCCGTCGGCTTCTTGCCGTTACCCTCCTTCAACACCTGGTACTGAAGACCGCTGGGCAACGTGATGACACCATCCTTCTTGGCATTCTCTGCCAGATATTTCTCGCCGGCTTCCTTGTGCACCTTGCCCTGCTCGGCGCGCTCAGCCTGCATCTTCTGTTCCTGCTTCTGGAAATATTCCTGAACGATCACCTGGGCCTCACGGTGAGACACCTGCAGCTCACGACCTGCCAATACGTCCTCGATGGCCTGGGCGAAATCTGCGGCACTGATATTCTCGGCACCCATCTGCGACAACTGCTGTCCGATGCCCAAACCTAAAGCGTAGCTTAACTTATCCATTCTTTCTATATTAATAATGTGTAACCTTAAAAAACGGCGCAAAGTTACACATATTTTCTCATTCAATTGCAATATCTTCGGCAAAAATCACTTTTTTTAGCAGAAAAGTTGTATATTTGCATCATAAATCATGATGATGCCTATGAATAAGATTGTAGTTTTAACTGGTGCAGGCATGTCGGTGGAGAGCGGTCTGAAAACGTTCCGCGATGCTGACGGCCTTTGGGAGAACTATCCCGTATCGAAGGTGGCCACCCATGAGGGATGGGAGGCTGATCCTACGCTCGTGACGAACTTCTACAACATGCTCCGTAAGAAGTGCTGGGGCGTGCAGCCCAATGAGGGACATAAGCTCGTGGCGAAACTGGAAGAGAAATACGATGTGACGGTGGTGACGCAGAACGTGGATAACCTCCACGAAATGGCGGGAAGTTCGAAGGTCATCCACCTGCACGGCGAACTGATGAAGGTGTGCTCGAGCCATGACGTCGATGATCCGCGGTATCAGATCACGCTCACCCCTGAGAACTGCGAGGTGGAGCCTGGTACGAAGGCTGGTGACGGGTCACTGCTACGGCCGTTTATCGTGTTCTTCGGTGAAGCAGTGCCTATGATCGGTGTAGCTGCTGACGCGGTGTCGGAGGCTGATATCCTGATCATCATCGGAACCTCGCTCGTGGTCTATCCCGCCGCAGGACTTATGCACTACGCGCGTCCCGGGGTACCCATCTATCTCATTGATCCCAATCCCATCAATGCAGGTGGGCGTGTCCAGCAGATCCAGAAGGGTGCCTCCGAAGGCATGAAAGAGCTCTCTGAGATCCTGATGAAATAATTAATCCCCGCCACTTGGCGGGGATTAATTATTGACGATCTTTACGGATGAGTTCGAGAAGCTTTTCGACGGCTTCGGACTCGGGGATATTCTTCTCCACACACTCCTTCGCCTTGTAGAGGGATATCTTACCGCGCCCTGCACCGACGTAGCCGTAGTCGGCATCAGCCATCTCACCAGGACCATTCACGATACAACCCATGATACCGATCTTCAGTCCTACGAGATCCTTCGTGGCGGCCTTGATCTTGGCGATGGTCTCCTGAAGGTTATAGAGCGTACGACCACAACCCGGACAGGAGATATACTCCGTCTTCGTGAACTTGATACGTGCAGCCTGCAGGATGCCGTCGGCAAGTTCCACAAGCTTGGCTTCGTCGAAGTTCGGATTTTTGATCACGAGATGATGAACCTTCTTGTCGATGAGCAGTGCACCCACCGCCATGGCAACCTTCAGTTGCAACGACTCCCAGTCCGGGGCATCCACGGCCAACGTGATAGTATCATCCTTGATGCCAGCCTCAGCCTCTTCGCGCAACGTGGAGCATTCAGGAATCATATCCACGAGTTTACGGGCGACGGGGATCTCACACTCAGGCTCCTCACTCAGAGAGACACGGATGGTATCACCAATACCCTCCGTAAGCAAAGCACCGATACCTACGGCCGACTTGATACGTCCATCCTCGCCCTCGCCAGCCTCTGTGACACCGAGGTGCAGGGGATAGTGCATATCCTCCTTATCCATGGTCTTCACCAACAGGCGCACGGTGGTCACCATCACCACGGTATTCGAGGCCTTGATGCTGATCACGACATCGTTGAAATTTTCGCGCTTGAAGATACGCAGGAACTCCATACAACTCTCCACGATACCCTCTGGGGTGTCACCATAGCGCGACATGATACGATCGGACAGCGAACCATGGTTCACGCCGATACGTACAGCCGTATGGTGCTCCTTGCAGATATTCAGGAAGGGCACGAGTTTCGCCTCGATCTTCTTCAGTTCGGCAGCATACTCCTCATCGGTATATTCCAAGTGCCTGAACGTACGTCCGGGATCCACGTAGTTGCCAGGATTGATGCGTACCTTCTCGCAGTAGAGGGCAGCCACGTCGGCGGTATGTGCCGTGAAGTGCACATCAGCCACTAATGGCGTGTCGTATCCGTCGGCCTTCAACTGCGCGGAGATATGCTTCATGTTCTCCGCCTCACGGATGCCCTGCGTGGTGAAACGAACGAGTTCGCCGCCAGCGTCGATGATGCGCCTGGCCTGTGCCACACAGCCCTCGGTATTATTGGTATCCACTGTACCCATCGACTGGATGCGGATGGGATTAGCGCCACCGATACCTATACGGCCCACGCGCGTCTCTGTAGATAATCTTCTCTGATACATTAATGATTAAACATTAAAGATTAAACATTAGTTGGTCTTGAAATTGTACTTCAGACCTGCCAGTTCCTCGTTGGCCTTTTCGATCTTCACGCGCAGACCTCCTTTATAGGCGGCCAGACGCTGTGCCAGATCCACATCACTGAGCGCCATCATCTCCACAGCGAGGATGGCTGCGTTCTGTGCACCATTCACGCCCACCGTTGCCACAGGGATTCCCGGGGGCATCTGGATGATGGAGAGCATGGCGTCGAGACCGTCGAGCATGCCCTTGATGGGTACACCGATCACGGGCAACGTCGTAGAGGCGGCAATGACACCTGGCAGTGCGGCTGCCATACCAGCGCCCGCGATGATCACCTTGATACCACGATCTTTCGCCGTACGGGCAAACTCCTCCACGGCATCGGGCGTGCGATGGGCAGAGAGGGCATTCACTTCAAAAGGCACCTGCATCTCGTCGAGCAACTTGCAGGCTTTCTCCATAATAGGCAGATCACTCGTGCTGCCCATGATAATACTCACTAACGGTTTCATATCTTACTAATAAATTAATCCAATAATAGAACAGACGACACCCACGAAGAAGCCCGCAGTGACCTGTGCCAATGTGTGCTGACGCAGGATCATACGACTGGTGCCGAGGACACCTGCCATGATCAGCACTAGACAGAGCCACCACACAGGGTTGAACCCGAAATACTCGCCAAAGACGAACAGCGATCCCGCCACACCACCGATGGCCGCCGTATGCGTGGAGATCTTCCACCACACATTGATCAGCGCACAGACGATCTGTATAAACAGCGCCGCGGAGAGGATGGAGCCCATGAAATGCGGAATATGCATCATATCCATCAGGTAGATGCAGAAGAAATAGCAGAGGATGGAGATGACATAAGGTACCACACGGCGCTCCTTATGACCTAACTCTATCAGGTTCCAGCCCTGATGACGGCGGTAGAAGTGGATGAGCAGCGTGGGCAGGAGAATCGTGAACACATACACCAGTGTGAGCACCTGCAGCTTGTAGGCCCAGGGCATCAGACTGAGGTAACTGAACACAAACAGCGCCATCAGTCCCACCAGCGGCAGATAGAACGGTGTGAACAACAGGCTCACCACCCTCGCTGCCAGAATGATATGTTTCTCCCTTGTCATTTTCATTTTCTAAGTCTCGCTATAGGTATCCCTAACTGTTCACGGTACTTGGCCACCGTCCTGCGGGCAATGGGGAAGCCGCGCTTGGCCAGTTCCTCCTTGAGCACATCATCACTCAGCGGACGTTTCTTATCCTCAGCGTCGATGATATCCCTCAGCGCTGCCTTGATCTGACGGGTGGATAGTTCCTCGCCACTCTCCGTCACGAAGCCGTCGCTGAAGAAATGGCGCAGGGGGAAGGTGCCCCAACGGGTCTGCGCATATTTCGAGTTGCTCACACGCGAGATCGTCGAGGGATCCAGTCCCGTCTTCTCTGCCACGTCACGCAGGATCATCGGGCGCAGCGAGGCCTCATCACCATCTACGAAGAACTGGTGCTGTAACTGGATGATGGCCCGCATGGTCACCGTCAGCGTGTGACGGCGCACCTTGATAGCCTCGATGAAGTTCTGCGCGGCATCCACCTTCTTCTTCGTATAGAGCAGCGCCTCCTTCGTCTGACGGCTCAGGTTCTCCTTATTATCCTGATATTCCTTCAACAGGTCGGCAAACGACTGCGACACCTTCAGTTCAGGTACCTCACCATTGTTAAGTACGAAGGTGACGGTACCGTCATCCTGCGTATCCACGATGAAGTCGGGCGTGATCTGCTGCAGGTTACGGCCTACGGTCTCGCCCAGTGAGGCACCAGGGCGCGGGTTCAGTTTCCGTAGTTCACGGAAGAGGGCCTCCGCCTGCATATCATTCAACGCGAGGGCTGATTGTATCTTGTCCCAGTGTTTCTTCGTAAACTCATCGAAATAACTGGTGATAACCTTCTGCATCAGATCCCGGACGCGCGAAGGCTCACGACGACTGATCTGCAACAACAGGCACTCTTGCAACGAGCGTGCACCGATACCCGCAGGGTCGAAATGCTGCAAGAGTTGTAGCACCTGCTCCACCTCCTGCTCCGTCACGTCGATGTTATGATAGATAGCCAGTTCCTCGCAAATCACGTCGAGACCTTTGCGCAACAGTCCGTCATCATCGAGCGATCCTATCAGATACTCCATGACATCGCACTGCTGCTCCGTCATCTCCAGTTCGCCCATCTGCTCTTTCAACTGGTCATAGAACGACACCGTCTCACCATAGATCATCTCCTCGCGCTCCTCAGCCACGGCACTGCCACCCTGATACACGGGCAAGTCCTCGTCATCGCGGCCGATATTGCTGAGGGCATCATCGAGGGCTGACTGTCGCTCCTCGCGTTCACTACTCGTCTCATAGTCATCGCCACCATCCCCATAGTCGCTGCTGTCCTGGAAGTCCAGGACCTCAGGCTCGTCGTAGTCGGCATCCACCTCCAGGGCGGGATTGTCGTTCATCTCGATATTGACACGATCCACGAGCTGTGCCACAGGCAACTCCACAAGGGCTGCCTGTAACAACTGCTGATGCGAGATACTCTGGCCGAGTTTCTGCTCCAGTTTCTGCTCCTGAATCTGACTGTATTCGCCCACTCTAAATTATAAACTTTAAACTATAAACTACTTAAAGTACTCTTTCAACTGACTGGCGTATGAGGCCAAGTCCTCGGGATTGGCATTACCAAAGCGGCGCCACACCTGCTGGCAGGGCAGGAACAGGGGATTAAAGATGACCTCCTTACGGTGCAGGTAGGGGTCACAATACTGGAATACCTCCAGTGCCTCAGCCACCTCCTGCGGCTTCAACTTCATAAGCCGTGCCAGTTCCTGCACCTCAGGCGTCTCCGCCACCATCGTGATGGGTGTCAGACGGAAATAGAGATCCAGGATCAGGATCAGCATCACGGGTGTCATCTTCTCCCCCTCAGCGATGGGTTTGAAGTCCTTCTCAAAACTCTCACTGATCTCCACACCGTCGTAAAATTCATCGGCATTGTTGAAGCCCTTCATCTCACGATACAGACGCACGGCTCGCGCCAACTTACGGGGATTTCCACCGTAGGTCTCCCAGAAACGCTCGATACGGGGTGTCTCCAGATTCGCGATCTGGCACATCTTGTTGAAGAGCACCGAAGGTGAGATATGTAACTCCATGCTCAGATCCACCATCCGACGACTATACATCGGCTTGATACCCACGGGTTTCTGCAGATAAATCTGCAGCAGAAGAAGCCAGTAATCATCCTGCCATTTGATGTTTTTTGCCATAATCCCTGCTATTTGTTTGCAAAAATACTGTTTTTTTCGTATATTTGCACGCAAAATCGAAAAAACTTTATGAGAAAATTCATATTCACCATCATCTTAGGCTGTATTTCCCTCTACGCATCAGCCCAGAGCGTCCGCGATGAGATCGCTCAGGATCCGCGTCGCTCTGCCAGTAACTACATGGCCTATCCCGAACCTACGAAAGCACTCACCCCTGCCCCCAAGGGAAAGAAGCCTTTCTATATCAGCCACTACGGTCGCCATGGCTCGCGGTACATCATCAACCACCGCGACTACGACTACCCCTACTTCACCCTTCTGCTGGCCGACAGTCTGGGGAAACTGAATGCCAAGGGACAGGAAATCCTGCGACGGATGAAGTTGTTGCGCGACGATGCCAATATGCGCCATGGAGAATTGACACCATTGGGTGCCCAGCAGCACAGGGACATTGCCCGTCGTATGTACGAGCGATTCCCAGAGGTCTTCAAGGGTGACGTCTGCGTCGATGCGAAGAGCACAGTTGTCATCCGCTGCATCCTCTCCATGGAAAATGCCCTGCAAGAACTCGTTGCCCACAATCCGAAACTGCGCATCACCCACGACGCCAGTGAGCACGACATGTACTATATGAACTTCCGCGATCCCATACTGAGAAAAAAACGCATGCCGAAGGTCTCTCAGGACATCTACGACGCCTTCTGTGTGAAGCATGTCGATCCCAAGCGTCCTGTGGAGTCGCTCTTCAACGATACCGCCTACTCCAACAACTGCGTGAATCTGGAGCGCCTGAACTACTATATCTTCAAGAACGTTTCCATTGCCCAGAACACGGAACTGCGTGACAAGATCGACTTCTACGATCTCTACAACGCAGATGAACTCTATGTCAACTGGCGCAAGGATAATGTGTATTGGTATCTCACTTATGGGGCTTCTCCCCAGAACGGTGGCACACAACCTTTCTCCCAGCGCAACCTGCTGCGGAAGATCATCCAGGAGGCCGACAGTTGCATCACCCTACCCCGCCCCGGAGCCACCCTGCGCTTCGGCCACGAGACGATGGTCATGCCACTCGTCTGTCTGCTGGGCCTCAACGGCTACGATATCCAGATCGATGATGTGGAGCAACTCGAAGAAAAAGGGTGGGTCAACTACCGTATCTTCCCCATGGGTGCGAACGTTCAGTTTATCTTCTATCGCAAGAACCCCAAGGACCGCGACGTGCTCTTCAAGGTATTGCTCAACGAGGAAGAGGCCACACTACCCATTCCCACCGACTGCGCCCCCTATTACCATTGGAATGACTTCCGCGAGCACTTCCTAAAGAAACTCGACAATTATCAGGATTAATGGGAGTTACCTAACATCGATGTCCGGCTGCCAAAGGATGATCTCACCAGCGTAAAGAGTTTTCTGGACATCGATGATGCGCTGGTTGGAAGAGCCTCGGAAGAGCAGGTCTGGGTCACGGAGACTCTGGACAAAGGGACCATCGACGAGTATGTCGAGCAGTTCCAGAAGCTCGCGCTGTGCCCTTGTAATCAGCGTCTCAAAGGTAAAGCCCGTGTAGCACCAGATATCCTTGTTCGTGCGACGATGGATGGCCCGTGCCAGATCCGCAAAGCCGTCGCACTGATACATGGGGTCGCCACCCGTAAAGGTGACGTTAGCGTATGGATCGGCCTCGATAATCTTCATCAGCTGCTCTGTCGTCATCTCACGACCGCCTTTGGGATCCCACGACTGAGGATTGTGGCAGCCCGGACACTTGTGACGGCAGCCTGCACAATAAATGGAGGTCCGGAAACCCGGACCATCCACCATTGTATCTTCTATGATATCGAGAACACGAATCAATTTAATGTTTAATCTTTAATGTTTAATCTCCAAAAAGATCCTGTGCACCGTGGTCGATATGCGTCACACGGTCGTTGAGCTCGGCGAGTTTACCAGAGTTCCAACGGTCGGTGGTACCCACGAGATAGCCCGTGATGCGCTGCAGTTTGTCGATATTCGTAGAACCGCACTTCGGACACTTCTCCAGATGGTCGTCGGCGTTCTCGTAGCCGCAGTCCATACAACGGTTGCGGTTGTGGTTGACGGAGCCATAACCCATGTCGAGTTGATCCATCATATCCACCACGCTCATGATGACCTGGGGGTTATGGGTGGCGTCGCCGTCGATCTCCACGTAGAAGATATGTCCGCCACGCGTCAGGTTGTGATAAGGTGCCTCGACCTCAGCCTTATGACGAGCGGAGCACTTGTAATACACGGGCACGTGGTTGGAGTTGGTATAGTAGTCGCGATCGGTAACACCAGGGATGATGCCGAACTTCTTGCGATCCTTCTTCGTGAACTTGCCACTAAGACCCTCGGCGGGGGTGGCCAGCACGGAGTAGTTGTGGTGATACTGGTCACAGAACTCATTGACGCGGTCACGCATGTAGGTGACGATCTTCAGCCCCAATTCCTGCGACTCGGCACTCTCTCCATGATGCTTGCCCGTGAGAGCCACGAGACACTCTGCCAGACCGATGAAGCCGATACCTAACGTGCCCTGATTGATGACGCTCTCGATGGTATCCATCGGACCTAATTTCTCGGCACCGATCCAGAGACTCTTCATCAGCAACGGGAACTGCTTGGCGAAGGCCGTCTTCTGGAACTGGTAACGGTCGTCGAGCTGCTTGGCAGCCACTTCGAGCATGTGGTCGAGTTTGGCGAAGAACATGTCGATGCGCTTCTGCTGATCCGGCTCTTCCATGCACTCGATGGCGAGTTTCACGATGTTGATGGTGGTGAAGGAGAGATTACCACGTCCGATGGAAGTCTTGGGACCGAAACGGTTCTCGAAGACACGTGTACGACAGCCCATCGTGGCCACCTCGTGGATATAGCGCTTGGGATCGTCAGCACGCCACTCGCTGTCCTGATTATAGGAGGCATCGAGGTTCAGGAAGTTGGGGAAGAAACGACGGGCCGTCACCTTACAGGCCAGCTGGTAGAGGTCGAAGTTACGATCCTCGGGCAGATAGTTCACACCACGCTTCTTCTTCCAGATCTGAATGGGGAAGATAGCCGTCTCGCCACCGCCCACACCCTCGTAGGTAGAGAGCAGGATCTCGCGCATAATGCAACGACCCTCGGCAGAGGTATCCGTACCATAGTTAATAGAAGAGAATACCACCTGGTTACCACCACGCGAGTGGATGGTGTTCATGTTGTGAATAAACGCCTCCATGGCCTGATGCACGCGACCCACGGTCTTGTTGATGGCATGCTGCTGGGCGCGCTCCTTTCCAGTCAGTCCGTCGAGCGGTTTCTTGATATAGTCGATCAGCGGTTCGTCGTAGAGATCCTTATAGTCCTCGCCATTGAGATCCTCTAAGGCCTTCAGTTCCTCGATATAGCTCATGCGCACGTAGGGTGCCAGGTAGAAGTCGAAGGCGGGGATGGCCTGACCTCCGTGCATCTCGTTCTGGCAACACTCCATCGAGATACAGGCCAGTACTGAGGCCGTCTCAATACGACGGGCTGGGCGCGAGGCACCATGACCAGCGATAAAACCGCACTCGAGGATATGATCCAGGGGATGCTGCACGCAGGTGAGTGACTTCGTGGGGTAGTAGTCCTTGTCGTGGATATGCAGGTAGTTGTGCTCCACGGCCTCACGGCTCTCCTCAGAGAGCAGGTAGTCATCGACGAAAGGCTTCGTGGTCTCGGAGGCGAACTTCATCATCATACCTGCCGGGGTGTCGGCATTCATATTGGCGTTCTCACGCGTGACATCATTATTCTTAATGTTCACGATGTCGAGGAACACCTCACGGGTCTTGGCCTTACGGGCCACGGAGCGCTGATGACGATAGGCGATATACTTCTGAGCCACGTCCTTGCGGCTGGAGTTCATCAACTCCACCTCGACGGCATCCTGGATCTGCTCCACCGTCATCTGACTGTCACCACGCTGGGCGATATGGTCAGTAATCTGATACAAGAGTCGTTCGTCCTCACCCTGTTCGGTGTGGAGCATGGCCTTACGGATGGCAGCCATAATCTTCTGCTCATTAAAGCCCACAATACGTCCGTCGCGCTTTACTACTGTCTGAATCATTATCTCAAAAAGGTTTTTATTTGTTGCTTTTTCAATTCCGTTTGCAAAGATACAATATTTATCCGAAAGTTATCCGTTTTGGAAAACTTTTATTCAGTTAATAAATGTCAAATAGCTGACTATCAGGTAGTTGAAAAATAAAATGGAAAACTTTACCTTTTTAGACGGTAAAAAAGTTTTCCATTTTAAAGGGCTGATTTTATGCTTTCGCGCTGAAAGCCAGCGCATAAACGCGCATCTGCTTCACCATTGCTACAAGTCCGTTGGAGCGTGTAGGCGACAGGTGTTCCTTGAGACCGATCTCGTCGATGAAGTAGAGGTCAGCATCAAGAATCTCCTGGGGCGTATGGTCGGAGAGCACACGGATAAGCAAACTGACAATGCCCTTCACGATGAGGGCGTCACTCTCTGCCGTGAAGCGGATCTTGCCATCCTCATAGTCCGCTTGCAACCACACACGACTCTGACAACCGTCAATCAGATTCTGCTCCGTCTTGTATTTCTCGTCGAGCGGTGCCTGTTCGTTACCTAAGTCGATAAGCAACTGGTACTTGTCCATCCAGTCGTCGAAGCCGGAGAACTCCTCTATAATCTCATCTTGAATCTCATTAATCGTCATCTTTCACCAATTTAAAAAGTTTGTCGCTGGGGCGCACCTTACCTGTGACGGCGATAGACACCTTCGTACCCTGCTGGGCCTCAGCCACAGGACCGTTGTCGTCGTGAATCTCGCCAGCCGTGACATACATCACACCCGTCGTAGGACCTGTGATCAGCATCTTATCGCCCACCTTGAAGGTACTGGCCTCGACAGTGAACTCCGCCACACCCAGTTTCGAGAAGTATTTCACGCCCTTGCCGATATAGACCTTGCGCTCCGTAGCATTAGAGCCGTAGTTCTTGTTCCACTCGCCCATGAGCTGTCCCTGGTAGTAGCCGTCCCAGAAGCCACGGTTGAAGACGGTGGCGAGGCGCTCGTCCCACGCATCCTTCTTCTCCTCCGTGAACGTACCGTCGAGCACGGCCTGGATGGCCTCCTTGTAGCACTTCACGACAGTATAGACATATTCGGGTCCTCGAGCACGACCTTCTATCTTGAACACGCGTACGCCCGCGTTCATCATCTTATCAATGAAGCGCACGGTCTTCAGGTCCTTTGGCGACATGATATACTTATTGTCGATGTCGAGCTGGTAGCCCGTCTCATTGTCTGTAGCCGTATAACTGCGACGACACACCTGGATGCACTCGCCACGGTTGGCACTGCGATTGGCAGCGTGCAGACTCATATAGCACTTGCCACTGATGGCCATGCAGAGGGCACCGTGACAAAACATCTCGATGCGGATCTGCTCACCTGAAGGACCACAGATATGCTCGGCCTCCACCTGACGCCAGATCTCGGCCACCTGCTCCATGTTGAGTTCACGCGCCAAGACCACGACATCGGCAAACTGCCCATAGAAACGCAGGGCCTCGATGTTCGAGATGTTCAACTGTGTGGAGAGGTGTACCTCCTGTCCCACCCTGTTGCAATAGGTCATCACGGCCACATCACTGGCGATCACAGCCGAGATACCAGCCTCCTTGGCAGCATCAATGATCTCGTGCATCAAGGGGATATCCTCGCCATAGATGATCGTGTTCACCGTCAGGTAACTCTTGATGCCATGCTCATTGCAGGTGGCGGCGATCTCCTTCAGGTCGTCGATGGTGAACGTGGAGGCGGAATGCGCCCGCATGTTCAGTTTCTCGATACCGAAGTAAATGCTGTCGGCACCCGCCTGAATGGCTGCTGCCAACGATTCGCGCGAGCCCACAGGGGCCATAATCTCGTAATCCTTGATATTTTTGCTCATTGCGGCTGCAAAATTACAAAGAATTACAGAGAAAAGCCCCTACTATCGCAAATATTTAAGAATTATTCGTTTACCACAAGCGCCATTCAGAGAATTTACTTGTTTTTCTCGCGGATATGTTCTTCATATTCCGCCAACTCGCGTTCACCGATATGGGCGAGACCGTAGTGTTCATCGTGCTGTGAGAAGTCAAGTCCAACCTTTTCACTGAAGGCCGATACGCGCATGGGGATCAGCATATCAATCAACTTATAGCCTGTCCAACTCATGGCAAAGGTATAGACAAACACTATAACTATAGCCAACAGGTGATAGAGGAAAATAACGAAACCGTCCCATGTGCCGGCAATCAGTCCCTCCTGGATGAAAATACCCGTCAGCACCGTACCAAAGATACCACCCGTACCATGCGTAGGAAACACATCAAGCGCATCATCGATCCTTGAGTGAGAACGCCAATAGACGGCGATGTTACAAATGAGGGTGATGATGAAAGCAATGAAAATGCTCTGTCCCACGGTGACATAGCCCGCCGACGGCGTGATGGCCACCAAACCAACCACACAACCCACGGCAGCCCCCATTGCTGAAGGTTTACGACCACGCAAACAGTCGAAGAATATCCACGTCATCATGGCTGTTGCTGAGGCGGTATTCGTGTTCAGGAACGCCTTGATGGCTTGTCCGTCGGCATGGAGCGAAGATCCTGCATTGAATCCGAACCATCCTAACCACAGCATGGCGGCTCCAAGAAGTACAAAGGGGATGTTGGCAGGCTCGCTCTTACGTGTTTCCGCCTTGCGCCGTCCCAGGTAGATGGCTCCAGCAAGGGCAGCCACACCACTTGAAGCATGCACAACGATACCACCCGCAAAATCGATCACGCCCCACTTCATAAACAGTCCTTCAGGATGCCATGTCATGTGAGCCAGCGGACAGTAAATCACGAAGAAGAAAAACATCATGAAGAACATATAAGCCGAGAATCGTACGCGCTCAGCAAAGGAGCCCGTGATCAATGACGGTGTAATGATGGCGAACTTCATCTGGAACAGGGCAAACAGTGCCAAAGGAATCGTCGCACCACCTAATATATTACCTGCGGGCGTAGTATAGACAGCCCCACCCACACCATGGAACATCAGGAATGTCAAGGGATTACCAATGATACCGCCAATATCGTCGCCAAAACAAAGCGAGAAGCCGATGACCACCCAAAGCACCGATATCAATCCCATGGCGATAAACGACTGGAGCATTGTGGATATCACATTCTTGGCTCCTACCATGCCACCATAGAAAAACGACAGTCCAGGTGTCATCATCAACACAAAGATCGTGGCCGTAATCAGCCAAGCCACATCGGCTGCAGAAATTACCGACCAATCACACTCAAATGTAGGCTCGCCTACAAACACACCTGCGAAGGCAATCAGTGTCATTGCCGTCATCAGAATCACCCAACGTTTCTTTATTTTCATAACTTTCTTGATTATTTGAATACTTGCGGTGGCAAAATTAACACAAAATGACGGCTTCGTTATTATATTTCCGTCACTTTGAATCTATAAAAGTTATAACACTTACACTTTGTAACTTCACGGGCCGCATTTTTAAGCAAATTGAAAGCAATATCACCGCTTCTCCTATCATTTTTCCTTTCTGTCCATAGATGGCACATTCAGAAAAAAGTTACAATCCTGTTACGTAACCATATCGTAACAGGATTTATTTTGCGCTATCGGCAAATGGTTGTATATTTGCCGATGAAAACAAGGAGAAACAAATTAATATGAATAAAATATGGAAACAACA
>Ga0310690_10001282_pt1 | contig 45200 bp, 45 predicted proteins | sample AusTroGonzalo_MG_2_FD_207661 | JGI IMG/M metagenome (GOLD analysis project Ga0310690, IMG submission 207661) | Bovine rumen microbial communities from tropical cattle in Woodstock, Queensland, Australia - Gonzalo_04 (v2) (version 2) | ecosystem: Host-associated > Mammals > Digestive system >... | reverse complement strand
GGAATAAACCCAACAAAAAAAGGACGCTGAAACGCTCAACGTCCTTTTTTCTTTTGGTAACGGCACCAAACCCCGAAATAGTCTTTACGGACAAATACAGAGTTCGGATTATTACCGAATGGCGGAGCGCTCGGGGATAAATCTGAACTCTCTCCGCTACTGTCATATTGCTCCTGAGCCTCTTTGAGCTCTATATCTGCCTCTATATCGTCGTCAGAGCCGCGTTTTCCGCCGTCTGGCGTGAAATTGAACGTTATACGGACCTTGTCTCGGAACAGGACGACTTGACGCACCAAGAGCTGAAAAATGGACTCTTTGAAATCGTCATTGCGGACCTGCTTTGCGATAAACTGGTGGAGAAACTCGGTATAGTCGTCTTTCGTTGCGACAGACTGCTGCTTGATCCGCTCGGTCTCGATCTTACTCTTTATGAGCTCAATATCCCTCTCCAATTCTTCGAGCCTCGTTTTTGTGGAGGTAGTGAATACGCCTTGCTCGATCGCCCTCATTATATTGCCGAGGGCTTTTTCTTTTTCTTTGAGCTGTCCCTCTAAATTGATAAGGACGATATTTGCGTCCAGATCGGCGAGCTGCTGCTTGTATGCCTCGTCCACGATAGCAGGAATAAAGCCTGAATCCAGAACACGGCAGCAGACGTCAAACACGACGTCCTCGATCTCGTCCTTTTGGACGCTCGGTAGCGTGCAGCCGTTGTGTTTCTTCTTGCCAAAGCATTTATAATAATGATGAATGGCGCCCGTCTTGCTTGTGCCGCTGTCTCCCGTCATCAGAGAGCCGCACTCTCCACAATAGAGCTTTCCAGATAGGAGAAACCGTCCGTAGGCTTTACGGCGCGAGGGCGCCCGTTTGTTTGATTCTACGATAGCCTGCACCGCAGCGAACGTCTCGTAGTCGATGATCGGGGGGAGGGTGTCGGCGAATATCTCGTCTCCGTATCGGACGACGCCTATGTACTTCTCGACGCGCAACATACGGTAAACAGAGTTGATCGCAAACGGTCTGCCTTGCTTGTTTTTGATACCGCGATCGTTGAGCTCTTGAACAATGTCTTTGACGATCCTGCCGTTGAGGTAGTCGGCGAATATCTGACGGACGACCGCAGCCTCATTTTCATTGATAATATACTTTTTATCCTTTATATCATATCCATATATAATACAGCCGCCCGTGAACTGGCGCTTTTGACGAGACTCATTGAGACCGCGTTTGACCTTTTGAGATAGCTCGGCGGAGTAGTATTCGGCGAGACCGATATACACGTTTTCGAGCAGTATGCCGTCGAGGTTTTTTGTCCCGTCTATATTCTCGGAGGTACGCTGCGTCGCGGAGATCAAGAGTTTGTCGCACTTCCTGAGCTTTTGCTTGTTGACCGCCACCTCAATAGAGTTTCGCCCGAAACGGTCGAGAGAGTAAACGAGAACAATGCTCCACGGCACGGGTTTCTCCGCGTCCCTGAGCATTTGCTGAAAAGCGTCGCGGTCGTCGTTGGTCCCCGTGAGCGCTCGGTCGATATAAGTGTCGATGACGAGGAGATCGTTCTTTTCCGCGAACTCTTGGCAGACTCTGAGCTGCCCCTCAATGGACTGCTCTGTCTGTCCGTGAGACGAATATCTGGCGTAAATTACAGCTTTTTTCACTCTTTGTACACCTCATTTTTACCTGTGCATTTGCAATGCAAACCGTATGCATTTGCATTGCTTTTGCATTTCATTTGTTATGCTTTTGCTATGCACGTGCAATGCAAAACTATGCAAATAAAATCAAATCAAAAGAAATAAAATAAAAAGAAATAAAAGGGGTTTTTAACAAAACCCAGACAGGTGGGTAGGATAAGCGCGTACGCGCGAGCATACGTGATCGGACGCGTGTCTTTTTTCTCTCTTTATTTTTTCTTTTCTGTGAAGTCCACCTCCGAGGGATCAAGGTCATCTGGGAGACAAACGTGAAAACGCGGTGTCCCTGTTTGACCTTTCCGCTGCAAAGGTGGGTACATTCTGTTCATAGCCTTTTGTGCTTGTTCCTCCGACTTGTCTGTTCTCGGTTTGTTCGGTTTCCAAAAAAAGCCGATCAAAAACCAATGTACGACGTGCAGAGATAGCACGGCGATACCAAGACCGATTATTTCAACCACCGTACAGAAAACGATTAAAAGCGATATGGCGGCGGCACTCTCCAAAAAGCCGAGGGCGCCTCCAATCCATTTCATTCTCGTCATCTCTGGATCATAAAAATGAACTCTCCAAATGCCAATAAAAGCAAAAGCGCTGCCTATTGAACATATCAGATACATACGCTTAAAAATCTGTCTCGGCGTCTCATCTGTATAGCCACACACCCAACGACGCATTTCAGTTTTCCTCCGCCTCTAAAATCTCATAAGCCTTTGCGAGCAGCAGGGCTTTTTTTCTTGTGTCGAGCTTTTCGCATATTTTCAAGAGCTCAGTCTCGATCTCGGAGAGCTCACGCGTATGCGTGCCTCCGTTCGTCAACGTCACCGTGTTATGGTGTCCGCTTGTAATTGCGACAGGGGCGGCGGCTCCCGTCACGTTGTTTATATCAACGTCAGCCTCATAGAAATACTCGATCCCGACTCCGAAATAGTCTGCGATCTTTTTGACCGTACTCGGTCTCGGCTCAGCGCCTGTCTTCTTCCAGTTTGTCACGACGGACTTTGAAAGACCGAGATTCACAGCGAGGGTGGTCATAGCGATCCCGTTCTTAGCACACAAGTCCGACACTCTTTTGTAGAACATAAAAGTACCTCCCAAATATTTTTTGAAAAAAATCGAACTTTATCGAACAAAACCCTTGACAAGCCAATTTTATTATGCTAAACTGAACTCAATCGAACGAGATAGAACGAAATGCAACGACGCGCCGCTCCGTCTCGTTCGATGACAGCGGTCAAGTTTAGCTCTATTAGGTTTTGCTCACAACAAACATTATAGAGCTAAACGAAACCAAAGTCAAGTGTATCGAACAAAAAACAATAAAAGGAGGTGCCTATGGAGAATAAATACTATTCCTGCGACGAGGTCGCCCAAATGTACGGCGTTAAGAAAGCGACCGTTTGGGGGTGGATCAGAGACGGGAAACTCAAAGCCGTCCGCGTCGGCAGGCTTTACAGAGTAAGACAGCAAGACCTTGACGCATTTGAGGCGTCCAACAACTAAAACGAAAACCACTAAGGAGGATAGGGAAATGAAGTTTGTATTTGACGACGGCGGCAGAGCAGCGGCAGGCTACAAAGGATTTACGGGCGACTGTGTTTGCAGAGCAATAGCTATCGCTACGGAAAGACCATACAAAGAGATTTACGACTTAATAAACGAGTACGGAAAGCAGGAAAGACCAAACAGAAAACGCAAAGGTAACAAATACAACGGGAGACGTTCGAGCGCACGGACGGGAGTTTATAAAGAAACGATCCGCCGAGTTATGGAGTCGCTCGGTTGGGTGTGGGTGCCGACAATGAAAATCGGAGGCGGCTGTACAACACACCTCTGCTCCGAGGAGTTGCCGTCTGGCAGGTTGGTCGTATCGGTCAGTCGCCACGAGACGGCGGTTATCGACGGGGTACTACACGACACCTATGATTGCACGCGAGAGGGATCGCGTTGCGTTTACGGGTATTTTAAGAAAGCATAAGGAGGTATCTATGGAAGATTTGAAGAAACTCAGACAGCTGCAAGGCGTCGTCAAAAACGTTTTGGAAGAAAAGCCCGAAACTCGCAGGAGCGACACGGAGCTCATTATCGAGGTTTTCAGACGTTCGGGCGTCGATACGTCGGAGTCGTTTATCTCCCTCGCTCGGAGAGGACAGCTCAAACAAATGGAGTCTATCACAAGAGCTCGCAGGAAAGTGCAAGAGGAACACCCTGAGCTCAAAGACGCAAACATCGCCGCATTGAGGGCGGAAAACGAGGAAACGTTCAGAGCCTTTGCAAAGTGCTCTGGGGAATAAAATCACGGAGGAAAAAGAAATGATCGAGAATATCAGAATCACTATCAACGGGCAGGAAAAAGACTTCGGCAGCGACTTCGACGCAAGTATGGAGTTCATCGCCGCCGCCGCGAGAGCAAAGATTCAAGCGGAGAAGAAAGGCAAAGCCGTCAAGGACCTCAAAGCAGGCGACAGATTCGTCTATGGCGGCATTGCGTGGGTAAAGCTCGACGACGCTCACGGCGGAGCGCTTGTACTGGCGGTAAACAAGCAAGCCGACGCGGCGTTCGACAAGAATGAGAGCAACAACTGGGCGACGTCCTCTCTGAGGAAAGACCTCAACGCCTATAAGAACGGGCATTTTACGTGGGCGGTCCTGAAAGACGTCAACAAGGCGGACCTCATCGAGTTCGAGCGCGATCTCACCACTGACGACGGTATGACCGAATACGGCACCTGCAAGGATTTCATCTCGCTATACACCTGCGACGAATACCGCAAGTACCGCAAGCTCATTCCTGACTGTGGCGTGTGGCATTGGACGATCACGGGAGACAGCCTTGTTTGCTCGCGCCTCGTTCGCAATGTCAACTCGGGCGGCAGTCTGAGCCTCAGCTATGCGTACCTCGGTTACTACGGCGTCCGTCCGCTTTGCGTCCTGAAATCTGACACCCTTGTCGATCTCGAATAATGAACGTAGAGTACGTAAACAAACCGCCAACAGTAAAAGACGTGCCGAGGCTCGAAATGAGGCTCATCGCCAAAAGTCTGGTCTCGGCATACGAGAAACACATATCACAAAAGGAGGAACAAGGGAAATGGCAAACGTCAACGCAAACGAGCTGCTCGGCTGCACAATAACGGAGATCGAGGAGCAACTGAAAGGGCTGTCGGACAACGAGCGAGAGATTGTCGTTGCGGCGCTCTGGGACGCATATCACAAGCAAGTCGCGGAGGCGTGATATGGCACTCGAAGTATTGAGCATTGAGCACAATTCGCCCGAGTGGTACGACTTCCGCAAGACTGGGATCGGCGGCAGCGACGCAGCTGCAATACTGGGACTGTCGCCGTGGCGCACCAACGTGGACGTCTGGGAGGAAAAGGTCGGGATCAAGGTCCCCGACGACATAAGCGACAAAGAGGCAGTCAAATACGGCAAAGCAGCCGAGGACCTGCTCGTGCAGCTGTTCGCTCTGGACTGTCCCACGTACAAGGTGACGCAAAACAAGTCGGTCGTCTATCGGAGAGGTTTTATGTTTGCCTCTCTGGACGCCGAGCTCGAAGACGATGAGAACGTCAAGGGCTTTTTGGAGGTAAAGGCAACGGAGCCGCGCTCCGCGATCGCTTTCTCCAAGTGGGACAAGCAGGTGCCCGAATACTACTACGCGCAGCTGCTGCACTACTTCATCGTCACAGGTTGGGACTACGCGATACTAAACGCGCAGATCAAGAGCGAGGGAAACAACGGTCTCCCGAGAACAAGGACGGAGCGCTATCCGTACAGGAGAGAGGCGCTCAAAGAGGATATGAGGTATCTATACCTCGCAGAGAAAAGGTTTTGGGGCTACGTCGAGAGAAAGGAACGTCCGCCGCTGCTCCTGCCAGACTTTCGCAGAAACTAAAATAATTTTTTGGAGGATAAACAAATGGAAAACAATCAACTCAGCTTAGTTATGCAAACACCCGTCGAGGAGCTCATTCCGAAACTCCTTGCGTGGAACGGAGAGGAGCTGCTCGCGGCGGTCAAGAAAAGGCTCGCAGCCTACGAGGGTATCGAATACACCGAGGACCAGATCGTAGCAGCCAAAAAGGACAGAGCGGAGCTAAACGCATTCCGCAACGCACTCAACGCAGAACGTATCAGGATCGGCAAAGTGTACACCGCCCCCTATGAGAGATTCAAAAAAGAGGTTGATACGGTGGGTGACTTTGTAAAAAGCGTTGTCGATAAAATCGACACTCAGGTCAAGACTTTTGAGAATGCAAAGCAGGAGAAGAAACTGCAAGAGATCAAGGACTATTTCAACAGCGTCGTCGGAGAGTTTTCAGAGCTCATTCCATACGATAAGATTCACAATCCGAAGTGGCTCAACTCGGCGACGTCTTTCAAAGCTATCAAACAAGAAATCGACAACATACTGGACGACGTCAGAAAGGCGCTCGTCGCCATTGAGGCGCTCAAAAGCGAGGACGAGGATCAGGTCAAAGCGTTCTATTTCCGTACCCTGTCTCTCTCTGACGCGCTCACAGAGAATAAGCGCTTGCAAGACGAGAGAGCGTATTTTGCCGAGCTCGCTGCACGCCGCGAGGCGGAGAAAGCGGCAGCGCAGGCGGCGGCTCAGGTAGAGCCGCAGGCGGTCCAGACGGTGGCGGCTGACGCGCCCAAGACGCAGACGGTCAAGTTCTCCGTCACGGGCACGGTCGAACAGCTCAAAGCTCTCCAAAGGTTTTTGAGAGAGAACAATATTCAATTCAACGCTATTTAAGGAGGATAAACAAATGGCAAACATTCAGACCACACAGCAGAAAAGTCTCAAACCCGTACAGGCGAAGTTCTCCGTCTTTATGTCTCAGGAAAACATAAAGGCACTCGTGCAGCAGTCCGTCGGGAAAAACGCTCAGAGCTTTACGACGGCAGTCATATCCGCTGTCAGCAACAACCCAGAGCTCGAAAAATGCACACAGAAGACCGTCCTTGCGGCGTGTCTGCTCGGCGAAAGCCTTAAACTCTCTCCCTCTCCTCAGCTCGGGCAATACTACCTCGTGCCTTTCAACAAGAAAGACAGAAACGGGGAGATCATCGAGACTCTCGCAGTATTCGTTCTCGGTGCCAAAGGGTACAAGCAACTCGCTATGAGGACGGGGCAATACCTCGATATTGACGTCCTCGAAATCAAAGAGGGCGAGTACAAGGGACGCGACAAAATGACGGGAAAGCAAAGGTTTGAGTTCATCGAAGACGACGACGAAAGAGAGGCTCTCCCAACGGTCGGATATATGGCGTATTTCGAGCTGCTTAACGGTTTCAGGAAGGTCGTTTACTGGACCAAAAAGAAAATGCTCAAACACGCCGACACGTACAGCCCTGCATTCAGAGCAGACAAATACGAGGACTACGTGAGCGGCAAAATCCCGAAAAACGAAATGTACAAGTACAGCTCGTACTGGTATAAAAACTTTACCGAAATGGCGTCCAAGACGCTCATCAGGCACCTGCTCAGCCAATGGGGCATTATGAGCATTGATATGCAGAACGCTATCATTGCCGACGATAAGATCATCAACGAAGACGGAACGCCGTCCTTTGTTGACATTCCTCAGGAAACGACTCCCGAGCTGCCGTCTGGCGAGGTGCAGCAGGACGTTGCTGAATCCGACGCGCCCACCGTCGAGGAGCAAGAACAATTCGACTTTTTCGGCGCCGACGTCGAGGACAAGAAGTAAGGAGGGCTGACGTATGCAATTCGAGATCGTAGGCGCTCCCGTAGGAAAGAGAAGACCGAAGTTTTCAACCGTTCACGGCTATGCTCAGGCGGTAAAACCGAAAGAGGACGCTATTTATGAGAATCTCGTCAAGATCACGTTTGCGGCGGCTAAGCGCGACGATTATGACCTTTACGAGAAAGCGCTCAGAGTGGAGATAGAGGCGTTTTTCGGGATTCCCAAGTCATTCTCCAAGAAACGCGCTGCCGAGGCTGCTGAGGGGCGTATTTGCCCTCTCACAAAGCCTGACGCGGACAACATTGCAAAGATCATCTGCGACGCATTAAACGGCGTCGCGTACAAGGACGACACTCAGATCGTCGAGCTCAAAATCATCAAGCGCTATGCGGCGGAGCCGAGCGTGCGCGTCACGATAGAGCAGTTTGACTCATAGGAGGCAAGATAACAATGGCAAAAGAATATTTCCCTCACGATTTCTGTGCAAGGACGACGCTGCGAGAGATTCGCAAGGACTACGGTTTGGAGGGGCTCGGTTTTTACTGGTGCCTCGTCGAAATACTCCACGAGGAGGGCGGCAGCATAAAGGCGTCTGAGCTCGACAGCATTGCCTACGAGCTCAGAGCCGACTCAAATATGGCAGCCGACGTCGTAAAAAAGTACGGGCTTTTCAAAGTACAAAAAGGCGTCATCAGCTGCGACAGAGTGGTCCGCAACCTCAAAAAGAGAGAGGAGCTGTCCGAGGCTCGCAAGGCGGCGGCAGAGGCGCGTTGGGGAAGACCTGACGAGGAGCTGCCGACGATAGAGCTGCCAGAGGGCGAGGAGGACCCCGAGTTTCAGGAGCGGTCGAAAATGAAAGCGATCGGCTATATCCGAAAATGCTTTGACGACTTCCTCGAACACGCGTCAATGGATCAGCTCCTCAGCCACAATATCTATGCGTACAAGGATATTTTTGACTCCGTCATCGAGGAGGTCAGGAATAAGGACTACGTCATCATCAACAGAAAGAACGTTCCGACGTACAAGTTCCTGCAAGTCATTTCGCACCATATCAACAAAAGCGGAGAGATCAGAGGGCTTGAAATAGCCATTATGGACGTGCAGGATCGGTATATCAAGGGCAAGATCAAGAACAGAACAAACTACCTCATCTCGGCGCTCTACAATTCGGCGCTGCTCGACTGCGAGGACATACTGAAAAGAGGTTGGAAATAGGAGGATATATGAAAACGGAATTGAGAAACACAGCGCAGGTCGCAGGCACCGTGTCGTCCGAGGTGACGACGTACAAATGCAAGGGGGAGGACTTTCTCTCGTTCATTTTGTCGGTGCAGCGTCAGAGCGGCGCGGAGGATAAAATCTGCGTAAACGTATCGACGTACCTCGTCAAAAAGGCGGAGGTCGGAGACAAGCTCGCACTCGTCGGGCAGGTACGCACCTACAACAAGACCATTGAGGGCAAAAATCGCCTCATCGTCGTCTTTTTTGCTCAGGACGTAAAGCAATACGCGGAGGACTGCAACGAGGTCGAAATCAAGGGCTTTTTATGTAAGGAGCCGAGGTATAGAAATACTCCGCTCGGGAGGGAAATCTGCGACGTTATGATCGCGGTCCAGAGAGAACGTCAAAAGTCCGATTATATCCCGTGTATCGTTTGGGGAAGAACGGGACGTCATATCGCCGAGACGCTCGACATAGGCGCCGAGGTGGTCGCGTCTGGACGGCTGCAAAGCAGGGAGTACGAGAAGACGTGCGCCGACGGCAGCACGGAGATCAGGACGGCGTATGAGCTCTCTATCAATCGTATCAGAGACGCGGAGGTGGCGGAATGAAGACGTTAAGAGGTTTTGAAGTCAAGCATTTTGAGGACGATTACGGTATCGACTGCTCGATTCAAGAGAGCAGCGCCGTTGGAGGCTACGTATGGCTCGGTGTGCATAGACCTGCGGTCAAAGTAATGTGGAAAGACGTTCCGAAACTGCTTGAAACGTTGCCTGCGATTAAAAAAGACAGCCCAGAGACAAACGAATGCGGTTGGTGTACCGTCAGGCTGCCAGATGACGCCTCTATCAACGGTAGAATGCACCTGAGCAGGGAACAGGCAAAAGAGATTGCGGCAGAATTGCTGTATTTTGCGCGGCACGGCAGGCTCAGGGAGGAAAAAGAGAAAGAACGGAGGACGCGACAATGACGAGCCAAAACGGAAATGAGATCGCTGTATTGCATAGCATAAGACGTCCTCACTCGGACAGGATCAAGACACGCGTCAAGAGGTGGGAGATTAGAAAGACAAAGCCGAGCATACCGACGCCGTTCACGGACTACATATACGAGCCAAAGTCAGGCGGCGGCTGTGGCAAAGTCATCGGAGAGTTTATCTGCGACAAGATCATCGTCGCAGACTGCGACAGCGTTGCCCTGTTCGATAGACAAACAAAAGAATATATCGGGGAGGAGGCTTGTTTGACCGCCGAGGAGGCTCGCAAATATCTCGGCGTGACGTGCGGATATGCGCTGCATATCTCGGAGCTCAAAATCTACGACAAGCCGAAAGAGCTGAGCGAGTTTTACAGACCTTGCGCGTTCGCAGCAGGCTGCTATCTATGTGACGAATCAGGTTTCGATCCCAACGGAAATATCACCTGTTACAACAGAATCAAACGAGCTCCGCAGTCGTGGTGCTACGTAGAGGAAAACTATTAAGGAGGCAATATGGAAAAAAGAATGATTATGGTGTCTTTTGAGGCGCCGAGAGATATACAGATCGGCGACGTTTTTTACAAAGTCGTGTACGAGGAAAATCTGTCTCTCAGGGAAAAATGCAGAATGTGCAATGACGAAAAAACCATTACAGTCAACGGCATAACCGAGAAGTGCCCTCATTGCGGCAAAAATGAGGAGTATCTAACGATACATAACGCGGTCGTCAGGAGATACAGGGTATATGGCATATCGGACGAGGTTTCGTCGGAAGAATGGAAACCGAGCAACAGCCACCGTATCAAGATCAAGCTATACAGAAAAGTCGGCAGGGGATACGGCTACTGGAATAGTAACCATTCTCTCGCAGAGGAATACGTGAGCTTTCTCAACTACTTAAACCCGACAGGAGAAAAGCTTGAAAAGAACACAGACCACTGGTTTGACGATTACAAGACTGCCGTCGCTGCGGCGGATTATCTCAGGGCGTTGGAGCTCAAAAAGCTTGACGATTTCAATGCTTTGCACGGGACACATCACGTCGCAGAGTTCAAGTCTGTGGACGATGAAAAATCGAAATAAAGGAGGTAGGCAATGAAAAAGACAATTATCATCACCATACTGGGAGTCGTCATCGTGACGCTCCTCGCCTGTCTGACGGCGTGCGGCTTATTCGACGTACTCGAAGACGCAGGCAAGGAGGTCGAGCTCGAACAGGAGATCATCACCAGAGCTTGCGAGGAAATGGAGATCAGCTCCGACGGAGCGACGTTGCAATACATTTTCTCGGAGCCGATTCCGTGGGCGGAGGGCGACGCGTACTGCTACGCTTTAACGGCGGCAGGAAAGTGCTATCTCGTCGGCGTGAGGCGCGACAAGGCGACGATCTACTATGTGGACGTGGAGAGCGAAATCACGGTCCCTGAGGACTGGGGAATAGAGGAGGACAAAGACAATGCTTAAAATCAAGAAAGACGTCGATATGAAAAAGCTCACCGAGTACGGTTTTTCGAGTTTCAGGGCGTCGAGGCAATACACAAACTATTATTTCCTTTGCAGGGACGGAGAAATGCTCCTCTGCAACAACGTTGTGCGCGAGATATGGCGCCTCAAAAAAGAGGAAGACGATCCGAGAATACACAGCGTCCCGAAGTGGCAAAAGAGAGGCATACATATCGAGGACGGGCTGTATCGGATCATAACGGCAGGTCTCGTCATCAGTAAAGACACGGAGGTGCCCTGTGATGACTAAGACCGAAACGAAAGACTGGACGGGTGGCGGAGGTGCTATCTGGAAGACTCTCGGGGCGAGCAACCATACCGCAGAGGAGCGAGAGCTCAACGACTATTATGCGACCGATCCCATTGCGATAGACAAGCTGCTTGCGGCGGAGCAGCCTCCGCGCAACGTGTGGGAGTGCGCCGCAGGTGGCGGACACCTCGCAAAAAGATTAAGAGAAAAAGGCTACAACGTCCTCGGGACAGATATTATTCAACGGGGGGGGGTGGACCTTATTGCAGACTTTCTCAAATGCGAGAGGTTGCCGCTTGACGGCTGCTGCATATTGACGAATCCGCCGTACAAGTACGCGAAAGACTTTGTTTTGAAAGCTCTCGAATTGCTCCCTGTCGGTGGTCGCTGTTATATGTTTCTGAAACTCACATTTTTAGAGGGCAAAGCGAGATTCGGCGAGATTTTTTCTCGGCAGCCTCCGAGAAAGGTGCTCGTTTTTAGCGAAAGAGTGTTGTGCGCTAAAAATGCAGAGTTCGAGCGTATGAAAGAGGGCGGCGGCTCGGCCGTTGCGTATGCGTGGTTTGTCTGGGAAAAAGGACATACGGGCGACACGATCGTCCAATGGATATAAAGGAGGACATTGTGAAAATACACTACAACAACAGAGAGAGCGAAAAGCTCATTGACAACGTGATAGGCGTCCAGATCGACGGAGACGGTCGCCACGTCACGGCGTGCACCAAGAACGGGCAGGAGTACACGATCTCGCTCGACAATATCGAAATGATTATCGACGACAGCCTGACCGAAGACAGGGACGTCATTAAACGTCTCGCGGCGGAGAAAGATGCCGCCGAGGGAAAGGCAACGTTATACGAAATGGCGCTCTTTGAGGTCATACGTCAGGCGTTCATTCTTCCGCTCGGAAAGGCGCTCCACAAGAACGATGAGGAGATCGCCGACAAAGTATTTGAGACGATAGACGAGACGTTCAAAACTCTCGACAAGAACGGGATCGCTGCGGAAATGCTCAAAAGCAGCAGGTACAAGAACGTCCCCGTCGGAGAGCAGCGCCCCGTCAAAGAGGACGATCGCTATTGCGACAAGTGTGTCAGGAGGGCAACGGGCGCGTGCAGCAGCTGTATAACGACCGAGCACCCGAGCGGACGGATCAGCAGACCGTCTCATTTCCTGCCTAAGGACGAGACGAAATAATACAGGTGGAGGCAGACTATGGCAAGACATAAAATGTACTTTAATCACGAAATACCGACGTCAGTCGTGGAGATCGTCAAGGCGGTTTGCGGAGACTACGACCGCCGCGAGCGTCAGATCAAGTACGGCACGTTGACGGGCGAGACGTTGGAGAAATACGTTTATCTCAATAACGTCGTCAATACCGCGCTCGAAGACATTGACGTCGGTATGCGCCGTGATATGCTCAGAGACATACAGCAGCGCCGAGGGTACGATTTCTCTATGTGCAGCAGCTGTATATCCAAAAACGCCTATTACAGGCGCAAGAGAAAGCTCATTTATGATATTGCCGTAGGTCTTGCCCTTATACCAGTACATAAGTGAGTGAGTAAGCATTAAAATTAAATATATATATTCTGGAAATCAAGTAAGTACGTATATAAAGGCGGCGGCTCAGGTCGCGCAGCTCATAAATGGTGACTATTCGCCCCTGAGTGTATGATAAGATAGATTACAGAATATGTGCCATATACCCTTTGAGGTGAGAGCCCTTTTATTCCAAGATGAGGAATATCAGGGCTCATTTTGTTTTCAAGGAGAGGAGCAAGATGAGTCAAACAAAGAAGAAAAGCCAAGCGGAGCCGACGAAAAAACGCAACGAGCGCGGTCAATTCGTCAAGGGCAACGAGATCGGGAAAGAGACGAGGGTGAAAAAGGGAGAGACGCTCTCTCTTAAATACAAAGAAGAATACTGCACTAAGCTGTTAGAGTATTTTTCTAAACCCTCTACCAGAGTAGAGTATAAAAAGACGTACGTCAAGGGGGAGCTCTCCTCCGAGACGCCGATCCTTTTGCCAGAGGAATATCCGACGTTCGAGCTGTTCGCTGCGAGTATAGGCGTTAGCGTCAGGGTGTTGGCTGACTGGCGTGATAAGTACCCCCAGTTTGCCGACGCTTACGCACGCGCAAAGGAGATACAACTCGGCAAGCTGACGTCCTGCGCTGTTATGGGGCTGTATAACCCTCTGTACGCGAAGTTTGAGGCTGTAAATAACCACAACCAGAAAGACAAGTCAGAGGTCGAAACAAACGTCTCCGCTGTTGACGAAAGGACTCTGGCTTTGATCCAGAGAGTGGAGGCTCGGCTGAGCAATGGCGGACAAAAAGACTAAGATCAGCGCCGCCACCTATAACGAGTATCTCAAACGAATCCTCAAAGAGGAGTTTGAGTATTGCCGCCGCCACGTCGTTTACTGGGCGAATAACTACTGCGTCATCGAGGATAAGGACTCGCCGCAGGTTATCATACCTTTCAAAGGTTGGGACGCTCAGAACGCCGTGCTGCGCGACTTCGAGAATTACAGGCTCAACCTCATTCTCAAAGCGCGGCAAATGGGTATCACGTGGCTCGCTCTGTACTACTGCACGCACGACTTGATATTCAACCTCGGGCACACGGTCGTCGCTCTCTCAAAGACGGAGGACGACGCGAAAGAGCTTGTCAGGCGTATGGGCGTTATACTGGATAATCAGCCCGAGATACTTGCAGCAGGCGGTCTCAGGTGGACAGCAACGGCGACGACTGTTTCGATCACCGACAGCAGCGGCAAGCTCGTCTCCACGTTCAAGGCGTTCCCTGCCTCTCCTGCGGCAGGACGTTCGTTTACAGGCAATATCCTGCTGCTCGACGAATGGGCGTTCCAAGAGGCGGCGGCTGAGATATGGACGTCGGCATATCCGACGATCAACAGACCGACTGGCGGTAAAGTCATCGGTCTCAGCACTATCAAAAAAGGCACGTTGTTCGAGCGTCTCTGGACGGAGGACAACGCCTTTCACAAGATATTCCTCTCTGTGTTTTCGGACCCTCGCCGTACACAAGAGTGGTATGACAGCACGGCTGCGGACCTCGGCGCAAAGGTCAAGCAAGAATATCCTCGGACTGCTGAGGAGGCGCTCAGCAACCTCGGCGGCAGCTTTTTTTCCGAGTTCGATTATTCGCTGCACACCTGCGAGCCGTTCAAGATACCGTCAGACTGGACGATATACGACACAATGGACTATGGTCTGGATATGTTCGCGCATTACAAGGTCGCCATTGATAACGAGAGAAACGCGTATGTCTTCCACGAGATATATCAAAGCAATTTGATTATATCGGACGCGGCAGCAAAGGTCCTGCTCGCGGAGACGGTAGAGAAAGACGACGGCACCACGGAGGAGTGGTATCCGCCGCGTGAACGTCTCGCTCCGCCTGACCTGTGGAATCGCAACCAAGAGAGCGGAAAGAGCAAGGCGCTTGTGTTTGAAGAAAACGGGCTCACGCTGACGAAATCGAACAATGATCGGAGCGCAGGGTGGCTGTCCGTAAAAGAGCTGTTAAAGCCGAGAATGGCGCCCGATGGCACCGTCTATGCAAGGCTCAAAATCTTCCGCACCTGCACAAACCTCATACGGACTCTGCCGCAAATACTCATCGACGAGAAGAACGCCGACGACTGCGCGAAAGAGCCGCACGAACTGACGCACGCTCCCGACGCCCTGAGGTACTTTGCGATCTACTGGACGCAGCCGCCAAGACAAGAGCAGCCCAAGCGCGTGAAATACCGCAAGGACCTGCTCGAAGACTATCTCAACGCCTCTCCTGAGGAAAGGCAAATAATAATCAAGAAATATGGAGAACCAGACTTATGATTATAAACCGTGAAGAATCAAAACTATCGTTTTTCAAAGACCTGTACGAGGAGGCACGTTCCCACGCGAGCGAGCTGTACGAAAAACTGGAAAGGCACCTGAAACAATACAAGGGATCGCCAGAGTTGGACGGCTCCGACGTGGAGGCAAAACAGGTCCGCAATATCACCTATGAGCTCGTAGAGTCTCAGGTGACGAGCTACCTGCCGAATCCGAGCGTTACCCCCAAAATGCAGAGCGACCGCAACGAGCGGAACGCGAAAAGCATTGAGTATCTGCTCAGGAACAAAAGGAACGAGCTCCCGTTTGAAAAGCTCAACGACCTCGATGAGAGGTACAACCCGATTTATGGCGGCTCCGTGTGGCTCATAGAGTGGGACAACTCTATCATCACACATAACACCGTCGGCGACGTCAGAGTCAGCTGCCTCAGCCCGAAACGCTTTACGGGGCAGCCGAATATCTTTGACGTCAAGGATATGGAGTATTGCTTTATCGAGTTTGAAACGACAAAAGAGGAGATCGTCAGAAAGTACGGCGTCTCCGTAGAGATCGCCGAGGAGACCGAATCCGACGCAGCCGATCAGACCGCCGATGACAAGACCGCCACCCTGTACGTCTGTTATTACAAGAACGAGGAGGACAAGGTCTGTCAATACATTTGGAGCGGAGAGACCGAGCTGCTCGACGTGGAGGACTACTACGCACGCAAGATAAAGGTCTGTAAGAAATGCGGCAAGCGCGAGGAGCTCTGCAACTGCGACAAGCCGAATCTCATCACTCAGAATGAGACCGAGGAGGAGCTCACCGACGACATACAGACAGCCGACGGCGTTATCCCTGCTCGCACCGAGGTCATCAAGGACGGTCAGTTCGTTATGACGACCGAGAAACAGCCCGTATATCTCGAAAACGGGCAGATTCTTTTCGACGATCTCGGTCTCCCTGTTATGCAGGACGTTCAGGTCCCGAAGACGGAGCCGACGCGCCTGCCTTTCTATACCCCGAATATATTGCCTGTCGTCATCAGAAAGAACACGAGCGAGGAAGACAACCTCCTCGGACAGTCCGACTGTGAGTTTATCCGTCCACAACAGCAGGCGATCAACAAGATCGAGAGCCGTATCGTCGAGAAATTGCTCGGCAGCGGCGTCTATCCTATTGTCCCCGACGATTTCAGCGGAGACCTTGATAATTCCCTTTTCAAAAAGGTTTTCAGAGCAAAACAGAGCAACTACAAGCTGTACGGCAGAGTCGATTTACAGGTCGATATTTCGCGCGATATTACGCAGTCCGACCGTCTGTACGATCAGGCAAAGCGTATGCTCGGTATCACCGACAGCTATCAGGGGCAATATGATCCCTCGGCAGTCAGCGGCAAGGCAAAGCAGATTCAGGTCGCTCAGGCGGCAGGTCGTCTCGACAGCAAGCGCCAAATGAAGAACGCGGCGTATGCCGAGATAGATCAGATCATTTTCCAGTATTACCTCGCCTATGCGGACGAGCCGAGACCTGTGACCTACGTTGACGCGCAGGGACGTCGTCAAAATTACGAGTTCAACCGCTACGATTTCATCGAGAGAGACGAGGCAGGCGAATACTACTACAACGATCAGTACCTCTTTGCGGCGGATTCCACGATCGACATTGAAAAGAGCAGAGAGACGCTCTGGCAGGAAAACCGCGCAAACTTCCAGTCTGGCGCGTACGGCAATCCGCAGCTCCCTCAGACGCAGCTCATTTTCTGGCAGAATATGGAGTCTGCTCACTATCCGTGGGCGCACGACAACGTGGAACGCATAAAGCAGGAGATCGAGCGGCAGCAAGAGCTCGCTCAGAAACAGCAACAAATTGACAAACTCACGCAGGAGCTCGACAGTCGAAAGGGCTACGAGGCATACCTGACCGAAAAAGCAAACGGAGGTAAGACTGTATGACAACGGAATCTATGAAAAAATACAATACCTATGGGGCGAATATAAACACGGTGGCAGCGACGCAGCCGATCACGCCTGCTGCCGTAACAAGTGGCGGCGGCTCCGTGGTGCCGACTTATGCGGACTATCTGAGCGGCAAGGGAACGGTGGCGGCTAACGCTGCGCCCGTTTCTGCGTCTTATGCAGGCAACGTCGCGGCGGCTGAGGCTGACGTCCCGACCGAGGGCAACGGAGCGGCAGCGGTGCAACCTGCTGCGCCTGCAACGGAGCCCGTTGATACGTATGAGCAATGGCTCATAAAGAACGCGGAGACGTACAAAGACGTGTATGACAGGACGGTCGAGTCTATCGACGCCAACAAACAGGCAGCTATCGACGCAGCCGAGCAGCAAAGAGTACGCGCCGAGCAGAACGCCGAAACAGAGCGTCAGCGTGCGATTATTGACTCGAAATCGAGCTACGCTCAAAACCTCGCTCAATACGGACGTGCAGGCGAGCAAATGGGCGCTATGGGCTTGACTGGCAGCGGCTACGGCGAATACCTCAACTCTCAGGCATACGCGCAGCAGAGAGCCGAGCAGCAAGGCGCTAACGCAGCGGCTGAGGCGGCAAAGAGAGACGCTCAGTACGTCAAAGATCAAACGGAGATCGCAGCGGAGCAGCAAGCGAACAGCGACAAGCTCACCGCGAGCCTCAGCTACGAGCAAAACCTCAATAAGAACGCAGGCGAGCTCGCCAAGTATCAGCAAGAACGTGCGGACGCGGCGGCAGCCAAAGCAGAGGCTCAGGAGGCAACGCGCAAAGAGGCGTATGCAAACCTGCTCACGGCAGCCAACAACGGCGATTATTCCGCCGACCAGATCAAGGCGCTCGCAGAAAAATACGGTCTCTCCGATAGCGACATTACCTCTCTTGTGGACGCGGCGGACGCGAAACGTCAAAAGACCTATGCGGAGGGCTATGCTGCTGCCATTGACGCGATCAATGAGTACGGCGGAGAACTCGACACAGGTTACATCGACAACCTGCTCGAATTGGACTACATAACCGAGGATCAGGCGGCGGCGCTACGGTCTAAGTATGACAATAAGATAAAAGCCGAGACGAAAGAGCAACTGCAAGCAGGTATCGAAAGCGGCGACTCTGCAACGGTGCAGGCAACGCTCGAAAATGCCGATACACTTTATAAAGACGGCAAGATCACAAAGGACGAATATCAAGACCTTTATGGAGCAAAGGCAAGAGACTCCGTGGACGGCGTTATCGCCAACTACAAGGATTCTTCCGTTTCTGAGATGAACGGAGCCTTGAAAGATATGTACGAAAGCGGAAAAATATCCGCTACCACCTACAATGACCTCGTCTATAAACTAAACAAAGACCATTATTATGTGCAAGGGCTCGGGTCTGGCAGAAAGAACGATGACATAGACGTTACTATCGGCAGCACAGACAGAAAGAAAGGCGAAGAATACGACCTGCTTTGCGGAGATAAGGTGACGGACGATAGCACCAAGACGGCACTCAACAAGCTCGCAAGTAAAGACGGGAAGACCGATTCTGTACCGAGCGAGGGGAAAATCGTCGTTTATAAAGACGGTATGTATATTTACACCAAGAAACAGGGGTGGGCTACCGTCATAAGCGATCACAGTGACGTGAGCGACGCCGTCAAGGCGTACAAGAAAATGACCACGGGGACAGATGAAAAGTACGCGACAGACACGGAGATCGCCTCAAAAGCCACGTCGGGAACTCTCACCTATAACGACGTTGCAAAGTACAATGCAGGGATCAGGACGCAGAGAGAGTTTGCTCGCGGTGGCGATGATAAAACGAAATACGGCACCTATCAGGCGTACCTGCTTGCAATGTATGAAAAATATGGTCCTAAAACAACGGGCAGTTCCATTTCCGCGACACGCTCCTCTGGCGGAGGCGGCAATGGTTGGGCAGGCGGCAGATAAAACACAACGAGGTTGATATGGATTCTCTTTCTATCTTAATGAAGTATTCGGCAGGAGCCGCGCAAAAACAAGCGAGCGGCTCCTCTAATAGCTCAAACACATTAGACGTTCTATCTCGATATGGCAAAGGTTTGTCCGTCGCTCCCGTAAGTCAATTCACGGGAGAAAAACAGCAAAACGACGGCGGTTTTTTGGGTGGACTCGGCTATCTCGGCGAAAAGATCGGTCTCGGCTTTTTGAGCGGCATTGAGGGCATTTGGGACTACACCGCAGGCGGTCTCGCAAAACTATTCGGAGCGGACGACTGGGCGGAGCAGCAGTTTTCAAATGACTGGGTAAATTATAATCACGCGGACGAGTGGTTTAACCCGTCCAAAGGGTGGCAGGTCGCAGGTGACGTCGCAGGCGGTATCGGTACGAGCTTGCCTGCTCTTGCAGGCGTGGCAGCCGCCGCCGCGATCGCATATTTCTCGGGAGGCTCTCTCTCGGGCGTATCGGCAGGCATTATTTCGGGCGTCATAGCAGGCTTTGGCGCGGCAGGCAACGCGACAAAACAGGCGTACAGACAGACGGGAGAGCTCGGCGGTAAAGAGTTCGGCTATGGCTTTTTGAGTGGCTTGACGGAGGGCGCCGTTGAGGGCTTGTCCGCAGGTATCGGCGCAGGTACTGGCGCGATCGCAAAGAACATTACAAAGAGCTTTGGCAAAGAGGTAGCAAAATCGGCGGCAAGAGAGACCGCAAAAGCAACAGGAAAGACTATTGCAAAAGAGGCAGGAAAACAGATCCTCCTCGGTTTTGTCGGTGAGGCGTTCGAGGAGGGGCTCTCTGAGTTCCTCGATCCGTACTGGAAACGTATGACGTATGATCCGAGCGCCAAAAACGCGACAATTCAGGAGATCGGGTATGCTGCCCTTATTGGAGGTCTCAGCGGTGCTATTATGAGCGGCGTTGACGTATCTGTCCGCAGCACGGTCAGCACCGTCAGAGGCAGCAATATCGTCAACAATGGCAAGGCTGCGGACGTCATCACCACGGCGGAGAATATCGTCGGCAGCGACGCATACACAGATCAGTACGAGTCTTTTCAGAACGTTAAGAGCTTGCTCACTGAATTGCAAACGAGTATGGAAAAGACGGGTGGAGAGATTCGCACGCTCAAACAGAAAACCCTGCTCGGCTATTTGGAGAGGGCAAACACGTTTGTCGTATTTGAGCCTATGATTCAACGCAACGCTGCCCGTATCGTAACGAGTGCAGAGGCGGTGGCGGAACGGCTAACGAAATACGGCTACAAGGACGCGAACGGAAATCCTATCGTATTTACCCCTGAGCAGATTCGCAGCGGATTCGACGTCAACAATCCCAAGACGTTCTCCGAGGCTCTCAAAAAGAACAATATTCTCAGGACGCTCGCCGTCATCGACACCACGGGACAGCTCTATATGGACACGAAAGCCTTTGAGCAGGCAACGCTCAGAGGGGAGACGCTCAGCTCTCAGGTGGACCTCAACAGGTTTATTGAGACCGCCACCAAAGAGGAGCTCGACAGCGTCGCGGAGAGGCTTGAAATTGCTGACTGGCAAGGACTCACAAACGAGCAATTCAAGGAGAAGATTGTCGCCTTTTCTCAGAACGGCGGCATAGAGTCATATCGGGCGGATCAGGCAAAGAAAGCAGAGCTCAGAGCCGCCGCCGAGGCTGTCTCTCCCGAGAAAGCAAAGAAACGTATTCCCAAGAGCTTTACGACCAAGAACGACGGCGTCGTCAGGTATTCTCAAAACGGCGTTGATATGGCGATCATCAAAGACGGTGACGCATATCGTATTTTCGATTACGAAAAAGGTCAGCTCTCCAAAGCAATGACGCTCGAACAGCTCAACTCCGAGCTCGCAAAGATCAAGGAGGGGCTTGACAGCGAGATCACGCGCCTGCAAGAGTCTCAGACCGAGACGGAAGAACGCAAACAGGCGGCGGAGCTTGACGCATACGCAAAGGAAAATATCAGCGCGTATTCCAAGCTCAGCGACGCGAACAAGAGCCTCGTGAGAGGCGTTATTCGCCAAGCACGGGCGGCAGGCATATCGGACGCCGACGCCCTCTCCTATGCCAGAGTATCGGCAAAGGCAGGCGTAAATATCAGCTTTGACAAGCAGGCAAAGGTCGGAGACACAGAGGTGCTGCTTGTCGGCAAGAACACCGAGACGGGCGCTCCCGTATATGCGGACGGCGTGTATCTCGCGCAGACGAACACGATCTACGTCAACCCTGAGGCGAAACGTTCTCACGAGAGGCTCCTCATTCACGAGCTCACTCACGCGATATATCGCGGCAAAGGCGGCTCGGTTATCCTTATGAAAGGCGTCGAGACAATGTCCGCAGAAGAAAAAGAGGCTATCGTCAAGAGGTACAGAGCGGCAGGACACGGCAGCGCTGTCGAACTCATCGACGAGATCAATGCTCATTTCGCCGAGGGGCAGCTCACAAACAAAAAGCTGCTGCAACGTCTCACGGAAGACGCCCCGACGATCAAACAGCGGATTCTGGCGTTCTTTAAGAAGTCCGCCGTTGCGTATTCGGAGGACGAACGTCTCACGGGCGCAGCGAAAAAACTCTACAAACAGTATAAAAAGCTGTTTGACTCTTTCGCCGAGGAAAATCAAGGGAATAACGCGTTTGAGACAGAGGCAGTCAAAAAGGAGAACAGGGAGCGGTTTGCTATAAAAAAAGACGCCTCTGGAAATGAATATGTTGAGGTTGACAAAGACCAATTTACTGGCGCAGAAACACCTCAGGGCGTTCTGTCTATTCTTGCAAATATAGTCAAAGACAAGTTCAATGATTTCGTGGACGTAAACGGTCAAAAAATCGGCGTCAATAGAGGCACGGCGAAAGAATGGGTGTGGTCAAAAGACGCAAAACACCTCAGGGCAGAGAATAATCAGACGTTTGCGGATAAAGCAAGCGCATTTGAAAACGCCGACGAGTTGTTGAAAGCCTCAAAAGATTATATCGGCGAGGCGATTAAGCATACAAGAAAAGACAGCATTGTCGAGTTTGCAAGAGGAACGGTACAATTTCAAGTGGCGGACAGGGGCTATATCGCAGACGTCGTGGTTGGGACGACAAAAAGCGGAGCCGCTCTGCTGTACGATATTGTCAATATTCAGAGCAAAAAAATAGTAGCAGAGGCGCCTAATACGGCACAAGACCGCAGGGGTGGCGCTACTGCTACCAATAATAGTATATCCGAAAGCGGAGAAAATGTCAACCCCGAAGACAAAAAAGGCGCGAGATATGCTCTCTCTATTGACGGCGAGAGCGTCACGGTCGAGGGTGAGCAAACGGAAAACCTCGTCGCTTTGCATAATCTGAGCGAGGACAGCCTTTTGAGAGTTCTCGATCTCGGCGGATTTCCTATGCCGTCTATTGCTGTAACGCGTACAGACCTGCCGCACGAAAATTACGGCGATATAACTGTTGTATTTGGACGCAGCACCGTCGATCCCAAGAAAAACAGTAGAAACGTCGTATATGACAGGGACGCGTGGACTCCGACGGCTCCCAAAACAGACGTCAAGCTCAATGACGCGGCTGTCGATACGTTGATCGGCGATCTCAAAAAACTTGTCGGCGGAAATGAGACGTTTAGACACAGAATAGACAGTTTCTTTGACGGGAATTACAGGAGTAACTCAGGAGAATATATCGTCTCCGAGTATGATTATACCAAGCAGCGTATCGGAGAAAAAGCGATAGAGAACGACGGCATTTTGGCTGCATACCTGCAAGAGAAAGGAAAAGACGTTGAGCCCGTTTACAGAGAAGATACACTCTATCTCGGCAATACACCTTTCACGCGAGAGGAGGCTCGATACCTGCTCGATTACGTAGGTATATCAAAAGACGTCACAAGGGAGACCGTTACGCCAGAGCAGCGCAAGGAGATTCTCGACAAATATGTCCGCTATATGGTGAGCAAGTCGCTCAGAAAGTTCCAGAGATTCAAGCCAGAGACAACGTTTGAGTCTCTGTACGAGGCAAGCAAAGGCGATTACGGCGACGGTCACGTCTCGCAGCTCCTATTTATGGCAGACGACTTTTTCAACGAGAATAGACCGAAAACCGTCTATGATAGCTATGCGACGAAAGACAAGCTAAGATCGCAGATCGAAGACGTCAACGATTTCTATTCGTGGGTATGGGAGAAAATCGAGAACACGTTTGAAAAGAAAGGGATTGACAACGATTCCGACGTGTTTGACAGGAGCGGAAAGCGACGCTCATTTGAACAGAGGCACTATACATACACGTTGAACAACGTCGTCCGAGCAATGTCGAAAGGGGTACAGGAGGGAAAGGCGACGCTTGGTATGTCGGCAGGCGCACTCGCCGCAAAGTTATCGACGCAGTTTGATAGTATCGAGTCGATCAGAGAGGCGAAGAAGTACCTCTCCCTCGTATCGGACGAGGAAATGGACGCGTTCAAAGACAAAACGTATGAAATGTATGACGAGATAGTCACCGAGATCGCAGGCAGTACAGGCAGCTTTTTGAGCGATTCAAGCCGCCGCGATGACGTGGGCGATATTCTCGGGAAGTGTGCCTCCGTTCGACCTCTCACCGTTGAGAATATCAAAAAGACGTTCGACGACGAGACGAGGGGGTATAAACTCAATTACAAGTTCAACGACGAGATCGCAGAAAAAGCCCTGACTCTCTTTGAGAGCCTGAGGCGTACGCCTACGACTTATTTTGAGGCAAAGCCACGACGTGCCGTTGGTCTCGACGAGATAAAAATGGTACTTGTCCCCGAAAAAACTTCGTTAGAACTCATAACGAGACTCGACGAAAACGGTGTGCCGTATCAGCTGTATAGCGGAGAGGAGGGCGCACGTTCGGAGATCATAGAAAAGCTCGATGGGGTAAGATTCGCTCTGCCCGAGACAGACTCTGACGGCACGGAGCTCACGGTGCAGCAGAGAGAGTATTTCAACGACAGCAAGGTCGTTGACGAACAAGGTCGTTTGAAAGTAGTTTACCACGGGACGCGCTCTGTCTTCACGCAATTCAGCCGTGACCGTAATTATTTTACGGACAGCCAAGAGGTAGCCGATAGCTACGCACCTGCAAAGATAAAGATGACTGGCTATCTTGACATTAAAAAGCCTTTCATAATCGACGCAAAGGGCGAAAGGTGGTCGAGAATACCTGTAACGGCAAAGTTCAAAAAACTGCTCGACAGATACGGCGGCAGTACATTCTATGAGGACGGAAAACTTCGCACGAGTACGGCGGATATTGCCGCCACGATTATGGACCTTGTCGATGACGGGAAAGCCGATTACGACGGAATTATCATCAAGAATGTCGAAGACGTCGGGCAATACTGGACGACAAAGTCTCATATCGTTGCTAACGATTATATCGTGTTCAGTTCTGAGCAGTTCAAGCTCGCCACGAACGAAAACCCGACGACAAACCCTGACGTCAGATACGCGCTATCCGACGACACGGACGAGGGCTCTATGGGCGGATATTCTCGCGGTCAACGTGCCAAGTTCGCGGCAAACAACACCGCTCTCAAAGTCTATTCTCGCGCTGACGCAGAGGCTGTCATCAACGAGATTATGGAGGAGCGCTTTATCTTCGAGGACGACGGTCAATACGGAGAGATCAGCGCAAAGACGAGAGACGAAGTCGTCGATTACCTTTTCCGCAAGCTCAACACGGTCAAAGAGGGGTACCGCATTCCCGTCGCGCTCAACATTGCAGACTACTTGATCGAGCACGCCACCATAGTGGATATGTACGCCGACGGAGTCGCCTCCGAGGCTATCCAAGAGCTGCAAGTTTACCGCTCGTTTATGCACAGAATAGACCTGAGCGGCATACAGAAAGAGATCGAGTACACATTCGACAAACGCAACGGTATCAATATGGTCTGGGGCGCCCCGAAAGGCAAAGGCATTGCGCCCGATACGCTCGGTATGGAGCTCGAAGAATACGGCATATTCCTGAAAGGCGACAATGAGGCGGACCTGTTTATACAGCTCGTTGAGAGATACAGAAAAGCGAGAGACCTCGTCGCCGAGGGCGTCAAGAAACAAACGCTGCTTGACGTCGGCAGCAAACAAAAGCTCGAAGACCTCCGCCAGAAGATCGCGCGAGACATTCTCATCGCCTACGACGAGAGGGGAGCTCAGTCCAAGTATGGCAAGCTCGTCGAGAAGTACACGGCGCAGATCGACTCTCTGAAACAAGAGGTCAAGAACAACCGCCGCGACAACGCGATGAGAAACCGCATTATCGACGACGCAAAGTATCTCAGGGAGATCGCAGAGAAACGCAGCTACGTCAGCGCGGACGTATTCAACGCTCCCGAGCTTACGGCGTGGCTGAAACTGCTCGGCAGGCTGCAATTCAGGTCGGACCTCAGGAAGACGGGCGTCCGCCAGATTCTGCTCGATTACGGAAAGTTCTACAACACGGAAAACCCGTTGCTGTATGACGCCGATCCTAACCTCACCTATATCGACAACAACGTGCTTGACGCTCTCGCTCTCATAAAGCAGAACGAGAACAGCACAAAGCAGCTCTCTTTTGAGGAGCTGCAAGCGGCTCAGGTGATTATGGCGTCGGCAAAACACCTTTTCCAGAATTACGATCAGATGATTTTGGAGGGGCGCAAGGTCAGGATCAGCGAGGTGGCGGCACAAGGGAACGAGATTCTCCTACGCTCGAAAAACCACGTCGGGCGTGGATTCTTCAACGGCATTTACGGCATATTCAACAAGATCGTAGAGCCGCGCGTCGTCATCAAGTCGCTCGAAAATTACGATCCGAGGGGCATTCTCACCCGTGCGTATAACGAGATCACCAAAGGCGAGACGGAGTCGGGCGTGCTGTACATACGGCTCGTCGAAAACTTTGACGCGTTCTTTGCTAAGAATAAGAGCTACAAAAAGCGCCTCGCGTCCGAGTACATAACCGTCGGAGGAAAACGTCTCACCGTCGGACAGGCGATCTCTCTCTATGAACTCTCCAAGCGTGAGCAGGCTCGCGCAGGTCTCTTTGAGGCAGGATTCAGCTTTATGGACGAAAAAGGCGCCAAGCAGAGCGTGACGGTCAGCCAGAGCGATATTGAAGCGCTCGCTCAGACGTTTACAGAGACCGACAAGCAATTCATCGCCGTCGTTGAGGAGTTTTTCAACGTCAGGAGCAAGCAGGTCAAGACGGAGGCGGATTTGGAGATTCTCGGCTACACGAATGCGTCCGAGGACTTCTATTTCCCGATCAAGCGCGACAGCGGCACTATTGCGAAGAATATCACCGACGTACGCGACATTATGGCGGACTGGGCGAATGTTTACAATTTCTCGTTCAATAAGGACGTCAAAAAAGGCGCCGCAAACAAGCTCTTTATCACTGACGTTTATAGCGTCGTGACGAGACACGCGCAGCAGCTATCCACGTACGCAAAGCTCACCGTGCCGCTCAAAAACTTCTCGCAGATTTACTCTCGGAATATCGGCACCAAGACAAACGTCATCACGATCCGCAATACGATCAACGAGCACGTCTGGGGCGGCGCGGAAAATTATCTCCGCAAGCTGTTCTCCGACATTCAGGGAAAGACGACGAGCTCGTCGTTCATCGAAAAGCTCAGAGGCGCGTATGCCAAGTATCAGCTCGGCGCAAACGCAAAGGTCATCGTCTCGCAGGTGACGTCATATCCGACGGCGGCAATTTTGCTCGACGTGGATTGCCTCGCTCGCGGCGCAGTGATGAAAACCAACTACGCAGCAATGGACGAGTATTGCGGATTCGCCAAGGTAAGAAACTACGAAAAGGGCATTGTCAAAGCAGAGGGCGTCATCGACACCGTCGGAAAGATCGGTGACCTGTTCACGAAACCTATTCAATGGACCGACCGCCTCACGATCGGCAAGCTCTGGAATGCTTGTCAGGTGCAGGTCCAAAAGACAAAAGGCTACAAGATCGGAACGGTGGAGAATATGACGGCAGCGGGCGTGCTGCTCGAAGAAGTAACGCGCCTCACGCAGCCCAACTATTCAAACTCTGAAAGGTCTGAGCTTATGCGCTCCGACAGCGACATTGTCCGCAGTTTTACTATGTTTACCTCGGTGCCGCTCAAACAACTTTCCCGTCTCGTGGAGTCCGTCGGTGAGTTCACGGCGTTGCGTCAGATGATCCGCTCGGGTGATACCTCGGTGGAGGTGGCGGAACGGTACAAGGTAGCAAAGAAAAAGCTCGGCAGGACCATTGCGGCTATCACTGTGGCGAATATGTTTTACGTCCTCGTCGGTCAGTTCTTTAAGTGGCTGTTTGACAAGGATAGAAAGGACAAAGACGGCAACGAGATCAGTTTCGTCAAAGACCTGCTCAACGATTTCGTCAGCACGACTATCGGTATGCTGCCGATCGTCCGCGATATTTACAATTTCTTTGCGAACGACTACGAGTTCAACAACTTCGCGTATGAGACCGTCAACAACGTCCTCACGGCAAGCAAAGAGCTGTTTGAAATGGCGTCGAAAGCTACAAGCGGCGAGGATATGAGCAAGAGTGATTTCGGCAAGCCTCTCAGAGACTCTCTGTACGCTATCGGTCAGATCACGGGGCTCCCGTTCAGGAACATAAACAACCAGATCAGCGGACTTGTCAAGCACTTCGATCCGTCGGCGGCGTACAAATACAATTCTATGTTCTACAACGCGCAGTACAGCAAGGACATTAAGAAAGCGCTCGAAAAGGGCGATACCGAGCTCGCCAATACTATTATGAGTATGCTGCTCAACGAGCAGAGGACGGGCGACCTCAACGACGCAGCAAGAGGCAAGCTCACCGAGCTGTACGGCAAAGGGTATTCCGTGCTGCCGCGTACTGTCGGAAACACAATCAACTACAACGGCGAGACGGTGCCGATGACGGAGCAGCAGCGCAAGCGTTTCGTTTCGATATGCAGTCAGGCAAACGGCTACATAGAGAAAATGGTCGCAAGTCCTCGCTTTGCAAAACTCGCGGAGGACAGACAGGCAAAGGCGATCAAGAGCGTATATGACGCGTATTACTATCAAGCCGTCTCCGATCTGCTCGGGACGGACGCAAACAATACGCTCGGAGACCTCTCCCAATATATCGCTCTCGACAAGCTTGCTATCGCTTTCTCGGAGCTATCGGAGATCACCTCGGACGTTGACAAGAAAGGGAACGTCATCAACGGCTCCAAGAAAAAGAAGACGATCGCGTACCTGCTAAAACAAAACCTCACCGACGGAGAGCGCCTCTTGATCCTGTACTATCGAGGCTACACCATAATGGACGGAGACTTTAAGGGCTACACGAAGAAACGGGCGCGGACCGTGCTGCTGAAATACATTCTCGGACTGAAAGCAACGGCGGCGCAGAAAGCGCAGATCGCGTCTGAGTGCGGTTTTACGGTCAAGAACGGGAAAATAGTCAGGAGCTCGGTATAACGCCGCTCTGTGGCGTTATATGGGCGATAAATGGTGACTAAATAGACTTTAATCTATGGTAAGATAATCAACAGGAGGCAAGGACTATGCTTAAAATAGTTCCAACTGTGGAATCTGATGTCACTAAAATCGTTTGCCCTCACTGTCACGAGAAAGTCCCGAGAGTCGGCATACCCAAAGGGAGCGTAATTTCGTGCTTGACGTTCAAATGCAGAAAGTGCGGAAAGCTGTGGCAAGTGAAAACTGAATAATTATTTATTGTGCCAAAATCCCCGAGATGAGAGCCCTATCCACAAAGTGGACGGGGCTTTTTCTCAAAAAAATCGAACAAGGAGGAACAGAGAGTATGAAACCCACTAAGAGCAACGGATTCGCAACGAACAAGGGCGGTATCATCAAGGCTCCCAAGCCTCAGACCGATCAACCGAAATCTACTGTTGTAAAGGGTAGCGACCTCAGAAACGGCAAGAAGAAATAAGCCGCGTCGCTCTCGCAAAACTATCAAGGAGGTATAAACGATTATGGAAGATGAAAGAGAAAATCAACCCGTGGACGAAGTCGAGGACGGTGAAGAAAACGCCGATCCTACGGGAGACAAAGACGACGAGTTTGATTATGACGAGGACGGCAATATCATCATACCCGACGTTATCGACGAGGACGTTGCGAGTGCAGATGAGATCGCCGACATAGAGCAGGACGAAACGGACGACGAGGGCTCCGACGAGAACGAGGGCTCTGACGAGCAAGATGAGTCGGACGTTGACGTACAGCCTGCCGCCGACAACGGAGAGAAAAAGCCTGCGGTCGATGACGAGTACAAACGTAAGTACGAGGAGCTCGTCGCGCAGACAAAGAAAACCCTCACCTCGCTCGGTGCAAAAGATACGGACGACGTTATGGCAGGGCTCGAAACTGTCGCAGCAGAGGCTGACGGTGTACCCGTCGAAGACTACCGCAAAGCAAAGAGAGACGCAGCCGCCGCAGACGAGGCGCAGCGCCTTTTGCAGAGACAGGAGTTTGAGAGAAAGGCAGCCGCCGATCTCGCCGAGCTGAAACAGCACTACCCTGAGCTCAAAGACGTCAAGAGCATTTACGAGATCAAGAATCTCGCGGAGTTCGGACGTTTGCGTGACCTCGGCGTATCAGCAAGACAAGCGTATGCCGCCGCCAATGCGGACGAGATCAAGGAATCCGCCGCGCGTTCGGTAAAGCAGCAAACGCGAAACGACAAAAGTCATTTGCAGTCCGCAGTACCCAAAGGGAGCAAGGACAATTCGATCACGATGACAAAAGGAGAGCTGTCACAGTGGCGAGACCTGTTTCCCAACAAGTCGGACAAGGAAATCTTAGCTCTCTACAAAAAAACAAAATAAAAAGGAGTAAAAAGCTATGTTCAAACTTATCAAGATTCAGAACGCAAGAATGAACGTGCCCGAGCCCGAGTTTTTGGAGGTAACCGCCTCCGAGGCTGTCGCAATGGGTGAGGCTCTCGTTCTTTCGAGCGGAAAACTTACCAAGTGCGGCGCGACGACCAAGCCCACCTATATCGCTATGGCAGCTCTCACTGCTGCTGCGAGCAACAGGGTGATCCCCGTTTGTCGTGTCGAATCCAATCAACTTTACGAGGTGGCTGTCAATGCAACCCCGACGAGTCTCAACGTCGGAGACAAAGTCACTCTCCACACCGACGGTCTGGTCGTGACCGCCACCACCACGAGCGGCGTTGCCGAAATCGCCGACAAGAACGGTGCGGCTGCGTCGGGCGATAAACTCATCGTGAGATTTTAAGGAGGTAACAGAAAATGAGCAATATCATTTACAGCGCAATGTCGGGCAAGAATGATCCTATGTTCGGCAAGTTCGAGCACCCTATCAAGGCGCTCATCGAAAACGAGTCCAATCAGTGCGAAAAGAACAAGACCATTTTGGACGTTCTTTTCAACGTTGAGAAGTCCAACCGCTACGCGGAAACCGTGATCGGCGAATCCGACTTCGACACCTTCCAAGCCAAAGGCGAGGGACAGGGCGCCGAAAACGACAACGTCGAGACCACGTTCAAGAAGACGATCGAACATATCGAGTTTGCGAAAGAGTTTACCATTACCAAGAAAATGGCGGACGACGCAAAGTTCGGTATCGGCGCCGACTTCAAGAACAAGCCTCGCAAGTTCGTCCGTGCGTACTACAAGACGCGCGTCAAGCTCGCCGCTCAGGCTCTCATCAACGGCACCGCAACCTCTATGACTTTCAACAAGGCAAAAGTTGACCTCACCACCGCAGACGGCTATCAGCTGTTCTACAACGCTCACCCCTATTCCACCGAAAAGATGAGCGGAAAGTCCCAGTCCAACTATTTCTGGGGCGACGTGAGCGACGCTGCCAAGTTGGAGGCTAAGCTCGGCGCGGCGGCAAACAAGCTCCGCAACTTCAAGGACGAAAACGGCGAGAATATGGGCTACGTTGCCGACATTCTCATCATTCCTTGCAACCGTCCGAGCTTTGAGGCTCTCTGCAAGAAAGTCGTGGGCTCCGAGCGCACCGTCGGCAGCAACAACAACGACATTAACACCCAATACGGCAACTGGACTCTCGTTGTCCTTGACGGTTGGGAGACCTCCGACGACAGGTTTATGGTGATGAGTTCCGCAGCGAACGAAGACCTGCTCGGCAATATGTTCTACAACCGCGTGCCTCTCGACATTACGAGCGACGTTGACAAGCACACCAGAAATTATTTCTGGAATGGCTACTGCCGTTTCGGTGTCGGTTTCAACACGTGGAAACAGATTGCTCTCGTCGTCGGTGCCAGTTCTTCGGTGTCGGGCGCAACCGCTCTTTAAGTCTAAATCTGGGGGTATCCTATGAAAGTATCTGAGCTATACAAGTCTGTGGCTCAGCTCGGCTTTGAGGACTCTTTGGAGGAGGACGACAGATTCTTTTACGCGGCAAATAGGGCTCTCTTGCAGGTTTGTAAACTCAAACCTGCGGTGAGCCGTTACGTGCTCAACCATAGACCGCTCGCAAACCTTATTACGTCGTCCTCATTCGCTCCGATCGAGCGAATTGAGGACTTGACGTTTGAGGCGGAAAGCGCGAAAGCCTACTATTTCGAGGCAGACGGCAACGGCGTCGCATACGTTGAAAAATACGTTGTCGAGTCGGGCGAGTGGTCCGTGGTCGGGACCGTGGCAATGAGCTCAACGGGAGCCTTTGTCGCATACAAAGGTTTTATCAAGGACGGCGCTGAGTTTATTGACGGCAGAGTACGCCTGAGACTCTCGGGCGAGTTTATCTATTCCGTCAGAAACGTCGCTCTATATGCGTTTTTACGCAGCAGCAGCGCGGCGGATATTCCTGCGTTTGAGCCGTTCACCAGATACGATATAAAGACGCTTGTGAGCGATTTTTTGGCGCTTTGCTGCCCTCCGATCCAAGAGGACGACGAGGGCGAAGTGCTCAATCAGACCTACCGCACCGAGGGCGATTCCGTGCTGCTCTTGCCGTATGACAAGAAAGGCGCGTACAAAGTCCTGTACGAGCGTATGCCTACGCCGCTTGAAAACGACGGCGCCGCAAGTGATGACGAGACAGAGATCGACCTCGACGAGGAGCTTTGCAGCTTGCTGCCTATCCTCGTAGCAGCCTACGTATGGGTGGACGACGAGCCGAGCAAGTCCGAATATTACCTTGCCCTCTATCGAGAGAGGGCTGCCGATATTGAGCGCCGAAAGGTGAACAATACCCCTGTCAGATACAGAAATACGAACGGTTGGTAAACCTATGGCAAACTTTAAGACAGAAAAAAATCTCCTGCAAAAAAGGACGACCTACAATAGGTATTATGGCGATTTTCGAGGCGTTGACTTTTCGAGCGACCACACTCAGGTACACGAGCAACGCCTTGCTTTTGCTGTCAATATGTTTAGGGACTATCAATCTGGGCAGGGGCAAGCGCTTGAAACGATAGCAGGATTCCGCCGCCGCGTCGTTCTCCCCGATGAGAGCAGCGTGCACGGGCTTTTCTATTACAAGCATAAAAACGCGCAGAATCAAACCTTGACAAAGGTATTGATCCACGCAGGGACCAAGCTGTACCTATGGCACAACTATCCCGATTCTATCAACGTGGTGGCGACCGAGACCGTCGAGGTCCCGTCCTCGTCTTCCACGGTAAACGGCACGGCTGTCTATACGGCGACGTTGCCGAGCAAGGTGCATACGGTCGTCGCGCTCAGAAAGCAAGACGGCACCGATCTCACGGCGCTCATCGTGAGCTACAACAGCACGACGCACGTGCTGACGTTTGCAAGTAACGAAGTCGAGCAAGGAGAGCGGCTGCACTACGATTTCAAAGAGGGCGTCCTATCATCTGGCGACGCTCTGTTTTCTGGTATGAACGACGCCAAGAGCGAATCGTTCATTTTCAACAACAAGCTGTATATCATCGACGGGCTCAACTATCTCGTCTATGACGGCTCCACCGTTGCGAGCGTACTCACAAACGCCTATATTCCGACGACTTATATCAACGTCGTCCCGAGCGGAGAAAACGCCGACATAGGCAAGGAATACGAGCAGCGCAACATTTTGCAGCCGAAGTTCAAAACGACATTTATTGCGGACGGCACGACGACCGAGTTCTATCTCAACGAGAACGAGCTCGACAGTATCGTCTCGGTGGAGGTGTACGGCGTCACGAAGACGGCGACAACCGATTATACCGTTGACCTTGCAAACGGCAAGATCACATTCACCACGGCGCCGCAAAAGCCTGAGGACGTCGTGCAGGTACAAGGCGTCAACGGGGCGGCGGACATTTACTATCCTGAGTTTTACGCAGGTATCGTCATCACGGCGAGCAAGGCGTTTACTGCCGTATCTGGCGTCACTAAGCAGGAAAGCACCGTCTCGAAACTCATTACCGACTGCACCATTTCGGCTATTTACGACAACCGAGTTTTCTTGTCTGGAAACCCAAATTACCCCAACCACATTTTTTATTGTGGAATGAACAATGCGACGGGCTTTATTGATCCGACGTATTTCGGCGTGCTCAACTATATGCAGGACGGCGTCGGTATTGCACCTATTACGGGTATGATTACCGTTGCCGATACGCTTATGGTCCTAAAAAACGACACGCAGCAGGACGGCTCGACGTATTTCCATACGGCGCAGCTGACGGATTCCGACATTCAGCCGAAGATATACCCCTCTCAGCAAGGTCTGAGCGGTATCGGCTGCCTCGGTGCTTGCGTCAACTTCCTCGACGATCCTATCTTTATCTCCCGTCTCGGCGTGGAGGCTGTCGGTCAGCTCTCCGTGCGCTATGAGCGTGCGAACGAGCACAGATCAAGTCTCATTGACGCAAAGCTCGTCAATATGGACCTCAGCCACGCGATCGTGGAGGAGTGGAACGGCTATCTGCTCGTCCTCGTGGACGGCGCTATCTTTATGGGAGACAGCCGTCAGAAGTATCAGCACGCGATCGGAGTACCTCAATACGAATGGTACTACATTGAGGGCGTCGGCGTGTACAAGAATCAATATCCCGAGTACAGCTACGCCTCATATCTTTCCGAGGAGCTGCAAGGCGCCAAAGTCCATTGGTGCCGTCATTGCGGCAAGAGTGCGACGCATTGCACGTGCTCGCAAAACGAGAGGGATATTATCGAGATTCCGTTGCAGCTTGCGAGCGCCGTTTTCTACGCCGATACCAACGAGACGAAAGACCTCAGAGGAACGGTGGCGAACGAGCCCGATTATGCAGGCGAGGCGGAGATCGACATTCTGGACGAGGGCGTCAACGTCGTCATCAATGACGAAACGTTTGTCGTAGGCGTCTATTACACCATACACCCCGTCGTGGATATTATTTCTGGCGAGATCACGCACTATGAGGCGTATCTCTGCGAGGGGAAAGGCAACTATACGGGCGGTGTGTTCAAAAAGGCAACAATGCTCAAAAATATGGCAGACAATATATTTTTCGGGACCGAAAACGGCGTCGTCTGCTCTTTCAATTTTGACAAGAGGGGATCGGACGGCGAAATCCCGACTCAATACTATTCCTTTGACGAAAGGACGATCTACTGCGGCGCTGCCACGAAAATGGACTGCTGCGGCATACCGCACCTGACGAAAAACACGGTCAAACGGTCAACCGTCATCAAGACAAAGTCTTTCCGCAACTCTGCGGCAAAGATCAAGGTCCGCACCAACAAAAAGCCGTATCAGCAGGTGGCGAGGATCAACAATAGTCTTTTCTCGTTTGAGGATATGAACTTTTCAGACTTCACGTTCAGCACGAGCGAACAGTCGCTCTTTGCTATCAAGGAAAAAGAGAAACAGTGGGTAGAGAAACAGTATTACATATACTCGGACGAATACCTCAAACCGTTCGCGCTGTACTACGTCTCGTACCGCTATCAAGTGGTCGGGAGACTTAAAGAATAGGAGGCAATATGGCAAAGAAACAATTTGTAAACATATCGAACGCGGAGCTCGCCGCAAAGGGCGTCGTCGCTCTTGCAGACAAGCCAAACGTCGCCGCCAGTTATGGCGTCGGCGGTCTCTCGCCGACTCAGCTCAAACTATGGTTTGACAAGCTCGGCAGGCTTATGGCGGACAAGATCAACACCATACAGACGGCACTCAGCGAGGAGGGACAGGCGTATATCGGCATAGACAATTTGGGCGTGAGCATTGCCTCTCTCGGAGACCTGACGGCGTCTTTTCTGAACGGCAGCTTTGCGACGATCCTGCTCGCCTATCATCAGGCGTCCGACGTCGGAGATACGACCAAACTCGCGTCGCTGCAAGCGATTATCAGCGAGAAAGCTCGCCTCATCGCGGAATTGACGGAGGCGTTCAATAACTACAAGACGCTCATCAAGTCCAACGCAGGCGCGGCGGAGGTCGGCGTAGCAGACGCATATAACGGCTCGGACAAAAAGCTCAGCGACGTCATAGCGGATATTGCCAACGGAACGCTCGCGGCAAAGATCACGTTCCAAATGTACGGGCTTGAAACGTCCAACAAGAGCACGGCGACCGCGAAGACGCTCAAAGAGTGTGCGGACCTCATTGCCGACGCGTTACAGGGCGACGTCGGCAGCGGCTTGCTCGAAAAGATCAACGACCGCTATACCAAGACGCAGACCGACAACCTGCTCAGCGGCAAGGTTGATAAAACGACGTATGCCTCGGACAAAAACACGTCCGACGGCAGGCTCACAGCCTTAGAGGGACGCGCGACGTCTATTGAGGGCAATATCGGCAATATGTCGAACGTGACACCTATCGCGCAGAATATCGCGCTTGCGATCAAGTCCCTCAACGAGGATATTGACAGTTTGCAGCTCGGCGTCAAGCCGCGTATCATTCGCGGCGTTGTGCTTTGGGCTACGCCTGAAACGCTCGACAGCTCGCTCATCGCGGCGCTCAATGCCAAAGTGACCGAGGCTACGGGCAGACAAAACCCCGACAACACCGACTCCGTGCAGGTCTGGGACAACCAAATGCCTGACGCAGGCAAAATCTATACGTATCATTACTGGTCGTCCGAAGTCATCGGCAGCGAGCTCGACGGGTGGTATCTGGCGAGTATCTATATGTCCCCTGCGATCACCGATATTCCGAGCTACGTTCTCAACGTGCTCCCGACGTCGTGGAGCGAGAACGCGGACGAGGACGGTCTGTACTACATTTCCGTCCCTGCGATTACGCACGGTATGGGCTCGGATATGTCCCTTTACGTTGACCTCAGGAGAAAGACCGAGGAGGGCAATTTCGCGCCCTGCAACCAGTTTGTCGTCTCCGCGACAGGCACCGTCATCTGCTACACCGACGAGAAGTTTGAGGGCAAGCTCATCGTCCGTGTAGGTAAGGCGTATTACACCACCAACACGACGAATATCGTGACGGTTGAAATGGAACAAGTCAACGGTCTGGCGGCGGCTCTGGCTGCGAAAGTGGCGGCGAGCGGTGGAGAGGTCGGAGATACGGTCGTTACCTTTACCGACGTGACGGGAACGGCAGAAAACATTTCGAGCGGCAGCACGCTCAAATCCATTATGGGGAAGATCAAAAACTGGTTTTCCCGTCTCGGCAGCCTCGCGTTCAAGAGCAAGATCGCAAACGCGGACGTCGATTCCTCCGCTGCGATCGAATACTCCAAGCTGAGCGGCGTCGCTGCGTCATCTCATACGCACGATGACAGGTATTATACCGAGTCCGAAATGGACACCAAGCTCAGCAACAAACAAAACACCCTGACCTTTGACGACGCTCCGACGGCGAGCAGCAGCAACCCCGTCAAGTCTGGCGGCGTCAAGACCGCTCTCGACGCAAAGGTCACCTCATCTGGTGGTGATATTAAGGACACGGTCGTGACGTTCTCCGACGCAACGGGCACGCGCTCGAATATCTCCTCTGGGGACTCTGTAAAAAATATCTTTGCGAAGATCAAACAATGGTTTGCGGCGCTCGGGGGGCTTGCTTTTAAGGGCTCCATATCAAACAGCGACGTCGCAAACGACGCAGCTATCGCGTATTCAAAGCTTTCTGGCGTCGCTGCGTCGAGTCATACACACAGCGACAAAGTTGACAAGACTGCGTTCGTGCTGTCGGACAACAACACGACTCTGACGATCACCATTTCGTGAGGTTGATATGGCGTTTACTTTTAACGGGCACAGACCTGACAAAATAGTCGTCAACGACTCAGATCACGGCGTGAGCGGTGCCGAATTGAACGTCCTGAAATATAACGGGTACGCCGTCTGGGGCAAAAAGTTTGCCCTCACCCTCTCGCAGGGAACAGGCACCACGCTCAGCGTGAGCAGAACGTCGTCTCCGAATGAGCACGCAGCTACGGGGGCTCTATCCAACGGGGCGGCTATCTACTACGGCGACGTGCTGAGCGTCTCCGTGAGCGCAAATACTGGGTATCAGTCGGCAACGACCTCGGGCTTTACGAGCGGCGGCTCTGTTACGGGCAACGTGACTATTTCGAGCAGCGCAACGGTAAAGAGCTACACCCTCACCCTCTCGCAGGGAACAGGCACCACGCTCAGCGTGAGCAGAACGTCGTCTCCTCTGAAAGGGGCGGCAACTGGCGCTCTGTCGAGCGGATCAACGATATATCACGGGGACGTCCTTTCTGTATCGTGTACGGCAACGAGCGGATATAAGAATCCGACGTACTCAGGGTTTACCTCTGGCTCGTCCGTAAGCGGCAACGTTTCGATCACAAGCTCGGCAACCGCTATGTCGTGGCATACCGTTTATTCTGGATCGCTTTCTGGCATTACGTCTCACAACAACTTCGCCACCATTACAAACGGTCTCGTCAACTACACCTCACCTACAAGGATTTCTGGCTCCGCTCTGTGGTATGAGAATAACACAACTAACGGCAACTACGGGACGCCGTCATTCAGTGAAGTGGAACTCGGATCGAGCGCTGCCGTTGTGGGGTCGTCTTCCACGAGCGATAGTGCAGGCGTGCGTAAGGTTACCATAGAGGCTTATCTTGATTCCTCGGCAGGCATAAAGATCAGCGCGTATGGATCGCTAACAAGAACGAGCACCTCTTATGTGAGCGGAAAATATACGATCACTAAGATCGAGCAATATTACTAAGGAGATAGCAATGAATGGGGATAAAAGCAAAGCTCAGAAAGGCGTGGGCGTGGCTGCGAAAGAACGTTCTCAACAAAGAAATGTTCGTCTTCGTCCTTATATCGGAGGCTATATTCTGGTCCCCGTGTATAGTGCTCGGGATAATGGCGGCGCTCGTCAACCCGTGGTACTGGACGATATTTAGCAGCATTTGTGCGTTTTGGGCTCTGCCGATTACGCCTGCAATACCTTTGCAAATAGCTCTTGCCGTCACCCTAAGAAAGGCGTGGGACAAGTACAGAGAAAAGAAAACAAACAAGGAGGTCAACAATGGACGATCTGAAACTGAAAAACGTATCGAATCCGATCGAGCTGCTTGCGTCCCTCAGGGCAATAGTCGAGGAGGGAATTGCCAACAGCGCGGCGGTGACGAAAATCAGTAAAGTGCACGATACTCTCGGCGGTACGTCGTATATCAAAGAGTTTACGTCGCTTTCCGACTGCTCGCTGCTGAGCGGTCAGAGCAACCTCGCAGGGGGGTATCTATATTGTTAAACGTCAACGAGAGAAAACCCCAAGAAATGGGCGTCATCGTCAAGGCAAAGGACCTTATGAAACACAGCTTTGCGATGACGGCAAATACAGATCGTTTCCCGAAGAAATACAGGTTTTCGATATGCGCGAGGATAGAGAATCTATCTATTGACATATACGAGAGCCTCGTGAGGGCGAACGAGTGCGACGTGACGGACGCGGAGCAGCGGCGAATCCGAGAGGAGTGCCAACGCAACGCGATCGTGTCGTGCAAGACGCTCAATTCGTTGATAGAGTTAGCTCACGACCTGAAAGCGATCGAGCTGCAAAGCAAATCGGTCGCGTTCTGGGGTGGGCTTGTGGTGGAAGTCAAGCGAATGGCTGCCGCGTGGCGCAACAGCGACAGGCGGAACAACGCGCCGAAACGCCAGACCTGAAACCGCTCTTAGGGTATGCTCTGCACCTCCCAACTCGTCGAACTCGCACAACGTTCGCAATGTCAACTCGGACGGCAGTCTGAACAACAACAATGCGTACAACGGTAACAACGGCGTCCGTCCGCTTTGGTGGTTAAATAGTCAGACCGAGTAGCCCAAACGGGGCGAAAGCAGAACTCCACCAACAAAGGAGAGCATATCCTTTCCGAAAGGATAAACACAAGAATATCGACGCAACGGCATTTCGTGGAAGAAAGGCAAAAGCTATACGCGGTATGGAAACTGAAATTATGCAGGAATATGAAAAAGTTTACGACTTCGACAACCTCTACGGCGCCTACAAAAAGGCTCGCCGTGGCAAACGTTGGAAAGACGCGGCTATCAAGTTTGAGATCAACCTCATTGAGGCGATTCTGCTGCTGCAAAAGCAGCTGAAAACGAGGACCTACACGCTCGCGCCGTACAACGTTTTCAAGGTGTACGAGCCAAAGGAGCGGCTTGTGATGAGCAATAGCTATAAGGATAAGGTGGTGCAACACTCGCTATGCGATAACGTGTTAGAGCCGATCTTGACAAAGACGTTTATCCTCGACAACTATGCCTCGCAGGTCGGCAAGGGCACCGACTTCGGTCTGGACCGCCTCAAATATTTTATGGAGCGGTATTACAGGCTGAACGGCAGCGCCGACGGTTGGGTGCTCAAATGTGACGTGCGAAAGTATTTTTACAATATCGACCACGCCATATTGAAGAAAATGCTCCGCAAACATATCTCCTGCCCCGATACGCTCTGGCTGTGCGATATGATTATCGACAGCACCGAGGGCGGCGTGGGAATACCGATAGGGAATCAGAGCTCGCAGCTCTTTGCGCTCCTCTATCTCAGCGGTATGGACCACTATATCAAGGAAAAGCTCGGTATTAAAATGTACGGGCGGTATATGGACGACTTTTATATCATTCACAAGGATAAAAGCGTCCTGCAAAAGTGCCTCGCGGAGATCAAGCGCTACGTCGGAGAGCTCGGGCTCGAACTCAACGAAAAGACGAATATATTTCCGCTGCGAAACGGCATTGATTTCCTCGGCTTTCACTCGTACCTGACCGATACGGGAAAGGTCATCAGAAAGCTCCGAGGAGACAAGAAACACAAGATACGCCGAAAGTATCGGAAAATGAAAAAGCTGCTCGACGAGGGGCGGCTGCCTATGGAACGGATAGAGCTGTCTCATCAGAGCACGATCGGGCATATCAAGCGAGGCAACTGCTATCACCTATTACAAGAGATCGAGACGTACTATAACGAGCTATTCAAAAAGGAGGATAAACAAGACAATGGCAACACTCGGCAGCCTTGCGGTGGGCGCAAAGATTAAAGTACCGCACAGCTTAATGGGGAATATCATATTCCTCAAAGCTGACAAAGACCATTCGGGCTATCCGTCGAACTCGACGACGCTCATCACGGAAAAGATCATTCTCCACCGTGCTTTTGACGCGAAAGAGCCCAACAACTCGAACAACGACCGCAAAAGCTACGGCAACAACAAATATTCGGTATCGAATATCGACCAGTGGCTGAACTCGTCCGCAGCGGCAGGACAATGGTATTCGGCGCAACACGCGGCGGACCAAGCACCGAGCGCTGACTATGTTTCACAATGCCCGTACTCGGAAGACGCAGGTTTTCTCAACGGATTCGACGCCGCGTTTGTCTCCGCTCTTATGGACACAACGCTCAAAGTGGCGTTGAACACCGTGACAGACGGCGGCAGCTATGAGTCTATCACGAGAAAAATGTTCCTCGCCTCCAAAATGGAAGTTTTCGGGACGCAAGAAAACAATATCTCGGAGGGCAGCGTCCTCTCAATTTTCAGCGCAAACACGAACGCAAGCCGTATCGCCTATACGTCGCAGTATGCCTCCGATGATAAGACAGCTAAGGGCGCGTCCGCTGTCGCGGCAGGCACGGCGTATTATTGGTGGCTGAGAACTCCCCACTCGTCGTACTCGCGCGACGTTCGCTATGTCAACTCGGACGGCAGTCTGATCCTCAGCGGTGCGTACAACGGTAACGGCGGCGTCCGTCCGCTTTGTAATTTGTCATCTGACATCTCAGTATCGGACAGCACGGATTCGGACGGGTGCTATACACTCAATCTCGGCGCGTCTGGTCTCGCGTCCCCGACGCTCGCGGTAGCGAATCCGATCTATTGCAGCCCGACGTATGAAACGGGAGGGCTAACGGGCGGCTCGACAGAGGTCACGTGGGGCGAGGTCAGCGGAGCTGACACCTACGTTTTGGAGCGTGCGGTAAACAACGGAGAGTTCGCTCAGGTTTACAGCGGAGCGCTGCGGAGCTACACCGAGACGATAACGTCCTCGTATCAAAGTTTGCAGTACAGAGTAAAGGCTGTCGATTCCGTCGGGAATACCGAGTCGGAATATACGACCTCCACCGTGTACGTCGTGCAGGATAATTTCCCTCCGTTCATCTCGGGCGACGAGACGAATATGGGATATAAACCGACGCGCTTTACCTATGACTATATCATCTATGACGGCGACGATCAGACGATAACGGTCAAGGAATACGTCAACACGACGCTGCTGCGTACATACACGGCGACGGCAGGACAGACAAACACTTTCAGCTTTACGTCGGCACAATGGGGCGCCCTCTCCGCAGGAGATAACTATATCAAGATCGAGGTCTCGGACGAGTCGGCGACGGTCACTCAGACCAAGCACTTTACGAAGTCGGGCGGCGTTTTGGAGGTAGAGTATTGTCCTACGGGCAATACCTCGGTGCAGCCGAAGTCTATCAACGTAGAGCTCGATCTCGAAAAGCCGTTCGTTTCTGGCTTGCAGGTGCTCGTATGTAACAACGGCAACGACACTCAGCCCGTCTGGGACGATATGACGACGGCGGTGCGTGCAGGCGTCAACCACGTTTTCACGAACGGAGCAAAGCAGTCTGGCGTTACCTATTGGAAAGTTATCATCAGGATCATCGTGACGCGAAACGACGCGGAGGGCGACATTAAGCTCAAAGGCGTAAAAACCGTACTCGGCGAGACGATCGCGTAAAGGAGCAGGTATGAAAATGGAATACAAGATTTTGAAAGACTTTAAGAAAGGCATATTGTTGACGCGCGGAGCGGAGATCGTTCAGGGTGAGCTGCTCGTGACGTTCTCCGACGCTCCCGAGGACGCGGTGGCAATATTTGAGAACAAGAAAACAGGAAACGCGCTGTACCGCACTTTGGAGGACAACACTTGCAGCGTTCCCGAGACGTTCTTGCGCGGTGAAATCGGCGTCTCCGTCACGGTTATGGACGGAAAGACGACCTCTCCCGTGTATGTGTGTACCGAGATCAAGGCGGAGCTCATCGAGGGAGCCGTCTTCGTGACGCCAAACGATGAAGACCTTGCCCGAGCTCTGGGCGAGGTCCTGACCGAAATGCAGACGATGAAAGACGAACTCAAAAAAGCAAACGACAAATGCTCTGAGCTTGAAATCAAACTCAACAAGCTCATTGAGGGCTACGACATTATCTAACGGAGGTATAGAAAATGAAAAAGAGAATTATTGTCGCTTTCTTGTGCGTGGTCGCCGTGATCTGTCTCGGCACCGTCCTGTGTGGCTTTGCGCCTGCAAACGTCGCGTATGCAGAGGGGGAGGAAACGCCTCTCGTCATCGGCAGCGCGTACACGTTCTCGGACGACTATGCGGAATACTCGGTCGTGTTTACCAACGAGACCGATTATACACTGCAAGCCGTAAAGGGAGGCGAGACGGTCGAATACAAAGGGACCTATACATATATCGGCGGTAAAATTGTATTGAAAGCGCTCGGCGAGGAGCTCGGCACGTTCTACATTCAGGGCAGTAACCTCGTGCAGATCGTCGAATCCGAGGAGGAAAATTACACTTTCCTCGGCAGGGTTGAGGACTGGATTAAACGGAATTACGTCTCGCTCGCAACCACGATCGGCGACGCCGTTGTCCTCATCGTTATTGTCGTCATCAATAAGGCGCGGAAAAAGGGCTTGCTCAATATCACGAAAAAGGTCGATTTTTCTGCGAATACTCAGTCCGATATAGTGGACGTCAACAACGAGCTCATCAAAGCCTACAATGACACCGAGGCTGAGCTCAAAAGACATACGGCAAACGAGGACGCCATACTTGAAAACCTCGGCGCCGTCGTGACGCAAAACAACGGGATTCTGGATATACTCACCTGCGTCTATGCGAACAGCAAAAACCTGCCGCAGGGGATCAAGGACCTCGTCAACCTGAAATACGCCAACGTGCAAAAGGCGCTCGCTGACGCGCCTGCTCTGAAAGAGCTCGGAGCGAGCTTGCTTGCGGCGGCAGTCGGCGGCAGCACGAATGAGGGAGAACAACCAAAAGGAGACGGCGAGGAGGAATAAGCAATGAAAAACGCGACAAAGGGAAAGATCGTCAAGGCAGCCGCTATCGGCATTGACGTGCTCGGACCGCTCGGCGCGACCTGCTCTCAGTTTCCCCTCTGGGTAGAGAAAAGCTCCGCCGCCACGGTCTCGGGACTGTTCCTCGTGTTTGCGATTCTGTCCTGTATTCCGCTTTTCAAGCAGATCAAGGAATGGCTAAAAACGCCGTCGGTGCCTGTTATGTTCACCGTTGCAGCTGTGGTATTCATTGCCCTCCGCAACATTATAGATCAAATGGTCCTCATCTGTGTCGTCGGCGCGATAGCAAACGCCGTCGGCGCCGTGGTCTATAAGGCAGGCGCAGCCGTCGAGGTAAAGCCAGATAAGGCGGTGGAATCGGCGGCGGCAAAAGAGCCAAAGGAAAACGCAGAAAGCGAGGTATAATGTATGCAACAAATAAACAAAGATTATGATAGACCTAACCGCGACGTCGGCAAGGTCATCGAAAAAGCAGACGCAACAAAGAGGAGACTCACGAGGACTATACTCAACAACACGGGCATTTTCGTCGGATTCTTCCTCATCTTCGTCGTCATCGTTGTATTTACGACGGAAATCAAGATCACCTCTTTTGAGTTCTGGGCGCAGCTCGGGCTGACGTTCTTCGTCCTGTTCTTTTGTTCGTACTCAATGTATGTAAACTGCGCCGACAGCGGTATCAAAGCAGGCAGGAGCAGCGAAATATACACGACCTGCAAAAAGGAGTATGACGACCTCAAAAAGAGCGTGGTTGATAGAAAGTATCAGGCGAGGATCACAGAGTTTTGCCGTTATTATATTGATAGGGAGCTCCGAGAGACGAGGACAAACATTCTCACCGAGGTTGGTATAGACTACGAAAAGTACGTCTCCTCCTATTGCGGAAAAGACAAAAAGCTATTAGAGCAGGACGAGGCGCTCTCGAAGTCTATGATCGCGGCGATCCTGAAAGCGAACAAGGCAAAGCCCGTCACCCTGACGCCCGAAATGATTTTCAAGCGCGGCAGAGGAATCGGCGGCAGACACCCACTCGGGACGAAACCTGAGACAAAGCGCACGGTTTACTACGTGACAAAGTTTATCAGGACGCTCATTACCTCCGTACTCACGGGCGTCATCGTTCTGGACGTCATCAAGACGCCGACGTGGGCGACGTTCGCAGCTTGCCTGCTGAAACTTATGCCAGTTATCCTCAACGGCGTTATGGGCTACCGTATGGGCTATATCAATATAGCGGTCGATACCGTTGATTATATCAACGACCAGAAAGACCTGCTCAGGCAGCTCATCGAGTACGCGGAGACAAATCCTCTGAAAGAGGAGGCGCCTGCCGCTGCCGCGACGGAACAGGTTGTCGAAGATCAGGCAGCCGCTGCCGCGCAGGAATAAACCCAACAAAAAAAGGACGCTGAAACGCTCAACGTCCTTTTTTCTTTTGGTAACGGCACCAAACCCCGAAATAGTCTTTACGGACAAATACAGAGTTCGGATTATTACCGAATGGCGGAG
>Ga0310690_10001280_pt1 | contig 45344 bp, 77 predicted proteins | sample AusTroGonzalo_MG_2_FD_207661 | JGI IMG/M metagenome (GOLD analysis project Ga0310690, IMG submission 207661) | Bovine rumen microbial communities from tropical cattle in Woodstock, Queensland, Australia - Gonzalo_04 (v2) (version 2) | ecosystem: Host-associated > Mammals > Digestive system >... | reverse complement strand
AATGATCTGTACGCACAAATAGCAGCTATTGCATTTAATACAGATTATGAAAATTGTCTTGAATTTAGACCTGATGGAACTACTAATAAAGAAGGAAAAGAAAGACGTTCGAGTGCTAAATCAATATTATTAGGTATTTTATATGGACGCGGGATAAATTCTGTAGCAGAGCAATTACATACTACAAAAGAAAAAGCTCAGCAGATACAGGATAAAATATTTAAAGGATTTCCTGCTATACCTAAGTTTGAACAAGATAGTAAACGTATGGCATTAGAATTAGGATATGTCACAACGTTATGGGGAAGGAAACGTAGACTTCCAGATTTAGCATTAGAGGAATTTGTATTTTCTTGGAAGGATGGAATTCCACCGGATGATGATTTATTAGATTTTAGTGATGCAATGAATTCACCCGAATATAATACAAGTGAAGTTCCTGAAGATGTTAAACGATATTATTTGAAAAAACTTCATAAAGCTTGGGGAAGTCAAAAAAGAGAAATATTTGAAGAAGCCGTGAAAGAAGGAATTAAGATATTAGATAACGGTGCTAAGATAGCAGATGCAGATAGACAAGTTGTTAATGCACGTATTCAAGGATCAGCCGCTGATATGAGTAAACTTGCTATGATAAGTGTAGGTAATGATGAACGACTTAAAGAATTAGGATTCAGATTATTGATTCCTGTACACGATGAACTTATTGCAGAGTGTCCGGAAGATACAGCAAAAGAGGCATCTGAACGATTTGCTATGCTAATGAGTAAAGCGGCGGAATCAAAATTAACTGTTCCAATTTCATGTGATGTAGAAATCACACGACGGTGGTATGGAGAAAGGGTAGAGATATGAGTTTTGATTTATATTTTGCAGGTAGTCAAAATGATATGTGTGAAGAGTGGATGCTTAAAAATCACTGTTGTAGATTACAGTCTCAATTAAATGATCGCAGAACTATTAGAAAATGGGTAGACGAAAATGATCATGGAAAGTTGTTTATTGATTCTGGAGCTTATACAGCATATACACGTCAAAAGGAAGTAGATGTGGATGAGTACATCAGTTATTTAAATAGTATTGATACCGGCCTTACTATATTTGCACAGGTAGATAAAATTCCTGGACAGCACGGAAAGGAAAAGACTATAGAAGAAATTACGGAAGCTCCATTATTAAGTTGGGAAAATTATTTGTATATGCGTGATAAAATGGTGTCTCCAGATAAGTTACTTCCAATCTTTCATAGACGTGAAAGTTGGGAACACTTAAAAAGGATGCTGGAAACAACTTTTGATGGTAAACATATTCCATATATCGGAATAGCGGCAACTACAGATTCTTCTACTGTTGAAAAGGAAGAGTGGTTTCATAAAGTGTTTAATGTTATCCGTAAGAGTTCTAATCCAAATGTAAAAACACATGCATTTGGTATGACATCATTACGACTGTTGGAAACATTTCCATTTACAAGTGCTGATTCTACAGGATGGATTATGACAGGTGCTAATGGAGCTATTATGAGTCCATTTGGTGTTATATATGTTAGCAATAAGGATATTTCTTCTCCTGATCATGTATTACATATGACTCCAGATACATTACAGGAATTTAAAAGGTATCTGGATAGTATGGAAATTAGTTTTGAGGCTATATGTAAGGATTATAAAGAACGTATGTTAGCAAATTTAAAATATTTAAAAAACTGGTCCGATAATTATGTTTATAAAGGATCTAAACTACATAAAAATTCATTATTCTAAGGAGGAACTTATGTTATGGAAACAGAAAAGAAGATTGTACACAAGATTGAGGAAGGAATGGATCCGCAGGATGTGCTTTGCACAACATACCAAATGAGGAACTTCTATTCCCAATTCCGTGATGGATTTTTTACTCAGTTGGATGTTATGAATTATATCCAACATCATTCAGTTGCTTTGTTATGTAAGAAAGGAATGAATGTTGTTGATGTATGTTGTGGACGCTCTTTAATGCTTCCATTGTTACGGTACTATGCAAAGGACATTAATAGTTATACAGGAGTTGACATTTGTGAAGCAAATATTCGTGAAGCTAAGCGTGGAGCAAGTGAGAAACTGAAGGAAGAGGATCTGGAAAGTTATTATCCGTTTAAGGTGAACTGGATACTTTCCAATGTAGCAGAAATGTCTAAGCACATTGAAAAGAACTTTGCTGATGTTGTTATTTATACGTCCGCTATTGAACATATGCATAAGGACGTTGGAACACAGTCGTTGAAAGAGTGTTATACTATTATGAATCCTAATTCTGTGATGTTTTTAAGTTGTCCGAATACTCCAGGAAATGGCTACGAAACACAGTATGCAGCACACGTTTACGAATGGGGATATCAGGAACTGAAGGATGTACTAACTGAATTAGGTTTTGAAATAATTAACGAAGTCGGTCTTGTTATGAAGGTTAAAAAAATGAAGGAGTTTTTTGTAAGTGATGCTGTCTCTAAGGAAATGAAGGATTTTTATAATAAGATGGCGGCTTATATGCCAAGTGCTTGGCTCAGTTCTATTGTAAGCATACCGTATCCGGAAGTGAGTGATGAGATATTGTTTGTAGTTAAGAAAAAAGATAATAAAAAGAAATTATTTTAGAAAGGAGGATTCTTATGTACTATGTTTCTAAACGCATGGAAATAGCAGGTTCACATCAATTGGATTTACCTTATGAATCTAAGTGTAGCAATCTGCATGGCCATAATTGGATTATTACGGTATATTTGAAAGGAAAACAATTAACCGAATATGGAATGCTTATGGACTTCACACATATCAAGCGGGAAATACACGATAAACTTGACCATAAACATATCAACGGTATTATGTCCGGGTTAAATCCTACGGCAGAAAATATGGCGAAATGGATTTGTGATAGGATAAACGAAACTTCACCATATTTGTGCGATTGTTATAAGGTTTCTGTCCAGGAAAGCGAAGGCAATGTTGCTATATATGAAAAGGAGGATTGTGAATGAAGGTTAACGAAATATTCACCAGTATAGAAGGTGAAGGAAAGCGTGCTGGTATTCCTTGCACATTTATTCGACTTTATGGATGCAATTTGCATTGCAGTTATTGTGACACACGGTATTCTTGCGACGGTGATGAGTATATGGAAATGAGCATACAGCAAATTATGAAGCGTGTAGCGGATTTGGAAGTTCCCAGTATTACCATTACAGGCGGAGAACCTATGATTCATCCGGGTATTGATAAATTGATTGAATCACTGCTTATGTCCGGATATGATGTAAATGTTGAAACAAACGGCACAATGCCTATTAAAAGGTTTGAAAATGATTATGTAAGAATGAATTGTCCATATACAGGAAAGCTTTTTTATACTATGGATTGGAAATGTAAATCCAGCGGCATGGAAGAACAAATGAATTTAGACTGGGTAGATTTACTCCATCCGGAAGATGTGTTAAAATTTGTAGTTGGTTCACAAAAGGATATGGATGGAGCCTTGGCTGTTCTGGAAGAAATGCAAAGTCATCCACAGGTATTTTTCAGTCCTGTGTTTGGTAAAATTGAACCGAGGGAAATTGTGGAATATTTACAGTCAAAACAGTTGTATGACTGTAAAGTTCAGCTTCAGCTTCATAAATTCATATGGGAACCCACACAGAGAGGAGTTTAAGATGAAGGAAATTGATACAGGTAAAATTGAATATGCTGTTAATTTGTTACTGGAAGCGCTGGGTGATGACCCTACACGTGAAGGATTAAGGGAAACTCCTCATAGAGTTGCCAAAATGTATCAGGAAGTGTTTGAGGGTATGAAGTATAGTAATGATGAAATTGCTGATATGTTCAATAAGTGTTTTGAAGATACGACGACTGGCGATTTGGTGGTAATTGAAAAGATACCTGTTTTCAGTTACTGTGAACATCATATGGCGCTTATGTACGACATGAATGTTTCGGTTGGATATATACCGAACGGTAAAGTTATAGGTCTTTCAAAAGTAGCCAGAATTGCAGATATGTGTGCTAAACGGTTACAACTTCAGGAACGCATTGGAACGGACATTTATGATGTTCTTAAAAAGGTTCTTGACACAGATAACATCATTGTGGTCATTGAAGGTTCGCATTCCTGCATGACGGCACGCGGAGTTAAGAAGGTTGGAAGCAAGACCAAGACGGCTTGCTGTATGGGATTATTCCGTACGAATAGTGATTTAAGAGCGGAATTTTATAGTCTTATAGGAGACTGATATGTTATCTACTTTTCAGTTGGTAAATAATGATAAAATCATAAGTCCAGTTCTTACGACAATTCGTGAATATGGTAATTGGTTTGAGTCTACATTTGATAAATATACAGCTCAACAAGAATTGTATATGAAATCAAAGAAAAAGACCGGAGAATCCGTTTTAGAATGGCATCCAGGCACTCGAATTGGACATTGGTTTGATAATAGTCTGATAGATTCACCAGATTATAAATCTTGGTTTATATTACAAGAATCGTCCATGATGGACAGATTAGTGAAATTAAAATTGGCAGAACAAAAGGATGCCATACCTATTTCTGTTAATGACATTAAGAACAGAAAAATGATCCGGGTATATACAGTCCAGCAGATTGAGCTATATCTTAAAAATATAATAGATCGTAATTTTAAGATAGCAGACTATATATTTACTCCTAAACAGATAAAGGTAAAAGATACGGACATGGATAGGCTAATAATGCCTAAACAAACGGTTCAAAGGCGAAAATTATTTTAATTTTAAGGAGGAAAATAAATGGCTAAGACAAAAAAACAGACAGAATCAAAACTGTCAATTAAAACTGTTGTTCTGCAGGAAATGGTTAGCAGAGCTATCAAAGGAGCTGGACAGAATAAGCTCATTGCGCTTACTTCCCTTATGGCTATTCAGCTTAAGAATAAGCAGTTAAAGCTTATCACAACAGACGCATCGAATACCTTGTATGTTATGCGAGATAATGTGGAAGGTGAAGACTTTTATTGTACGGTAAGGGTTGAACAGTTTTCACAGCTTGTTGCTAAGACTACCTCAGAGAATGTTACTCTTACTTTGGAAGGATCGGTTCTTGTTGTTAAAGGTAACGGAACATATAAAATTGAACTTCCTTTAGATGAGAATGGTGATATTATACAGTATCCGGATCCGGCATCTGAATTAGTTGTTGACGGTGAAATGATTGATATCAATCTTTCAACAATTAAGACAATACTTGCAACAAACAAGGCGGCATTGGCAGTAACAATGGAAGAGCCAGTTTATACTTGTTATTATATGGGTGATACCGTTGTTACTACTGACAAGAGTAAGATATGCGGTCTTAATGTTAAAATGTTTGATGATCCTATACTGTTATTCCCAGAAACGGTTGAATTGCTGGATGTTATGACAGAGGAAAAGATTTCCGCTTATGTTAAAGGTGATATCATTGAATTTATAAGCAAGGATTGTATCGTATATGCCCATATTGCGGACGGTATTGAGGACTTTGCTATAAACGAGATAAACACCTTGCTCAATGAGGAATTCGAAAGCAGTTGTAAGGTAGCTCGAAATGATTTGTTGTCATTGTTAGACAGAATCAATCTGTTTGTAGGAACATATGATAACAGAGCCATAACTCTTACATTTACAGATCAGGGCATTGAAGTATCAAGTAAGCAGTCTAATGGTGTAGAGCTTATTCCTTATTTGGAAAGCAAGAATTTCAAGCCTTATACCTGCGATCTTGATATTAAAATGCTTGTTCAGCAGATTAAGGCAAATGCGGCAGACGGTTTGAATATACAGTATGGAAACGAAGTTTCGTTGAAGTTTGTTGACGGTAATGTGACCCAGATATTGGCATTACTTATGGACGATTCAGAGACTGAGTAATGTATATTATGATTAGTGATTGCAAGTTCTTTATTTTTCAAGAACTTGCAATTTTTTCTTATATAGAGTATTGACAAAATCTTAAATGTGTTATATACTGTTTATGAAGAAACACAAAACTCATAAAACTCAAGGAGGATTATATTATGTCACAGGTTATAGCATTACAGAAAAACATCGGTTGGAGTTACGTTCAGTTGGACGAGATTACAAAGATGCAAAAGTCGTGGAGCTGGCAAGATAAAGAATACCGGGTTGATGTATATTTTGGGAGGCTTAGGGACGGAAACTTCACTCCAGTAGTTATCATGAATGTATATGAGCAGGGAGCAGGAACAAAGCAGGTTATTGATGATAATTGTGATGTGTGGAAAAATATATTTACTTCCACTACCAAGGAAGAGGGCAATGAGTATTTTAAGTATTTGCTTAAGCATGGATTTATGGTAATTAAGGAGGCATGATATGGTTAGATATATTGTAAAATCATCTGAAAAGGCCACAGCGTGAAATAACTCCCTGGAAGGATGTTTGATATGAACAAGCCTACACGGTTCTATAGTAATAAACAGGAAAAGGCAGTGGCAAAGGCTGTTAGTGGTAAAAAAACCGCTAACAGCGGCGCAACTGTGTTTAATAAAGGTGATGTATCGACGAAGGACTGGTTAATTGAATGCAAAACAGTTACCAGTGAAAAGGCTTCTTTTAGTGTGAAACGGGAATGGCTGGAAAAAAATAGGGAGGAAGCCTTTGCCATGAACAAAAGTTATAATGCTTTATGTTTTGATTTTGGAGATAATGGCAGGCGCTATTATGTCATAGATGAGAAGACTTTTATTAAGATGAAGGAGGCATTGGATGAAGAAAATGGAACGTAATTCCAGAGGTATGGGAGCATTAGAGTTACTTATAGTTCTGTTAACGGTTGTATTTATTACTCTTAAATTAACCGAAGTAATTGATTGGTCTTGGAGATGGATTTTAGCTCCTATATGGATTCCGATTGTTTTAGTATTGATTTTAGTTATTTTGGCTATTCTTTTTAAGAGGAAATGTTAGGAGGAAGTGATATGATGTATGAGGGTTACCGGATAGTTCATGACCGAGGGCATATATTAGTGATAGCTCCGGATGGGACTTCTTGGACAGAGGACACAGTGGAAGATGCAAAAAATACAATAGATTCTATGAGGGAGGACAAGTAAAATGGTAGATGTTGATGGTGTAAAGTATGTTTCAGAGAAAGAGTTTGAGAAAGCAGTGTTAAAAGAGCTTGATGTGATTGCGAGTATTGCGACAAGTCATTTTTTGGAAACAGGCAATTTCCGTGTCGGTCTTAATGCTGGATTAGTGATTGCAGAAGCATATTCAAATCTTAAAGTAGAGTTATTTGGTAAAGGAGGGGATTCAGATGCAAGCACTGGCGATTAAATACAGACCAGAAACATTTGATGATGTTACATAAGTATTGACCTAATAAGTTATTTAATGTATAATATAATCATATAACAAAGAAAGGAGTTATTTTGATATGTATGGTTATATATACAAAACAACAAATCTTGTCAATGGAAAAATCTATATCGGCAAGAAAAAAGGAAAATTTATTGATACTTATTTTGGAAGTGGTAGATATCTGCGAAATGCTTTAGAAAAGTATGGTGTTAATAGTTTCAAAGTGGAGAAAATTGAAGATTGTGAAACTTTAGAAATTCAGAATGTTCGTGAAAAGTATTGGATTGAATTTTATATGAAATCTAATGTTTCAATGTATAATATATCAAAAGGTGGTGATGGTGGAGATACATTTTATAAATTATCTGATGTGGATAGAATTGAGCGTGTTTCTAAATTATCTAAAAATTCATATTTTGCTAATTTAACAAAAGAGCAATCAATTCAACTTCATACAAAAGCTTGGGAAACTAGACGAATAAATGGTAATGATAAAATGTCAGAAGAACAAAAGATAAAATTATCCAAGTCACATAAAGGACAAAAAGTATCAGAGGAAACAATCAAGAAAATAGTTGCATCAAGAAAAGGTTACAGACATTCTGATGAAATAAAACGTAAAATATCTGAAAGTAATAAATGTAAGATAATATCACAAGGAACTAGATTAAAAATGTCACAAGCAGGTAAAAAAAGATGTGGCGAATTGAATGGTTTTTATGGGAAAACACATAGTGAAGAAATCAAAGCCCTTATAGGTTCTTATAACAAGGACAGATTTGTAAATCGAATTTGGATAAATGATGGAACTGTCAATAAACGAGTGCCTATGGAAGATTTGCCATATTATAAAGAACTAGGTTTTATAGAAGGGAGAATAAAATGGGCAAACAAGCGTTAGCTATAAAGTATAGACCGCACGATTGGTCAGCTTTAGTCGAGCAAGATAGTATTAAAGTTATACTTCAACAGCAATTGAAATCTAATCAAATACAGCATTGTTATTTATTTGTAGGCGGAGCCGGCACAGGTAAGACAACTTGTGCCAGAATCTTCGCAAATGAGATAAATAAAGGTCAGGGCAATCCAATTGAGTTAGATGCCGCAAGTAATAACTCGGTAGATGATATGCGTGATTTAATACAGCAAGCACAAACAAAGAGTCTTAATAGCGAATATAAGGTATTTATTGTAGATGAGTGCCACATGATAACTGTACAAGGTTGGAATGCAATCTTGAAGCTTATTGAAGAGCCGCCGGCAAAGTCGATTTTTATTTTTTGTACAACTGACCCACAGAAAATTCCCAAAACGATTCTTTCGAGAGTTCAGCGTTATGATTTTCAGCGCATAAGTCAGTTAGGGATTGTTAATAGGCTGTATCATATATTAGGTGAGGAGGATATAAATACCGCGAACCGTGAAGCACTTGAATATATAGCTAAAATAGCAGATGGCGGAATGCGTGATGCCATTACATTGCTTGATAAATGTGTGGCATTTTCAACGGAATTAACCTTAGAGAATGTAACCAAAGCATTGGGCACGGTGGATTATAGTATTATGTTTGCATTAACTGAGTATATAGCACAAAGTAAGTCCAATGATATTATTGGTATTATTGAAAATATACATAGTTCGGGTAAGGATATAAAACGATTTGTAAAGCAGTATGGTCACTTTTTATTAGACCTGTTGAAGTATTGTATTGGCTGTGATTGGAAATATCTTAATATTCCTAAGTTGTCTGAATATGAGAAGTGGATATTAAAACATAGTCATATAGCATTTTTCACGGAGTTGCTTGATTGTATTGTTAGGTTGAATAGTCAGATTAAATATTCAGATACAGCAAAGCTTGATGTTGAATCAGAATTGTTATTATTTACAGAAAGATTACATATGAGGGTTGAAAATGATAGGACAGAAACTATTGATATCTGAGATAGGTAAGCAGATAAATAATAATACATTTCCAAGGTTTTCAATAATAACCGGAGATGGAGAACGGAATGAGGTGGTAAAATATATAGCCGATTCATTAAATGCAATATATGTAGAAATTCCTGATTGTAAAGTAGATACTATAAGAACTATTATATTTAACTCCTATAAAGTGGAATCGGTTACGGTTTATAATATCCAGGACGCAGATTCAATGTCAATGCAGGCTAAAAATGCCCTTTTAAAAGTTACGGAGGAACCGCCGAATAAGGCTTATTTTGTAATGACTCTTGATGATTTAAATAATACTCTTCCTACTATAAAAAGCAGAGGAATGATTTTTCAGCTGGAGCCATATTCTAGGAAAGAATTGGAGCAATACTGTAATGATGAAAATGTTTTAAAGTTGGCAGAGACTCCAAATGATGTGGATATACTAAAATCTTATGAGGCGGAGCAGTTTTATGGATTTGTATCTAAGGTCGCTAATAATATAGCAACTGCGAGTGGAAGTAATGCCTTGAAGATATCTCAATCTATTAAGATGAAAGATACTGAGGAAGCTGGATATGACCTGCGTATGTTTTGGAAGGCTTTTTGTTTAGTATGTATGGATAATAGATGGTTTAAGGGTTTAAGGCTTACAAGTTCCTATTCGTCTAGACTTAAAACTAAGTCTATAAATAGGGCAATGTTGTTTGATGCATGGATATTTGATATTAGAGAGGAGTGGATAGATGGAAATTGCTGAACTTAAAAATCAAATTGTGACTAAACAATTAATGCCTTTTTATATATTTTCAGGTCCGGAATGGAAGGTTCAGCGAGTATATCTGGAGCAAATGGCGGCTAATTCAGGAAAGGCTCTGCGGTATATAGATAGTATTGCGGATATATATGGTAAGATTAAATCTTCTTCTTTAATGACTGTTTCTTATATTTATGTTGTCCGGGATGATAAGGATTTAATGCAGAATGAAAAATTACTGGCGCAAGTTGAATCAATGTTAAAGAAAAATATCCTTGTTTTGCTACTTACCACCGTCGATAAGCGCCTTAAATTTTATAAGCAGTATAAAGACACCATAATTGAATTTGAACCGTTAAAACCGGCGATTTTAAAGAAATACATACAGAAAGAAATAAACTTATCAGATACTAATATTGATAAGTTAATGGAAGTATGTGAATATTCATATGGTCGTTGTCTACTTGAGATAGATAAGATAAGGAGATACGCTAATGCAAGAAATTTGGAAAGATATTAAAGGGTATGAAGGACAATGTCAAGTTAGTAATTTAGGCAGAGTTAGAAGAATTAAAATGTCTAAATTATTAAGTAATGGAAAATTATTACATTATAAGCCATATTATTATAAATTAAGTGTAGATAGTTCTACGGGTTATGTTAGATGTCAACGAGGAGGAGTACATAGACTTGTAGCAGAAGCATTTATACCAAACCCAAACAATTTGCCTGAAGTAAATCATAAAGATGAGGACAAGACTAATAATAGAGTGGATAATTTGGAATGGTGTAGTAGAAATTATAATAATAGTTATGGAACTCGTAATGAACGAATATGGGCCACAATGCGTAAATATTCTAAACCTGTTCTTCAATATGATTTAAACGGTAATTTTATAAAAGAATATAGTAGTTTAAATGAAGCTTCAAGACAGACAGGTATAGGAAGTTCTGGAATTTGTGAGTGCTGTAATCATAAAAGAAGAAAGTCATTTCTCGGATATGTTTGGAAGTATACGGAGGAAGTGTATGCTGAAAGTTGAAGATGTCGGACATTGTGAATTATGTGGAAGTAAGCGAAATCTTGAAGTACATCACATTGTGCCAAGATGTGCTTGTGAAGGAATAATAGATTCAAATGTAGATGACAATTTGATAGTTGTTTGTGGTTCTTGTCATAGCAAACTAACACCAAAAAGATTTTTATGTAAGTATGGTATAAATAAAATGCCACTATCTAGTGGTCGTGGAACACAGAGTGAATTAAAAAGTATGAGATTCTTTTATGACCATTTAGTTGATTGTAAAGATATAATTGATTTAGTTGAATATATATGGGCACCTTGGTTGTCCGAGGAGGAGAAAAATGCAAGAGCAGAAACGATTGGATTACGATAAAGCATTTGAAATATTACTAAAAGATGGCACTATATATCAACCTCCAAAAGATGCAATATTTGATTTCGTAGATGCTATATTAGATAATGAAATAAATAGGTCATTTGATTTGTATGAACAATGTTTAGCAGTGAATGAAGCGGTTATGGTTATGCTTTCGGTCTTATACAATAATGCTCGTGCAGTTTTACAGGTTCAAAGCTGTAATAGTAGTGATGTTTCAAAGGTTACTGGATTGACCGGATGGCAGATAACTAATGCCAAAAAACATACAGGAGTTTTCAGTAATGGGGATTTGATATATATTTTAGATATGTGTCAAAAATGCCAGGAAGGGATTGTGACTGGTAATATAGAGGAGGAATTTGCAATGGATTACATTTTAACCAGTATATTTTGAGGAGGGTAAATGGATAAACCAAAAAAGGAATATCAGTTTTGTTTACGTTGTGGACGTAGGTTAAAGAACCCGGAAGCACGGGTTAAAGGTTATGGAGTTATATGTGAAAAGAAATTGAAACAGGGTAAGAAAGCGAGGCTGTTTTGATGGGAAAAACTTGGGAAAATCTAACTTGTGAACAGTTATGTGATTTAATGTGTGGAGGAGTGGAAGACGATGGCAAGAAATTCATTAAAAAATGTGATAAGGCTGTTAGACGATGTGAAAAAGACATTACCAGTTCAAACGGATTTCTTAAACGACCTAAAAAGAAGCATCGAATTAACCGCTGGGAAGAATAAACGCAAAGGAAGTCAGTCATATAAGCCCAGTTCCATGAATTGTTTGAGACAGATGTATTATATTGTGACTGGTAAGGATGCGGACGAATTAAGTGAGAATTACACAGGAATAGGAATATGTAATTCAGGGACGGATATACATCAGCGCATACAGCAAGCGGCACTTGATATGAAGTCTAATGGCATGGATTGTGAATATGTCAATGTAGCAGATTATGTAAGAAGTCGGGAGCTAGATTATTTAGAGATAAGACAGGAACCTGATTTCGAAAATGGGATATTTGAAACTAAGTTATATCATAAAACTCTTAATATGTCATTTCTCTGTGATGGTATAATACGATATAAGGGTAAATATTATATTTTAGAGTTGAAAACTGAAAATACTAATAAATTTTGGGTGAGGGAAGGAGTTGACCCTTCACATTATAATCAAGGAACTGCATATTCAATGTCCTTGCAGATTCCTGAAGTTTTATTTGTTTATATCAACCGCGATGTCTTGGATATGAAATCTTTTATGTTTACACCAACTGATGAGATGAAACAAGAGCTTGTTGGAAGGATCGAGGAGTGTGATGAATTTGTCAAAAGGTTAGTGCCTCCTCCGAGACCAGATAATGTGGCTAAAAAGACTTGCGAGTATTGTAACTATAGAACTCAATGTAGAAAGGATGGATAATGGCGGAGAATAGAGGTAAGAAATTTGAGAATGTTATCCGGGAGGCCTTCGAAAAAGTAAAAGGTGTTAGTATAGACCGATTACATGATCAGACAACTGGGTTTGCGGGTAGCACTAATATCTGTGATTATATTATATACAAGAAACCATTTGAGTATTATGTAGAATGTAAATCGGTTCACGGTAATACATTAAGCATTCACGGTACAGATGAAAAACATAAATATGGAAATATTACCAATAAGCAATGGGAAGGATTGCTTGAGAAATCAAAAATCAAAGGTGTATTCGCTGGAATTATATGTTGGTGGGTGGATAAAGATATTACAAGATTTATTCCTATTCAGTTATTACAATATCTAAGAGAAAAAGGAGATAAGAGTATTAGATATGATTGTGATTGGAATATAGCTGAGTCCGGTGATAAACCTTTTACATTTAAGAACATACAAAAATGCATCAATATTCAAGGTAAAAAGAAGCGTGTATTTTTTGATTATGATATGGGTAGTTTTTTTCATGTTATAGAAAAGGAGGCGCGTCATGGCGGCGATTAATTTATTTGATGAGATCAAACTAGATAAGGTTAAAGAAGTGCAATTACACGTCGAGAAAAATTCAAAAACAATAAATGATATTGTTAACGAGATAATTCAACCTTACTGTAAAGACCTTGATAATTATGTCCTGTTTATAAAGGATTGTCTGGCAGATGGACAAAATCCACCCACAGATGTAGAACTTGACGATTTTTGTATGAATTTATCAACCTATATATATTTCGCTGGAGGTATGGTAGAGCAGTTGGGTATTCGGGACGATATAGCTAAAGCGGTATATAAAGAAACTTATCACACTTCTCGGTCTACTCAAGAAAAAGGTACAGTAGCGGATAAAGATAGCATAGCAGAATTGGATAGTCAGCAGGAGTTATTAACTAGCATTTGTTACACTCGGGCGTGGAAGACAATGAAAGCGAAAGTAGAAAATGCTCAGGAACTTTTACAAAGCTGTAAAAAAGTATTAACCAGGCGTATGACTGAAATGGAACTTACAAGAATAGGAGGAAATTAATATGGGATCAAAACTTGATGAAATTATGCATCGTGTTAACAAGGATTTAAAGGAAGAGGCATTTACTAAAGGTATGCCAGTATATGAGTATAAGAAAATACCTTTCACAAGTCCTAAAATGAATTTCATAACGTATGGTGGTTTGCCGGCAGGAAGATTGGCAGAATTTTTTGGAGAAGAAGGTGGCGGTAAAACAACTACGGCATTAGATCAGGTAGCTAATTTTCAGAATATGTATCCGGATAAAGAAATATTATATGTCGATGCAGAAAATACACTTGACATTGAGTGGGCAAGAAAGATAGGCGTGGATGTAGACAATATTAGGTTATATCAGCCCAAGGTAGAATCAGCGGAGTATATATTTCAAGTTGTTAAGGAAGCGACACTAACCGGTGAAGTTGGAATGTGGGTTATAGATAGTGTTCCTTGTTTAACGGCAGAGAAGGATTTAGGTAAGGAATTAACAGACGATGCCCGTGTGGGTGGTATTGCTGGATTATTAACAAGATTTTGTCGTGAGATAGTAGGTCCGTGTGCCAAGAATGAATGTTCCGGAATATTTATAAATCAGCTTCGTGATAAGATAAATTCAACTATTCCAGGACAAACAAGTACACCAGGAGGCAGGGCATTAAAGCATTTTTGTACAACTAGAATGGAGTTCCGGAAAGGTACATATTTGGATGAAGATGGTAAAACATTATCTAGAAGTTCCGGCGAACCTAATAGTCAAAAGATTATGGTTAATATGGTCAAGACAAAGTTCTGTAGACCAAATAGACACGTAGGACAATATACTATAAATTATGATTGTGGCATTGATTATATAGCAGATTTAATTGAGCAGGCTATATATTATGAAATAATTGATAAGCGCGGTGCCTGGTTTGATATAGTGGATATTAATACTGGCGAGATGTTACGTGACAAGATACAAGGACAGAATAATCTGCATAAGTTGTTAGACGAAGACAATGATTTACTTCAAAAAGTTGAGGAGCTTGTGGAAAGTAAGTTTGCGGAGGACTAATTATAATTGATAAGAGTAGTAGGGTTTAAATACCCTACTATTTTTTCGATTTTTACACAAAATATATATTGACAAAACCTTAAACGTGTTATATACTATTTACAGTAACAGAAGTTACTAAAAACTCAAAACACTCAAGGAGGTAACGGATATGACAAAACAGACAGCATTAGATCGTATTAAGAAGGCAGAAGAGTTTATCGCTAAGAAACAGAACACAATCGTAAGACATGAGGCATCAATAGCTAAGAAGCAGGCACAGGTAGAGAAGGTTCTTGGAACAAAATGTCCGGATCACATCTTACATACAGTAGAGATGGAAGAGTTAGGTCTTGACAGAGAAGATGCAAATACCATTTATTGGCTCTTATGTGATATCGAACATTTAAGTGAAAGCGTTTATCAGTGTAAGAAAGACATAGCAGAAAAAGAAGGAAAACTTCCCGAGTACCGTAAGGCACTGGCAGAAGCGGAGGAAGTAGAAAGAATATTAGCAGATGAGATCCCGGAAGCATTAAAGGCAGCAAAAGCTGAGATGGTAAAGAGGTGGACAGAGAACGATATAGCAGAACGTGAAAGGATGTTAAAAGATCGTCGAGAACTTGACTGGAATCAGTTTTCTAAGAAGTGGAAATACTCAGAGAGGGAAAGTTTAAGTAAGACAGATGAGGAGTTCCTTAAGATAAATGAGAAGGACGCAACTGTATGGATGGTAGACCTTTATAACAGAGTTAAAGAAATTACCGGTAACATTACAGATGCAAAGTATTTAAGGTGGGGCGGTAAGTCACTGGACGGTCACATAATAGGTGAAAAGGGTATAGCAGATGTTACTACAATCGGAGCGGGTGGATATAACATTCAGAGATTTCATCTTAGAGTATTAGTAAAGGCAAGATAAGGTCAGAGCGGGCAAAAGCCCGCCTGACTTATATATAAGGAGGTAGACGATGAGTGAATACAGATTTAGGTGTGAATGTGGCTGCGAGTTTGATGAGCCGGATGAGGTACCTGAGTACAGAGGAGAATGTTGGGGTACACCATCATATGAAACAATGTATTATTGTCCAGAATGTGGGAATGATTGCTTTTACGACGTTGAATTATGGATAGATGAGGAGGAGAAAGATGATTGATATGTTGACTAGCTGGAAAGGTAGCGTAGATATAAATGGTGTTCAGTACGAGAATATGGATGCCGCAAAAACTAATTTTAAGCCTATTGAGGGCGGTATATGTATAAAGTTATATCCTAAGCAGGTAATGCCTGTTAAAAACGATGATAGACAGGTAGAAACAAGTGTTAATAGTGAACCTTGTGAAATCGAGATAACTGTTAAGAAGTATATGACAGAACAATCGAGTCCAGGATTTGATTTCATGGCTAAGTTTAACAACGATAATCCGATGCCTTTAAGAACTATGCAGGGAACGATAGAAAAAGAAACACGTGGTATGGTGTACATGAAGTTGTATGGAGTAGGCAGGGAAGAAATTCATTGTATGAGATGTGGCAGGTCTCTTACTAATCCAATTAGTAGGCATTATGGAATAGGTCCGGAATGTATGCAGAAGGTTGGTTTTGTAGGAATTGGGATTGAGGAGGTGGATTTAATTAAAGAGAGATTAGCAGAAGTTACCTGGGAAGGCTGGATAATTAAAAGTGCTATTACAGAACAGAAGGAGATTTAATATGAATGAATTATTTAAAGAGAAGCAGATTGTTATGGAAAGATGGTTAGACCAGAATATCAAGCGCTGGAAAGCGTTAGCGGCAAGTGAATATTGTCCGATAGAAAATATTTCAATGTGTGGAACTCGTTGGGATAAGACACTTCATATCTATGAAAATCTTGATAAACTGGCATTTTACTTGCAGAAAACAGTTGTTTATGACCCTAATTATATGGAATGTCGAGGCATTAAGTATTTCTATTATAAGGGTTGCAAAGTATTTGAGTTGTTTAACAAGCATAGCGATAATAATGAGGAGGATGCAGAATGAGAATAGCGGATGATGGAAAGAGTATTGATATTACTATTGATGAGGTATTAAAGCTGGCGAGAATGGGTTATATAATAGTTTGTAATGACGGCAATGTGATTGCGATTAAAGAGAAGGAGGATTAAATATGCTAATACGGATAAAGGATGCTAATGAAATTCATGTAGGAGATGTATTAAGATACATAGGAACTGGATTTCAGGTTAATGAAGGCGATGGTAAAGGAGCTTACACTATTTCAAAAAATGCGCAGTATGATGCCACAGTTATTCAGATAACCGACCATCTAGTAGCATTATCATTATTGGTCGACCAAGGGACAATTCGCAGAGCTTGTTGTTGGGGCCCGAAGCCTTATAATTGGTCGATTATGCGAAAAGATATTAAAAGTGGTCATGAGAAGCTATTCAAGGAGGTATATAACTGATGCAGAAAATAATTGCCAGAGCCGTTGTATTGACGGTTCTGTCAGTAGTTATGATTCAGCCAATTCAGAGTTTAGCAAGCACGGTTCATACTGAATTAGTTCCAGGGTATCACAAACCATTGATAGTTCGAGGTGAACGAAGTTTGGCTTATGAAAACCTTGTTAAAAGTGGTATTTTAGAAAAGTCAGTTGATGAACAGGAAGTTATATTATTAGCCAATGTGATTTATCACGAAAATTGGCATACTGATAAAGAACATAAAGCTGCATATTATACAGGAGCGGTGGTATTAAATCGAGTCAAAGATAAAGACTTTCCTGATACGGTATATGATGTTCTTTATCAAAAAAACCCAATTCAATACAGCACCACTCATAAATTTTTTACAGTTGAAATACCAGAAGAATGTATAAAAATGGCAAGAAATTTACTGCGGTATGATTATGATGTTCCAAGTAATGTAGTATATCAAGCACAATTTAAGCAAGGATCTGATGTATATGATATTATCAACGGTGATTATTTTTGTTATAAGTAAAGGAGGTGCATGATGCAGATAGTAATTAACATATCCGAAGAAACAAAACGGGCGATTGACATGGGAACAGTCAATCTGGCGCTTACAGCAAATGTATGGGCAGCAATAAGAAACGGCACACCGCTTCCTAAAGGGCACAAGAGACTAATTGAGGACAACTTTGAGGTTGGCCCCGTATTTGACGAGGAAGGATGCCTAGTAGCTTATCGGTACGTAACACAAGAAGACCTAAATAATGCTATGACGATAATCGAAGCAGATAAGGAAGGGAGTGAGGAAGAATAATGGCTGATATAGAATTAGTAATTAAGATACCCGAAGAAAAATATAACTACATAAAAAAGCAAGTAGCAGAAGGGATTGACAACTCTTTGAAGGTGTGTATCGCAAATGGCACACCACTTCCCGAACATCACGGAAGATTGATGATATTATCTGAGGACAAATTGAAAGAAAATCAAATAAATTTAGATTCTTCTTGTCAAAAATGGATAAGTGAAGTGGGAATATCCAATTCGGTAGTGACAATCATTCCCGCAACGAAAGAGAAGCAGTCCCGCAACCTAACAGTATTAGCTGTTGGAAACGGAAGACTGCAGGTTAGGGAGTTTTTTAAGCAGACTGCAACGAAAGAAGGTGACGGGGAATGAAATTGAAACAGAAAATATGTGATTTATGCGGAGAACCCGTTAATAAATCCGAATATCAAGACTATAAGGTGACGATTAAAAGACATTGGTACTCGATGGGCGGCGAAGGATATGCCAAACTTGATATATGCGGAGACTGTATGAATAAACTTATACACGACATGCCCGCAACGAAAGAGGGTGATGGGGAATGACACTTGAAGAAACGATAAATGAGTTTGGAGATAACGCTGATTCTATGTGCAGAATATTATGCGGATTTTGTACAACTAACGATTGGTACTGCACAAGCGAGTGTAATTCAATATCGTGGGTAAGGCGCAATTATAAAAAAGCAATCGAAAGAATGGCGGGGTTGGATGGAGATTATATTGAGTTTTTCAAGAGAGTGAAAACGTGGAAGTGAAAGAGGTGACGGGGAATGAGCATACCTAACAACAGCGAACAATGGTTACTATACGGAGAATGCCGAGAGTGCAGAAAAAATAAGTATTGCTCAAAACTATGTAGTAAAGCGGAACAGCGGAGAACAAAAGAGATTGCCGATTATATCAGTGAAAAAACGGGAATGGGCAAAATAATGGATATTCTAGCCGAAAAGTTGAACGAAAGAAGGTGAATGAATGACAGAAGCGAAACTCAATGAAGTAATCAAAAAATACACGGATAATGCTGAATATGTGCGGCAACATGGAGATTTAGAAGGTTGCATGGAATTCAGAGAACTTGCGGAGTTCCTTACAGAATGTAAAAAATTATTTATTACTTGCGAGGATTGCGTGAATAGAGAAGCAATACTTTGGTATATCAATTACATAATGAATCATGAGATGGGAAAGCAAAAATCGTTTGAATATATTAAAAAGTATGTTGAGAAGTTACCGTCTGTCACTCCGGCAAGGTGGATTCCTGTTAGTGAGAGGTTGCCGGAAAGTGCTTTTGGGTGCCTCGTAACAGTAGAGGAAGATGATAGATATGGAGAACCGCAAGAAGTGTTATATCCCGAGTTTGTTGGTTATGATGGAGAAACAGAAACGTGGAACAATGCCGACGGAAAGGAAATACCTTTTGATGTTATCGCTTGGATGCCCTTGCCCGAGTCGTGGAAAGGAGAGAGCGAATAAAACTGGTGGTTGAGATACCCGAAGAAAGTGAGGATAAGAAATGAAATGTCCTAAATGTGGTAATGAGATGATTTGGATGGGGGACGTAACGATCTTAATTAAAAACATAGATAAACATTTTCACAAAATTTCTAAGAAAGCATTTCGAAGTAAGGATATAGAAATATGGGGTGTGGATTGGGTAAACGGAGACCTATTTTGCCCTAACTATTTGAACTGTGGAAATCATCCAATGCTTAAAAAGAAGACAGAAAGTGAGGGAAAGGAATGATATTATGCCCCAAATGCGGCAAAGTAAAAGAGTATGGCATTAAGGAATACGTAAATAGAGTTATTATATTCAACGAAAACGATGAACGTATTGAAACCACAGAAGATAATGTTTTTCTACACAAAGAACCAAGATGCTTAAAATGTAACTCCATCGTTAAATTTTTTGTTGAGCAGTACGAAAGTGAGGGTGAGGAATGACAAAGGAGAAAGCCTTAATATTGGCATTAACAATAGTTGATATATGTAAGACCTACGGAAACGAGGACAGGTGCTTGCAATGCCCTTTTAATGTTAATGGTTGCTTTGTTACGGACGGAAACAATATTCCGAGTGATTGGAGAGCAAGTGAGTTAATTAAATCTATAGAGATACAAGGCAGAAAGTGAGGAAGAATGACGAGGGAAGAAGCGATAGCAAGAATAAAAGACCATAAGATAGCTCATAAAATGAACGAACCGAGAGCAATTTATATCTCCGAAGCACTCGATATGGCAATCGAAGCACTCAAAGGAGAGCCTTGCGATACGACCGAACAGGAAAAGGAAACAAAAAAGCACCGTGAAGAAGCCATTGAAGCATTAAAAGAGATGCGAGATATGATGATGGAATCCGATAATTGGGAAAATATGATGCGTTTAGTTGACGCCGTAACAATGGGAGCGTTTGCAATAGCGAGATTGAATGAGATTGACTACGGCAAGGCAGAAATGCCGGAAAGTGAGGACAGGGAATGACAGAGATAATCGAAAAGCCTTTTGATTGGAATGATAATTTTTCAGAAATCGCATTGGAAGATTTTTCGGGCATTCAGAAAAGCCTGCCATACGGAACGGCAACTACAATCGGCATGGCACTTGCAAAATTAGAGTTACTTGAAAAGCAAAGGTGCAAGGTTGAGCCACAGGAAAGTGAGGATAAGGAATGAACGATTTAATTAGAAGACAGGATGTTTTAGACGAGATAACAAGATTTAGTACAGAAGAAGGATCAAGCGTTGAGTGTTCGCAGTTATATTGTGATGTAAACAATATGCCGAATGTGCTCCTCAATAAAACAAATGGGGAGATTGTACAAGCATTGTTCCCCAATATAGATAAATGCTTTTCAAATGTCATTGATTTGAATTTATGGTGGAACGCATCATACAAGGCAGAAAGTGAGGAATAAATATGGCAGATATAGAGTTAGTAATTAAGATACCTGAAGAACATTTCAAGAAAATATGTGCAAATAAAGAAGATGCAATTATAGCACATGATACTTGCAGAAGAATAGCAAACGGCATACCACTTCCAAAAGGACATGGAAGGATAATTGATGAAGATCAAATTCCCGGTGATGGTGGGTGGGATTTTTCAGACAGACTAATGTCAACACAAACAATCATAGAAGCAGATACGGCAGAAAGTGAGGATAGAGAATGACAAGGGAAGAAGCGATCGAGATTTTAAGCAGACCGAAATCAATGAAGGGTGCACCTGCTTACATTTTAATGGCTCACGATATGGCAATCGAAGCACTCAAACAGACTGCATGGATTCCCGTAAGCGAGAGGTTGCCGGAAGAAGAAATGAACTGTCTTGTGACAGATAGTTTAGAAAATGTACATGAGGTAACATTTTATCCTGCATTAGATGGGAGAGAATCTTATTTTAGTGGTTGTTATTGTGTAAGGGCTTGGATGCCGTTACCTGAACCGTATAAGAAGGGAGAGAGCGAGATAGAAGAATGAGGCATAAGCATAAAGGAGGTAACATGAAAAGAAGTCTTGATGGAGTTTATTTTCGTATGAAAAACGAAGATGGTAAGTGGGATAACATTTGTTTTTCTGATCTTACGGATGAACAAAAAGATGAAGTAATGAAAGATAGGTCGGAGGAGTGGTTGAAGTCAATGTGCAAGATACTCGCAAATGTAATTAAAGAAATTGGAGAAGCGTTTGACATTATAGGTGGACATGAAGAAAAGGAGGAATAATGGTAAAACTGTAAAGGAATACTATACCGATAGTAAAATAGAAAAAGCTATTCAAGACTTATTGGATAGAATGGAAGACATTATATCCTCTGAAACATTTGAGGGATACACAGTTGAAATTAAGGAAAAGGAAATCGAGAAAGAGAATGAACCATCAATGGATGATTATCTTGAAGAATTACTTGATACCGCAGGACAAAAGAATTTTATTCCACCAATAGAAATAAAACAGCGTGAACATGAATTTAAATATGTATCATATAGACCAAAAAAGAAACAGGAGGGTAAAATAGAATCAAATATATCCAAAAATTGTTTTGAAGGATACCTCACTCCAGAATGTAAGAATTGTTCTAATTGGGGGAATGGTAGTAATGGTAATTATGGTTGTACAATGCACTTTCCGATAGATTGGTGCGAAGCATTTGCAGAAGTAATAGCAAAGAGGGATAAAGAATAATGGTAAAGCACGTTTATATTTGCGACAGATGTGGCAAGGAAATGACTGAAGATGAAGTAGTTACAATAAATCAACACGGAATGTTTGATTTATGAGTATTAAAGCAGAATGGAATATGCAAAGGATGTTATAGAGGATTAAGGCGATATTTAGGCGATTCAAAATATGAGGAGGATAATGAATGTACTGTGAAGAATGTGGTAAAAGAATGAAGTGTATGGATAGTTTTTGTGAAGCTACTGAAAATATTGTAGCTAGAAAATATAAATGTTTTAATTGTAACACTTATATTTATACTACAGAAATGTTTGATAAGTCAGCTAAAGAATTATTTAGTGTGCGAAATAAAGAAAGATATATGACAAAAACTACTTGTAATATGTGATGAAATATAATATAATACTTTTGGGAGGTGTTATGTTATATGACTGACGAAACATTAGCAAGTGAATTATTGCACCAGATAAAGATGAATGCAAGACGGTGGTTTATAGCGTTTTGCATTATGGTAGGAATTGAAATATTAACAGTAGTTGGATTTTTATGGTACATAAGTCTTCCTATTGAGGAAGTTCAAATAGAAAATCAAAGCGGTAATGCTACTTATATTGGCAGAGATTTAGAGGGAGGACTATATAATGGCGAAGATAACTGTAAGAAAGAGAGCAGTGAGGTCGAGAAGTAGAGCGAGTAGAGGTCATAGACGCAGGAGAAGATAAATGGCTAAAGCATTTGGACCGCAGATTAAAAAACTTCAAAAGGCTATCAACGAAAAGTTTAATGCTAAGATACTCATAAATAAGACGCAGTATTATAGTGAAAAAGCTGATAGGCCTTTGGAGTTATTGATCGTTAAAAAAGCGGTATGGGACGAGAATAAGGAACGATATAGGAATGTTGAATTATTCAGTTCTCCGTCAGATGTTCAGATAGTCTTATGGCTTAGAGATTATTGGTATGAACTTAATGGTTGGGAAGTTCCCGCTGATAACGAAGAGTGGAATGAAGCAAAAGCAAATTACGAAAGACGACATAATGCTTGAAGGAGGATGTAGTGATGGCAACAAAACAGAGAGAAGTGAAGCAATGGATTACTGTTAATGGTGTTCATGTGCCTGTGTTTGAAGGTGAAAGTAAAGCGGATGCAGTAAAGAAAGTTACTGGCCAGGATGTACCGGAAAGATTGCGTAAATTACGTGAAGAACGCAATAAAGCCGAATCTGAAATGTTAAATCCTCATAAGGAAGCGGCTAAAAATGAATCAAAACAAACAGAAGAACAAAAAATCATATCAAAAAATGAAGATGAAAAAGAAAAGCAAATAGCAGATAATAAAAAGCAGGCAGAAAATTCAGAGAAACAGAATGGTCGACCTTTTGAATCATATTCTACAGATCAACTTCAAAAAACTTATTCACAGTATATGCAGGCAGGGAATGCAGAAGGTGCTAATGCAATAACGAAAGAATTGGCAGAAAGGAATAAACAATCAAGCGGTGATGTTAATAAACAACTTGATAATATAGGCAAACAAATAAGAGCTTCTCATAATCGTGATGAGATACATAAATTAGAACGTGAAAGAGATAAGCTAGTGCAGGAGCGTGGAAGAAAGGTACAGAAGTCGAGAATAGATAGTATGTATTCACAATATTCCCAAAGATTTAGTGTAGACCCTAATAACTGGTTACAGTATGGACAAGAGGGTAAAGATGCATATTATCGTTATAAAGAAGCAGTAGAGCAATATGAACCGGATAGAATAAAAAGAGCAAAGTATTTCAAGGACAGGAGAAAGTTCTAATATGAGTAGTAATAAGGATAAAAACCTTAAAAAACTCACAATAAAAGAAAAAGCTTTCTGTAGAGAATATGCCAAGACAGGAAATGGATTGCAGTCCATTAAGAAAGCCGGATATAGATATAAGACGGATAATAGTGCTACAAATGCCGCTTCAATGCTTCTAAGGAAACCACTTATCAGCGCTGAAATTACCCGACTTATGGAGAAAAAAGAAGAACATGCCATAATGTCAGCTACTGAGGTAATGGAGATGTTCACCAAGATAGCAAATGGTGAAATCAAAGACCAGTTTGGTCTGGACGCGAGTTTAAATGACAGGCTAAAGGCATTACAGGAGTTAGCAAAACGCACTGTTGATATTGAGAACAGGATCAAAGGAGTACCTGACGGAAATATCAACATAAAACTCGATTGGTCAGAATGATGTAATAATATAGCGGTATCGCCAAATGGTAAGGCATGAGATTTTGGTTCTCATTATTGCAGGTTCGAGTCCTGCTACCGTTGTTGGTTTTCTTAGTCACTCATATTAAACAACCTTCTTTGAGACAGTTTAGTCCATAGCCCGAGTCTTTCTGTAAAAAAGATGTGTGCTTATTATAGCGGGATGGAGGAGCGGTTCCTCGTTTGGCTCATGACCAAAAGACATAGGTTCAAATCCTATTCCCGCAATCATTGGAAGGAGGGATAATACAATGCAGAGTATAAACATACCATTGAAAGATTGTATTATCCCTATGTATTTTTCAGTATTAAAAGATATATTAAAGCATGACCATACGCATTATGTATTTCCTGGAGGACGTGGTAGTACGAAATCATCGTTCGTGGGTATTACAATACCATTATTGATAATACAGAATCCAGAATGTCATGCGGTATGTTTTAGGAAGATAGCAAACACGATACAGACAAGCATATTTCCTCAAATAATATGGGGTATATATCAGCTTGGGTTGGAGAGATTTTTTACCATACCAAAAACATATAGCACGCCTATCATATATAATCCAACTGGTCAGCGAATAATGTTTATGGGATTAGATGATCCTATGAAAGTAAAATCAATTAAATTACCGTTCGGGTATATAGGTATTGATTGGTTTGAAGAACTTGACCAGTACAGTGGTGAAAATGAATTGCGTATTGTAACTCAGTCGACTATGCGTGGCGGAGACAAGTTTTGGGATTTTCGTACATTTAACCCGCCTATCAGCAAAAATAACTGGGCGAATGAATATACAGAGGATTGTGAACTATATAGGGAAAACGACACTCTTGTCGTACGAAATACATATTTAGATGTGCCTAAGCACTGGCTTGGAGAACAGTTTTTTGAAGAAGCTCAAATGCTTAAGGACATAAACGAAAGAGCATATATTCACGAGTATTTAGGACAAGCGATAGGTACTGGCGGAGATGTATTTCCTAATGTGGCAGAATTTGATAGTCATGCTGTTATAGATTATGGTGATAGAAAGATTCCGATAATTGATACATTCGATAATGTTTATAATGGTATTGACTGGGGCTTTGCATTAGATCCGTTTCGGTTTGTTAAATTGCATTTTGATAGAAAACATTTGGACTTGTATATCTTCCGGGAATATAATACAGTAAAGACAAGGAATGAAGAAGTCTATAACATACTGTATAATGATATGAAGTTAGTACGAAATGATGAACAAGTGACGGCAGATAGCGCAGAACCCAAGTCAATAGCAGACTTCAAGGCATACGGTGCATTTATACGTCCGGCAGATAAAGGGCCTGAAAGCGTAAGATATGGTATTAAGTGGCTCCAGTCATTAAGACATATATACATAGACAAGAAAGAATGTCCCGAAACTTATCGGGAATTTGTTAATTACGAATACGAGCAAGACAGAGATGGAAACTTTATCAGCGCTTATCCGGATGCAGATAATCACGGTATAGATGCTACAAGATATGCATTGGAGAAGTATTATAATAGAAAGGGTAATTAATATGGATATAAAGCAGGAATGTCATAATATAGCTGATACCTACGGATACCCAGCTCAGAGTGGTCAGTTAATAGAGGAATGTGCGGAACTAATTCAGGCTATAAGCAAATACAAGAGAGCCAAGACCGCAGAGGAACAGCATGTTGCGTTTAGTCATTATCTGGAAGAAATAGCAGATGTGGAGATAATGTTGGAACAGGTTAAGTATCTAATTGGCATTAAGGAAGATGAATTAGAAGGTATAAAGGAATATAAATTACATCGACAGCTAAGCAGGATTAAGGAGGATTAACCAATGCCAAAATTCAGTATTATAGTGCCGCTCCATAATTCAGCAGACTTCTGTAGGAAGTGTTTGGATAGTATAAAGCAACAAACCTTTACCGATTATGAACTGATTATAGTATGTGATAAGTGTTCCGATGATAGTGCTAATGTAGCCAGGGAATACACCGATCATGTTATTATAACCGAGTATGGAAATGACGGCATGAGTCGAAATGCCGGACTTGACGAAGCCTGCGGCGAGTGGGTACTGTTTTTGGATGACGATGACTGGTGGTTGCATGAATATGTATTGGAACAGATAGATGGTAAATTAAAAGAAGTTGGAGCAATAGACTTGTTATGCTTCAGCTTTATTTTCAAGCATTGGATGTACGCTTCGCCGAGGCATCCAACTGGCGGGTTATGGATTGCAATATGGTGCAAGTGCTGGAAAAGGTCGTTTATAGGAAATACAAGGTTTCTAAATGTATATCCTGCTGATGCATCGTGGCATAAAAAGATGATGGCAAAGAATCCCAGAATAGTGGAATGGGATATGCCAATGTATTATTACAATTACATGAGAAAAGGTAGTCAGACGGAAATATACAGTAAAAAGGAGGGTGCTGGAAAATAATATGGCTAATTACCTCATACACACATTTCCAAGGCGGTTATGGTATGTCACCGGACACTTAATACCCTCAATGCTCAATCAGGGCATTAACGAGCAAAATATACGGATTTACAACGACGAGAAATGTGAAGGGAATCTTAGAGCCTGTATGAATGCATTTGCAAGCTGTGAAGGTGACGGCGGAACATGGCATTTGCAAGACGATGTTTTGATATGCAAGGATTTCAAAGATAGAACAGAGTGGTATGATCATGGACTTGTATGTGGGTTCAGTAGTTTGTTATATGATGGTGACATAGAAGCCAAGAAAGGTGCAGTAAATAGGGAGAATATGTGGTTCTCCTTTCCGTGTATACGAATACCAAATGACTGGACAAGGGAATGTGCGGAATGGGTTACTACCAAGATCATAGGAAACCCAGTATATGAAAGATATTGGAAAAATGGTGTAAATGATGATTGGAGTTTTAGACAATATCTAAAGACATTTCACCCAGACTGTGTGGCACTTAATATCATGCCATGCCTTGTAAATCATGTAGATTATTTAATTGGTGGCGGAAGCGGTCAGCGAAATAGAAAACATCCTGTAACAGCGCAGTATTGGATTGATGATGACTTAGTGGAGGAATTGAAAAATGCCCTGGATTACGACGAAAGAAGGTAAGAAGATCAATACCGACTGGTTTGATAAAGATGAAAAAACAAAACAGCGGCAGATAGAGGGTAACAAAGCTGAGGCAGATAAGAAGAATAGTAAAGTTAGTAGATTGAGCAAAGAGGCTCCAGAAGTAGATTTACGTAAAGAGTTGCATTCTAAATTATCAACTGAGAATGATTATACTCGTGGTTCAGAGTATCAAGAAAAAGCAAAGCGGCTTGGAGACCTTTGGAGAAGAAGAGACGAAATTCATAAGCGTAATATGGAGCTTTATGAGATAGAAAAGAAGGGGTCTACCATAGATGAAGAAACCTTGCGTGAGTTTGGAGGAGATAGACAGCTTGCAGCTTTATTTGCTACTAAAAATGATGAGGCTAAGGCAGCAGAGCAGGAATTGAAGAAATTGAGAGCTGAAGAGTTAAAATTAAATGATGATTTAGAAAAAGTTCAGCGTGAATTAAAAAGCTATGAAGATAAATATGTAGCTCAGCAGAAAGCCGCAATGAAAGATGATTTTGTTAATGACCGGTTAACAATGTCCACGCAAGTCAAAGATGAGTATGATGGATTTGAAAAAGACACACATATTCCTCACTATCAGAGATTATATGAAAAAGGAGAAGCTATAATTGTAGAGATGTCACCACAAGAGTATTTAAGAAGATGTGCGGTAGATATATTTGATAGTACCTATGAAAGACAGGTAAGAGCAGTTGAAGCAGATGTTAAAAATACCTATAACCTTGCGGATATGATGAGGAGTGGAACCAAGATGTATATGCCTATGCTCAACTATGAGGAAAAGGCTCAAGAGGGTAGACATAGAGCAGCGGCGGCTATATTGAATGGAATTGAGCGAATACCGGTCATGATCGTACCAAAAAAGCGAAGATAATTGTTTATTTTAGATTTAAGATGTGTTATAATAAGGACAGGGGTACAATGATATGTCATTATGGGCTAACATAGTTTCAAAATTAAAGGAGATTATCAAGAAGATGATAGGTAGCAGGACTATTGAGCAGACATTGCATGTCACTCCTATTATGTCATCGCAGATGGAGCATGCGATTGAATTATGGACTGATATGTACAAAGGACAGGCACCGTGGTTACATGAGCCTGATAATTTCAATCCCACTCGTATCGTATCTATTGGGTTGCCCGCTTTAATTGCAAGTGAAAAAGCAAGAACAGCCTTACTTGAATTCAAGTCAGAGATCACAACACCTACCAAAGAGGTTCAGAAAGAAAATCCTAATTATAAAGAACCAGAGCCCGACGAGTTCGGTAATATACTTCCTTCAATGGAGCCAAAATTTATCACTGAAGATAAGCCGGTTACCAGCACTGATAGAGCCGAATACCTGAATAAGCAGTATGAGAAGTTAAAGAAACAACTTCGTAAGCAAATAGAGTATGGTATCGCGAAAGGCGGACTTGTTATTAAGCCATATCTTGTAGCTAATGAAGTAGATGATGAAGATAAAGGTAAGCAGGCTGATTGGCAGATGGAATTTGATTTTATTCAGGCCGATAGCTTTTATCCGTTAGCGTTCGATGCAAGTGGGCAGATTACAGAAGCGGCATTCATACAAACGCAGGTAGAAAAAGATGTTATTTACAGGCGTTTGGAATATCATAGATGGAAGAATAATACGGTAACCATTGTAAATAAGGCTTTTAAATCTACCAACAATAGCAATCAGGGCGATATGACTGGCTTAGACCTTGGTCAGGAAGTACCACTGTCAAGTGTAAATTCTTGGAAAGATTTAAAAGATACAGTCACAATCAAGAACATTCAAAAGCCGTTGTTTGCATATTTCAAGATGCCTGAAGCTAATACAGTGGACACAAGTTCTCCGCTAGGTGTTTCTGGTTATAGTAGAGCAGTTGGTCTTATAAAGGATGCAGATTTTCAGTATTCAAGACTATTATGGGAATATGAAGCTGGCGAGATGGCGATTGATATTGACCGTGATGCTATGGCATTTAAAGAGGGTGCGGATGGCAGTATGCACACTATGCCTAATCAGATGCAAGCGAGATTATTCCGTAAAGTTGACTTAGGAGAAAGTGATACCTACCAACCTTATGCTCCTGCATTGCGTGATACTTCATTTATTCAAGGTCTCAATGCAATTTTGATGAGGATTGAAGATGTTGTTGGTCTTAGTAGAGGTACATTGTCAGATGTTACGCAAGAAGCTCGGACAGCTACGGAAATTAAGATTCTTAAACAGCGTAGTTTCCAAACTAATGCAGATATACAGCAAGCTATAGAGGATTGTCTTAAAGATGTGGTTTACATCATGAATGCCTATTGTGATTTATATGAAATTACAAAAAGCGGAGAATATGATGTATCATTTGAATGGGATGATAGTATTATAGTTGATGTAGACACTGAATTAACAAAGCAGATAACTCTTTTACAGAACGGTCTTACTAGTAAGATTGAAGTAAGGCAATGGTACTTCGGCGAGACTGAAAGACAAGCTCAGGAAGCACTTCAAAAGATAAATGAAGAGTCAGCAAGTGATATGGAAAATGAAATGATTTTAGACTCAAATCGAGAAGATTTTGGTAACAAATCAAATAAATTCAAACCGAAAGGAGAACAAGAATGAACTTAAATGAATTTTTATCAACCCTTACAAGTAGCAATGTGCAGGTAACTCTTATGGATTTAGATACCAATGCTGAGATTATCACGTTAAAAGCATCTGGTTATGAAAGTTTGGATGATGCTATTGAAAACCGTGAAGTAAAGCAGTGGTCAATAACAAGTGCCTCGACTGTGAAAGTGGTGCTCGGTGAAGTGCTTACGACTGAACCATAAGAGAAGAAAGGAGGTTGTTATGACTAACGAAACACTAATTGCTATTGTAGCATCAATATTTGGTTCGACTGGATTTTGGGCATTAATTACAACAATTGGGCAAGCTCACATGAAGAAAGTGAGCGTAGAAGGAAGAATGCTTCGAGGTTTAGCGCATGACCGTATCTGTGAACTTGGTGAGAAATATTTAAAACAGGGTTTTATAACTAAAGATGAGTATGAAAATCTCCATGATTATCTTTTCTTGCCGTATAAAGAACTTGGTGGTAACGGTACCGCAGAAAAGATAGTGGAAGATGTAAAAAGATTGCCTATGAGTAAAGAAAAAGGAGGTACGGAAGCATGAAGTTACCTGACAAGTGGTATGATATTTTAAAATGGATTGTGGTTATTTTCTTACCTGCATTGAATACACTTATATTTGCGCTTGGAAATGTTTTAGATTTTGATAGTAAAGTTGTTTGTGGTATTATTTCTGCTATAACTGTATTTCTTGGAGCCTTGATTGGTGTTAGTACACATTCTTATAAAAAGGGTTTGCAGGAGGAAGATGATGAGTAGAACAGTTATCTTGGGCCACGCTATACACGATGAAAATGGTAAAGCTACTGGAGGAAAACCCGGTGACCAATTGCAAAAGTCAACTCCCGATTATAAAGGAGAAGTGTGTTTAAAAGAGTTTTATAAGAACTCAAAAGGCTGGTTTATTCTCAGATTTAAAAAAGCTAGTTATGCTACAAAGATTGCCAAGATAATGAAAAAAGCTTGTGATAATATACATATTGGTTATTCACAAAGCGACCGCTACGGCATTATTAAATGTGGCACTAAGACCAAAAAGGATTGCAATTCTGATTGTTCAACCTTAGTAAGACAGTGCGTGAAAGAAGCCACAGGAAAAGACCCCGGAGATTTTTACACAGCTAATGAGGTTAAGATTTTACAAGAAACTGGTTTATTTAAACCCGTCATAGAATATCAAGATGAAATGACACTTTATACTGGTGATATTCTTGTAACTAAGACAAAAGGTCATACCGCTATTATAGTTGAAGGTGAGCCTAGAGAAAATCCGTACACTGAACCCAATATGGATGTAACTTCAGTAGAAAACGCTGAAAAGTATAGTCTTAAAGAGTATTCACACGTTGGTCAGTATGTGAGGTGGGTACAATGGGAATTGTGCCGAGTAGGTTTTCAGTCTGACATAGACCGATATGGTGGTATTGATGGATATTGTGGAAGTGGTACTGTATTTTGCATAGAGAGATTTCAAAGAGCAAAAGGTCTTGTTGTAGATGGTATCTGCGGAGTGAAAACACGAAAGGCATTAAAGAAAGCGTGAATATATGTTATCTGAAAACGCCATTGAAAATTTAGCTGATATAATAGCTTTACGGCAAGAAAAATTAAATCAGTATGTAATTAATTTAATTGCCAAGCGTGTCAATGAAATTGGTACACTTAAATCCTCAGATGTGTATAAACTTGAAAGACTGTTAAAGTCTGGTGATGATGTAAAAAAGATAAATGCAGAAATTTCAAGAATAACTGGACTACAGATAGAGGATATAAAGCGTATTATAAAACAAGTGGCGAAAGATAATTATATAGACGCAAAGTCATATTATGATTATCGACATAAAGCTTATATACCGTTTGAAGAGAATAAACCACTTCAGGCTGTAGTTGCGTCTATCGCAAAACAAACAGTTAATACCTATGTTAATTTGTCGAAAGCACAAGCGTTTATGTTGCGTGATTTAAAAGACCCGTCAAAATTAATTCCTACTCCGTTATCTAAAGCGTATTATTCCGTTATAGATGAAGCGGTGCAAGCGAGCCAGCAAGGTACTATTGATTATTCTACTGCTATGCGTAGAACAATGAAACAGCTTGTGGACAGCGGTATTAGACACGTTGAATATAATGCAGAAAGCGGTCGACATTTTAGCCAGAGATTAGATACCGCAGTAAGAAGAAATGTTTTGGATGGTATTCGTGCTATAAATCAAGGAGTTCAAGACATAACAGGTGAGCAGTATGGAGCTGATGGTAAAGAGATATCTGTCCATCAATTTTCTGCTCCAGACCATGAACCTGTGCAAGGCAGGCAGTTTACCAATGAAGAATATGAAAAATTACAAAATGTAGAACCGTTTGAAGATGTGACCGGTAAAAAGTATAAACCATTTGAACGTGCTATTGGCACTTTAAATTGTCGGCACTTTACATACTCAATTATTGTAGGTGTAAATAAGCCTAATTTTACGGATGCTCAGTTAGAAGAATTTGCCGCAAAGAATAATAGAGGATATACGCTACCCAATGGAAAACATCTTACAATGTATGAATGCACTCAGAAACAACGAGAGTATGAAACTAAGATACGCAGATTAAAAGAACGCCAAATGATATTAGAGCAAGCTGGTGATATAGATGGTGCAAAGAGCGTACAAGCAAAAGTTAATTCTGAAATTAAAAAGTACAAAGCATTTTCAAATAAGTGTGGTTTAACAGTTAAGATTAAGAAAATGACTGTATCTGGTTATAAAAAAATAAGTTTAAATTAAATTTTTTCTTGCATTTTAATTTAAATCTTGTTATAATAAATTCAAGGTAAAATATAACTCCAGCGTAAAGAGATATAAAGAACGCACATTCGGTCGAAACTGTAATCGACAGTTAAATAAAACAGAGATAAAGAATGGAGGCAATCTATGAAAGATGTAAAGGAACTTTTTGACCAAGCGGAAGATGGTACATTGACTTATGAACGGTTTATGGAATTAGCTAAACAAGCTAATGCAAAGCTGGTTGACCTCAATGAGGGAGGATATGTATCTAAGAACAAGTATGAAGCGGAGCTTGATGCGAAAGCTAAGGAAATTGCTACTTTGAGCGGTACAATTTCAACTCGGGACACTGATTTAGCAACACTTAAACAGCAACTTGAAGCGGCTGGCGCTGATACGGGAAAACTTAATGAATTAACTGCTCAGTTTGCAGAACTTCAAAACAAGTACGATACGGATTCTAAAGCGTATAAGAAACAGCTTGCACAACAGCAATATGAATTTGCGGTTAAAGAGTTTGCTGGCACTAAGACATTTTCAAGTCAAGCGGCAAAAAGGGACTTTATACAGTCTATGATTGCCAAACAGTTAAAGATGGAAGGAGATTCCATACTAGGTGCAGATGATTTTGTAAAAGTCTACACTGAAAATAATCAGGACGCATTTATGGAAGAATTAACCCCTGATGATATTAATGCGTTCAATACTGAACCTGAAGCGAAACCTCAGTTCGTGAGTTCAACTCCCGGTGTAGAGGATACGCATTCAACAGACCCCACAGGTGGATTTTTAAGCGCAATGCATTTTACACCTGTAAGACCATTACCAAATGATTAAAGGAGGATTCAATTATGCCTACTTCTTATGTAGCACCCGCCAACAATGGCACCACCGGTACCTATAATGGTTCTACCGCAATTGGAGCACTGAATTACGCTACCGAATATTCGAGGGCACTTTCTCAGATGTGGCCGTACGTTCTGAATTTCGGCGCTCTTTATAGCACACCGAACAATGGACGGTATCGTTGGGTAAATGCAAAGACTATTGAGATTCCTAGCATTTCGACCACTGGTCGTGTTGATGCTGACAGGGATACCGTGGCATTTGCACAGCGCAACTACGACAATGCATGGGAGGCAAAGACTCTTTCTCATGAGAGGAAGTGGAGCACTCTTGTACATCCCATGGACATTGACCAGACCAACATGGTTAGCACTATTGCTAATATCACACAGGTATTCAACGAGGAGCAGAAGTTTCCTGAAATGGATGCATACTGCATTTCTGAGATTTTCAACAAGTGGCTGTTGACTAGCAATCCTCGTACTGGTGCTTCTCATACTCCCGATACTACGGTTCTTACCACTTCTAATATTCTTGGCATCTTTGATGACTTGATGTTAAAGATGGATAACGCTATGGTACCTGCAAATGGTCGTATTCTGTATGTAACGCATGAAGTAAATGTACTTCTTAAGGAAGCACAGGGCCTCAGCCGTTCTATGGATATCACCAAGGGACCTAACGCTATTGATAGGCGTGTAAATAGACTTGACCAAGTACAGATTATACCTGTTCCGTCAACTCTTATGAAAACTGCTTATGACTTCACCGTTGGTTGGAAGGTTGATGATAGCGCAAAGCAGATTAATATGTTCCTTGTACATCCGCTTGCAGTTATTACTCCTGTTTCTTACACCTTCTCCAGACTGGATGCACCCAATGCACTCAGCGAAGGCAAGTATGTCTACTACGAGGAGAGCTTTGAGGATGTATTTATTCTCAATAAGAAGTCGGATGCTATTCAGTTCAATATTACTGATAGTGGTTCAACTACTACTACCGAGACCACGGAAACGACAGAAACGACCGAGACTACCTAAGGAGGCATTATATGTCGTTGATTGATAGCAATACAGTACGGGTTAAACGGGGCGGTTCATTTTTGACTATACCGAAACTTGCGCTTGAAAGATATGTTGCTAAGGGTTATGCTTTAGTAGATAATGCTGGCAATATAGTGCAGTCTGAAACCTCAACTGATTGGAAAAATCTTTATGAGCAACAGGTGATTGAGAATAAAATTCTTAAAGCACGAATCAAAGAGCTAGAGAAAAAGTCAGCCAAAGATGAAGAGCCAAAAGCGGTTGATACTGCTAATGCTCGTAAAGTTAAACGGTCTAAGTGATTCTTTGAAAGGTGGTGGATTTTAGTGTATCTTACATATCAGGAATATCAGACAATGGGCGGTACATTAGATGAAGCCACCTTTGATGATTTAGAATTTGAGGCTGAAACACTTGTAAACTGGCACACTTTTAACAGACTTAAAAAAGATACTACTTTTCCAGATGAGTTAAAGCGATTGATGAAATATCTTGTGAATATGGCATCATTCAAAAACAAGATTGTTTCGGCTAGTTCTGGACAACCCGATGCTACTTCAAATGGCGTTATTTCTTCACAATCCAATGACGGCGTATCTGTTAGCTATAATGTGTTAAGTGCTAAAGATTTAGCCGAAGATATTGAAGTTGATAGTAAGAATGCTATTGAAAAGTATTTACAGGGTGTTATGAATGAAGCTGGACAACTGCTTTTATATAGAGGAGTATATCCAAATGAGTAAACCTGGATTTCCGATATGGTGGGAAACTACTATAACGGTTTATAATAAATTCACTGATACTCAAACTGATTTGGTTAGATGGTATCGAAAAGTTATAACTGACTGTTTTTGGAAAATGTCAGGAGCCGAAGTTAATGTGGGTGGTACGGTATTAGATTCAAAATCTATTACGTGTAGAATACCTAAAGACGATAAATTTCTTGAAAAGCAAGTGTGGGTAGAGCTTCCGAATGATGAAAAGGGAAATTATTTTACACTTGCCCCTGGAGATATCATTGTAAAAGGTGAGTGCACAGAGGAGATTGATGAATATACCAAAGGTCATCGTTCTACAGATTTACTTGGTAAATATCGAGAATATCAAGCTTGTATGGAAATAACTGAGTATTCTAACAACACAGGTTCGGGCAGAAATAATGAGCATTATTTTGTGAGAGGGAAGTGATAGTGTGGCTCAGATAACTATTGAATTACAATCTAAGGTAAATCAAATATTAATGAAAAAACTTGATTTACTCAAGGAAGATGAAATTGGTAATTCAAGAATGATGTACGCTATACATAATACCTTAGCTAAACGATGTGACCCCTATGTACCATTTTTAGAAGGACCGCTTTCTCAAACTGCGGTAGTTACTTCTGAAAGTGTTAGATATATTCAGCCGTATGCTAGATATCAGTATTACGGTGATGATTTTAACCATACTTTGGAATATCATCCATTAGCATCTGCTCGGTGGGATGAGGCCATGATGCGGGACCGTGGAGATGAGTTTGTACAAGAGGTTGAAGAGATAATAAGGGAAAGGGTGAGACAGGATGGCAGTAGATAAAAACCAAGCTGTTATTGATTTTTTGTTAGATTGCCCCACAATAATGTACAGCCCGTTATTTTTCAACTTCTTGAATGCTAAAGATGATAATAAACAAATTGTAACACAAGCTAATGATACGGTAATGAATCGAAAATATATTGATGGTAGCGTTATGAAGCGTTATACATTCACAATTATAGATTTTCGGTCTGTTGCGTATCAACCAGTGCCAAAAGTAGTGGGATATACAAGTGAAAATGTTGAAGAGTTATTTGATGTTCAAGGAATAATGGATTGGATAAATGAACAAGACGAATTAGGGAATTATCCTGATTTTGGTGAAAATTGTTTTATTGATTCAATGCATACTACTTCAACTAACCCTAATTTAAATGGGGTAGATACTCAAATAACTCCCGCATTAGCTAAGTATAGTATGTCTATTCAGATAGACTATATAGATAAATCAAAATCAATTTGGAATTAAAGGAGGATATAAAATGGCGGCAACAACTACGATTAAGCAGATTAACTTAAATCAAGGCCAGAGAGCGGAACGTAAATTACTTATCACCGTAGCAGAGTGGGAAGAGCCTACTCTTGACGGTAGTACCACTGGAATTGAAGAAGTGCGTGAATTGCTTGGCGTAAGAACTGAGGACAGCGCAATTGAGTACAATCCCGATATTCAGGAAAGTACCGACATTCTTGGCAATAACTATACCGATGTGAACAAGACCCAGCCTTCACAGAGTTTTGACCCGTTCCTTATCTTGGGTGGTTCCAGACTTGGCGCTTTCTTGAACGATATTAGGCGCAGAAATGCACTTTCAGAACTTCAGCAGTTTACCATCTACGTTATTACGGCATTCGTTGGTACTTCCGGGCAGTATGAGTGCGAGAAGCATACGGATTGTTCTATCACTTATGATAGCATTGGTGGTGATGCTAATGTGAACTTCCCTATCACCGTCCACTTTAGTAACAAGATTACCACTGGTACTGTTGATAAGATTGCGGCTGATTTCCAGTTTAGTGCTGATGTAACTATTTAATGGGAGGTTGTTATGGCATTGACCGATAAAAAGACCCCTTCTCAGAAAGAGTTGGACGATAATGTAGTGGATATAAATCTTGACGGAGTTACCCGGACAAGATTTCGTATTAACGGAGATAATTCAGCAGTTATTGAACTGAATCTTTCTGACCTCGGCATTAAGGACAGACTTGAAAAGGGCATGGAGAAGTTGGAAAAGGAGATGCAGGATATTGCAAGTCTTTCCAACGATGATGAAAACCTTTCTGAAATTCTGAAACAGGCAGATGCCAGAATGAGGGAATGCGTAGATTATATTTTTGATTCACCGGTATCCGCGGTATGTGCTCGTTATGGCACTATGTACGACCCGAAGGATGGTAAGTTCAGATATGAGACAATCATTGACGGGCTGACCAAACTGTATGCCGACAATATTAATGCTGAGTATAAGAAGCTCGATGCCAGACTTAAAAAGCATACTGATAAATATACCGTACCCGCAAAGGGAAAGAAGAAATAATCCATGTATAGTTTACAAACCTCCGTGGAAGTAAATCAAGCATCATTCGCCATCCGTAACAAGGGTGATTTCCGGATGGTGCTTGATTGCTTTGAAGCGTTAAACGACACTGAATTAACACCTGTAGAAAGAATGTATTCAGCTTTAATAATTTTCTATGAGGACTTAAATAGTCTTGAAGATATTTTTGAATATAAAGATTATTTAACTGAATTAGAAAATTCTATGATGACATTTTTTAATGGCGGTGATTCAGATGTTCAAAGTAATACGCACAATTATAAACTTATAGATTGGAATAAAGATTCCAATTTGATTTGTTCTGCTATAAATAATGTCGCAAAGCAGGAAATACGTGCGTTAGATTATCTTCACTGGTGGACATTTTTGGGTTACTATATCTCGATTGGAGAATGCCTTTTATCCACAGTCGTTTCGATTAGATATAAAATTGCTAAAAATGAAAAGCTTGAAAAACATGAAAAAAAGTTTAGACAGGATAATCCTGAATACTTTAATATAGATTTAAGAACCTCAGAGCAAAAAGAAGCCGACGATTATGTTAAAGGATTGTGGGGTGAGTAAATGGACCATGAAATTGAACTTGGAGTTGATTTAAATATAAAGGATGCAGAAAAATCAGCTAAAGAATTACAAAAAGAAATACAAAATGCACTTGAATCAAATAAAGGACAAAAATCATCAACTTTAACTAATGCCGAGATACAGTTAAAAAGAACTCGTCAGCAATCTATTGACCTGCAAAAAAGTATTGAAGATACACATAAAGAGCTTGATGCATTAAGTGACCGTAGAAATACTATTCTGGATTTGAAAAAATCACAAGAGGATGTTAAAGAATGGAGCAATGCAGTTGCAAAAGTTAAAAGAAATATGGAAGAAGCCGAGGCAGGTTTTACAAATCAAATAGGCAAACAATTTGAAATAGAAATTGATGGGGTAGTGGGCAGTTTGGATGACCTAAAGGCATCATTAGAGTATTGGAGAGCACATCCCGAGGGTAACGAGGAAAAACTCAAAGATTATCAATACATATATGATGAAACTATAGCATATCTTAGAGATAAACCGATTTTGTGGGAAAGTGGTATGTTTGAAGGCTATGAACTCTCTATGAATGAAATTAAAGAATTTTATGAAGAGATGTCTGAAAAATATGCCCAAATACAAAAGCATCAACAAGAACTTGTTAAACACGCCAAAAATATTGGTGTAAGTATGATGGATGATAAATTATCGCATCCGTCTAGTCAACTAAAAATTATTGAAGAGGATGAAGAGCAATTAAACGCTCAATTAGATTCTCAACTTTTAAAACAAGACCAGATAAATGATAAATTAAAACAAGCAATAATCCACTATGATGAGTTATTGGATAAGAAAAAAGATTCTGATATGCCTGATGAGTTTAAGAATGCTAATCAAAGCATAACAGCACTTTCCAGCTCATTGCGCGGAATCACTAGACTTATACCAGGATTAAGTTCTAGAGGCATCATGGCTGTTTCTATGTTAACTCGTGGTGTTAATAAACTTACTAAACTAACCGCAAAAGACCTTGTAAATGCTATCGGTTATGTCACTAAGGCATTTGGAAAATTAATTGTAACTATCATTAAAAATCCAATTCTAGTTGCTATTGGTGCGCTTATTGCTGGTATTGTATTTCTAGTAAAAAAACTTAAAGAAGCATATGAGCAGATTAAGGAGCTAATAGATAAGATTGCGGAAGGGCTTAAATCCAGTTTTAAATATCTAGTAAAAGCTGTACCTAAGTTTTTATATCAGATTACAACTGGTCTTATGAAGATAAATAAACTTATCTTCGGTACTTTATTAAAAGGAATCAAGTTAATTTTCAGTCAAGTGTTTTTAAAGGGTATTATATCCGGAGTTAAAACTTTAATTGCATCTGTAAAATCACTAACTGGAATTGTAAGAGAAAATCTTGATTTGCTTGCAAAATGGAATCATGGTAATAATGAGGTTAACACATCATTATCAAATATAACCTCTTCTTTAGCATACTTAAAAGCATCTATAACCTCGGCTTTTGTACCTATACTTAAACAGGTTGAACCTATTTTAACTAGCATTATAGATAAACTTGCCGAAGCTACTACTGCTATAGGTATGTTTATTGCAAAATTAACTGGTGCTTCAAGTTTTCAAAAAGCTATTCGTAGGCAGAAAGATTATGCTAAAAGTTTAGAGGACACAAATAATCAGCTTGCCGCATTTGATAAGTTGAATGTCATTAGCCAAAAAGAAGATGAGTCAGTTGGATTTGAGATGGTCGATATGGAAGAAATTGACCTACAAGCACAATCCATTGTTGGCTGGTTTAATAGTTTAGAAAAAGCCGGTAAAGATACTGCACAAACTGTTACTAATTTCTTGAAGTCTATACCGTGGAATGATATTACGGAAGGTGCTAAAAATGCGAGTCTGGCAGTATCAAATTTCATTAATGGGTTCATGAGCAATCCTGAAGTTGGAATTGATTTGGGCTCTTTCTTTGGTAACCTCATCAATACGATTAATACTAGTATTGATACATTCATTGGCAATTTGAATGAATCTAATTTAGCTCAACGAATTAGTGATACACTGACAAGTTTAGTAAAAACTGTTAAATGGGGTGATTTAGGGGAAACATTTAGCAATTTGTTTAATAAACTTATTAGGATGCTGGTAAAACTTTTCAAGAATGATTCTGAAGGTGAAAATCTTGGTTCTAAGATTGGTACAGCCTTTTCAAAGTTTTTAAATAAAGCATTGAGAGTAGATTGGGATGAAGCTGGTAAGGCATTAGGTTTAATCGTTAATAATATCCAATCATTCTTTGACAAGTTGTTTAACAAGCAAGATGGTATAAAGTGGGACAAACTTGGTAAAAAGATGGGTCGTTTTATTAAACGTGCTATTAAAACGATTGATTTTGAAGCTATTGGAACTACGTTAAAGAATATGTTTGAAAAAGCTTTGACCTTCTTTGCTAATCTTATATCATCTATTGGTGGAGATACTTTAGCTCAGGCTGTTACTGACCTTATAACTGGATTCTTGGGAGATTTGAATTGGGATGATATCCAGTCCGCTATTAATGATATTGCAACAGAGTTAGCAAAATTCTTAAACGGATTATTTACTCCTGAAAATCTTGAACTTGTAGCTTCCACACTAGCAAATGCTTTAACTGCACTATTTAATGGTTTATATACATTTGCACAAGAAGTTGACTGGCAAAAATGGGGTAGAGCTATTGCCAGAGCAATTAACACATTTGTTAAAGAATTTGATTGGAAGCTGGCTGGTAAAGCAGTGAATAAAATTGCCAAAGGTTTGTTAGATACGTTATTAGAGGCAGTTAGAGAAATCAATTGGACTAGAATCGGCAATAAGTTAATTACTTTCTTATCTCAGATTGATTGGAAATCAATTAGTTTAAAAGCTAGAAAGATATCTAAAGAATTGCGAATGGGGCTTGATGAAGTTTGGACAAAACTAAAAGAGTCTGGTGCATTTGAGGATATTTTACAAGTTATTGTTGACTTCTTAAATGAGAAATCTGCATGGGAAAAGTATTTAAAGAAAATAAAAAAGAGCATCATTCGAGCCGTATTTGCGGAACAGTTTAAAGATATGATTAACCCGTTGAACTGGTTTGATTTTACTGAATTGGAAGAGAAGTTGAAAAACGTTGCTGAGTGGTTTAATAGATTATTCCATGTAGATGTAAATACTAGTGAAGGTTCTCATGGTGGTGGTCAAAAATTCGATGCCCCTGGTTATGCAAGTGGTCAAGTTATTCCGCCATCAATGTCAGCCCATTTAGCTGTACTCGGTGACAACAATAAAGAAACTGAAGTTGTATCACCTCTGTCCACAATAAAGCAAGCATTGAAAGAAGCTATGGCCGAACAGAATGTAAATGTAACATTCCAAGTTGAAGGTGACCCGAATGGAATCTTCAAGGTAGTTCAGAAAGAGTCTGTAAGATATAATCAAAAGACTGGAGTAAGTGCGTTTGCATAAGATTATAGTTTACATTTTAATTAAATTAAGTTATAATAAATGAGAAAGAGAGGTGTCGGAAATGGCGTATCAAGGATATTTTATCAAAGTGCATGGTACCACAGATTATACGATACCTCTTACTCTCATGCAAGAAAAATCTTATCACGGAGTGTTTTCCACGCTCGATACTGAAGGTTATAGAGATGCGTATGGAGTTTTACACAGAAAAGCTGTGTTAAAAGTACCTCATGCCGTTTTTCAAACTAGACCACTGACTAATACAGAGATTGGCGAGATGTGGACTAATATTCAAAATAGATATACAAATGCACTTGAAAAACGTGTTACTGCTACCGTGTATATATCAGAGTTAGATGATTATATGACACAAGATTTTTATGTTCCAGACATAGACCCGACAATAAATATCATACAAGGCAATGTAATTAAATATGAACCCGTAGCTATGGAATTTATTGGTTATGGTAAAAAGCCGAATTAAGGAGGTGAGTGAATGATTCCGTATAATTCAGATATATGGCAACAAGATAGCATTTTACATGAATTGCTGATAACTGATGGAACGGTAACTGTATCAGGTACTCATTATTCTGTTAACGGTGCAAGTGTTACTATAACTGATGATTTAATTGATTTGGAAGCATTTGAATTAGACCATGCATTATGTTCCGGTAGTCAATTACAATTTGGTCGTTGTGAATCTGGTAATATCAAATTCACGATGTATGATAATATACCCAGCACAAAGGGAAAAACATTAAATACCTATATAATTCCCAATCAGGATGCATCTTTAATGGTTCAGCTTGGAGTTTTCAAGGTACATGAGGACAAATTAAATAGCGATAGAACCAAACGAGAAGTGACTGCCTATGATAAAATGTGGGATATCAATAATGCAGATGTAACAGCTTGGTATAATTCTGTATTACCCAATTCGTCCAGTTCTATGACTCTTCAGCAATTTAGAAATTCATTTCTAAATTATTTTGGAGTCACCGTAGAATCAACAGTTTTAGCAAATGATTTAATTACAATCAGGCGCACTATTGAACCAGAGACCTTGAGCGGAGCCGATGTATTACGGGCAATATGCGAGATAAACGGTGTTTTTGGTACCATCACAAATGAAGGCAAGTTTAGATTTGTTGAATTATCAAGAGATTTGGACTCTGGTCTATTTCCTAGTGATACGCTGTATCCTGCAAATGATTTATACCCACAGGATGCGAATCATACAGTTGATATTATAGACAAATCATACTACATCAATATCCAGTTTGAGGATTATCTTGTAGAATCAATAACTGGATTGACCATAAGAACTGATGACCAAGATGTGGGAGTTACAGTAGGCACGAGCAGTAACAAGTATGTTATAACCAATAATTTTTTGGTATATGGCTATGATGCTACCGCATTGACTTCCGTGGCAAATAACATATTGCCTAAAATAGCTGTAAGGTATTATAGACCATGCGTTATTAATGCTCTTGGAAATCCCTTGCGGGAAGTTGGCGACGGATTAAGAATAAAAACCACTTATCGTGGAGTTACCACGTATGTTCTTGAAAGAAAACTAACTGGAGTGCAGTCTTTAAGAGATACCTACACAGCACAGGGAGAGCAGTATTACAATCAACAATTAAATACCGTACAAAGCCAGTATAAACAATTATCAGGCAGAACATTAACGCTCAAAGCTGATATTGATGGTATTTCGGCAGAGCTTACGCAAAAGGTTGATAATTCTACATTTACCACATATACAGAACAGACCGCAACACAGATAAGCAGTAAGGCTGACGCCGTACAGTTAGACGGTACGGTTCAAGGAACATACGCTTATCAAACTGCACAAGCGATAGGCTTAAAGGCTGATGCTACAGAGCTAGACGGTACGGTAACTGGTTCGTATGCGCAGATAACTGCTACTGAAATAGCGTCAAAGGTTTCCACAACGGACTACAACGGTTCAGAGATAGTCAGTAAGATAAATCAGACTTCCGATACCATAAACGCCTATGTTACAAAGACAGGGGTTGTGGGAGATTTAAACACACAAATGAGCAGTTATATCACTATTACAGCCAATCAGATAGCGTTTGGTAGTGACGGAACACTGGTTATAGATACTACGAATTTTGAATTAGACGCAAACGGCAACGCCACGTTCAAGGGTGATGTGACAGGAGCTACGATAAGTGGCGGTACGATATCAGGTACTACCATAACAAGTACAAGCGGTGGATATACAACCACCATTAGCGGCGGTGAGATAAGCACGAATAAAATCACCGTAACAGGCGGTTCAATATCGGGTTCGACCATAGTTAGCACTAATTCGGGTGGTACAAGCACCACTACAATAAGCGGTGGAAACATAACTAGCAATAGTATCACATTGAGCGGAAATATCAATATGAGCGGCGGTGAGATTGAAATGATTAACGGCGCAGGATTGAGTTTATTTCATGGTGGTATTTCAGTTACAACGGGTTCGGGTGGTCAAAAGTGGTTGAATATAAGCGGTTACAATTCGGGCGCAGGCTCATCTACATTTGCAAATGTTGCCATAAATGGTGTGGATGTACATATCAATTATGATGGAACATCTACCAACATATACAGATGTGAGCGCATATATGCGGCATTAACCACAAATGATAACTATATTGATGTAAATAGTAGCGGCGGCGGTATTTTGCTTGAAGGTCACAGCGGTTCAAAGATAATTATTGATTCTAGTAACTATACGAATGATATTGTTTTCAGAGGAAATACGGACATAGGCACTTCTTCTAACACCGTTGTAATTAAAGGAAAGACTTGTAAATGGGTAAAGCACAGTACTATTGGCAATGATGATTATGTATTAGTGGAGGCTTAATATGTTTGAACTCGAAGAAAAACTCATAGCAATCCTAAATGATACCCCTCTTCCGTATGATGCCAAAATCTATGTGATACAGTCCATAGAAAACAAACTCCTACGGGCATATGAGGACGCAAAGAAGCGTGAAAGCGAGGTGAAGGCAGATGAACAAGTGCCA
>Ga0310690_10001278_pt1 | contig 45504 bp, 38 predicted proteins | sample AusTroGonzalo_MG_2_FD_207661 | JGI IMG/M metagenome (GOLD analysis project Ga0310690, IMG submission 207661) | Bovine rumen microbial communities from tropical cattle in Woodstock, Queensland, Australia - Gonzalo_04 (v2) (version 2) | ecosystem: Host-associated > Mammals > Digestive system >... | reverse complement strand
AAGAAGAATTTAAAAACCCATTGTTTGATTTACCGTTAGAACCATTGTCAACTACTAACGGCTACGCATATATATACCCAACTTTGATAGACTATAGAGGTGTTATAGATGAAAACCGAATCATCGCCGTTGGAAAATGCAAGATGTTTGAAAATAAAATGGATCGTGTTACGTTAAAATGCCAGATAAAATATGATTTAGATGCTGAATTTCGCGAACCAAATTATCACACATTTATCCTTAAAGAAAAGATGCATAAGAACTGTATCAGAGTCGAAGAACAAATTCGTGAACTTAATGCCGGATACGGTTTAGATGCACCTTTATCCTCAGTTTCAAGCTATTGTATAAGAATACCAGAAGATTTACCAATATAAACCGAGTTGATGTATAAGCTCTTCAATCCAATCGTTGCGTTCCTTTCCAACATCTTTTCGGTGCACATTTTTCAAAATACCGTTTTTTCCGAACACATCTTTGTTTTGAATAGCCCGATAAAGATTCGGACAATTTTTCTGAGTTAAACCACCTTTTACATTGTATTGAATATCCAAAAGAGTTTCTTTTAGAGGTGTCGGAAAAGAATCAAAATCTGAAAATTCTTTACGGACATGAGCCAAATCATTTTTCATGTGCTCTTGTACCAAATTCAAAGCTTCATCTTCTGAAATACGAAGTGGAGTAGCGTTTTTATAAAAATCTGCTTTATGATTTTGAAAAACTCTTTTTCCGTTTTGGTCAACCATTGTTGCCATTTTCTTTAATTTATCATAAGCTTCCTTTTTAATTTGTTCAGAAGCTGGCTCGCCATTAACAAGAAAATTAACTTTATCAAAATCACTATATTGGTCAATGTTTGCTCCATAACCTGTTGTAATGTTACCTTTTGTATCAGGATAAGGGTGGTATTTTACATCTTCATATTTTTTAATGTTTTGACGCATTCTGTCATATAAATCATCATCTGAAATATTATTTGCATCATGATTTACATTCGACATGGAAGAATCTATATCATCAGATATTTGATAGCCTTGAGCTCTTAAGGCTTCAATTAATTTTTTTCTTCTTTCTTTTTCCTCCTCTTCATCATATGGTTTATGAAAAACATTTAAAATTTTACTCATTTTTTCAATCCTTCTTAAGCTTGTGTTAAAATTACAACACATATATAGGAAAAATATTATATCAAATCAAGAAGAGAAAAAAATATTTTTTTAATATATTGTTTTGTAAGAAAAAATTATTTATCTGCTTCTATCCAAACGGCTGTTAAAACATTCAAAAATTCATCTTGCGGAACGTTAATTTTTTCGGGATAGGGCTTTTTTTCCAAGTTTTCAACCGTGTCATCAGGCACATATTGCCCCATAAAATGGCGGATAAAGGCCCATTTTGCTGCCATTAAATCGGAAACATCGTAACCGATGTCACTTAAAAGCTCTTTTTCATCATCTACATCAACTTTTTTTGCATTTTTGACATCATACCAAATGCCTAAACCATGCCTTGCCAAATAGCTCCAAGGGAATGCTTTTCCAGGGTCGGCTTTGCGTGTCGGGGCAATGTCAAAGTGGCCTAAAATGGATGTTTTTTTGATGTGATATTTGCGTTTTAAGCGTTGGCATAAACGAACTAAAGCCGAAATTTGAGCCGGCGGATAAGCCTCTTGGCCGAAGCTTTTTGAACAAAGCTCAATACCAATCGAATTATTGTTAAGATTGTTTTTTCCCTGCCAAAAGCTTTGACCTGCATGCCACGCACGCTTGTATTCAGCAACAAATTGATAAATTTTTCCTTTTTCATCAATCAGATAGTGTGGCGAAACCTCAAAACGTTTAAAGCTTTCAATTGCCCCTTTAATGTCATGCGCCACACAATGAACAATAATCATGTCAATTTTAGCACTTCGCTCATCAAAATAAGGCAAATCGATTTGTTTCATTTTACCTCTCAAGTTTTTTATATTTTAAGCGGTGGGGCTGACAAGCCTCGTCACCCAAACGACGGCGTTTGTCTTTTTCATACTCTTCAAAGTTTCCTTCAAACCACTCAACATGACCTTCATCTTCATAGGCCAAAATATGTGTGGCTAAACGGTCTAAAAACCATCTGTCGTGAGAGGTAACCAAAACGCACCCCGGATAAGCCATAATGCCTTCTTCCAAAGAACGCAAAGTATCAACGTCTAGATCATTTGTCGGCTCGTCAAGCAAAATGACATTTGCACCTTTTTTAAGCATTTTGGCGAGGTGAACCCTGTTACGCTCACCGCCCGAGAGCTGGCCGACTTTCTTTTGCTGATCTGATCCTTTAAAATTAAACTGACCGACATAAGCTCTGGAAGGCATTTGTTTTTTGCCCAAAACCATCATATCAAGCCCGTCTGAAATTTCCTCCCAAACGGTTTTATCAGTGGAAAGTTCATCACGCGTTTGGTCAACATATCCGAGATCGACTGTATCACCCAAACGAATTTCGCCCGAATCCGGCTTTTCCTGCCCTGTAATCATTTTAAACAAGGTTGTTTTGCCGGCGCCGTTCGGCCCAATAATGCCGACAATCGCCCCCTTTGGAATCTTAAAAGAAAGGTTGTCAATCAAAACCCTGTCACCAAAGGCCTTGCTGATGTTTTTGGCCTCGATTACCAAATCACCCAAACGTTCTGTCATCGGAATATTGATATAGGCATGCGTGATTTTATTTTTCACGGATTGTTGCAACAACTCATCATAAGCATTGATACGTGCTTTTGATTTGGCTTGTCTTGCTTTCGGGTTCTTTTGAATCCACTCAAGCTCATTGGCAAGTGTTTTTTGACGTGCTGATTCTTCTTTGGCCTCTTGCTCTAAACGTTTTTGCTTTTGCTCGAGCCAAGAAGAATAATTGCCTTCATAAGGAATACCTTGTCCGCGATCAAGCTCTAAAATCCAGCCTGTGACGTTGTCTAAGAAATAGCGATCATGCGTAACCATCACAACCGTGCCGTTGTAGTCTTTAAGGTGTTGCTCAAGCCAAGCAACCGATTCGGCGTCCAAATGGTTTGTCGGCTCATCTAAAAGAAGCAAATCAGGCTTTGAAAGAAGAAGTCTGCACAAGGCAACACGCCTTTTTTCACCGCCCGAAAGTTTTGTAACATCAGCATTTTTATCGGGACAACGCAGAGCATCCATCGCAATTTCAACATTGCGCTCTAAATCCCAACCGCCCGCAGCATCAATTTTTTCAGACAATTCGGCTTGTTTTTCAATGAGTTTGTTCATTTCATCATCGCTCATCGGCTCGGCAAATTTTAGGGAAACTTCTTCAAATTCTTTTAACAAATCCCTGACTTTTCCAACACCGTCCATCACATTTTCCATCACGGTTTTATTAGGGTCAAGCTTTGGCTCTTGCTCTAAATAGCCGACTTTAACGCCGTCAGCGGCCCAAGCCTCGCCGTTAAACTCTTTATCAACACCTGCCATGATTTTTAAAAGCGTTGATTTACCGGCACCATTCACGCCTAAAACGCCGATTTTTGCTCCCGGTAAAAATGAAAGTGTAATGCCTTTAAACAATTCTTTTCCGCCCGGAAAAACCTTGCTTAAATTTTGCATTACAAAAACATATTGGTAAGAAGGCATATTATCTTATTCCTTAATCAATTAAATTAGAAATTTGTTAGAAATTATCCTGCGCTTGTCTTTCACGTAAAGCTTTTTGATAATTTGGATCAGAAACGATTTTTTTGTGTATCTCTTCGTACATATCCATCATTTTCTGTCGTGCATCGGGATCTTTTTGATATACAAGGGTAGCATCATAAGGCTTGCGTGGTTTAATAATTTTGCCGTCAGGCATTTTAAGCGTTCCGTCACCATATATGACGCTTTTAAAGATTTTTTGATTATCAAATGATTCTGCAATTTGTGCACAGCCTGACATATTGTCTTTTATTTTTGAAAGAAAAGCTTCAGCTTTAGCGTCATTAAAGGCGCGCATTCCTTCAGCTTGCATTGAATCTGAAGCCGCTTTTGAAATAAGGAAGGTTCGTGCGATTAGCTCGAAAGTGTCATATTTTGAAGCTCTACAAGCAAGACCTTGTCCGGCTAAATATCCAAAAGCTTGAACTTCTTCGATGTATGTTGGTGTCTGAGCAAAAGCATGAAAACAAAAAAATGAACTAACACAAACATAAGTAAAAATCTTCTTCATCTAAAACAATCCTTCAAAAATATTTATTCATGCCCGATATGATATATAGAATAAGTAAAAAAGCAATTAAAATAAAAAAATAAGAAAATAAAAAATTTTAGTTGACATTTACAATCTTTTAGAATAATTTGCCTGAAAATGTCACAAGAAGGAAAATAAAAATGAAGTGCTACAGTTCTTTAAAATCTAAGAAAACACGCGATAAAGACTGCAAAGTCGTTCGTCGTAAAGGTCGTGTTTATGTGATCAATAAAAAGAATCCGAAGCTCAAAGCTCGTCAGGGATAATTCTTTTATATTGCATTTGGAAGTTTAAAACCCGCTGTTTTAAGCGGGTTTTTAATTTTGTGAAATACTCAAAAAAGAGAGATATCATTTATATTTGAAATATTTTCTTTTCCAACATTTTTTCTGTAATATTTTGAGATCGCTTTCTTTTAATACTGACGATTTCAATTCCAGGCTTAGATTCATCCCATTGTTCTTGCAATTTCTTTTTTGCAGACTCTAATTGTGCCATATCATGTGAAATACCTTTTGGATTTGTTTTGTTGAAAAAAGCATTTTCTTTGGAAGCAAAAAGAGTACACCCATCATACTTAACAACATCATGTACAAGTTCGTCAAAATGCTTCTGGTCTTTGGCTCGTAAAGCCTCTATAGATGGGACAAAAACCGTTCTGACAAAAGGCCTTCCCTGTTTGTCAGCTTTTATTTTTTCTGCTTGAAGCTCAAGTAGCATCCTTTCCCAAGCTTCACGAGGAGATTGGTCGGTTTCCAAATACTCAGTAAAAATATGACCACCCTCATAAACGTTCAAATACGTCTTAGATGGTGTTAATACATTATAAATAAAATTTTTTCTGACAGGTACGATATTTTTAACCACGTCTTTCTCCATCATATTATCAGACATATCAAAAACCTCCTTGGTAAGAATAAGTATAGCAGAAAAAAATATTTGTAAACATTTTCCAAAAAACAAAAAAAACTCTTGAAATTTCAAAAATATGATGTATAAGAAGCGCATCTTTGAGCAAAAGGGCGCGCTTTTCTTAAAGTTTTAACCTCGCGCAAGTCCGCTTAATCTATAAGGTCTGGCATTTTTTTGAAAATATTTTTCTATGACTACAGAATTTAAAATCCCTGAAACAACCGAAAATTTTGAAGAACTCTTAAACGAGCAGTTCGGTGACAAAGGTATTGTCGGTACGGTTGTTAAAGGCACAATTATCCGTTTAACAGATGATTTCGCAACAATCGATGTTGGTCTCAAATCAGAAGGTCGTATTCCACTTCGTGAATTTGGTCAAAACCCTGAATTAAAGGTTGGTGACCAAGTTGAAGTGATGGTCGATCGATATGAAGATAAGGATGGCAATATTGTTCTTTCTCGTGAAAAAGCACGCCGCGAAGAAGCTTGGGTCGAGCTTGAAAAGTCAATGAACGCGGGCGATCGAGTCGATGGTATTATCTTTGGCAGAGTTAAAGGTGGCTTTACAGTTGATTTGCAAGGTGCTATCGCTTTCTTGCCCGGCTCTCAAATTGACATTCGTCCGATTAAAGACATCACGCCTTTGATGGGTATTTCACAACCCTTCCAAATTTTGAAGATGGATAGAGAACGCGGCAACATCGTTGTTTCTCGTCGTGTTGTTTTGGAAGAAACAAGGGCAGAAGCAAGGGCAGAACTTATTGACGCCATTAAAGAGGGCGCAGTTTTGGATGGTATTGTTAAAAACATCACAGATTACGGTGCGTTTATCGATTTAGGCGGTGTTGACGGTTTGTTGCACGTGACCGATATTTCTTGGAAACGTATCAACCACCCATCTGAAGTTTTGTCTGTCGGACAAACAATTAAAGTTCAGGTTATCAAATTCAACGAAGATACACAACGCATCAGCCTTGGTATGAAACAACTTGAAAAAGATCCTTGGGAAGCTGTTCAAGGCAAATATAACGTCGGAGACATATGCAAAGGTGTTGTGACAAATATCACAGATTATGGTGCATTTGTCGAATTAGAAGATGGCATTGAAGGTTTGGTTCACGTTTCAGAAATGAGCTGGACACGCAAAAATGTTCATCCAGGCAAAATCGTTTCAACATCTGAAGAAGTTGAAGTGAAGATTTTGGAAGTTGATCCTGAAAAGAGAAGAATTAGCCTTGGCATTAAACAATGCCAACCAAACCCATGGGCTGCTTATGTTGAAGAGCATCCGGCCGGATCTGTTATTGAAGGCACAATCAAAAACATCACAGAATTTGGTTTATTTGTCGGTTTAACAGACGAAATTGATGGTATGATTCACCTTTCAGACCTCGCTTGGGGTGAAAGTGGTGAAGAAGCTGTTAAAAACTATGAAAAAGGCCAAACAATTAAGGCTAAAATCATAGATGTTGATGTCGAAAAAGAACGCATCAGCTTGGGTATCAAGCAACTTGATGAAAACAACGCTGCTCTCGCTTTGGAAAACTTGAAAAAAGGCGATGTTGTCAAAGCAATTGTCACCGGTATTGATGAAAAAGGTGTCAACGTTGAAGTTGAAGGTATTCCAGCTTTAATTAAGAAAGCAGATCTTTCAAAAGATAAAGAAAATCAAAATCCTGAAAATTATCACGAAGGTGATGTTTTGGAAGCAAAATTAACCTCTGTTGATAGAAAAAATGGAAAGCTTGGTGTTTCTGTTAAAGCTTTTGAAATTGAAGAAGAAAAGAAAGCGTTGGAAGAATATTCAAATTCCAATGTTGCCGCAACTTCTTTAGGTGATGCCTTAGGTGAAGCTTTGAAAAAAGCGAACTAATGGACATTGTATCATAAAAAGAACCGAGCAAATGCTCGGTTCTTTTTTTTATATTTCATTTTGATTTAAAATGTCTTTAAGCGTTTGGGCTGATCTTCGAAGTTTTTCGGCTTCTGTTTTGCTTAATTGGATTGGCACGTGCGTTTCAACGCCGTTTTTGCCGACAATGGCTGGCATACTAAGCGATATACCATCAATGCCGTATTCACCGTGCATCATCCACGAAATCGGTAAGATGGATTTTTCATCGCGTATAATAGCCTCACAAATACGTTTAACAGACATGGCAATACCGTAATATGTCGCTTTCTTCTTTGCAATAATTTCATAAGCACTGTTTTTAACGTCATTGGCAATTTTTTCCATTGCTTCGTTGTGATGAAAATGACCACGCATTTCGCAAAATTTATTAAGTGCAATACCTGAAACATTGGCCGACGACCATGCTGCAATTTCAGAGTCACCATGTTCGCCGATAATAAAGGCATGTACACTACGAGAGTCAACGTTTAAATGATTGCCGAGTTCATATTTGAGACGCGCCGTATCCAAAACCGTGCCCGAACCTAAAACATGATTTTCAGGCAATCCTGAGCACTTGAGGGCAACAGTTGTTAAAATATCGACGGGGTTGGCAACCACAAGTAGAATCCCCTTAAATCCGCTTTGCCTGATTTGTGGTAAAATAGTCTTAAAAATAGAAATGTTTTTCTTAACCAAATCGAGCCGCGTTTCGCCCGGCTTTTGATTGGCGCCTGCCGTTAAAATGATAAGAGAGGCATCTTTAATGTCGTTATATCCGCCGGCATAAATCTTCACAGGTTTCGCAAACGGCACGCCGTGGCTGATATCTAAGGCTTCACCTTCAGCTTTGTTTTGATCACTATCAATTAAAACCATCTCGGAAAACAACCCTGATTGCATCAAAGCAAAGGCACTTGCCGCACCGACAAATCCGCATCCGATAATCACAACTTTGCGTCCGTGCGGACAATTTAAGCAATTATTCTCCATCATATATTCTCCCAAAAAATCCAGCCATATTAAATGTAATCTGTTTTGAAAAAAAAGAAAAGGTTTTTGCGTTTTTTGTCTGCAATAATCTTAAAAAATTTATTGAAGTTTTATCAAAATCACTTAAAATAAAGCCCAAATAATAAAAATAAGAACAAGGAGAAAATATAAAATGTCAAAAATACTCGTCACTTCCGCTTTGCCATACATCAACGGTGTGCCTCATTTAGGGCATATGGTCGGCTGCCTGCTTCCGTCCGATGTTTATGCAAGGTTTATGAAAATGATGGGCAATGACGTTTTATATATTGTCGGAACAGATGAACATGGTACAACATCTGAGGTTGGTGCCTTAAAGGCCGGCATGGATGTCCAAAGCTATTGTGATATGAACCATGAGCGCCACTACAAAACATACAAAGATTTTAATTTGTCGTTTGATTATTTCGGGCGCACATCATCTGAGCAAAACAAAGAAATCACCTACAAAATTTTTGAAGCGTTGGATAAAAATGGTTTTATTGAAGAACGTACGGTCAAACAAGTTTACAGTGTCGATGATAAAATGTTCTTGGCTGATCGCTATATTACGGGCACTTGCCCGTATTGCGGCTATGAAAAGGCAAGGGGTGATCAATGCGAAAATTGCACCAAAGTTTTGGAGCCGACAGATTTAATCAATGCAAAGAGCACAATTTCAGGTTCAACAAATTTGGAGATAAGAGAATCAAAGCATTTGTTTTTGAATTTGCCGAAAATTGAACCAAAGCTCAGAGAGTGGCTTAAAACAAAAGAAGCTTTTTGGCCGGATGTGGCTTATTCAATTGCCCTGAAATGGCTCAAAGAAGGTTTAGAGCCACGTTGTATCACGCGTGATTTGAAATGGGGCTTTCCAGTACCGAAAAAGGGTTATGAAGATAAAGTTTTTTACGTTTGGTTTGATGCGCCGATCGGTTATATCGGCATTACAAAACAATGGTCTGATGAAAAACCAAATGAGCGCGATTGGAAAAATTGGTGGTTTGGCGGCGATGATGTTTACTATGCACAGTTTATGGGCAAAGACAATGTGCCTTATCACGCCATCACTTTTCCTGCCACACTTTTGGGTACTCAAATGAACTTTAAGAAGGTGGATTATCTTAAAGGTTTCAGTTATTTAACTTATGAAGGTGGTAAGTTTTCAAAATCTGAAAACAGAGGCGTTTTTGCGGGTGATGCCATTCAAGAATTGCCTGCTGATTATTGGCGCTATTTCTTGATGAGTAATGTGCCGGAAAGCTCGGATTCAAGCTTTACGTTTGATCTCTTTGCTGGTGTCGTCAATAAAGATCTAAATGGCGTATTGGGCAATTTTGTGTCACGCGTTTTGAAAATGACTTCTTCGAAAATTGGCAACACGGTGCCCCAAAGCGGCGAATGGACCGATTTGGAAAAAGAGCTCGCCAAAAATTTACAAACACACATTGACTTATATTTCAAATATATGAAAGAATTTGAGTTCAGAAAGGCACTTGCAGAGCTGAGAGCCGTTTGGGTGGAAGGAAATAACTATATCACAATTTCCGAGCCGTGGACGGTTATTAAAGAAAATCAGGCTCGGGCAGGGGCAATTTTGAATATTTGCATCAACCTCATTCGCATTTTTGCTTTATTAACATTTCCTGTAATGCCGCAAACAGCTGAAAATATGCTTGCAAGATTTGGCTTGAAAGTTGATGAGAAAACAGCCCTTAAAGATTTTGATGTCATAAAAGAACTCCAATTTTTTAACGGCGGAGAATCTTTTGAGGTTGGTGAGCCATTGTTTGAGCGTATCAGCCCTGAACGCTTGGACGAACTAAAACAAAAATACGGGAGTAATAATTAATGGAATTTTCAAGTTTAAAAGACTTACGTCTTAAAGGGTTTGCAAAATTTTTGCACAAATGCTTTATATTTGTGACTTATCCCTTTCGTCATCCTATGAAATTTATCATCGCAACACTTGTAATTGTAATATTTTTGATATTGTGGCCTCTTTTGAAAGGGGTGGATTTTACGGATATACCGGATTGGTACACACAAAAATTTGAAAGCATAACGAACACATCGCAAAAATTGACGGTTACCTTCAAAGAAACACCTGTTTTTAAGGTTAAACAAAGACCAGAAAAGTTTGCAAAGAAAATAGAGTTAAAACATGCTTCAATTACACAAAAGTTACCGAAGGAAAAGACGCCAGAACCCCAAGTTCAAGAGATAAACGAACCAAAAAAATATGCGACATGGCACATTCAAATAGAAGAACAAAAGAAAAATAAATCAGAGCAAGAAAAACAGGAGGAAAATGTTTCATCATCATCATCTCCAAAAATAGAGATTAAAAAACAAGAACAAGAATCTGAAACAAAAATTTCTTTTAAGAAGATTGATGGTTTGCCTTTGATCTATTTAAATACACCTGAATTTGTATCAGGGGCGGCGATGGTTTACGGTCCAAATGAGCTTTTTATTTCAGATACTTATTTGTATCTTTACGGTATTTATACAGATCCTTTAAAATATGATTCTAAAAGAGCTGGTAATTATTTACGTGAATTGATAAGTGGTGAAAAAATCGAGTGCTATATTGTAGCCAAAACGCTTGATAATATTGCAACGGCAATCTGTCTGAAAGGTGATCAAAACATCAATAAAAGTTTGGTCGATGCCGGCTTTGCAGACGATGTTGCTTTATAAGGAAATAAAAAATGTGGCAACCTGTTTTAATGATAGATGGTTTTATACTGTGCATTTTAGGTTTAAGTATGTGCATACCGGCAGGTGTAGATTTTTATGATAAGAATCCCACAATGTCACCTTTTTTGCTTTCATCAATGGTAACCTTATTTTTCGGTTTGATGCTTTTTTTATCAAACAAAAATAAAATAAGTCATCTTTCATTACGGCAAGGGTATCTCATCACGTTTGTGTGCTGGGTAACAGTTGCTTTGTTTTCAAGTATTCCATTTATTTTAAGCAAAACAACCCCAGATATCACATCTGCTTTGTTTGAAAGTTTTTCGGGGGTGACAGCGACTGGTGCAACAGTTTTTTCAGATGTTGAAAGCTTACCGCGTTCTATGCTTCTTTGGCGATCCATGCTCAATGGTTTAGGCGGTATTGGAATAGTTATTTTTGCGGCAGCTATGCTTCCTTTTTTAGGTATAGGCGGTATGCAGATGTTCGAACACGAAAGTAGCGATACGACAGATAAATTGATGCCGAAGTTTATTGATATTGCTAAATGGATTATCGGTGTTTATCTGGGACTTGTGCTTTTATGCGCCATAAGCCTTTATTGGTGCGGCATGGGACGATTTGACGCTTTAAATCATGCTTTATCTGCAGTAGCAACAGCTGGTTTTTCAACAAAAAATAATTCAATTGCTTACTTTAATAGTGCACCTATAGAAATAGTTTTAACATTATTTATGATTTTGGGTGCACTTCCAATGACTTTTTATATCATTGTTTTTAGAAAACGCGAATTTGAACCGTTGCGTTTGGGACAAATTAAATATTTTTTAAAAGCCGTTGTTTTGTTTACGCTCTTTTTATCAGTTTATTTGGTAATAAATAATGATATTCCTTTTTTAAAAGCCGTCAGATTGAGCTTATTCAACATTGTGGCAACGATGACAACAACAGGGCTTTCTTCAGCGAATTATTTGGATTGGGGCGTATGGACAGCTGTGTTTTTCACGCTTTTATCGCTTCATGGAGGATGTATTGGATCGACGACAGGCTCAATTAAAGTAATGCGATGGCAGGTTTTAAGGTCATATTTTAACAAAGTTATGATTTCTTCAATTGAACCTAATCGCGTTGTGCCTATTAAAATTGGTGATGCTACAATCTCAGACAAAGCCGTGACATCAGTTTTTGTGTACATTCTCTCATTTCTAGCTTCAATTGGTGGTGTATCATTACTTCTTAATTTATTGGGCTATGATTTTATAACATCGGTAACGGCAGCTGTTTCGACCATTACAAATACGGGACCTGGAGCAGCGCATGTTATCAGTGCATCTGGGAATTTTGCATTTTTTTCAGCACCTGCGAAAAGTATTTTATGTTTTGCTATGATTTTAGGACGTCTTGAAATCATGACGGTTCTTGTCATATTTACAAAATCTTTTTGGAAAAACTAGCAACAAAGTCAGATTATTTTCGGTTTTTAAATTCTTTTAAAATAAAAACACGCACGGCGGAAGAAAGATTTTCTCCTTGTCTTACCGAGTCAATTTCAGTAATAAGATCATTGAGGCATTTCTTTTGTTTTTTAGATATTTCTTTTAAGGCTTCTATAAACTCGTGTTCAAGTGAAATGCTTGTAGCGTGACGTCCTGCAATTAAAACTGAAATTTTTTTCATTTATTTTTTCCGAAAACTGTCGATAGAAATTACTTCTGCAGGTGTTGCCTTTTCTTGAGGTATGTCTTTAATGTCCATATCTTCAAGTTTTGAAACTTTATCTGCCATTTCAAAACTCAAACCGAATTTAGCATATGGATCAGCAAAATATGTCACGGCACTAAAAGGAATAACAAGCGTATAAGGAACACCACCAAAGACTAAAACAACCGAAAATTTATCATCATCAACAAAAAGATCAGAAAATTGATGTTGCAAAACAATTGTCATATTTTCAGGATATTGAATTTGAAGCATTCTGGGAAGTTCAACCCCTTGAAAGTTCGTCTTAAAGGTAATATAAAAATGATTATCGCCAGGCAAACCATGAACCGAGGCAATTTTTAAAGCATCTTTAACAACACCTAATAAATTTTTACTGATCAGTTTATCATAATTTATTTCATCTAAAATTTCGCTCATATGAACCTCGCGACTAGAGCTCAATAGCATAAATATCTTTCACACGCCAAGCGTTTTGACTTACCGGAACAATAACATAAATAATACGCCCTTGACATAGACCGAACCAATTTCCGTTACAGGTACTGTCAGTATGAATTTCGATTAAATCAGCTTTAATTGGTTTGATTTTTGCAATTTTAAAACTCATTTCCGTAGGGCGTTGTAGGGCTTCATCGGTCATAAAAATAAATTTTGGAAGTTTAGATGAACGGCACCCTTCAAAATCAGGGTTTAAAGTGCATTTTACGGCAAAATCAACAGCGCAAGTCATCTCGCTGTTGATCAGGCAATCTTTTGGTAAATTCTCTGCGTGATACGTATAGAGCTTATCCTCAAAATTTTTAGCTGAAACGGAAGGTCTTAAATCCTTAACAATGATAGGCTCGGATGTCTTTGTTTTCCAGGCATAAAGACAAATTAAAATAGCCATCATGAACACAAAAGATAGAAAGATTTTTTTATACATTTTGTTAATCCTTTATAAAATTATACCGGAAACCGAAAGCATATTCTGCCATATGATCTGCATTTGAAATATGATCAAAATTAACATAACGAGCAACAAATCTTACAGCAAGAGCAGGGGTTATATGATAAATAAATCCGCCACCGAAACGATAACCATACCCTTCATCCGAGCTATGAGAAATACCTGTTTGCTTTTCTTTTAATGTGTAAGCTCCAATGCCAAGATTTGTTGTCAAATCAAAATAAGAGCAAATCGGCGCATAAACAACTGCATCAAGACCGTAGGCACGATATGAGACCTTATATTTTTGATCTAAATTAATTGCCTTCGCATTTGATCCGACTTGCGCATAAAAAAGTTCCGTTCCGAAATATTTATTGTAACTTGTTCCCACATTAAAATTCGCACCATAATTATCACTGTGTGAATTGTAAAGTTTGCTTTTGTTATAAATACCATCTATACCAATATAGGGAACAAAAATATTTTCTGCATTTGCATTGAAAGAAAAAACAATAAAAAGTGCACTTAAAAAATACCTCTTCATTTTTTGAGCCTTTCTTTAATTGATTCATAACTTTTTCGTATCATAATCAAAGACGAAACAAAAATAAAGTAAAATTTTGCTTTAATTCTTGTTGTTCACTCGTTTTGGTGTTAATATAAGCTGGAAAAGGAAAACGAAAATGGTAAAAATAAAAAAAAGTCATGAACAAGGGAGAACTATTGTCGAAACCTTGGCGTATATCATGGTGATGATTGCTGTAACTGTAGGTGTTGCGGCTCTTGTTAGTCAAGGATATTACAAATATGAGAGCAGCTCCATCCAACAAGAATTAAATGATCTGAAAAAAACGATTGCTACGCGTTATGCTGTAGATGGACAATATGCAAATGTGAAATGGGATGATTTATGTGAAGATCAGATTGGTCCGCGTTCTTTAATGCCGAATAGAGATTGTGAAAGTGAAAAATGCAAATGTGAAGTACAGCGTGGCAGACATTCTTTCGACGGGCCGGTCAATATTGGTCCCGCTGATTGTAATGCGTCAAATACTTTTTGCGAAACATTTTTTATTGAATTTGATGAATTACCGCAAGATATATGCAATCAACTCGGTGCCAAGGCATGGGATACGGTCTCTGGTTCTGATATAGAGCGTATGTCCATCAATGATACGGTGTGGGGATGGCCGCATTCGCCGATTTCAGAGTTGGGTAATGCAAAAGAATTTCCGGCATTAATCCAAGAGGTTTCTAAAGCATGTAAAGAGGGTGATGAAAATACAATTATATGGTATTTTAACTAAATATTGTTGTTATCATATTGTTTAAAAATATTGATTAAAAGAAGAAACGAACTAAAATATAAAAAAAAATAAGCAAAAAGGAGATTCTAAATGGTCGATTCGATTGTACTTTCGCCGGATTATAGACCCTCACAGGATGAGGAATATATGAATGAAATGCAGCTTGAGTATTTTCGTCAAAAGTTAGAGGCGTGGAAAAAATCGCTTGTTGAACAGTCTGAAGATACGTTAGAGGATTTAAAACAAGGAGGTCTTAATCAACCTGATGATATTGATCGGGCAGCTTTGGAGACGGATAAATCTCTTGACTTACGCACAAAAGATCGCGCACGTAAGTTGATTGGTAAGATTAATGAAGCGTTGGAACGCATTGCAGATGGAACATATGGGTACTGTGAAGAAACAGGAGAGCCAATAGGTATCGAGCGCTTAGAAGCCCGTCCGATAGCTACCCTTTCAATTGAAGCACAAGAGCGCCACGAACGCATGGAAAAAACGTACGACGACGAAGCTTAAAAAATGAAAATACAAACAAAAAACTTCATTTTAGCTTCAGCCTCCCCGCAACGTAAGCGATTGCTGGAACAGATTGGTTGTGAGCCAAAAGAAGTTGTTTCTGCAGATATCGATGAAGCTGAGTTGCCTCATGAAAGGCCATTACCTTATGTTAAACGTATGGCGCGTCAAAAGGCGCTTGCTGTTGCTAAAGCGAGACCAAATGAAAATATTTTAGCCTCAGATACGATTATTACGGTAGGCTTACGTATTATTCATAAATCTAAAACAGATGAGGATCAAATAAAAGTGATGCGCCTCCTGTCTGGGCGAAATCACAAGGTTATCAGTGCTGTATGCTTGGTAGACGCTTCAGGAAAAGTGTTTGAAAGAGCAGTAACAACACGCATTTCGATGAAGCGTTTGTCTGAAGAGGAAATTAAAACTTATATAGCAAGCAAGGAATGGGTTGGCGTTTGTGGTTATAAAATAGAGGGGTTGCTTGCAGGGTATGTCAAAAATATGGTTGGGTCATATACAGGTGTTATTGGCTTACCTCTCTACGAAACAAAAAATTTATTAAATGGAGTGGGAATAAAATGAAAGCAGATACAATTATTTATGAAAAAAAAGACAACGATGTACGTTTGGCCGTGTTAAGTGAAGGTCAAATGGTTGAGTTTGATACATTCAATGAAAATGCGGCAATTGAAGGTAATATTTATTTGGGCCGCATCGTCCATAAAATTGAAACAGCATCAGGAAAAACGGCATTTAAGGTTAATATTGGAGATATATCTGATGCATTTTTAAATTCATATGAGCCGGACTTAAAAGAAGTAAACATGTCTGAAGGTCAGAGCGTTGTAGTGCAAATTGCTCAAGAAAAACACGCTGAAAAAGGGGCAAAGGTTGTACGTAATGTCCAAATTGTTGGAACAACAGTTGTCTATCGCCCCTTCAAGATGGGAGTTGAAGTTTCATCCAAAATAACTGATCAAGATCAAATTAAAACATATCGTTCAGCCGTTTGGAACAATATACAAGGCCAAGAAGGGTGGGCAATTCGTACATCAGCCGTGGATTTTGGTATTGACACGGTTTTAGAAGAGATGACAAAGCTTCGAAGGATCTATGAAAATATCCGCATCAAAGCACGTAGCGCAACAGCACCATCACTTCTTTACACGCGTGAAAATCCTATTTATGAGTATATTCGCCGATACAAAAACTCTCTTTCCAAAATTGTTTTAAACAATCATAACCTTACAACAGAAGTTCAGAGTATTGTTGATATTAATGCTGAATATGATGCAAATCCTTTTGAAACGTATGGTTTAGAGGATCAACTTATTGAGGCTTTGTCTAAAACATCATCGTTAAAATCAGGTGGAAAAGTTGTTGTTGAGCAGACAAAAGCTTGTGTGATGATTGATGTGGATAGCGGCTCCATCAAGCAAGGAGATAATGTCTATGAACTTAACAACGAGGCGGCACATGAAATAGCCCGCCAAATAAGACTTAAAAATTTATCAGGTAAAATTATTGTCGATTTTGCTGGTTCAAAGGAATACCATTTTATGAAGTCTGTTATGGACATTTTACAAACAGATCTAGCTGATGATCCGTGTCGCGGACGTGTTTTAGGATTAAGTAAAGCAGGAAATATTGAAATCTTACGCCAACGACGGCGTCCATCGTTGCTAGATATGTATACAGAAGAATGTCCGACATGTCAGGGAACAGGAAGGGTTGAAAAATAATGAAAGAGCACAAGTGCCCTATTTGTCAAAAAATAACAACGGACGAAAAGTATCGTCCGTTTTGTTCTAAGCATTGTGCAGATGTTGATTTAGGACGTTGGTTTAACGGTTCTTACAGCGTGCCGGTTGAGAATTTAGACCCAGCAGATGAGGAAGAATTAAAAAAAGAATTTGAAACACTCGCATCTAAAAAAACATCAACGATACGAACTTCTGATTAAACAATTTTTAAAATATTGCATATAAACTCCCCTTAAAAGCTTTTTAATATATAAGGGTTGACCACAATGTTTACACCGAAACGTTTTATCGCATCATTGGCTTTGATGTTAAGTTTTGTTTGCGTATCTTTAAACAATGCCTCTGCCACGACATGGATTTCAGCGGAGGGATTCTATTCATTGTACCGCTTGGCTGCAGCTGGTAACGTTGAAGGATTGAAAGCATCTAAATTACCAATTGATGGTGTGAATAGAGATGAAGATACAGGTCTGTGCTATTCTGCAAGAAGGCATAATGCTATTGCGTGGAACGCTTATTTAGCCGCTGGTGCAAATCCAAATCCAGACTGCGCTAAGCGCGTTCCTGGATACAAAGAATTTGCTGCAGCTTCAAGGGTTGCGCCTTCTGCTTCAATTATCTCAGGAACAGCACTTGCTTATAGTGCAGGGGCAGTAGCATTAATTGGTGGGGGAGTCGCTTTAGCATCTGGAGGCGGTGGCGGTGGTAGTGGTAGTTCCTCTAACGATTGTAGTGGTTATCCATATGATTCATGCCCGACAGGCTATCACGAAACGGATTCGTGCACATCAGGAGGTGTAACAAAGTATAAATGCGAAATTAATGATTGTAGTGCATATCCCTACACAGCTTGCGGAACAGGCTATCATGAGGTGGATCACTGCCAAGAGGGTGAAATAACAAAATACAAATGTGAAATCAATGATTGTAGTGACTACCCATATACCTCTTGTCCTGAAGGTTATCACGAAACAGGTTCGTGTCAAGAAGGTAGTACAACAAAATACAAATGTTCAATGGATCCTTTAGAATGTAAACATGGTGGTACGTGGAATCCAGTGTCTGAAAAATGTAATTGTAAAAATTATTGGACAGGAACAACCTGTGAAACTTGCCCGAGCGGTGATATAGTAGGCGACACATGTTATAACAATAAAGGCTGTGTCCATGGAACTCAATCAGGCGGAACATGTCACTGTTATTTCGGTTGGACAGGCACGACCTGCAACTCATCAGCAAATTATAATAACATCAATAACACAGCAACTGGCGGTGTGGTGAGTGGTAATACGACAACAATTACAAAATCGAACACAGGTAATGAACATATTATGGGTTTAACATATGTTACACCTGGTAATAAGGCTGGTGTTTCAACAACACTTTATAATGGTTACTATAAAACTGATGCTGAACATGATGGAACGACAGATCATATATGGATTATAAATGCTTCAAACAGCGGTACGGGAGAAACCAGCGGTATGTATAATAATGATGGGAATGAAACAAGGCATCTCTATATCGATGGGACGAATATAGCAGTGAGTGGTACTTATACTGCAACAACAATGGTTAACGCAAGTGGTAGCTATGGTAATGTATATGGTCTGTATTCTGTAGGTAATATTACGACATTAGGCGGCGTTAATTATGATGATGCAACACTAAATAGCACCATCACCGTTAATTCATCGGGTCTTGATAAGACAGTCTATGGACTTTATAGTGCAGCCCAAGCTTCAAACAACCTATTAAGTGAAGCAACTGCAAGCTCAAGTACGATAACGCTCAATCAAACGCATACAGATTCGACAACGGATATATACGGCATAAAAGCTTCGGCGGGCGCATTAAATGAAGGTACAATTACAATCAATAATTATGGACTTGGTACGAGTTACGGCATTAAAAATGATAGTGGTACAGTTACAAACTCAGGCACCATTACAACAACCAATACAAATGCGGGTGTTTTAGGGTATGGCATCAAAAATACAAGCGGTACAGCAACAAACTCAGGTACAATCACTTCTGCGACAACAGGTATCAATAGTCCGATAAGCATAAACAGTGGCAAAATTGTCGTTAGCAACATCACAACAGCAGATAATTTAGCTTTATACGGTATATATGGTTCAAACGTGACGAATACAGGCTTGCAAGCAAGTGATAAAGGTATTTATGTTACCCTCTCATCAGATTCTTCAACAACAAGTGATCGAGCTGTATATGGAATTTACGGTTCAAACGCAACAGAAAATAATATCACCAATCAAGGATATATAGCTGTAAGTATTTTAGATGAGGCGGATGGGGATGCAAAAGCATATGGTATATATAATCAAGGTTCATCTTCAACCGTGTTAAACGATACAACGGGTCACATATATGTCGGAAGTGCCAGCTCTGTCGGTGTTGGACGTACGCGAACCGTTTACGGTATCTACTCAACAGGTGGCACGGTGACAAATAGAGGCTTGATTGATATGTGGGCAACGACGGCACCTGGGGATGAAACAGCAACAATGTACGGCATCTATGCAACAGCAGGATCAATTGTTAATGAAGGCTCAATCAGAATACAAGATGATGAACATATGTGCACAGGAGAAGAGTGCAAAACAGCAACACCAGGTTTTGGCGATTCTGCGTATATACACGCGGAGCCGGGAGTAACCATCAACAATCCGGGGTTAATGATGTCAGCTCTTCCACTTTATATGTCAGGAAAAGTACTACTCTCCAAAGGTGGTTCGTTTGAAGCACCGGTCATCTCAGGTGATTTAGGTGTTTCAACAAACGCGGTTTCAGCAGGATTTGAAGACAGCTACAAACTTTCTAATGCCATCATCTCAGAAAATACAACAGATTTAAATTTAAGCTCAGAATCAGCAATGTTCGAAGCAAGTCTTGATGGACAAGATGTTGTGCTCAACAAGAAGCCATTTGTTGATATTATTGAAAATGATTCGCTTGCTGCATTTTTAGAGAATAACTATCAGCTTCAAAATAATGAAATTTTATTTAAGACCTTAAAAGAAACTACGAGTAAGAAGGCCTTAAATAGCATGGTAGAAAAGATGATGGGGGAAGGCTTAACACGTTTTGCGATAGAAGATATGACGATGTTTAAGGAAGTTTCACTTGACATTAATAATGCTATGTTTGCAAATCAGAAGTCAGAATTTAGCTTAAGTGGTAATACACGGCCAATAAATTTTGAAAAAAACTTAGGTTCACGTTCAAGGTGGGCACTAAGCGGTAAAAAAACCGGAAAATTGAGCTACGGTATCGGTGTGGTGTTTACAGATATTTCCAGCCAAGATGAAAATAACAACAACTCAAGAAAAGATGAGATGTTTCAAATGGTAATGCCTATAGGATATAAAACACACGGATTCGAGCTGATAACGACTCCGAGATTAGGATACGCTTATGGACATTACACACGTGATGGATACCAGAAAAAAACTTACGAAGGTAAAATTGAAAAAAGAATCTTTGGTATGACCAATGAAGCAAGATATCCGATAAAAGCAGCAGGATGGACGATTGCGCCGAAGGCAGAATTCAATGCGTTAGGTTACCGTATCAAAGGACATGAAGAAGACAAAGAATTTGCATTAAACATCAATAAGCAAAATATATGGTCTGTTGAGGGTGGAATAGGGTTTAATGTTAGTAAGGCATTTGAATTCGGAAAAGACCATAATATACAGTTTGATACAAGTGTGATGATGTATCATGAATTTTCGGATCCATATGAACTTGAGCTCTCAATGCGTGGTATGAATGGCAACTTCAAAATCAGAGATGAGAAACGCCGTAACGAGCGCATAATGGTTAAGAACAGTTTTGAATATCAATTTAATCCGTTCTCAGTTTATGCAAACCTGCATTCATATATTGATAGCGAGTATCGCGCCAAAGCAGATATAGGACTTAAGTATGCTTTTTAATATTAGGGATTTTAAATGTTGGATTTGTCTTTATACATTGAGCATACACTCTTAAAACAAGATGCAAAAAAACAAGATTTTATCAAACTTTTTGATGAAGCAAAAGCCAATGGTTTTTTTGGGGTTTGTGTTAATCCTGCGTACGTGAAATTTGCAAAAGAATATTTGAAAAGTACAAACATCAAAATTATTAGCGTTGTTGGTTTTCCGCTTGGTGCAAATTTACCTCGAGTAAAAGCTTTTGAAGCATCGGAAGCGATTAAGGATGGAGCAGACGAAATTGATATGGTTATCAATCTCACAAACATCAAAAACAGGGATTGGGATGCCGTTTTAGAAGATATTGAAACAGTAAAAGCGATGTGCTCAGATAAACCCTTGAAGGTAATTTTGGAAACGGATTTGTTGGATTCAGATGAGATAGAAAAAGTATGTATTTTATGTATTGAAGGCAAAGCCGATTTTGTAAAAACATCTACCGGGTTTGTTAAAAATGGTATTGGAGCAAAAGCTGAGGACGTCGCCTTAATGGCTAAAATTGTAAAACCATATGGCTTGAAAGTCAAAGCTTCAGGGTCTATTCGTGACAAAGCAAAGGCATTGGAAATGATCAATGCTGGAGCAGATCGTTTAGGAACAAGTGCTGGCGTCCAAATTGTTCAAGAGTGAAATGTATCTTTATTCTATTTCAGCCAAACGTTCAGCTTGATCTTCGGCAATCAAAGCGTCAATAATTTCACCTAAAGCTTCACCGGAAACAACCTCATCAAGCTTATAAAGTGTCAAATTAATTCGATGATCCGTGACTCGTCCTTGCGGATAATTATAAGTACGGATTCGCTCACTTCGATCCCCACTGCCAACTTGAAGCTTACGCTTTTCAGAATAGTTTGCGTCAATAGTTTCTTTTTGCATATCATACAACTTCGCACGCAAGTGATTTAAGGCTTTTTCCCTATTCTTAAACTGTGAGCGCTCATCTTGGCATTGCACAACAACACCGGTCGGAATATGTGTGATACGAATTGCTGATTCAGTTTTGTTGACATGTTGTCCGCCGGCACCGGATGCACGATAAACATCAATTTTTAGATCAGCCGGATTAATGTATAAATCAACCTCTTCAATTTCAGGTAAAACAGCAACAGTTGCAGCAGATGTGTGGACTCTTCCTTGTGATTCTGTCACAGGCACACGTTGAACACGGTGGGCACCGGATTCAAATTTTAATTTGGCAAACACACCAGTTCCCGTAATTTTAGCTGAAGCTTCTTTGTAGCCCCCAATACCATTTTCATTCGCATCAATCACCTCAAATTTCCAACCTTGTTTTTGAGCATAGCGCTGATACATTTCAAACAACACTGCTGCAAACAAGGCTGCTTCATCACCGCCTGTTCCGGCCCGAACTTCCAAAATAGCATTTTTTTCATCATCTTGAGATTTTGGAAGCAAAGCAACCTTAATTTTATGTTCCATCTGAGGTAAGCGCTCTTTTAAGGCATAAAATTCTTCATAAGCCATATCACGCATTTCTTTATCTAAGCTTTCATCAGAAGCCATTTCTTCAGCATCTTTTATATTTTGCTTGAAAGCTTGATATTTTTTGATGATTTCAACAACAGGTGAAAGGGAAGCAAACTCTTTGTTTAATTTAACCAACTCTTCAGTGTTTGTTGCGACACTCAATAACGCGTTAATTTCATCAAAACGCGAAACAACTTGACTTAATTTTTCATCAAAATTCATTTTAAAGTTCCTCTATCAAATGATTTAGTCTGACTTCTCGTTGCTCACCAGTGTCTAGATTTTTTAAGGTAACATTTCCCTTGGAAATTTCATCTGTTCCTAGAATAACAGCCATATAGGCATTAGCCTTGTTTGCTTTGATCATACGTTTTTTCACATTTCCGCTATACGCGTGATCAACCTTGAAGCCGGCAGTTCGCAAATCATCAGCAACTTTAAGAGATACCTCATGGACGTCTTCACCTACTTCAATCACAGCAATTGGACGAGGAAGTGAGACATCTTCAGTTAAGAGCATCGAAAGCCTTTCGACACCACAAGCCCAACCAATTCCAGATATATCACCACCACCCATTTCGGCAATCAAACCGTCATATCGCCCACCAGCCAAAACTGTGCCTTGAGATCCAAGTTTGTCGGTGACAAGCTCAAACACCGTATGCGAATAATAATCCAAACCGCGCACCAAACGATCATTGACACGATAAGGAATTTTTAGCAAATCAAGCCCTTTCAAAACCTTGCTAAAAAACATTTTTGAAGTTTGATTTAAACTATCGGAATAAAGAGGTGCATTAGACACCACAATTTTATCACATTCCTCTTTAGAATCCAAAATGCGAAGCGGATTTTTTTCTAGGCGTTCACGGCTTTCAGAAGAGAGCTCGTTCAAATGTTCTTTTAGATAGGCTACCAATTTTGTGCGATAAGCATCACGGCTTTCTTGATCACCAAGAGAGTTAATCTCAACAACAACGCTATCAGTCAAACCTAGTTCTTTTAAAAAACGATAAGCCATTGAAATCACCTCAATATCAGCTTGGGGTGTCTCAACACCAAGCATTTCAATACCAAATTGTGTAAATTGACGTTGACGACCTTTCTGAGGACGCTCGTAACGAAACATCGGTCCCACATAATAAAATTTAACAGGTAAATTTTGTTGCATCCCCTGAGAAATAAAGGAACGCACGACACCGGCAGTTCCTTCTGGACGTAGCGTCAGGCTTTCGCCACCCCGATCTTGGAATGTATACATCTCTTTTGTGACAATATCAGATGTGTCTCCAAGGTTGCGGGCAAAGACTTCTGTGAACTCAAAAATCGGTGTCTCTATTTCTTCGAAACCATATTTCTCAACAGTTTGTGAAGCAAGTTCAATAACTTTTTTTGCTTTTCTTTTGTTTTCACCGTATAAATCGTACGTTCCGCGAACATTTTGTATCTTTGTCATTTTATTTTTCCCTTGTACAAAAAAGAAACGGCCAAGCCCAAAGCTAACCGCCCTTCTTTATTTTTACTTTTCTAATGTTTAAAAAATGGATCTAAATTAACATTTGTTTGTTTTTTAGGAGTTGCCACCTTTGTTAATTTACCATCAACATATACATCAACATTGTAATAGCGACCGATCGAAAGAACAAGCCCGTCAACAGCAGGCATAGCATATTCAAATCCCTTTTGATAAACACCGCTCAAATAGACCTTATCTTTGTCCTTAAGTTCAAGCCAAGAAGCTCCCTTGAGTTGGATTTTAAGACGATCTTCAGGCTTCTTTTGGTTTTCAACCTCATCATAATCCCCATCAATGACTGTAATTTGTTCAGCACTTTGTGAGCCACTATCAGTACCTTGCTGTATAATCTCACCATCAGATAAAAGTTCAGCCACATCAGGCGAATATACATTATGATCGCTATCAGAAAGGGAACGTTCAGAAAACTGAACATTAGGTTGCTCCGTTACAACATTATTCTTCGAATCTTTTAATAAATCAAGAGAAAACCAGAACAGATATAACAATAAAACAGCTAAAAGCGCAATATAGGTCTGCCGCTTTGTTGGCATAACCGCCCTTTTGGGTTTTGTCACTAAAACAGGTATTGTCTTGTCCTTGCTTGGCATAGCTTGTTGCTTGTAAAATTGTGCAATACGATCCGAATTCAGGCCTAAATAAGAGGCATATGAACGCACAAAACCAACGCCATAAGGAACAGGCGCCAACGTTTCATAATCGTCTTCTTCTAAAGCTTTAATATAAATCTTCCTAATACACAAAGCGTCAGAAACAGCTTCAATTGATTTTTTCTGTTTCATACGCGTATATTTTAAAAACATACCGACTGTTGTTGCCTCATCAGCTTCATTTTCCGTTTTATCTTTTGTTTCTTCCAATGCTTTGCCCTCTTAAAAAAAACTCAAGCTCATTAAAACATATTTTTTTTTAAATTGCAATACCATGATCATAAGCGTATGCATATAATTGGGGACGGAGTGTTTTTCTATTTGAGCCAAGTAACGCTTCGATATAGTCAGACAGCTCTGAAATATTAGTTGTACGAATCATTTTTTTAATTGCTGCAAAAGAAGATCCTGTGGATGAAAAACTTGTAAACCCAAGCCCGAGCAAAGCTAAAGCCTCAATAGGAACACTTGCCATTTCACCACACACACTACACGAAACATCATATTCTTTAGCTTTCGAAACAATGTTTTTTAATACCTTTAAAAATGGTACAGAAAGAACATCATAACGGTCTGAAAGTCTTGGATTTGTTCTGTCACTCGCAAAAACGAATTGAGCCAAATCATTTGTGCCAATTGAAATAAAATCAGCCTGTTTTAAGATTTCATCAAGCTCAAAGACAACGGAAGGCACTTCAACCATCAAACCAATATTTAATTTTGTAGGTAATTGTTCGCCGTTTTTCTTCTGTTTTTCATATTCCAAAAGGAGGGTTTCTTTTGCCTCCATAAATTCGTTATGAGAAGCAATCATAGGAAACATCACATCAAGATCACGCCCTGCTGCCGCTTTTAAAAAAGCCTTCATTTGGTGTCGCAAAAGAGCCCGCCTATCAAGAGTGATGCGGATAGATCGCCAGCCGATCGCAGGGTTTTCCTCTTTCAAATCTCCCCAGTATGGGAGCAATTTATCAGAGCCAACATCAAGACTTCTGAATATAACTTTCTTACCCTTGGCTTGTGAGAGCAATTTTTGATAAATTTTAACCTGTTCGGAAACCGAAGGTAATGAATTAGCAGTCATGAAAGGAAGCTCTGTCCGATAAAGACCAATCCCATCGCAATTCGAAAGATTGATGTATTCCAAATCAAAATCTAAACCAATATTAAGGTTCATATTAATCTTTATATTATCTAAAGTTTTTGCCGGTTTCATGCTTAAAGTCTTAAGCTCTTCTCGCCAAGCAGCCATTTTTTCCTGTTTTTCTTTGAAGTTTTTCTTCATATTGTCAGTCGGGTTAACATAAACAAAACCTTCCATGCCGTCAACAGCTAAAATTTCACCGTCTTTTACATTGTGATAAACACCTTTTATTTTTGCAATAACGGGAATATTTAAAGCTTTTGCTACAATAGATACATGCATGGTTGATGTACCATCTTCCAAGATCAAAGCTCTTATTTTGTGATAGTCATAGTCCATTAAATCAGCAGGTCCCATGCTTTGCGCAACTAAGATGATATCCTTAATATCTCTGTCATGTTCTTTAATCTGTGCCCCATTTAAAAAAGAACGCAAACGATCAGATATGTCACGTAAGTCATTTAAGCGCTCTTTAAGGTATATATCCGAAGACAAAGAAAGCTTTTCATGCATATCTTCATAAGCCTTTTCAATAGAAGCCTCTGCACTTAATCCCGTTTGGATATTTGCCATAATTTTCTTGAACCAACCCTCATCGCTAGCGAGTAATTTGTAAGTTTCCAAAATTTCGATATGCTCGCCAGTACCGAAAGTGTTTGTTTTTAGATTTTTATCTAAATAATTAAGCATATTTTCTCGAGCTTTCTTGAGAGCCTTTATTTCTAAGACAATATCTTTTGCAAACATTTGTTCGATCGCTCTGCGGCGTCTATGAACCAAAGCGGCACCCACACCATAGCCTTTATTTAAAATAACACCTTTAAAACGATCTTTAACAACAAAACCTCTGGATTTAGCGAGCTTTCTCTTATAATAAGAAATTTCTTCAGAAGAAAAAGCTGTAGCCAAAAACATGGCAATAGTTTTTAAAGCTGTGATTTCTTCCTCGTTGAAGATATGTTTTTTTAAATATCCGAACGCAATAACGCCAGTTATCTTTTCCCATTGAAGCAAAGGGGCACCGATAATGGACTTGAGAGCCGCTTCCTCTTCTGTTTTTGAAAGAATACTCGAATTTAGGGCGATTTCACCGATAAGGCCTTCACCATAACGGATATTAGTTATTTCATTTACTGTATCAAGCCCATAACTTGAGAACAATTCCAAATAATTTTCATCAATCGAAATATAGGAAACAGCCATGTCTGCACCAAAAAATGAAGCGAGCTCTTTCATTGTATTAGACAGCTTTATTTGCACTTCAGCATTAGATTGTAAATGATGCTGAATATTTTGCATAAGGGGAATCACATTTCCTAAATTGTTTTTGGACATAAGACCTCTTCAAAAAAACAAAATTTACCTTGCCTTCTACTTTATATAATTTATATTACATTTCATCAAGAACTTTTAATACTTATAAGGCAAAAAAATGGCAAATTTATATAAAAAAGGTGATCATGATACACGTCCATGGGGTACATGGGAGGTGTTGGATGGAGATGAAAATTTTTGCGTAAAGCGCATCATTGTTAATCCGAAAAGTATGCTCTCACTCCAACTCCATCATTATCGAAGTGAACATTGGATTATCGTAAAAGGTGAAGCGTTTGTAACTTTAGATGAAAAAATCATACCGGTTAAGGCAGATGATGCTATTTATATTCCAGTCCAAACAAAACACCGTATCGAAAATCGTTCAGATAATCCAATGGAATTTATTGAGATTCAAACGGGTGATAATTTAGATGAAAATGATATTGTTCGCTTTGAAGATATCTATGGAAGGTCATAAATAACAATAATAACTAAAAATAAAAAAAACCGCAGATTAAACTACGGTTTTTTTTTAAAAATCTCTTATTGCAAAGGAGGAATATTAAGTTGGGCAATAGCTCCTGGTTTAATTCGTACGCTCGAATAACGCATATTACCTGTTTCAATCACAAAGCGCTGACGTCCGGTCAATTGAGAAGCCAAATCGTAAAAATCTCTGCCGTTAAGCTCCTGGCGCTGTGGGTTCATAACATACAAAACACACCCTTGAGTTTTTTCTGCAACGCCACAACGTGAACGCCCCTTTGGAACTTCGGGATTGATCACAACACCTTGCAAACCGTTTTGCACAACCTGAGATGACCCCAAAAAGAATTTACCTGTCAAAACGCCAAGGAAAAGGCAGGCAAGGGCAATCCATAAAACTTTTCTTTTTTCAACAGTGTTATATGTATAAGAAGCATCATCATATGAGGGATTCTCATAAGCATATTGTCCTTCCTGGACATAATTAGGAATAGCATTTTCTTGATATTGAGGCTTTTGCTGCATATAAGGCAGTTGAGCGGATTGTGTAATAACTTGAGACTGAGAAGTATCTTGCTCCGTTGTAACAGTATTTTGAGTAGGTTGTTCTGTATAAGGTCCAACATGTTGTTTGGGACGTTTAATTTTTCTCATACGTCTGTTACCAACCAGAATTTCATTTTGAGAATCAAAATCAGGCATTACATAATCTCCTTAGATCTAGATGTTGTTCTTAATGTTTTCAGATGTTTTCATTGTTCTAATCAGACGAGGAACCATGAAAACCACAATTTCGCTTTTAGGTTCTTTTTGCCCGAATAACTCACTCGGTAACCCAATAATCATAAAGTTTTCACCAAGTTTGTTTTTAACCTTAAATTGTGTAATTTGACCATTCGTTGCTTCAAGAGTGACATCAGATGTAATACGATTATTTTTTTCAACGGAAGCTTTTGCTAAAACAGATAAATCAGATTCTGCGCAGGCCATTGATCCGCATTTTCCAACGTCAAAGCGCGATAACCACAAGTTCGGTACAACAAATTTTCCTTCAGAAATCGATTCGATATTTGCCTTCGTTCCCAGAAAACGTTGCAAGGTATTGATATTGATTTCATTCGTGGTCGTTAAAACCCTACCAATCACACCAGTCTGAGCCGTTGTAATAGTGCCAAAATTAAATTCATTAAGCAGAGCTTTCCACTCAACATCACACCCATCATAAGGTGTAATCTTGAACACATGAACATCATAAGCTACTAAAGTTGGGTCGCTTTCAAAATAGTTAATCAACTGCTTGATATTATTCCTTAATTCAATATCTGCATTAAAGGTAATTGAATAATCAGCCCAATTTGGTATGATATCTGTCAGACCAGCACCACGCAAAACATCCAATAGTCCGAGCATTATCGGTCTTGTTTGAGGTACATAGACCACTTGCTCAGTACGTCTTGATAAGGTTAAAAGCTTTCTATTCTCATCGTAGTGATAGAAGATACCGGCCGCATTCGTAATCATGCCGACCACATCTGTCAATTCGCCTTTTAAATTATCGCCGGAAACAGGAGCATAAGGTGCATCTTTAGCACTTACTGTAATATTAGCTTCCTTTAAGAGCTTTGCCAAAGCTTTTTCGGCGGGCATTGTGTCAAACGTAAAACCAGTCACTTCTAAACGAGGCAAATCATCAGAAGTTGCAACGGGTTGCAACTTAAAATCAGTATTATTAAAAGGCAATGTCAAAATAAGCTGTTGAGTTTGCCAGTTGACATTACAACGCAACGGAGTTTCTAGATCAAGCGCATTCGCACCGTCTGGCGTATGAATGGCACTCTTGCCGTGTGGTACATCAAATTCGGCATTTTTTGATGCATTTACAGGATTTAAATGTTCAGCTTCCACGTTTTGCCCGACATGGCAAGATGTGAGCAAAGCAAAGGTGGCGTAAAGTGTTAATAGTGCCGATTTATTTTTCATTTTTTTGCCTCCGTTTCTTCATCAAAAGTTTCATAGACAACATCAGATTTTTCTTTCTTGTTCTCTTCTATTAATTTATCCATCAAATCATCAATATTCATACCAGCACCAACCGTGGGATCAACAGATTTGTCAATATCTCCTAAAGCTTCTTTCATTTTGGTAATTTCTTCAGGATCTTGCTTAATCATTTCAGGAGACGAATTTTGTTCAAATTCCTGTTCGTAAAGGGCTAAATTGTCCTCTAAAGCTTTCACACCACCGGCTATTTTTTTCTCAACGTATGGATAAAGTTCTTGCTTTGATAAAATATACTCACCCGTTTCACAAATCTCTTCCAAAACGTCCAAAATGTAGGGGTAAAATGGATATTCTTCCAAAGCAATATTTCCCATACGAATACAACGTGCAGCTATGCGAGATATTGTCCTGTCATAATAATCTCTCAAGACAAGATAGTTATCAATATACCACAAGTCCTCCTTAGTAACAACACGGGAATTTACTTTGTTTGCCATGAACTTCTCCTTTAATACAAATTCAACTCATAAGATAAATGAGACTTCTCTTCTTGTAAACCACTTTTTATTCTTTCTGTTCTTTTTTCTTCTTCCTATTATTCTTAGGATGAGAGGTTTGCTGTATCGCCTCACTTTCTTCAGTTTCAATACCAGCCATGGAAGTATTTGAAGTTTCACTCCCCACATCCTCTTCATTTAAGAAAGCATCGAGAATACGATCTTGCCCTTCTTCGTGTTCTAAAAGATCCTGTTTATTTGCATCCTCCCCGGCCTCTAAAAATTGATCAAAAAGTTCGTCCATCTCATTTGAAGTTTCAGTATTTTCAATATTAGTATCGTTTTCACTGGCAACATCCTCAGTAGCAGAAGTACCATCGGCAGCATAGTTTAAAGTTCCGCTTTCTTGTAAAGGATCAGTGGATTCATATGACAAGTCATTATTAAAAACCTCCACTTGCTCATTAAGGTTATTTTCGTGGGGCAAAGCTTCTTCAGGAGTTGAAAATTCAAAATTTTGATCTGTCATATCAAAACCTTCTACAGACAGATTTTCGCTGGCTATTGGTGTTTCCAAGGGATATTCAAAAGTTTCACTTCCTTTTTCAGACAAATCCTGATTTCCATTATCTGCAAATGCATCTTCAACGGAAGTCTCTTCTGTGGACTCGGTTCCGCTGGTATCAGATATTTGTTCTGTTTGTTCAGATGCTTCATCTACGACAGGTTCTTCAACATATTCCCATTCATAATCGTCTGAGATATTATCTTGAGTTTCATCAATAGGTTCTTCGACGTATTCCCATTCATCATCAGACGCATCATCGACAGTATTCTCATCTTCATCGACATACTCCCAATCCCATTCACTGTCATCACCACTTTCAATCGGGGTGTCTTCTATCGGAGTATCTTTTACAGGAGATGTCGTATCAACAGAAAAGTCTTCCTTTTCTTCCAAAATTTTGTCTGGTTTTGATTCAGTGTTTACTTCACCATCTAAAGCAACCGGTGTATCAGTAACGTCATCCAAAGAAACAGGTGTGTTATCAACAAAAGGATTAAGAGCCTGAGGCATATCTTCCTGATCATGAGATGCTTTATGTGAAAATAATCTTCTTGTAAATCCAAAAAATCTTGGCTTGCTAGGAGCCGGCTGAGGCTGAACACGTGTACCTAATGTATAGCTTCTGTTTCCAGATACTTCCAAGTGCGGTGTCGGTGGTTGAGTATAAGTTGTTTGGCTTTTTGTTTCAACTAAAACTTCTTTTAACATATTCGTCATATTTTCTTGTGATTGTAAAAAGGCTTGCGTCAAAGCTTGCATGTCTTTATCATGCTTTTCTTCGCTTCGTTTAAGCATTTTTAGAACATTATTTGAAATGTTGATGTTGCCGGTCTGATTAACAAAATCCTTTTCTTCTTTCTCCTCATCTATGGCATCTTGCTGAGATTTTCTTCCTTTTTTGTTCAATTTGTATTTTTCATGAGATGATAAATCGGTAATAGGAACAATACCTCGTTTTTCTTCTACTTCAGCGATATGCTCAAGTAAAAGAGAACCACCGGGCAGTGTGCTGAGTAAAATACGAATATCAGAAGGTAAGGCGAGTAATGAATCATCAAATTCTTTTTGCCGAACATCATTAAAAATATGAATTTGATGGTAAATATTCAAATAACGCTGCGCAATGAGAATCGGATCTTCTTCATCTTTATGTTTACCGGCAAATTCAGCATTCTGATTTAAATCATCTGCCATCTTCACTTTCCTCTTAAATACATAACACCATTGAACTACTTTAATTACATAAGAGTAAATTTCAAGTTAATAATACATAAAAAAACACCACATTTTGTGGTGTTTTTTTAATTTTATAAATTGATAGCTACGATTTTGTGAAGCTTGGTTAAATCATCTGTTCCAATTTTGATTTTCTCATCAGGGTTAAAACGCAAACCATAAAATTGTCCGTTATCGTCCTCTCGAATACTTAAGAGCATAGCCTCATTTTCAGAAATATAGTAAAGAGCGATATCTCCAACACTAACCATTTCTTGAGGGTCTGCAAATAAGATAGCACGATTAGGAAGAAGAGAGCCCAAACGGCGAGTGCAAAGATTAACGCCATAAGCATCTCTTTTGCTGGTTAGCTGGAAAGGACAAACAACTTCTTTTGTTTCTTCATCATCCATATCAATAATGATGTTGCCATCTTTCGTGGCTTCACCAAAAACTCGAATTGTTGGCATTTCACCTGTATAAATACCGTACATGGAAACATGACTTCCTTTAGGGGTCGCAAGTGACCTGTATTTGGCATCAGTTTTTTCCATAATCTCATTAAGTTCCCCAGCCTCGTTGAGTTTTTGAACCTCTTGCTTTAAAACATCAGGAGCGAGAGACAAGGCTTTAGCAATGTTTTTAAACTCTTTGTCTGAAACCTCACGCTGCCCCATCTCAATACGATGATAAACCGAAAGAGTCATATCAGCATTTTCGGCCACTTCCATCAAAGTCAAATCACGATTCGTTCTCAAGCGTCGAAGAGCAGCTCCTAAAACTTTCAACCCGGCATCAACATTAATTCTGTTACGTCTTTCTTGCTCTCTGCGCCAAGCTTGAACAACTTCTTCTTTAGAATTTTGTTCATTAACATATAAATCCTGTAAAGAACAATCTGTCAGCTCGGCAACCGAAATAAGCTGTTCCTGATTAAGTCTGCGATAACCTTTTTCAATCTTGGAAACAGCAGATAAACTAACCCCTAAATGGTCAGCCAAAGCCTGCATTGAAACGCCTTTTCTTTTACGTTGTAAACGAATCTGATTTGGGAAAATAATTTCTTCCATGTCTTGCCTCTCTTAATATTGAAAAACTGACTTTATACTAAAATTTTTAGCCTAAAAAGCAAGACAAAAATGAAAAAACTAAACAATTTTGTGCAATTTTTGTGTAAACAGTGGAACATAAAAAGCTGCTATTCCCTTTTAAATATTTGATCATGTCCCGTTTTAACTTGCATAGCATGAAGTTGTCTATCAGACTCATCAAAGCCATTCATTGCCTCATTTTCATCAACAGAGAGAAATTCCCCATCCTTGTTAATCAAAGAACTGACGCTGGTTTTTGATCTAATATGATAATCAAAGCCATAGTGCACGGTGGCCTTTTTACCATCTTTCTGAGAAATGACACGGCTCATCACGCCATTGTCCCGAATCTCTGTAATAGTGCCGTCTGCGTCTATTGTTTTTGAATCAACAATCATTTGATTACCCTTCATTTCGGTGGTCAAATTTGTCACCGAACCGTCAAGATTTTTCTGGGCGATGGTTAATTTCCCATCTTTAAATTTCACATCACGGGCGAGGAATTTATTGTTCAAGGTAATACCTCTGTCTTTTAGGATATGATTTGCAATAGCCAAATTGATTTTTTCTTCAGACAGTTGCGTCCCCTGTTTGAGTTGGTTAATCATGTTTATGTTTAATTGCCCGTTTGAATCAATAAGATACTTTGTTACATCTGGCCTAAAAGCGATATCTTGTTGAATAATATTGCCATTTTTATCTTTAATTTCGCGAATAGCAACCAAGTGATCTTTCGTAACACTTTGTGTTTTCCCGACATGAGCAGTCAAACCGCGCTCGGATTTGACGGCATTAGCAGTCGCAATGTCGTGAAGACGCGAATCTTTTGGGGTAATAGCTCTTAACACACCTTGCCGCAATGAATATGTCGAGCGCTTAATTTCAAAGTTACCCCCTTTCTTTTGAATGGTCAAATTAGGATTAACCGCAAGAGATTTTTCACGAAGTCTGAGTGCTTGATATAACGTATCGACACGTGCCTTATTATATGATGTTTCCTTAATTTTATCAAGTGTTGCTAAATAACCTTTAACATCACTAAGGTTAAGTTTTTGAAGAGCCACAGCATTAACTTGATACTTCTCACCATTTTTAATTAAGAATTTGTTTTCCAAATTATAAACGGTTTGCTTCTTAAATTCTTCCATTTGTTTGCCGGTTAAATTCTGGCTCATTTGTTGGTATAGAGCCAAAGTTTCAGCCCCATTGAGCATTGAGAGCTCTTTAGAAAGCGAATCGATTCCTCCTTGAGTGCTGCCATTCTGTTTAGATGTCAATAAAGCCTGAACCCTGGTAGATGTTGCCTGAATCTGTTGAGTAATTACAGCATTCTCGGGCCCGTTTTCACTTCCGGCAAAGGCCTGATTTTGCGTTTGAGCATCAGCATTATTAATCGAAAAACTTTGTTTTCTAAACAGGCGCAGCGGATTACGATAAGACCTGTTCGCAGACAACAAATTGCCCGCCTGATCATAGACTGATGCGCCATGCTTGTTTGTAAGACTTGTTGATCCGTCAGCATTCATTTTCATAGAAGCAATAATTTTACCCTTGCTGTTTTTGATTATCTTGGTTCCATCGGGATCAGCAGTTAGAAACTCATTATTTTTAAGCCCTTGTCCGTTGAATTTATCTAAAAGTTTTGCATCTTTTTTGCGTATCCAATTAACACGTGCATTATTTTCTTTTTTGTGCCCCCAATTTGCAATCTGTGTCATAACTTTTTCTCTATCCTTAGAAAACGTCATTTTACCATCTGCACTTTCGGTCACACGCCGTGTAATTTTTTGTCCCCAAAAATTGCGTTTTGTTCTCTCGTAAATAGTATTACCATTCTCGTCTGTCGTAACAGTTCCGCTTGCGAGTGCTTTCCTCTTTATGCGCTCACTGCGATGTTCTCCGATGGTTTTCCTAAGCGATGTACCGATATAGTGCTGTCCTGCCATTTTTCCCATTTTCAAACCGCCTTTGACAATACCGAGCGCACCACCTTTTCTAACCATTTTTCCTGTCTTCGGATCTTTAACTTTTCGACCAATAGCTGCCCGTTCACCTGCTTGAGCAAAGAATGCACCTGTTGACCTTCCGATACCCAAATCCGGCGCGTCGGCAAATTTTCCGGCAAGTTCTTTGGCATTGTCAAGAAAGACCCAACCAAGCAAACAAACCATTACAAGCTTGAGTGCATTAACGCCCCAAAACGCAATACCATGTATAGGATCAAGAATACCATCAAAGTCGGTCGCAAGTAATGTAAGCGGTTGCATAAACTGATCAACGACTGTGATAATGATATATAAGATAATGCTCAAGAACGTAAATTGGAAAACAGCATTCATAAAGAAGTTCCAAATTGTCTTCAAGTACTGCGAGGTAATCTTAAATGCCCAAGCGCCGACGGCGGCAGGTAAAAGAGCCATAGCAATACCCATATTTAAAACACAGTCAACCAAGCACCAAGGAAAAGCAAGAAGCAAAATAAATCCGCTGATAATAAGCAAATCTCCGCTTAAGACATAACCGGGATGGGGGAAGATACGCAAAATGATTCTTCTTTCATGCCAACCGATACATCTGGCTTCACGCCCAAAGGCAATCATACGCCCAACCCCGTCTTGTAAAGCCTTAATTGAACATAAAACATTTTGCCCCATAGAACGCGGTAAAGCACCGGTCGAGTCGTCTTTAATTTCTGTATCAAATCCCGCAATAGTTTTCATGTATGGAGCAGAAGGGGAGCATTCTTTAGCGTTCATCAGGGCTTGAATATAATTTGTTGCTGTTTCAAAAACAGGAGCAATTGTCAATCTCAAAATCTGCGCATAACTGACTTTTAGTATAAGAAGCACCAACAAAACCCTAAATGTCTGAACGAGTATTTCTTGAATCATCTTGCTTGGTTTTTTAACCTCTAAAGATGAAATTTGCTTCAAAACAAACCAGGCAATCCAAACAGCGAAAGCCACAACCACAAGGCTTGAAACACCTTCTTTTAGCGCATTATAAGTTTTAAGCGAAATGGTGCTTGCCGTATTAAACAAAACCCTGAAAAGATCACAAAAAAGACATGTGTCACTCGAAAATAAGAAATTTTCATAATAACAGCTTGATTTCTTTGCATACTCTTGCTGATGCATTTGATATAGCTCGGGATTATTGGCCATCAAATATTCTAACGCGTTACTAGGTGTCGGTGTGGACATATTTAGAGGTGGCGCAACAACGTCTTTAGATTCTTTGGCACACTCATTAAGCTCTGTCCACTCATTTGTATTTGTTTTATTCAAACATTCTTCTTCAACATTATAAGAACATCCGCCGCAAAAACTCTGAATATCATCACAAAGCGGGTTAATAATAACCTCTTTTAATTTGCTATATCCTTTACTCCAAGGACCGCTGTGAATTTCAAAGTGCAAGTGCGGACCGTAGGGTTCACATGTGCCGACAGGATGCCCATAATCACAGAGATAAGGATCTATATAGTTTGATCCGCCAACCCACGCAATAGGGGTTCCTTTTTTCACCTGACCGCTTGTTAAGATATAGTCTTTAAGGTGCATATAAACGGTAATGTACTTTGTATCGCAATCTGATGTTTTGCATGGACAGCTTTTCTCATGCTCCATCACAATGACACGCCCAGCTCTGTTCATAGGTTTAGCCCAAACAATTTTGCCGTCAGCAGCCGCGGTCACAATCGTTCCTTCAACAGCGGCGTAGTCAGTACCTCGGTGATCACGCTTACGTGACCAACCGGCATTTCGATAACAGTTTGTTTCCGAAACACGTGTAATTTGGGAAACAGGCATCGTATCAATACAAGAACCCGGGGAAGCATTTTTATTCATCACACAGTTTGGATCAACGTCATAACGTTTTTGTTGGCCGTTCGGGCAATCATTGGGAAGATGCCCTTGTGCATTAAACTCTAATTTACAAGTTGAGTTGTTACAACTTTTCTTTTCGCAAGGCTGGGATAAAAAGGATCCTGGAGCGGCGCATTTATTTGTCTCGGAAGATGTTAAATTTCCCCAAAAACTCTGTTGAGCCGAAACAGGAAAAGACATAAGAAACACAACTGATATAATCAGCCCCAAAAACATGGAATATAAAAGCCTCAATTTACTCATCTTTTTTTCTCTTTATAAATGTTTCTATAAATGTCATTTTGTGTCTCTGTTTCGTTTTGAGCTTCATCTTCATCTTCATCTTCCTTATTTTTGGGTGAAGCTTGACTTCGTTTATTGTCTTGCATAACCTGTCCTGTTCTTTCCAAAACAACGCCTGGAACTCTCAACACACCCTTTAACGCATCAGGTGTTCGATAAACGGTTTTTTTAACGCCTGTTGGAACTTTTCGAAGGAAAAAATACCCTTTGATAACCTGATTAACCCCGCCCGCAACAGAACCGGCAGTGAGTTTAACAGCCGCGTTAGTCACATTAATAACAGCATTACCAGCCTCTGAAACGATAGCAAATGGTGCTTTTGCACCCAAAGCAACAGTGTTTGGTATCAATTTCAAGGCACCGCGCATAATAGCCTTTCCCATTTTTTTGCCTCTTCCGTCATTGCTGTTCTTGGCAAATACGCCCGTATTGATAGCTGTGTTGACCTTGTCTTGCAAATTGTTAATACCGCGCAACACCCTTGCAGACCCTTTGCCTGACTTGATTTTTTTGGAAAAATTATCAAGGTTTTGATAAATCTTTTCAGTTTTAATAAGTGCCTTATCTCTTTTGTCATTAAGATCATCAATTTTGTCTTCCATCGTCGAGATAGAAGCTTTCCGGCTTTGATCAATATTTCTGATAGCATTTCCGGTGTTGTGAATAACTTTTTGAACATTTTGTCGCCGCTCTACACGCGCCTTATATTTCGGATCCGTAGCCATTCGCGCTTGCTTTGCATCTTCTTTTTGCTTCGCCTCTAAATCTTTCTGGTTTTGACGTGTTTTCTCATTTTGAGTGATAGCCTCATTAAGGGGCGCAACAGCCTCTTCATAATTATTGTTGATTGTTTCCGTAATTCTTTGATTTTTACCGTCTCTCTCATTTCTGAGCTGTTCTTTTAAATCAGCCCTATTTTGTTTACCGGCCACAGCAACACCTAATGCAGCCATATGCACACCATATTTTAAGTGATTATATCCCTTCATCACGCCGCCGATAGCTTTTGCTTCGGTTTTTGCAACAGAAAGCTGCGCTTTTTTAAATGATTGCTTCGGATTTCTGAAAGCAATACCGATGTTTTTTACACCTCTGACAATATCTTGATGATATTTTCCTTGTAGCAAATTTCCAGCCTTTTCAGTGACCTTACCGGCCTGCGTTTTGACGATATCATGGGCAAGTGAAGCGACAGGCTGAACAACCTTTTGTTTGGCAAAATCCAAGGCTTGCGTGGCCATATCATGTATTGGTGATGCCCCACCGAAAGCTTTATCTGGGAAAAAGTTGTTAGCATATTCAGACACACTTTTGCCGATAAGTTTCATGCCATAAACAAGTGAGGTTAGCACAAGTAAAAAGCTTGTTGCGGTCAATGAAAATTTTTTAGAAATCAAATCTGTGTTATTATTGGTAATGGCAGAAAAAACATCTTTTAAATCTTCAAGTGAAACGGAGACCATGTTAAGAGTAAATGCAACTGTGATGGCAAGAAAAGGAAAGATAGCCGCACTTTTAAGAAAAATGGATATCAATATGCTAAGCTTGTCTTTTGTTTTTTCAAACGGCCATAAGGCGATGCCGATCGGCATTAAAATAATGGCAAATCCAAGCTTAAAAGAAATATCAATAACATAAAAACAAACACTCAAAACAAGCATAAACCCAATAAAGTAAATAATTGCGCCACAAAGCCAAACAGGAATATCAGGAAATGTGAAAATCCTAACACTCCAAATTTCAAGATCCTTCTTACCGCCATGAGTCGCATGGCACATTAATGTATCACCCAAAACCGAAATAAGCGCGACATTGTTTGAAATCATCTTCGTTGTTTCAACAATACTTTCTAAAACAGAACCGGGAATAATATCGCTACTCAAACTATGAATACCTTCTGGAACCTTCGGTGTTTCATCACGAAGACGACGACAATGCTCAGCCCTTTCTGTTTTTGAGTATTTAACAGTGTATGAGGTGGCTTTCATGTCTTCGGCAAAACTTTCCGAAACACAAACGAAAGAAAAACACATCATCGTAAAAAAGAAAGTAAAGAATATTTTTTTCATCATCGACTACCTCCGCCGCTGCCACCGCCACTGTACCCGTCGCCACCACCGACAGATGTTTGACCACCGCCACCTTCTTCACGCGAGTAGTAGCTTGCCCAATTATCTGATGATAAAGAATTTTTTAACATAGCATCTGAAACATTAGAGGAAATTGTCGTTGCAAAATCTGTTCCGAACGATATAATCGGCACAAGCGTGTAATGTAAAATACTCTGTAATCCGGAGTTTAAAATGATCATGGCTAAAACAACCTTAAAACATTGCACAAAAAATTGCTGTAAAAGTTGCATAGGCTCCACGGTTGCAAAAGAAGAAACATTCTGAAGAGCAAAAACGGCAAGCCAAATCATCATACCGACAAGTAAAATAACATTTCCGGCCTGTCTTGAAACCTCATAAGCATGAGATCCAGCACGCATAAAAGCAGCTGTTAGTGTCTCTACGACGGCACATCCGTAACATTTTGAATATTTCAAAAGATAGTTGGCGACAACACAGGATTTTTCTTTTTTAACATCTGAGTCAAAGACACCAAAAAAATAGTCACGATATGATTCTCCTGAAATGCCACCATATGGTGCAGAGTTGCATTTCTCGGGAAGAGAGGCATTTTTACCATGACAGTGATAAACGAAAAAAACACGACTTGTGACCTGCCTACTTACCTCCATAACCCAAGTATCGTCCCACCAACTACCATGGAGGCCCGTTTCTTCACATAAGATACATTGCTCTTTTTTTAAATCGCAAAATTGCGCATCTCCGCCGTCTTGGCCGTTGAGATATCCACACCGAACTTTACCATCAGGCAACAACTTCTCGGCCTTAAGAGCTGTATTCCAAAAACACACGCAAATCAAACAAAAAACAAAGAAGATATGTGATATACTTTTTTTCATCTCATGATCTCCCCGCTAGTTTATTGATTCGTTTGCGAACTTCTTCTACACGCTCGGCTGCTTTACTTTTCTTAAATAATTTGCTTAAACCGCCGGTTAGGAAAGATAAGACCTTACCAGCTACCCACGCAGCAAACTTTCCGATACGCTTTTGGAAGTTCGTATTACCGGCACCTCCGACCAAAGCATCAGCAAGCTGTACAGCGATACCGGTTGTTTTCAATATTAAAAATGCAATTAAAATAAGAGATAGGGGAATCACGCCAAAGTCATAGTAGTTAGTCTTATCGCCGAAAAGATCATAATTTTCAGTCAAGACATATTGCATCGCAAGCAAAGCCATTGCAATCAGTATGGCAATAAAAGCTAAAATGGCAGCCGAGTTTAAAATCGTTTCAAATCCCATCTTAACCCATTTACGGCTGAACTTAAAAGGAAAGCCTAAAATAAAACAGGGAAGTAAAATGACCATAATATTCATTCTGAAAATGCTGTCGATCATATAAAAAACAAAGGCAACTTTAACAATAGCGAAGATAGCGTATAAAATAATCCCACACAAAGTTGAAGACAATGAAGATACAGTCATCAAAAATGTACTCAAAGTAAAACCGACCTGCAACCTGTCGCTTGTTGCGCAAGTTAAACACTGCATTAAATTTGATGGTCCGTACGGAAAGTACCCTTGGGCAGAGTCAAGATTAATGGCTTCAAGTGTCGGTGCTTTACAAACAAGGTCATTTGTATATATAATACAAAAACCAGAGTCAGATACATCACGATCACCCAAAAAGACGCCACCCGAATGACCATCATCATTCAGCGTCATAGCGTTCAAAACCAAACTGCCATATTCCAGAAAAGCATAATAAAAAGGAAAGATCAGCTTGTTTAAAACAAAAAGCAAAAACCCTGTCGAGGAAGCAAGTAAACCGCAAACCAAGCAAACAAAGGCCATTCTTAAAATTTCAGTCCAAACTTGCATGGGGCTTTCTTCCACAACCGAACTCACATGTTTTAAAAGCCTGATAGAAAGCCAAATAGCAAAAGCAACCATCATAAAAGGCATAGCACTTTTTGTAACTTTTGGATACGCCTTAAGTGAGGATTGAGCCATAGCATCATAAAAAACAGCAATAAGTTCGGCTTGCCAACATGCTCTCTGTTCTTCGTCCAAATTGCTTTCTTCTCCGGTCGAGCCTTCTTCGATGGCTGCAACCTTTCCACCGTTTCGACTACTGTCAGTAGTGCAAGCAGAAAGCGTAAAAAGCATTAAGACAGCACAAAAGATGAGTATCACTGTTTTCAAAAATTGAAATATGTTGCCCCGTTTTTTCATGAGTTTTCACCACCTGCGTCACCGCTTTCCGAACCGTTGGGGTTTGTTTTCGACCCTCCGCCAAACCTGGAACGTATGGCATCATTTTTAGCACGAATCTTATCGCCAACACCTTGAATAGCACCGCTGACACCGGTCAGCTTACCGGCTACTTTAGTACCTGTTGTCCCAACCTTTTTCGCTGTTTGCGCGGCAAGTTTGCCAAGTCCGCTACCGATTTCATTACCACCTTTAGTAGATGAAATTTGGGCGGCGAGTGCACCGACTTGTCCAACAAGCTTAAAGGCAAAAATACAGCAAGCCATTAATATCAAAAATTTAACCCCGCTCAAATCCATCAGTTTTTTTAAAAATTTTGTGTTATCACTATTTAATGCATTTTCGATAACCTCTTTTCCGCCTTCACCACCTGTTAATGCTTGAGAAATAAGCTCAGCGGAAAAACTGATGATAAGTCCCATCATCACAAAGTTAAAAAACGTATTCATAAACATATCCCACCCGTTTTTGGTATATTTGAAAGTGACCTTAAAAGGCCAGCAGGCAACGAAAAATGGCACAAGCGTGCAAAAAATACCAAACCGAACGGTACAATCAAGTAAATAAAAACAACAGGCAAGAGCAATAGCCCACCCAAAGGCCCAACAGATAAGCCCTCCAATAAACATTGAAACATCTGGCAAAATACCTTCCCAAGATGCCGCATTCATTGAAACACACATGAGCGCGGAGCCGATAGCTGGCAATTCGGCTGCTTTATAACTGAAAAGCCTGACGGTGCCTAAAACGTTAGAAAGCACACCTTCTCCGATAACGCCGGCTTCTATCTGATCCTCCGGATTACCCGTATAGCTTTTAAGTCGATCGGTAAGTGTTTGTCCATCTTCATCTGCTTTGGGGTCAACCAATTGTATGCCAAATTCTAAACCGGTTTCCATTACAGGGTTAATCGCATAGTTATAAATATAATCCGAATTCCAAAGAAGCAACACGGCAACAAGCACCTTAAATGCTTGAATAAGAATTTCTTGCAAATACTTTCCGACATCTTGCTTGACAACTGAGCTGACAACAAGAAATGTCTTATAGGCAATAAAGAGAGCAAGTACAATAACGATAGTCAGCCTGAAACTCTCGGCAAGTGCATCAAAAGACATTGTCGCCATAACTTGATCAGTCTTTAAAATAACCCTAAATAAGGGACAAAGTAAACAAGTCCTGATTTCAGCATACCTTAATGGCATCGGCTGACAGTTTTTCAAAGTACCCCAGGTTTGTTCCCCTGAGCCGTCATCATTGTAAAATACACCTTTCCCGTCATCTGTTTCCATGTATGTCACGTTATAACCTTTACAATCTACAGCACCTGCCAATCTCAGATATAAAAGGCACTTTTGCGGATCTTTACTGGCATCAATCCCCCACTGCTCTTTACATATAAGGCGATAACCGGTGTCCATAGAAACATTTCTATCTTTCAAAAACCCACGATACTTACCTTCATACATTGCTTTTCTTTGACAGCCTTTTTTTGCTGCGCGATCTGCAGCATCGCATTCGCTGTCTGTTGTAATGCCGGCTTCTGTACAGTAATTCTTACGTCGTTTTAGCGTTTTTTGCGTTTCAGACATATAAACGCTGGCAACGTAACTATATTGAGCACGTACAGGTTTAATCTCTGTACACACGTCGAAGCATGCTAAAAAAATAACTGAAAATATGTAAAAAAGCCTATTCTTTGTCATCTCGCTCGTCCTTTTGCGCAAAGGGATTACCTAAAACCTTAAAAGCGATGATAAAAACAACAATCAAAATGCCCGCACTCAAATAAAAAACGTAAGAGCTCGACAGCACATCAAACACACCGAACTGTATCGCTCCCATTAGTGCCGCAAAAATCAAAATTGTTGCAAAAATCGACTTCATAAACTGATTCCCTTTGTTTTACCATACCCCATAATATCACAAATTTAAAGAAAAATATGTTACAATATCATTAAAGTTTTATTTAAAAGTCCCCTGATTTAAAAAACGAACACAGCTCTCTGCAACCTCAGGATTGTCAAAAATATTAAAATGAGAGTTTTTGATGTGAATACATTGATTAGAAAAATCTTCTTCCCTTAAATCACCTGGTACTTTGATTCCCTCATAACGCTTGACAATAGGCCTTAAAATCTTATCTGAAAAAGTTTCGCAAAAAATAAGTCCTAATGGCGTATCCCCCTGAAGCTGAGGAATTTTGTTAATATTATCGGGCACACATTCTTGCAAAGCAGGTCCGAAAATATAGTAAAATATCTTCAAACGCGAAAGAACGGCGCACCACTCACTTCCCAAATTCGTTGGGTTAATCTGAATAATTTTGCCGATTCGGAACTTTTCGTGCCAAGCAAAACGCTTAGAAAGTAAATATCTCAAAAGCAAACAACTTGTCCCCTTGGTCACAAACGAAACTTCCTCTACATCTTCCGTGTGCGTCAAAAAGAAATCAAGTTGATCAAGATGTGCTTTAATAGACTTTCTCGTGGATGGATAATTGATGGCTGCAACATGATAGCCATTTTGCTCCAGTTTTTTCCAGAGCTTTTTGAAAACACCTTTACTTTCCCCTAAACCATGTAGCAGAACAACAAGCTTTCCTTGTTGTCTTGGAATTTCATAAACTTCAATGAAACGTACGAAAGCTTGCCGACACTCTTCAAAACTGCCTTTAGCTCGGCAAATATCCCAATTGTCAAGGAGTCTGTATTTTTTTGTTCGGTAATGTCTTTGTATTCGCCACTTTTGATAATAAAAAACATCTTCCCAAAACTGTTTACCGCCGAATGTAAAAAAATCCATCAGATTTCCTCCTGTTTATTTAGTCATCACAACTTGATTCGGTATAGCCGTGATGGTCGCTTTAGACTTGTTTTCTCCGTCCGATTCGATGAGAATCTGTAAGGCGCGATTATCTCTAAAATATGTCATTTGGCTGATTCGTGTACGAACAACGGCAACCTCAATCCATCTGAGCTTTGGCATTTCCGAAACGTAAAAATCAAACAGACGACTGGCATTATAAGGTGCAGTATAAGTGACGCTTCCAATCCAGTTTTCACCGCTTCCCAAAGCATTCGTATCATTTAAATCAAGGTAAGCGCTTTTCGGAAAGGGAATATCTGGAAAATTAGCAAAGGCAGGCGGAATCTCAGATCCGTCAACGCCGTTAAGCTCCATGGTTTGATTTGCACAGGAAGCTGTCAAAATTGTGATAACCATATATATAATAAGAGTCTTTTTCATATTTACTTTTTTGCTTTCCCTAAAATTTAACAGCATAATTATAAGTCTCCAAAGTTAATAAAAAGAAAATAAACACATATTTAAACAAAAAATAAAATATAGGAAAAACAATTATTTTTTTATAAAAAGATAAAAAAGATAAAAAAAAGTAAAAAATCTATTGACAAGGGGGAAGTGATAGGATATAAGACGCGACACAGTTTAAGAAGGACTGAGTTATAGGAAGTAGTAGATATGGAGAGGGTATACAGGCAGCAAACGATGATGTCTGTATATAAGAAAAGGAACCAAAAGATTCTTTATGAGTAATATATAGGCAGGATTAGATTTAAATCAATTAAGATGAGAGTTTGATCCTGGCTCAGAACGAACGCTGGCGGCAGGCTTAACACATGCAAGTTGAACGGGAGTGGAGAGGTAGCTTGCTATTTTTCCATGAGAGTAGCGCACTGGTGAGTAACACGTGGGAACGCACCTATTAGTGGGGGACAACAGTTGGAAACGACTGCTAATACCGCATAAGCCCTGAGGGGGAAAGGAGCGATTCGCTGATAGAACGGCCCGCGGAAGATTAGGTAGTTGGTGGGGCAACGGCCTACCAAGCCGACGATCTATAGCTGATCTGAGAGGATGAACAGCCACATTGGAACTGAGACACGGTCCAGACTCCTACGGGAGGCAGCAGTGAGGAATATTGGGCAATGGAGGGAACTCTGACCCAGCCATGCCGCGTGAGTGAGAAGGTCTTCGGATTGTAAAGCT
>Ga0310690_10001277_pt1 | contig 45540 bp, 36 predicted proteins | sample AusTroGonzalo_MG_2_FD_207661 | JGI IMG/M metagenome (GOLD analysis project Ga0310690, IMG submission 207661) | Bovine rumen microbial communities from tropical cattle in Woodstock, Queensland, Australia - Gonzalo_04 (v2) (version 2) | ecosystem: Host-associated > Mammals > Digestive system >... | reverse complement strand
CTAAGCGCGAAACCCGCCCCGAGATGAGGCCTCCTTTGAGGGCCGTGGTAGACCACCACGTGGATAGGCCGCAGGTGGGAGCGTGGCGACACGTTGAGCCGAGCGGCACTAATTGCCCGAACGCTTCAGCCCAGTGTCTCCTTGTGTCTGTCTTTCACCCATCCGGTTGAGGCCGTTAGAGAGACAAGTGGCGGCTATGGCGCGGGGGCGCACCTCTTCCCATTCCGAACAGAGAAGTTAAGCCCCGCCGCGACGATGATACTGCACTCGTGTGGGAAAGTAGTTCGCCGCCCACCCACAACGGACAGCCCGTCAGCAACATGCTGGCGGGCTGCTCTGTTTTTGGGGACTTTTCGTTTGCTTATTCTCCAAAGAATTCTTCCTTGAAATTCACGAAATACACCCTTTCTTGTGCACGTGTCAAGGCGGTGTAAAGCCAACGAAGGTCTTCCAATGCAAGCGTTTCCTTTTGGTTGAAGGAGGAATCGATGAAGACCGAGTTCCATTGTCCACCTTGGGTCTTGTGGCAGGTGAGGGCATAGGCGAACTTCACCTGCAAGGCGTTGAACCACGCATTCTTCTTCATTTCCTTGTAACGTTCTCTGCGGTTGGGGATGTCCATGTAATCCTCCTCGATGGCCTCGAACAATTTGCGGTTTTCCTCTTCCGTCAGGGAGGGACTGTTGCTGTTCAAAGTGTCCAAAAGGATCTTCGCCTCCACATTGGGTGCCTCGGGATAGTCGGTGAAACTCAGCTCCACATCGGCGAAACGAAAGCCGTATAGCTCCTCGAAATGCTTGATTTTCCTAATCTCGGCCATGTCGCCGTTGGCGATGAAGTTGATGTCGGGATTGCCCTCCGTCCAGTAATAGTTGTTCTTCACCACCATGAGTTTGTCGCCCGTGGCAATCTCGCCCTCGATGTTGAGGATGCGCCCGCGAATGGCTTGGTTGAACATATTCGCCCGCTTGTTCGACTTGCACACGATGACGGCCTCGTTGTCGGAAGTGTTGGCGAAGACATTGTGCAAAATCTCCTCAAAGGTCTCTGGCTCGATTTTTTGGATGTCGTTGAAGCCTTGGAGATGGAACAAGGGCAAACTATATTCGTAGAGATTCTGGCTCAGCAGCTGCCGAAGGTCGGTGGCGTTATACAAAATTCCCGATGCCAAGGCCTGTCGCTTGACTTCGGTTAGCTCGTAAGTGGCTGCGGTGATGGGGAACTGGGCTTTCAGGTACTCGCAGTCCAAGGCTGGACTTTCAAGGCTTCCCACGGGCGGCAATTGCGCCGTGTCGCCTATCAGTAACAGCCTACAGTTCTCGCCGCTGAAAACATAGCCCAACAGGTCGTCGAGCAGGCTGCTGCCGCCAAATTCCTTTTGTTCGCCAATCATTGAGGCTTCGTCGACGATAAACAGCGCGTTCTTGTATTTGTTTTCGGCCCTCGCGATGCGGAAACTACCATCGGGGAAGGCCATGGTCTGATAGATGCAGCGGTGTATGGTGCTGGCGTTTTGTCCCGAATAGCTGCTGAGTACCTTGGCGGCCCGACCTGTGGGTGCCATCAACACATATTTCATCCCGATGGAGGGCAAGGTATTCACTAAGGCCTTTACCAATGTGGTCTTACCCGTGCCTGCATAACCTCTTAAGATATAGGTGGGGTTTCCTTTTTGCGAGAGCAGGAATGCCGACAGATGATACATTACAACGGCCTGACCTTCAGTAGGTTCAAAACCGAAAGACTGTAGCATTTTGCCGTATAGTTCGCTTCGAGTCAGCATAATACAAGACAAGAGACTGCGGGACGCGGGACTGCGGGACACGCCAAGCAGTCTCGTGTCTCGTGTCTCGAAGTCTCGTGTCCAAAATGTAACGCCATCGTTCTCGTTTGAGTTAAATGGATTAGAAGGGATAGCCGATGCCCACCTGCATCCTGAGGTTGCCGAGTTTTCCGAAACGCCAGTAGGTGCCGTCGGTTTGATAGGGATTGCGCATGGCATAGGCGAAGTCGAAGCGGAGGAGGAGGAAAGAGACATCCAGCCTGAGACCGATGCCCGCGTCCATGGCAATTTGCTTGTAGAAGGTGTTGAACTTGAACTCGGCGTTGGGCATAGTCTCGATGGGTCGATAGGTCCACACGTTGCCGGCATCCACGAAGACGGCGCCTTTGAAGATGTTGTAGATGGGGAAGCGGTATTCGGCGTTGATCTCGAGCTGTAGGTCGCCGATCCTTTCGATGTCCTTGGAAACGGGCACATAACCACCAGGGCCTACCGTGCGATAGAGCCAGCCACGAAGTCCGTTGGCGCCGCCGCCGTAGAAGCTACGCTCGAAAGGCATGTCTTGTGAGTTGCCGTAAGGGATGCCGATGCCGATGAATTCACGCATGACGAACCAGTTGTCGCGGCCCAAGTCGATGTGTTGGCGGATGTCGAAGCTGCCGCGCACATATTGGGCATAGCGGATGCCGAAAATCTCATGGTATCCGTCTTCACTCACGGTCATGATCTTGGTGTTGTTGAACAGCGAGAGCAGGTTGCCGCTCGTCTCTAAATCGGCGCGGACATAAAAGAAACTCCCTTCTTTATTGAGGCGTTGCGTGTTGTAGGTGATGGAATAGCGCAAGCCTAGGAGCAAGTGGCTGGTGTATTGGGCCTTCTTTCTTTGGCTGGTCTCATTATCAAGATATTCCTGGAAAGTGGGATTGATATTGCTGATTTTCACGCTATTGAGATAAATAGGCGTTAAGGTCTGCGCGACCCTTAGGCTGCTCTTCCAGTCGTAACTATAGGAGGCTGTCGTGATGTATCTCGAATAGTAATATCGGATTTGCGTATTGTGTCCAACGGAGATGGTGGTGGTGGGTTGGTAGTCTCTCGAGAAGGTGAACGAGGAGAAAGGCGCGAGGAATTTCGGGAAGAAAAGGCTGGCCGTGATGCCTAGTTCCCAGGTGTTGAACACGTTTTTCCCGCTTTCGGTGACTTCGGTACTCACCAGTTTCTGAGCTTCAAAGCCTCCTTTCAGGCTGAGTTGGAAGGTCTCGGCGCCATGAAAGATGTTCTTGTTGGAATACGACAGGCTGCCTTTGACGCCCAAATCACCGTCGGAATTGGTACCCTCGCCTTGCACGGTGATGGAATGCTTGTCGTTCTGCTGCATGGTGATGCGGCAGTCGAGCAGGTTGGTCGAGTCTTTCGGGGTGGAGACGGTGTCAAACTCGATGTTGACATTGCGGAACAGCCTGAAGTTACCCAAGGACTTGTAGGTGTTGGTGACGCTCCTCAGGTTGTAGGGCAGGCCCTCGATGATTTGGATGGAATGCTTGAAGGTCTGAGGCTTCACCTCCGGCTTGTCGTAGTAATAGAAATCCCAAGTGTTTGTCCGTTTCCGCATTCCTGTCTTTACGGTAAGTTGGACTGAATCGGTGGGCTTGCCGTTCATCCGGAAGACGTTGAAGTTGGGGTAGATGCTGATATTGCGGATGTAGTATTTCTTGTATGCCAATTCGTTCTCTTTCAGCCGCATGGTGACAGAAAGCGTGTGGTCCATGAAGTTGCTGTCGACCTCGAAATAGATGTCGTTGGGGCTGAAAAAATAGTAGCCCGAGTTTTTCATCCGCTCGGTGATGATCTCGCGCACATCGTTGAGGGTGTAGGCGTTGTAGATGTCCCCTTCCTTAAGCTCGAATTTGGCGCTGTCGCGCATGATGTAACTCCTGATGAGGGAGTCGTTGATGATGTATGTGATCTTGTTGTATGTATAGGGACGGCTGGGATAGACGTTCCAGGTGATTCTGGTCCGTTTCCCTCGGGTTCGCTCAGAGTGCGTCACTTTAGAATGAAAATAGCCCACATTGTCGAGGTAACGCATCATCTGGGTGGCCGATTTGTTGGCTTCTGCCTCGTCGTAATATCTGGGTTCGCGACCGAATTTCTCATTGGCCCATTTCCAGAACTTGCTTTTGGGCTTGCGTTCCCATTTGTAATAGATCCAATTGGGGACTCTGGTCTGGAAGGTTTGTTTGAAGGGCTTGAGGGTGATGTAGTTCGACAGCTCCGACTTGCTGATGTCGGCTTTTTTGTCTTCGATGACGATTTTGTTGCTCTTGACCAGGCTCTTGTCGTCGGGAATAAAACGGTTGATACTGCACGAGGACATGAAGATGGCCACGAACAATCCGATGACGATATAAAGCCTTTTGCCTGACATGCAACGCAGTTTTGGCGCAAAGGTAAGAAAAAACCTTTTACACCACCTCGGCCACGGTGAAATTGCTGCCACCGATGAAGACCACGTCGCCGAAACGCGCATTGTTGACGGCCGAACGGTAGGCGTGGCTGACCGACTCAAACACCTGCCCGCGTAGCCCCATGTCGAAGGCTTTCTCGGCCAGGATGTGGGCATCCAAGCCTCTGGGAATGTCGGCCTTGCAGAAGTAATACTCCGCCCCGTGGGGAAGGAGCTGCAACACGCTGTCGATGTCCTTGTCGTTGACCATGCCGAGTACGAAATGCAGTTTGTTGTATTGCATCTCAGCCAGCTGCAACACCACTTCCTTGATGCCGGCCACGTTGTGACCCGTGTCGGCGATGGTGAGCGGGTCGTTGTTGAGGATCTGCCAGCGGCCCATGAGGTGGGTGTTGCGGATGACCCTAGCGATGCCGTCGCGGATGTCGTCGTCGGAGAGGTTGAACTTGTCACGCAGCAGGTCGAGGGCGCACATCACGGTGGTGAGGTTCTTCTGCTGGTAGTTGCCCATCAGCGGAAGTTCGAGGGCTTCCATGGTCAGCTCGCTGTTTTTCCAGATGTCGAAACTCTGGACGAAACTCGATTCGATGTGGATCTTGTCGCAGTCGAAGACCTGATCTGCAAAGTAGATAGGACTATTGCATTCCTTGGCCTTGTTGATGAAGACCTGCTCAGTCTCGGGGTGCGTCTCGCCGATGACCACAGGGATGCCAGGCTTGATGATGCCCGCCTTCTCATAGGCTATTTTGGCTCGCGTGTCGCCCAAAAACTTCATGTGGTCGAAGTCGATGTTGGTGATAACGCTCAGCTCAGGCGTGATGAGGTTGGTGGAGTCAAGGCGGCCACCCATGCCCACCTCGACGATGGCGATGTCGACTTTTTCCTTCGAGAAGTAGTCGAAGGCCATACCTACGGTCATCTCGAAGAAAGACAGCTCCATCTGTTCGAATTTCTCCTTATAGGTGTCAATGAACTGCACCACGTTCTCCTCGGGAATCATCTCGCCGTTGATGCGGATGCGTTCGCGGAAGTCGCGCAGATGGGGTGAGGTGTAAAGGCCGGTCTTGTAGCCCGCTTCCTGAAACACGGAGGCTAGCATGTGGGAGACGGAGCCTTTACCGTTGGTGCCGGCCACATGTACCGACTTGAAGTCGTTTTGCGGGTTGTTGAGAAGGTTGAGGAGTTGGATGGTGTTGTTTAGGTCGGCCTTGTAGGCGGCGGCTCCGATGCGTTGGTACATCGGGAGCTTGTTGAACATCCAGTCGAGGGTTTCTAGGTAGGTCATATATAAAAAAACAAAGGCCCCTGAGCTTGTCAAAGGGCCGATTTATTATCTGTTGATTACAAAAGTGTAAGTGATGGTGCCGTGTTGTTCTTCAGGAGCGTTGGGGTCGGCAGTGAAGGTCGAGCATTTGGCAGTTTGAACGGCTTCCTTCCGCATATCATTGTTAATGATAGTAGTGCCTTTTTGGGATACTTCAGCTCTAATAACCTGTCCTTCACGGTTGACCCAAATGTCAGTAACAATAGAGCCTTCTTCATATAATTCAAATGTTGGCTTTAGCAATGATTTGGCCCCACGACCACTTAAGTTATAATTAAGTCCATTGCCACTACCTGCACTACCATAATTCCTGTTTTCGTTAAAACCATCTGTATTATTAGATTCTCCTGGTTGACCGAGCACTCCAACAGAATTAGTTGAATTACCACCTTTATACAAAACCCTTTGATTCATCGAGGGTTGGGTCTGTTCAACTGCAGTTTTTTGATTCGGTTGGGTGACTTTTGGCTTTTCGATAACTGGTACTTCTTCGTTGATTTGAGTTACTTTATCTTCTTTGCTATCAAAGGGAATAACTTCAGGCTCTTCGATAGGTGTGAACGCTTCTTGTTGTATTCTTTCATGTTTTTTTCTTGCTTGTTCAGAAAGTCGCCAGCATTCAAATTCTTCATCAAAATAAATACCTCTAGCATTAAATAGACTATCACAGGGATAAGGAACTTTGCTTTTTAAATTCCAATCAACGCCAGCTGATAAGGGATAAGCATCATACATTAAAACATTAATGTTGATAACTTGGTCGATAGGACTCTTTTCAAATCTGAAAAGGTTTTGGTTTTTGATAGTATCTGTATCCTTATTTGTAATCGGTTCAGGTTCAGCTAGATTGTCGCATCCCAATAGGATTACAGTACAAATAAGAACCAGGATTGTTGAAAAGAGTTTATTATCCATAATTAGATAAAAAGGGCTTTATTTGTTATAGTTTCGGTGGAAATTATAGGTGATGGTGCCATGTTGTTCTGGCGGAGCATCCTTTTTGCTATTAAATGTTGAGGAAAGAGCATATTTTTCTGCTATTTTTCTCATTTCTAAATTAGAAACTTCTGTTCCTTTTGCTCCAGCTTTTGCACGAATAACCTTCCCATCAGGGTTGACCCATATTTCAACTACTATTATACCTTCTTCAGGCAATTCGTCAAGTGCTCTGTTTTCTAAGTGTTTAGCTCCACGACCACCTAAATTATAGGTTACTCCGTTTCCGCTACCGCCGGGACCCTCATATTGATGAACATCAGCTAACCCATTCGGTTTACCTTGGTCGCCAGGCTGTCCCGTGATGCCTTCCGAGCCGCCGTCTTGCGAGTTATTGCTGCTATGATAAATTGCTCTTGGATCGCTGGTTTGTTTTGGCTGTTCAACGGGCTTCGTTTCTTGTTTGGGCTTGTTGATTTTAGGCTGCTCGATGGCAGGCGCTTCCTCGTCGTTTTGGGTGACGATGTCTTCTTTGCTCTTGCTCTGTTGCTGCTGAGGTTGGGCGGCCACAGGGATGGCAGGCTTGTCGGGCTGGATGTTGCCCATGCCTTGGTTCATCATGCCCAAATCGACCTCGACGCCTTCTTCTCCGGGCAGCGGTAGTGGCGTCCTGAAAGCCATCAGGAACAAAACGAGCACGGCCAAGGCGTGGACCACGATGGTTCCCGCTACGGCTATGCCCTTGTCTTTCTTTTCGTTGCTCTCCATGATGTCTGCTATTTCTTTGGCGCGGTGGCCAAAATGACTTTGTGGTTGTTGCCTGTCGCGTTGTTGATTTCATTGACGGCGTCAATCACATTCACGATGTATTGCACGGGGACGGTCTTGTCGGAACGCAGCACCACGGTGGCCTGCGTGTCGTTGCCAATCTCGGCGTTGATGAGGTCGGTAAGCTGGGTTTCGTTGGCAAGGGTCTCGCCCACATAATACTGGTATTCCTCGTTGACATAGACCGTCACGGTCTGCTTGGCCATGGTCTTGCTGTTGCTCGAAGGCAGCATGAGCTTGATGGCGTTGGGCGCGACCAAGGTCGAAGTCAGCATGAAGAAAATCAGTAGCAGAAACACCAAGTCCGACATGGACGAGGAGTTAAATGTGGGTTCGACCTTATTTCTTGATTTGATGGCCATAATGCGCTGATTTTAGGCGGGTTCGTTCAAAACATCCATGAATTCGGTCGCCTTGCCTTCCAGCAGGTTGACGACTTTTTGGATCTTGGTGGTGATGATGGCGTGGAAGAAATAGGCGATGATACCCACAATCAGACCGCCGACGGTGGTCACCATGGCTTCGTATATGCCCGACGAGAGCAGTTCGATGTCGATGTTGTTGCCCGCCATGGACATGTTGTAGAACGCGCGAATCATACCTGTCACCGTACCCAAGAAACCGATCATCGGGGCGGCACTGGCGATCATGGCGAGGATGCTCACGCCGCGCTCCAGCTGCGCCACTTCGAGGTTGCCCACATTCTCGATAGCCGAATTGATGTCGCTCAAAGGTCTGCCGATGCGCGAGAGACCTTTCTCAATCATGCGGGAGATAGGGGTGGAGTTGCCACGGCAGAGGGCCTTGGCCGAGTCCAGCTTGCCGTCTTTCATGTATTCGCGGATACGCTCCATGAAGCCATTGTCGTATTTTGTGGCGCGCGAAACGGCAATATAACGCTCGATAAAGATGTAGACCGCGATGAGCGACAAAACGGCCAAAAGAATCATGATCCAGCCGCCTTTGGTGGCGAGGTCGAGGATGGAAAGTTTGATTTCCGTAGGCTGTGCTACGGTCTCTGCTGCGGCGGTGCCCAAATCATTGGCAGCCTCTTGGATTTGCAAAAGATTCATATTGTTGTTTGATTGTTGATCTGTTTATCGTTTTGTAGAGACGTGGCGCGCCGCGTCTCTACATATTAACACCAAACCCGTTGTTTTATTGCCTCACCGCATATCAATCACATCCACTTTGGGGCGTTTTTTCGTGTCGAAGGTGAAGAATTTGTCGTCCAACTTCTGGTCGTATTTCATCGCTTCCACGGTGATGGCAACCTTGCTGCCGTCTTCCATATAGATGTCGGCGCTCTTGAGGTCCGCCTTTTTCGTGTCGACTTTCATGCTGACGCGCTTGTATTGTCCGTTGGGGTTGGCCAGCTCGATTGAGGCAAGGCCTTGTGCGTCAATGCCCGTGAGGGTGGCCACATAACTCTCGTCCAACGAGGTGAGGAGCTTCAAAGGCGTGTTGTCTTCGCCTTCGCTGGCGTTGCTTACCATGACCTCTTCGTCGTCAACGAGATAGGTCCAGATGGTCTGACCGTCGGAAATGATTTGTTGCTCAGCCATTTCTATTTTGTAGGCTTGGCCTTGCAACCAGGCATGGCCTTTCTCCGAGTCGCTGAAACTTTTTCCGTCGAGGCTGGTTTGGTAGCTGAAAGCCATCTCTACATTCTCGTGGCTTTTCATCTGGTTCACCAAAAGGCGGATGAACGTTTCAGCGTTGTTTTGTGCGCTAACTGCTTGTGCTGCAAATAACAAGAACAAGCAGACGATGATGTTTTTCGTTTTCATTTTCAAATGCCGTTGTCTTTGTTGTAGAGGTCCCGCAAAATCTGTTCCAAAGCGGCTTCGGAGGTCACTTTCACCTCGCGCGACTTGCTGCCCGAGAACGGTCCGACAATGCCGGCGGCCTCCAACTGGTCGATGATGCGGCCTGCACGGTTGTAGCCGAGCTTCAGCTTGCGCTGGATCATCGAGGTGGAGCCTTGCTGGGTCTGCACCACGATGCGGGCGGCTTCCTCGAAGAGGCTGTCGCGTTCGCCGTCGTCTTCGATGTCGGCGCCTTCGCCTTCCTCCTCAGGCACTTCAGGCAGCATGAATGGCTCGGGGTAGCCGTGTTGCTCGCCGATGAACTCGGTCACCGTCTCCACCTCGGGCGTGTCGATGAAGGCGCATTGCAGACGCACCAGATCGTTGCCGGTGGAGAGCAGCATGTCGCCGCGACCGATGAGCTGGTTGGCACCGCTTTGGTCAAGGATGGTCTTCGAATCGACTTGTGAGATAACACGGAAGGCGATACGGGCCGGGAAGTTGGCCTTGATGGAACCTGTGATGATGTTGACCGAAGGCCGCTGCGTGGCGATGATAAGGTGGATGCCGATGGCACGAGCCAACTGGGCCAAGCGGGCGATGGGGGCTTCCACTTCGCGGCCTGCTGTCATGATGAGGTCGGCGAACTCGTCAACAACCAACACGATGTAAGGCAGATATCGATGCCCTTCGGTGGGCAGCAACCTACGGGCCTTAAACTTCTCGTTATACTCGATGATGTTGCGGCACTCGGCGGCTTTCAGGAGGTCGTAGCGCTGATCCATCTCGATGCACAAGGAATTGAGTGTGCGCACCACCTGTTTTACATCGGTGATGATGGCATCCTCCGTGTCGGGCAACTTGGCCAGATAATGGCGCACGATTCTATTGTACAGGGTAAGCTCCACCTTTTTCGGGTCGACCATGACGAACTTCAATTCGGCAGGGTGCTTGCTGTAGAGCAACGAGGCAATGATGGCATTCAGGCCTACCGACTTACCTTGTCCCGTGGCACCGGCCATGAGAATATGCGGCATCTTGGCCAGGTCGAAGACGTAGGTCTCGTTGGAGATGGTCTTGCCAATGGCGCAAGGTAGGGCATATTTCGAGTTTTGGAACTTCTCTGATGCTAGCACGCTGCGCATTGAGACAGTCTCGGGCTTGCTGTTCGGCACTTCGATGCCGATGGTGCCTTTGCCCGGCATGGGGGCGATGATGCGGATGCCCAAGGCGGCTAGGCTCAAGGCGATGTCGTCTTCCAGATTCTTGATTTTCGAGATGCGGATGCCAGCTTTGGGGATGATCTCGTACAGCGTGACGGTGGGACCGATGGTGGCCATGATCTTCTCGATGCCGATGCCGTAGTTGCCCAAGGTCTCCACGATTTTGTCCTTGTTGGCTTTCAGCTCCTCTTCGTTGATTTCCGACTTCTTGCCGCCATAGTCGTTGAGCATATCCAGGGTCGGGAACTTGAAATCACGCAATTCATAGCGCGGGTCGAATGGGGTGTCTAAGGTGTGGTGCTCCTTGTCCTTGCCTTTCTCCACGGTCTCCTCCTTGGGTGTCTCTTCGATGACCAGCTCCACAGCGTCAGGCTCGTCTTTCTTTACGGGTTCTTCTTCCTTTTCAGGCTCTTGCTCGATTTCTGTCTGAGTAGTTGTCTGGTCGGTAGTATGGAGCAAGACATTCTCTCTTTGGTTTTGATTCTCGCCTGTGTTGACGATTTCAATAGGTGGGTCTTTCGTGATGGCGGTGACGGGAGGCAACTGCGTGTCGTCTTCATCTTCCTCATCATCTGAATCGGGGTCGATGTCCTCGCCTTGGTCGGTCACATAGCCCTTTTCTCTTTCAAGCTCTTCCTTGATGCGTTGTTCGGCGAGGAGGGCGGCCTGACGGCGTTGCTCTTCCTCGCGTTTTTCACGTAACTCCTTGAAATAGTTAAGCGTGAGGTTGAATTGGTAGACAGCAAAGACCAAGAATAGGAAGGCCAGGATGATGATGACGCCGGTGCTTCCCACGTAACTGGTTAGAAGGGTGTTGAGCCACAAGCCGACGGCACCGCCGAGGATGGCGCATTTCGGGGCATAGCCAGCGATGAAGGCAAAGAACAGCGGCAGCCAAACCAAGCAAAGCAAAGCCCATTTCCAGACATTCCACATTTTGATTTTAGCCGCATCGGTCATCCGTAAGCCGATGAGTGTCAGTAGGTAAACGAAGAAAAAGGCTCCGATGCCAAACGACTCCTTGATGAGCGTCTGTGCCAGGAACACACCGGCACTGCCCGTGTGGCTGTCGATTTCCACTTTCTTGCTGAAAACCTGGTAGCCTAATTCCTGATGGTGGCCGCTGAAGAAGCTGACCAGATAGGAGATGAAAGCGAAAGCCAAGAACACAGCCAGGCAGAGGAAAAGGATGCCGATGATTTTGGTAATACGGCCGTCACTTTCCTTTTTCTCCTTGGTTTTCTGCGGCTTGCTTTCTTTCTTCTTGGCCTTTTCTCCTTTTTTCTGGCTCTCTTTCTTGGGCCGCTCTTCGGTTGTAATCACTCTTTCCTCTACAGGCTCTTCCACGGGTGTGGCTTTTGTCCTGAAGGTATTCTCTCTACGGTTGTTTTTCTCTGCCATTTTCAGTCTTTGTTATTAAAGTGCAAAGGTACACAAAAAACTCGGTTTGTTAAGTCATTTTGAAGCAAAAAAACAGGCTGCCCAAAAAGGCAGCCTTGTTCTTGAAACTAATTGTTTAGGTGCTTACCTAACTTTAACATAATCAGCTAATGACACCGCTTTCTTGATCTCTGTCGCGTATGATTTTGGAAGCCCTGATGCCGCAATAATCTCTTTTACAACGCTGTTTAAACTTGAATTTGCTGCGGCCACTTTGATTTCCTCGGCATATTTTACGCCAAAAAAGAGGATCATGGTGACTTTGTTTGCGTTCTCCAGATGGTACATCTTGTTAAGGATGCTTCCTAATTGTTTTGTTGTCATGGCTTATGGTTTTTTAATGCGTTTACTTTGGAATTCTAAACATTCTGTTCCAGCGGATGCCGCCGAAGGTTTTGTCGACGGAGAGCCAGACCAGTACAGGCTTGCCAACGATGTGGTTTTCAGGTACGAAGCCCCAAAAACGAGAGTCGGCGGAGTTGTGGCGGTTGTCGCCCATCATCCAATAATAGTCCATCTCGAAGGTGTAGCTGTTGGCCAACTGTCCGTCGATGAAGATGTTGTCGCCTTCCACCTTCAGGTCGTGTAGCTCGTAGGCGTGGATGATGCGTTCATAAAGCGGCAGGTTGTTGATGTCAAGCGATACGGTCGCGCCTTTCTTGGGGATGTAGAGCGGCCCGAAGTTGTCGACATTCCAAGGATAGAGGTCGGGACGGTTGGGGAAGAGGTAGGGTGAGGTGTCTTGCCCGGCAGGAGAAATGTCCATAGTGAGGCTCTCAACGAATGGCAGTTTGTGCAGCTCCGAAGCCACTTTTTCGCTGATGTGGAGGACGAAGACATTGGCCTGGGTTGCACTCGCACGGTAGATGTCCGTGATGTTGTATTTTTCAAGAAGCATCGCGTTGATCCCGTTGCCTGAGGTCACCATGGTGTAACGGTGCTGCATATTCTCCGGCTCAAAGGCCCTTTCGCCGTTGATGAACACTACGCCATCAATGATTTGCAAGGTGTCGCCAGGCATGCCGATGAGGCGTTTCACGTAGTTCTCGCGCTTGTCGACAGGATGGCTGATGACTTTGCCGCAGGGCGTCATCTGTCCGTTGATGGGCAAGCTCACTTTGCCGCTCCACACGGCATCACGGCCGTATTCGCGCACGAGGTCGTAGTAGTTGACGCTGCTCTGGTAGTTCTCGCACACTGTGTCGCCGGCGGGATAGTTAAATACGATGGGGTCGTAGCGTTTCATCGTCGAAATGCCAGGATAGCGATGATACGGCAGCTTGATCCATTCCACATACGATTTCACGTTCTTGGAACCTGGCATGGTGTTGTGCACGAAGGGGAAGGATAACGGTGTGTTGGGGCGTTTTGGGCCGTAATGTATCTTGCTGACAATCAAATAATCGCCGATGCATAAGGACTTCTCCATACTTGATGTAGGGATGGTGAAGGCCTCGAAGACATAGGTCCTGATAATCAATGCGGCGACCACGGCAAAGACGATGGCGTCGAACCACTCGCGGGCCGTTGACTTCTTGGGCCGTTTGGCGGTGTCGGGGTCTTGGTATTTGTCGTCCTTGGCGATGAGGGGGAAGAAAATGAAAGGCAGAATGGCGGCCATGCCTTCCTCCCAAATCTTGAAACGGCCGAAGCACTTGCCCAGTTCGACAAGCATGAGTAGCAGCATGAAGATGTTGATGTAGGGGAAGACGATAAAGAACCACCACCAGAACTTCTTGTGCTTGCCGATGATTTTCAGGAAGACATAAATGTTGTAATAGGGGATGAGGCTATACCAGCCTTTTTGTCCGGCGGCCTCAAACTGCTGCCAGCAGAACGCAATCGGGATAGTGAAGAGGGCGGGGACGATAAGAATGAAAAGTATTATTGACATTTTTGAATGGGGATTTCTTTATTAACGATGGATTAAATGGAATAGTATATTGTTAAAGAGAACTCAAAGGAATGGAATTGTTGATAAGTGTATGATGAGGTTCTCAATTATCAATGCTTTCAGAACATTCAGCTATAAATTCCTCAATTCGCAACACTTTAACTTTTGGAAATACTATCTCTTTAAGTATCTTAAAATGAGCGTCGTTTGATACAATGAACTCGGCATTGCCGCATACGGCACAGTCCACAAACTTGTTATCGTCAGGGTCTGCTTGAATTACTGTGAAAAAGTATGTCGGAGATACCCGAATGGTGCTTTCATTGTTTACGATAGTATTGACAACGGTTTCGGCAAACCAGGCACTTGTCTTCTTTTCCAAAATTTCAGCATATTCTGACAGAATTTCGGTAGTCACACACCATTCCACCTTGCCCTCAAGAAAGTCTTGCCACACTTTATGGTAAGGACTTCTGGGTGCAACGCACATCAAAAGGCAGTTGGTGTCGAGAACAATTCTCCTCATTGGGCATGGATATATGGTGTCCGCATGTGCTCTTTACCCCACTCCTCTATAATCTGCTCGTTCACAATGCCTTCTTCCCATAGGCGCTCCATCTCAGCTTCGGCTTGTTTGGCATAAAACTCACACAGTGCTTTTTTCAGTTGCTTCAACGACTCCTCCGTTTTGCACCTGGTCAACATCTCCAAAATATGAAGTTGTCCCTCAGTTAATGTCGTGTATGGTACGGTTGTCATGGTATCTTAGTTTTTACACTGCAAAAATAGTAAAAAGCTGCATATCATGCCATAAATCGTATAATAATTCCCTTAAGCTGGGAAGTTTATTGGCGTAAGTTTTAAGCTTCAATCAAATCCTCCATCCCAAACACCCCCGTCTTCCCAATGAGGAACTCCGCAGCAGCAATAGCACCCAACGCAAATCCTTGGCGGTTAAAAGCTTCGTGGGTGAGGGTGATCTTGTCGGCAGGCGACTCGGCCATGACGCTGTGGATGCCGTTCACCTCGCCCTCGCGCGTTACTTTAATATATAAAGTGTGGTCAGTTGGGGCATCAATGCTCCAACGATCATAGTCGTGGTCGATGGCGAGGATGTCGTTGGCCAGCTTCACGGCGGTACCGCTGGGCTTGTCAAGTTTGTGGATATGATGCGTCTCGGCCATGGAGAGCTGGTAGCCATACTGTTCCGCAAACTTCGCCAACTGCTTGTTAAGTAAGAACATGATGTTCATCCCGATGTTGAAGTTGGGCGCGGTGAAGAGGCTTTGCTTTTCGGCCAAACAACGCTTCTTGATTTCTTCAAAATGCTCCTGCCAGGCCGTGGTGCCCACCACGACGGGTAGATGCAAGTCGAAACAGCGGTGGATGTTGCCCACCACCTGGTCGGGCTGGCTGAAGTCGATGGCGACGTCGGCCTGCTTCAAAAGGTCGATGCGTTCTTTCCATTCCTGGGCGTTGTCGATGGTGACGACGACGCTATGCTTGCGGGCGAGGGCGGCTTTCTCCACCTCGTGGCCCATCTTTCCGTATCCGATGATGGCGATTTTCATGGCTAAAAGTTTAACTGAAACGATAGCCCCACTTGGGCGTATTGCGGCATCCTTATTGGCGTTTCCATGTGCCGCACATACGGGTCGATGCTGAGGCTGAGGTCGTCGCTGATGTCGTAGTAGTATAGGTGCCCGTCGATGTAGGCGTCGAGGATGTTCAGGCCATACCATGCTACGGTGAGGATGGTGAATAACTCGAAGTCGCGGCGGTAGCTCTCCTTGTAGGTCTGCAACTGCCCCTCGGCATATTTGCTCGCCAAGTCGGTTTCGTGCTCGTTTAATGTCGCGCCCTCAGGTAGATCGCCGGTCTTGAACTCGTATGCGTGGAGGTAGGACTTGTATTCGTAGTAGTTGCTGTAAGCGAGATAGCCCAGACCTCCCAAACCTCCGTAGACGATGGGCAGTTTCCACCACTTCCGGTTGTAGCATTGTCCCAGACCAGGCAGACAGGCCGACATGATGGCAGCCGTGGCGGGGCTGTGGGGCTTCTTGACCTTGGTGGGCTTCGTGGTCTCCGCCTCTTTGACTATGGTGTCGGCCGTGATGATGGTGTTGCCGATGGTGTCGAACACCACATTCTGCGCTACGGCTTTCGAGCAACCGAGCAGCACAATTATGCCGATGAGAATGAGGCGGCGGCGGGGCATGGGCGGGTTATTTGTTGCCGAACAGTTCCATGATACGGTCAAACTCGGCCTCGTCCTTGAAGTCGATGACCACGCTGCCGTGGCCTTTCACGTCGCGCTTCACCTTGACCTTGGTGTTGAGCGTTTGCGAGAGCTTCTTGATCTTGCTCTTGAAATGCTCGGGGATGAAGTTGGTCTGCTTGCGTTCCTTGCCGCTACCTTTGGCTTTCTCGGCCAGTTCCTCGGTCTGCCGCACGTTCATCTCTTCCATAATGATCTGCTGCAAGAGCTTCAACTGCTCTTCCTTGTCGGTGATGTTGATGAGGGCGCGGGCATGCCCCATGGTGATATGTCCGTCGCGGATGGCAATCTGGACTTCTGCGGGCAATTTCAACAGTCTGAGGAAATTAGCTACCGAACTACGGCTCTTGCCTACTTTCTCGCTCACTTCTTCTTGGGTGAGGCTGCACTCGTCGATGAGACGCTGGTAGGAGATGGCCACCTCGATGGCGTTGAGGTTCTCACGGTGGATGTTCTCGATGAGGGCGAGTTCCAGCATTTGTTCGTCGTCGGCCACGCGGATGAAGGCGGGGATGGTCTTCAGTCCGGCCATCTTGGAGGCGCGCAGACGTCGTTCACCCGAGATGAGCTGGTATTTGTTATAGCCAAGCTTCCTGACCGTTACAGGTTGGATGATTCCCTGCTCCTTAATGGATTGAGCCAGCTCACGCAAAGCGGTCTCGTCGAATTCGGTACGGGGCTGGAAGGGGTTGGCTTCGATGAGGTTGATGTCGATTTCGGCCACGGCGCCGGCCACGAAATCGCCGCTGATGTCACGGCTGGTGATGTCGGTTTCGGGGCTGCCGAGGATCTCGTCCAGGCCACGGCCCATGCTTCTTTTCTTCTGGTCTGCCATGTCGCTTATTCGTTAGGGTTTGACATATGGTTTCGTTGCAGGATCTCGCGGGCGAGGTTGAGGTAGTTGATGGCACCGGTGCTGTTGGCATCGTACATAACGATGGTCTTGCCGAAGCTCGGGGCCTCGCTCAGGCGCGTGTTGCGGTTGATGATGGTGTCGAACACCATGTCCTGAAAGTGCATCTTCACCTCTTCCACGACTTGTTTCGCCAAACGCAGGCGAGCATCAAACATGGTGAGCAGGATGCCTTCGATGTCGAGGTTGGGGTTGAGACGGGTCTGCACAATCTTGATGGTGTTGAGCAGCTTGCCGAGGCCTTCAAGGGCGTAGTATTCGCACTGCACGGGGATGATGACCGAGTCGGCGGCGGTGAGTGAGTTGACAGTGACCAATCCTAACGACGGTGAACAGTCGATAATGATAAAGTCGTAGTCGTCCTTGATGGGGGCGAGGAGCTTCTTCATCATCAGCTCACGATCAGGCAGGTTGATCATCTCGATTTCGGCGCCCACCAGGTCGATGTGGGCGGGCAGCACGAAGAGGTTGGGCGTCTCGGTCTCGGTGATGACCTCCTTCGGGTCCACCTGGTCGATGATGCATTCGTAGATGCTCGTCTCCACGGTCCTAGGGTCAATGCCCACGCCCGAAGTGGCGTTGGCTTGTGGGTCGGCATCGATGAGGAGGGTCTTATATTCCAAAACGGCCAAGCTGGCCGCAAGGTTGATGGCGGAAGTGGTCTTGCCCACGCCGCCTTTCTGATTTGCAATCGCTATTGTCTTTCCCATTTTTCAATCTGTTTTTTGCGCTACAAAAGTACGCATTTTCGCCGCATTTTATTGTCGCCAAAAAGGGAAAGTTATCAACATCCACACGATTTGTTGATAAGTTTTTGCAAGAGTGCGTCTTTGCAACAAAAAAGGCCGCAACGATTTGCGGCCTCCGTTTGTTATGTTGTTTTTGATTATTTGTCCAGGTCGTCAAACCATCTGTCGATGGCGCTGTCGATTTCACCGTGGCTTTCGCCTTCCGTGCGCTCGTAGTGGCGCGGCTCGGGCTGGTCGTAATAGTCAGCCGGATATTCACCCGTCTCGATGTATTTGATGGCATCGCTCAGGCCTTTCGAAACCTTCTCGAAGTCTTCCTTGTAAAGGAAAATCTTGTGCTTCTCGTAGAAGAAACGCTGCAGGCCTTCGTCGAAACGACGCTTGCTTTCGGTTATGGTGATGTACTTTTCGTCGTTCTTGGTTGACTTCACATCAAAGAAGTAGGTCCTTTTTCCTGCTTTCACTGCCTTCGAGAACAACTCTTCTTTCTCTTTCATTTCATTTTCCATCATGTCTTTCAATAATTTGATTCTTTCTTTTTGTTCTTTTATGTCTGAAAAGTGGGGCAAAAGTAGGAAAAAAATGAATATCGGAGCTTTTTATGTGTTATTTTTGCACTCAAAATCTATAATGCCATGGAATTGAATCTGAAACGGCCCATCGCCTTTTTCGACTTGGAGACGACAGGACTCAACCCCTCGCACGACCGTATCGTGGAGATTAGCGTGCTGAAAATCAACATGAACGGTGATGAAGAGCAACGCGTTTGGTTGCTCAACCCGGAGATGCCTATCTCCGCTGAGTCGGCCTCGGTGCACGGCTACACCGATGAGATGGTGGCCGACAAACCGACTTTCCGCGACAAGGCCAAGGAAATCGCTCTTTTCATTGGCAACGCCGACCTGGCGGGTTACAACATCCTGAAATTTGACCTCCCGATGCTGGTGGAGGAGTTTCTCCGCGTCGATTTTGACTTCGACCTTAAGAGCCGCGACTTCATCGATGTGATGAACATCTATATGAAGATGGAGCCGCGCAACCTGAAGAGCGCCTATCGCTATTTCTGCCACGCCGAGTTGGAAGGCGCTCATGGTGCCATGGCCGACACCAAGGCTACTTACGATGTACTGCGAGCGATGCTTGACAAATACCAAGGCGTTGACTATGAAGATGGTAAAGGAAACAAATCTCAAGGGCCCGTCAATGATATGAAGCAACTTTCGGAGTTTTCAGCACACCATAAGAACGCCGACCTTTCGGGACAAATCATCTTTGATGAGGAAGGCAAAGAGGTCTTTATGTTCGGCAAGCACAAAGGCGAGCGCGTCGAGGATGTGTTCCGCAAGGAACCGCCTTATTACGACTGGATCATGAAAAACGACTTCCCGCGCTATACGAAGAAGGTGGTGACCGCCATCAAGTTTCGCATGGGTGGAAAAAACGTAAAGTGATGAAAATCATATGTATAGGACGGAATTATCTGGCGCATGTCAAGGAATTGGACAATGCTTTGCCCACTGAGCCCATTTTTTTCATGAAGCCTGAAACGGCCTTGTTGCCCGCTGGCGAGCCTTTCCCATATCCCGACTTTAGCCATGAAATCCATTACGAGACGGAACTGGTGCTACACATATGCAAGACGGGCAAGGCGATTGACGAAAAGTCGGCTTCTGAGTATTATGACGCCATCACCGTGGGCGTTGACTTTACCGCTCGCGACCTGCAAAGCCAATGCAAGGCCAAAGGCCATCCTTGGGAAATCGCCAAGGCCTTCGATAACTCGGCTCCGATGGGGAAGTTTAAGAAAATCAGTGCATTGAAGCATGCTGAAGACACTGCCTTCGGCTTGAAGCTAAATGGCGAATGGGTGCAACAAGGTCACAGCCGCGACATGATTTTCAGTTTCGACAGAATCATCTCTCACGTCTCGCATTTCGTCACATTGGAAGAAGGCGACTGCATCTTCACGGGTACACCGCAAGGCGTGGGGGAGGTGCATGTCGGCGATGTGCTGGAGCTGTTTTTGGAGGGGGAATTGGTGTTTGGGGTTAGAGTGAAGTGAGTAATAATAATTATAGGTAATGTCATTTTCCTAATCGGCAGGGAAACATGGAAAAAAATGACATAAAATGTGTTTAATTCAAATTTAATATCTATTTTTGCAGAAAAATTACAATAATAGATATTAAAATGGTACTTGAGATTCGTTTAGAAAACTTCTTTTCGATTTATGAAGAGGTGGTTTTGGATATGCGGGCCGCCCATATCCAGACCATAAAAGCTTTGGAGTTAGAGGGTAACACTTTCGCTTGCAACGACGAGCGGATGTTGAAAAGTGTAGCCATTTATGGAGCGAATGCCTCTGGAAAGAGCAATATCATCAAGGCAATTCGAGCCTGTGTTCAGATGATTTTCGATTCGCACAACTATAATGAAAACACCGTTTTTGGTTTTACACCTTTCAAATTCGGTGGAATCGGGAAGCCGAGCCGATTCCTTATTCGTTTCTTGATGGAAGGAATTGAATACGAGTATTCTTTTTCAATGACAAAACTCGAAATCATCACAGAGGAATTGTATTATTATCCGCATGGCCGTCGCTCGCTCGTGTTTGCCCGTGATGAGAGCAAAGGGCCTGACAAAAGGCACATCTATGAATTCCGCTCGGCTATTTCCAGACCGATGGATGTGGCCGCTAACACTTCGAAAAAGACTTTGTTCGTCTCACGTGCCAGCCAAATGGACAGGAAAATCGCTAAAGACGTTTTTCAGTATTTTCACGAGCGGTTCATATTGAATTATTTTGGTTACAACTCGTATTCAATAGAAACTTTGCTTAATCAGAACAAGGATTCATTGTTGAAAGTATTACATGTTGCTGATAGTGATATTATTGATATTCAGTCCCAACGAGAATTGAAGCCTTTGACTATGGCAACCTACGACATGCAGAATAATCAGATTGTATCGAGGGATGAGATCCAAAAGATGCAGTTGAGAATCACAACTTTCCATAGAAATAATCCTGAAATTCCTTTTGATTTTTATCAGGAAGAATCTATGGGAACACAGGCCTTGTTTTTCATGATGCTGACTATTATGAACATCATCAAGGAGAACAAAGTTTTGCTAATCGATGAGATCGACACCAGCCTTCATAATAAACTAGTGGAATACATTATAGGTTTGTTTCATCAGAGCGAAGCCGCGCAGTTGATTTACACGACACACAACACATATCTTCTTGATACTAACAAGATACGCAAAGACCAGGTTTATTTCGTGAACAAGCGCAACGATGGTTCGTCGGAGTTGTATTCCTTGTTCGACTTCAAAGATTTCCGAGAGAATATGGACTTGGAGAAAGCCTACATGCAGGGGCGTTTTGACGCTATCCCCTATATTGACGAATCGGCGGAAAGCCTCAATCAATTGGACTGATGGGAAGAACTGTGCGTAATTCGAAAGGGAAGACGATGAGGCCAAACTTCTTCGTCTTTTGTGAAGGGAAAACGGAAATCACCTACGTAAAGTTTCTGCGCTCGGTTTTTCGTGTGCCTATCCAAGTTGTGACAAAGAAAAGCGATTCCAATATTTCGGTCGATTTCATTGAACGCTCGAAAAGGGATTATGTGCCGACCAAAAACGACCAGACCTTCTTGATGTTTGACCTTGATGTTGAAGGGATGTTGGAACATCTGCAAAAGATTCCTCAAGTGACATTGATTGTTTCCAATCCCTGTGTGGAATTGTGGTTTTTGCTGCATTATGAAGACATTGATAAAGAGATAAATACAGCGTCTTGTTTTCAAAAGTTGTTGGCCCATTCGCCCAAATACGAAAAAGGAGCACTAACCGAAAACGAGAAACGAGTCCTTGTTGAAAACATGGTCCAAGCCGTTGAACGGGCAAAGAAACTAAAGGAATTTGGAAATCCTTCTACATTGGTTTATCGGTTGATTGAGGAAATGGGGAGAGGGGATAGTTGAACAATAGAAATTTGATGACAAAAAATACCTCAAAAAACTTTGATTTCAATAATAAACCATATAATTTTGCAACAATAGTGTTACTGTTTGATAAGTTATTCTTGGCTTCGATAGGATTCTCAACCATATCACGTACTTTTATAGGGAGAGTGAATACTTAATTTGGATTAAATAAATGATAATCAATAGAATAAAAGCGATGAAAAATCTGTTTCTCCTAGCCCTGCTCGCAGTGGCATTTCAACTCTCCGCTCAGCCCCTCTGGCTGCGTCATAACGTGATTTCGCCGCAGGGCGACAAAATTGCCTTCTGCTATAAAGGCGACATTTATGTGGTGAACGCCAATGGAGGTAAAGCCCAACAAATCACGACCAACGCCGCCTACGATGCCGACCCGATTTGGTCGCCCGATGGCAAACAAATCGCCTTTTCCACCGACCGTAACGGCAACTTCGACGTCTATCTCGTCGCTGCCGAAGGCGGCGTGGCCAAACGCATCACCACCAACTCGGCCACGGAGATTCCATTGGCCTTCTCGCCCGATGGCAAGGAAATCTATTTCTCGGCACAAATCCAGAAAGCGGCTGAGAATGTGCAGTTTGCCTCACCCTGGATTACCGAATTATATAAGGTGAGCACCGAAGGCGGTCGTCCCGAGCAGGTGGTGGCGGTGCCCGTGTGCAGCATATCGTTCGACAAGGACGGCAAGTCGTTCCTCTACTACGACCGCAAAGGCAGCGAGAATGTGTGGCGCAAGCACCACACCTCTTCTGTGGCACGCGACATTGTTTATTACAACGCCAAGAAAAAGACGCATACCATCCTCACGACTAACGTGGGTGAAGATCGCGACCCGCGCTATTTACCTGGCTTCCAAGAAGTCGTGTTCTTGAGCGAGCGCGACAACGGCAGCTTCAATGTCTATAAAGCGCCTGCCAACAACCTCGAACAAGTCGATGCAGTGACGCATTTTTCGACCCATCCCGTACGCTTCCTAAGTGTGGCCAACAACGGCTTGCTGTGCTATGGCTACATGGGTGAAATCTACACGCAACGCATTGGAAGCGAGCCGCAAAAGGTGAACATCGAAATCGTCAACGACCAAGCCGAGGAGCAGCTGGTGAAGCAGGACTTCAAAGGCGTTGGCAGCTTTGCTTTGAGCGACGACGGCAAGCAGATTGCCTTCGTCTCGCGTGGCGAGGTCTTCGTGACGGGTGTCGACGAATATGCCACCACCAAGCAAATCACGCATACCGCCCAGGCCGAGCGTAGCCCTTCGTTCTCCAAGGACGGTCGCACCTTGGTCTATGCCTCGGAGCGCGACGGCTACTGGAACCTTTACCAAGCCACCATCGTGCGCAAGGAAGACTACAACTTCGCCTACGCCACCTTGATTGACGAGAAACCGCTGTTCGACAACGATGGCATCGAGCGCAGCAATCCCGAGTATTCGCCTGATGGCAAGGAGATCGCCTTTATTGAGAATCGTAATATATTGAAAGTCTATAATATAGCATCAAAAGAAGTGCGTCAGATTACCGATGGCACGCAGCATTACGGCAGTTTGGGCTATGAATGGTCGCCCGACGGGAAATGGTTCGCCGTGACTTTGATTACCCACATGCGCGACCCCTATTCGGATGTCGGCATCGTGTCGGCCAACGGTGATATGAAGATCTACAATATCACCGAGAGCGCCTACTTCGACGATGACCCGCAATGGGTGTTAGATGGCAATGCAATTATTTATAACTCAGATAGATATGGTATGCGTTCTCATGCCTCTTGGGGCAGCCAAAGGGATGCCTTCATCGCTTTCTTGAATCAGGATGCTTACGATAGGTTCCGCCTGAACAAAGAGGAATATGCCTTGCTGAAAGAGACGGAGAAAGGCGGCAAGGATAAGCCGAAAGACGAGCCGAAAAATGATGAGGGCAAGGATAAAAAGAAGGGTAAGGATGACGAGAAGAAAGAAGAAAAACCCAAGGAAACCAAGCAGATTGAGGTCGACTTGGAGCATTTGCAAGACCGCATCATCCGCCTGACTCCGATGTCATCGAACCTGAGCGGCATGGCACTCTCTAGTGATGGCGAGAAGCTCTATTTCATGACTTCGTTCGAGAAGGGCTACGACCTTTGGGAGATGGATGTACGCGAGAAGTCGATGAAAATCACGAAGAAGATGGGACAAGGTGGTGCGCGTCTGTTGATGAAAGGCGACAATCTTTATGTGCTCTCTGGAGGCAACCTTCAGAAACTCGACAAAGGCGGCAAGTCGACATCGATTAAGTACGACGCCACCATGGAACTCAACCTCGCCGAGGAGCGCGAATACATGTTCAATCATGTTTTCCTGCAAATCGAGAAGCGTTTCTTCATGAAAGATCACCACGGCGTGGACATCGCGATGATGAAAGAATCCTACCAGCCTTTCTTGGCGCATATCAACAACAATTACGATTTCTCGGAGATGCTCAGCGAGATTCTCGGTGAACTGAATGTGTCGCACACGGGTTCGGGCTACCGCCCCTCAAGCAAAGGCGATGCTACGGCAGAATTCGGCGTGCTTTTGGACCTCGATTACAAGGGTGACGGCCTGAAGATTGCTGAGGTGGTGGAAGGCGGTCCTTTCGACAAGAACAACTCGAAAGTGAAGGCGGGTTGCATCATCGAAAAGATTGATGGCGTAGAGATTACGAAAGGCATGGACTACTATCCGCTGCTCAACAACAAACGCGGCAAGACCGTGCTGGTGACCCTCAAAGACGGTGGCAAGACCTGGGAAGAGACTGTGAAACCCATCAGCCACAGCACAATGAACGATTTGCTTTACGAGCGTTGGGTGAAGCACAACGAGGAGGTCGTGACGAAGCTTTCCAATGGGCGTTTGGGCTATGTCCACATCAAGAGCATGGGCGATGCCAGCTACCGTGATGTGTATTCCCAAATCCTCGGCAAGTATAACCTCTGCGATGGCATCGTCATCGATACGCGTTTCAACGGTGGCGGTCGTCTGCACGAGGACATCGAAATCCTCTTCAGCGGCGAGAAATACCTTGAACAAGTCATCAACGACAGCGTGGCCTGCGTGATGCCTTCGCGACGCTACAACAAGCCGTCCATCATGATTGTCGGCGAGGCCAACTATAGCAACGCCCACGGCACACCTTGGGTCTACAAATACAAGAAGATGGGCAGCATCGTCGGCATGCCCGTACCTGGCACCATGTCGAGTGTGACCTGGGAGACATTGCAAGACCCGTCCTTGTATTTCGGCCTGCCCGTGGTGGGCTACCGTACGGAGCAAGGCAATTGGTTGGAAAACATCCAGTTGGAGCCTGATTTCAAAGTGCGCAATACACCTGAGAAGATGGCTGAAGGCGTCGATGAACAGCTGGAGGCTGCCGTCAAGGAACTACTGAATGAGCTGAAGGATTTCCATTATTGGGGGAAGTAGTAGTCCCGTAGGGACGACAGATAATAGGCAGGTGATGTGAATCCCTGCAAAAATCGCCGGATGGCGAAATGTGGTATAATTAATTCGTGTAATTTGCGTTATCAGAATAAAAACAAACCGTTATGCGTCCATGGATTATTGCAATAGTAATGGCTCTGTTCTGCCTCAGCAGGGTTTCGGCTCAGTCCGTGGAGCCTGAGGACGGCTATTACCGAGTGAATTATTCGTGGGATTACAAGGACGTGCAGTGGTCGTTTTCGGTGGGTGTCCCCGAGGCTATCTATGATTATTATCGGGGTCGGACGCATGATAACGACGATTTGATGCATTTTGTGTTGTCGGAGCACCACCGCGATTATATCCGCGAGATTGTCAAGTCGTTTCGCACGGGCGGTGAGGAATGGGGCCTGTCCGACATGGACAATTTGTTCAACGTGGTCGCTTTTGTGCAGTCGTTGCAGTATGTCACTGATGAGGCGTCAAAGGGTGTGGAGGATTATGTCCGTTACCCAATCGAGACCTTGGTGGATGGCGTTGGCGACTGTGAGGATGTGGTCATCTTGGCTGCATCCCTCCTTCATGAAATGGGCTACAGCGTGATTTTGTTGTCGTTGCCCGAGCATTTGGCTTTGGGCATTAAATATGATCCGAAATACCGTGGGACATATTACAAGTATGAGGGCGAAAAATACTATTATCTTGAGATGACAAGTCCGGGCTGGGAGCTCGGTCAGGTTCCTCCATCGATTGAAAAAAAATGCGCGAAATTGATACCTTTGGTCGACCGCCCCGCGGTTCAATTGGGAAGGTGCGGCTATTGGCATGATGAGTATTTCGCTTTTGCGGACCGTGTCGATTTCGAGATTATCTGTGAGGTTGAGAACAAAGGCCCGGGTGCAACCCAAGGACTTTCCATCCAAGTGGTGGTCAAGACTGATGCTAAAGCTAGAGAGACTTTTGCAAACCAGACCTTTAACTTGGAGGATCTCCCCGAAGCGGGTCAGGCCACTTTCAGGCTGAAGTTGCCCGTGACTCGTCCTGCAAATGGTGTGATCGTCATTCGCCTCAAAGGACAGAATTTCGATACGGACACCTTCGTCCTTGAAGGGCTGGAATTGAAGTAAAAGGCTTATTCCACCATGATTTCATCCATGAAGATCCAGGAGTCGTAGCCTGCTCCAGGCAGACCCTCGGGCAGTTTGCCGGGGTTCTTCACCACGATGCGCAGGAAACGTGTGGAGAGGTTGGTCGTCTCGAAGCGTTCGCGGAAGGTGTGGTTGCCCGTCAGGGGTGTTTCGGTCATGAGGTCAAAGGTCTTGTAGGGCTTGTAGTTCTTGCCGTCGTTGGAGGTGTAGACTTCCACCACATCGGGCCGCAGGATCCAATCGTGGGCATTGACCAAGAACCCGATATTCAGCGCGTTGATTTTCTGGTATTTGCCGAAGTCAAGCTCAAGGTCAGCATCAATGCCGTAGAAGCCTTGCCAATGGCCATCCTGGTAATTATTGCTGCCGAGGCTGCCGTCGACGAGGGCGTTGTCACCACCGCCTGAGTATTCGGGACGGTAGTTGCCCGGCGGACTGTTGAGTTGCTTCAGTTTGCCCATGCCCTTGTGGTAGCAAAAATAACGCTCGGCACGTTCGCTTTTGCCCAAGACATCGCAGCAAGCCGCCTTCACGAGACAAGGCCGCTCCAAAACAATGGGATGATGGTAGACGGAGTCGTTTGCTGTAACATCCTTTCCATCAAGGGTATAGTGGATGGATTTGTCGCCGAAAATTGTTTTCAATGCCACTGCCGCATTGCCGTTTTCGTCGGTTGTAGGTTCAATGAAAGGCTGGTATTCAAGCTGTTGCAGTTCGCAAGCAATGTCATCGTACTTCTTCATGTTGACATCCAGCCAATACGGACGGCTTTCAAAGTTCCACACCTTGACATACTCAAGTTTCAGGTCGTGGAGCGAAGTTGTCAGCTCCTGAAGCATCTTTCTGCTTTCGGTGGCGTTGGCCTCGGTTGGGTCGTTGTAGGTGTGGTAGAGTTGGCAGCGGGTGAGGTTGCGCTTGGCACACCACTGCATGCGATGCACGGCGTATAAGGCGTTGTCGAACAGCTCGACGTTCTGTTTGACCTGTTTTCTGTCGTTCTCCAGATTTTTCTCAAGCGCGGAAAGAGATACAAAGGCCCGTTGGCTCACGCCTTTGATGGAGTCGCTGACGAGGGCAGGATAAAAAGATGTCAAGGACTCAGTCATGGCGGTGAACATCCCGATGCCGTCGATTTTGGTCCATTCCGAAAGCTCGTCAAGATGCTGGCAGATGTCCTCTGAGAGGCTACCCAAAAGATGGGTCGTGAAGTTGAACTCGGTGTCGCGTGTTTGTTTCGTTGTGGCATTCCAACTCGTCTCTGCACCCCATGCCAAGCCAAGCAGCGCGCAGTTGGTCAGCGACTCGCCGAAGTCGTCCCAGCAGGTGTTGATGACGCCGAGGGCGCCGTTTTTGTAGCCGTCGCGACAAAGGTTGGCGATGTTGGCCTTGAATTCGTAATGCTTGGGCCAGACCCTTTCAGAGAGGCTTACACCAGGGGCTACAAAGAAGTTCCGTCCCGATTTGACGTAAGGTTTCAGGAAATCATCAAAGCTGTTGATGCCTACATAACTCCAAGCGATAAGAGAAATGTCTTTGTCCAGGTTGTCCAAGATTTCTGGGTGCTGGTCGGCGATGTCACCCCACATCATCACGCGCTTGCGGTAAGGGCGCAGCATACGATTAACGCGGTTGATATGCTGGTAATAGGCTGTGGCTTGGCCTACCGAATCCACATACGCTTTGGCATGGCCTTGACCGAGGCTCTCGGTCTCGTCGCAGTTGATGTTGAAATAGGGCGACTTATAGGCTCTCGCCACCTCGCGGAGATGGTCTTCGAGAAACTTGTAGGTCTCTTCCTTGGCGGGGTTGAGGTTCCATTTCGTGTCAGCCAGATCGCTGTAGAAGGGATTACAGAGAATCTCCTCAAAATGCCCAAAACATTGTTGGTTGCCGATGATTTGGATGTAATACGGTCGACAGAAGTCCTCCAACTCCTTGATTTCCTCGGCGGTGAAGGCATTGATGGGGGCGATGTCGGGATGGCATTTCGTCTTGAAGGTGTGCTCGGTGTAGGGCGAGAAGGCGTTGAGCTTGCATTCGGCCATCTGCGGAATGAGACGTTTCAGGTAGTCCATGCTGACGATGGGACCGCGGCTGATGTCGTCCTGCCAGGCGCGGATCTTGAAGTTGGGCCAGTCGGTGATGGTCATGCAGGGGATGGTGATTTCGCCTTTGTTCTTGAGGAAAGAATAACGGTAGAGCTGTTTCAGGCTCTGGGTGGCATAGAAGAGTCCCGCGTTGGAGGTGGCTTCAATGCGGATGAAGTTGGGGTTGACGGTGAGGCGGTAGGCCTGGTCTTCGTTCTCGCTCACGCCGAGGTGGTCGGTCTTGATAAGCTCGATGAAGTGTTTGCCTTTGATGAGACCGCGCGTGAACAGCATTTTGTTGGGGCTAATCTGCTCCAAGTCGTTGCGCCACATCGTGACGATTTGGCTGATTTCGGCATCTGAGGCGTCGTAGGTGAGGACGACATTCTCGTCCCAAACGAACTGGCCATCAGCGGTTTTGACTTGCTGCGGGGTAGGGATGATATGGACGGTTTGCGCCGTGGCGAAAAGGCTGAAGAAGCAAAGCAGAAAGGTTATGAGTTTGGTTTTCATAGGAATGTGTTTTTCAAGGTTGTCTTAAATGCCAGAATCAAGGAATTGGAACAGCCCCATGTAGACGATGCCTTTGTCGTCGGTGTAAGAGGCAATGTCGTCGCCGGTAATGACGATTTTCTGAAAGCTGTCATCCACTTTCAATAACGGTCGGAGTTCCTGATTTCGTTTGTCTTCGTCGTCAATTTTGAAAGCAGATTGGATATAGTATTTGTCTCTTCCGTTTTGGGCAATGAAATCGATTTCATATTGGATGTATTCCATTTTCCCGTTACGCATCTCGCGACTTTCAATCAATCCGACATCAACGCTGAACCCTCTCATCCTCAGTTCATTGTAAATGATATTTTCCATGATGTGGGTGATTTCTTGTTGGCGGAAGTTCAGTTTGGCGTTGCGTAGCCCCACATCGACAGCATAGTATTTCTTGATGCTCTCGAAATACTTGTTTCCTTTGATATTGAAGCGTTTGGCGCCTTCAAAAAGGAAGGCATCTTCGAGGTAGGCAATGTAATTGGCAATGGTCTCGGAGTTGATTTTCGCTTTCTGGATGCTTTGCAACACATTGCTGATGCGGTTGGGGTTGGTCAGTGAGCCGACGGAGGAACAGAGCGCGTCGGCCAAATCCGACAGGGCTTCGCGGTTTTTCACATGGTTGCGCTCCACTACGTCATCCAAGTAGGTCTTGTTCCAAAGGCGTTGCAGATAGGCCACTTTCTGCTCGGGAGTGTGATGGTTGAGCAGTCCAGGCATGCCGCCGTAAGTGTAGTATTCTTTCCAGAGTTCGCTGATAGGCTCGGTTCGGTTGGAACGGAATTCCTTGAACGAGAGCGGATAAACCCTCACTTCGTCACCGCGACCACGGAAGATAGTGCGGATGTCAGACGACAGGAAATGCGAGTTGCTGCCAGTGATGTAGACGTCGACATTGTCTTTGGCATTCAGCCCGTTGACGATCTTCTCGAAGTCTTCCACCTCCTGCACTTCGTCGAGGATGACATAGTAATTGGCATTTGCAGCGGTGATACGGCTGTATAGGAAGTCTTTCAAAGCCTTGCGTTCGGTGAGGTCGCCGTAGATTTCCTCCTCGTCGTCCAAGTCGAAGGAAACGATGATGATGTTTTGTTCGGGCACGCCCTTGGAAAGCAGATAGTCCTTGAAAATGCGTTTCAGCAGCCACGACTTCCCGCATCGCCTTGGCCCGGTGACGATTTTCACCTCTCCATTGTCCATTCGGTCGATGAGTTTTCGGAGGTAAGTCTCGCGTTTGATGTAGGTGTTTTCCATCTTCTATCCGAAATTTTCTGCAAAATTACAATAAATTTCGGTTTTGACAATGTTTCTATCCGAAATTTACTGCAAAATTACAGTAAATTCCGATTTCAATAGGGTCTCTATCCGAAATTTAGTGCAAAACTGCAATAAATTTCAGGTAGGCATTAGAGGTTTTGTTGCTGAAGACCTGTCTCCTTCAATCGCTTAACAATATGCGTGAACAGTTTTGGTTGTGAAAACAAAAAAAGCGTGACCATTTTTGATTTGGCCGCGCTTATGCTACTAAAAGCTATTCCAAATTTTTAAAAATCAATGAAATAGTTATTACCATCATGTGCAGCATACCATTTCTTTTCGCTATTTTGCCTTAAAACGCCGTTATCACAATCTGTTTCATCAGGGTTACTGCTACATCCATAAACCCAATAATAAGCATTGCAAGCATTCTTCTTTTCCCAAATTTTGAATTGATAGACAGATTCTTTGCCATTCCTATCATACCCATGGTAGGAACCGATATATGTCCATTCATCATTTGCGCTGATTTGTGAACATACGATTTCATCATTTGTTGTCGGTGCAGCAAACGAGCTAAACACCATTGCGCCAGCCACCATTCCTGTGAGTACGGCCAATGTAATCATTATTTTCTTCATATTTCTTGTGGCGGTCTTTATCCTGTTGCCTGCAGTATGATTAATAATTGTTTTTCGGCAGCAAAATTAAACACGAACCATTCCATATCAGCATTTTCAACCTAACTCTTTTTACCACAAAAACTGAAAAATTCTACCGCAAAACCATAACCATTATTTCGTTTTTTCCCCCTCCAAATACGTTGAGCAGTCTTTGAAGAAGTCATAATTCAAAGCCTTGCAAATCTCGAAGAGCAATGGCATGGAAACCCATTGCGAGCGATAAGCCTTGTAGATGTTTTCGGGAGTGCAATGCACTTGTTTGGCAAGCCAAGTGGCCGTGCGGCCTTGTCGGGCAAGTTCGGCTTTGAGGAGTTGGCCTAAATGGAATTCGGGATTTTCTTGTGGTGTTTTCGTTTTCATGGTGCTTGGAGGTTAGGAAAGAACTTTTGCTCTTGCCAACAAGCCATGAAGAAAGGCGCTCACCTTTCGTTTGTTTGCTTATTATGTCTGAAGGCTCTGGTAAACCGTTGTGGTAATAAGCACGAAAAAGCTTGCGCCTAAATACGCAAACTTTCCGCTTACTTATTCTCCCACTTTAAAATTTACCAGATTTATCAGACAGAGAACAAGAGCGTAAAGCTCAGGGGTTATATATGTCGTTTAATTTGTTGTGTTATCGTTTGTTGAATTATTGTGTGTTAGTCTTTTGTGTATATCTATTATCTGTCTGGCCCATTCAGGCAGTTCGTTTACATATTTTTTCACGATGATGCCGTCAGAAAGGCGTAGAAGCAACGAAGCATCGGCGCGGTCAACGGAATTGTCATATAAATAAGTGCGGTCAGTCTTATCTGAAAGGAATTTGCAATTCGCGATTGACTTCTGGTAACGTGAAATAACCTTTGTGATAGGAACATCATGGCCACCTTCCATCACTCGCTTTGCAATTCTTGATGCATTAATAATAGGTGATTGGGTACACACGAAAAATAATCTGACAAAGAAACCTGCTTCTTTAGCTCTCAAAATGTAATCTACTTTGTCAGATGCTGATAGCACGGTTTCAAATATTAAACTTTGCTTTTCTTTCAGGCATTGTTCTCGCCAATCTTCGCAATATTTCACGGCTTGCATAATGGCTTCCTTGGAGTTCCAATCGCCAAACCGCTCTTGTGCAACAATGTCAGGGTTGATATATACCGAATCCTCCATCCATTCGTGATGAAGGATTTTTCCTGTAATTGAAGTTTTCCCACTGCCGTTAGGACCAGCAATTACTATCAAAACCGGTTTCCTTTCATGCAAGGTCATGCTTTCTTTCCGTACTGCTTTTTGTACAATTCCTTGATTTCGTTGAAATAGCGTTCAAGTGCCTCGTCATATTTTTGATTGGCTTCCTCCGCCACTTCCCGCATGATATATGCCAACATCTCATCCGTCGGTTCTTCCAACGAAGTCAAGCGATAGGCGTTGATTTCTTTCTCTGACATGGCTTTTTGTCTTTTTACTCTGCAAAAATAGTGTTTTTTCATAAATTGAGACCTTTTCCGCCAACAATTAAACAATTCAACACTCAACGCTTCAACAATTTCAATATCTTTGCCCCAAAATTGAAAAACTATGATTAGATTAGAAATCTGTGCCAACGGCATCAAGTCGTTGCAGAATGCGATGGACGGCTGCGCCCAGTGTGTGGAACTGTGTGAATGCCTTGAAGTGGGCGGCGTGACGCCCTCGTTCGGAACCTTGGCCAAGGCCATCGACATTTCGTTTATCCCCATGCGCGTGCTTATTCGGCCGCGACCAGGCAACTACATCTATGACGAGGAAGAAGTGGAAATGATGAAGACCGACATCATGCTTTGCAAGAAACTCGGCTTTGAGGGTGTGGTCATCGGTGCCTTGAACGACAAGGGCGAACTTGATGTTGAGACGATTAATGCTTTGATGGAGGCTGGCGAAGGACTGAAGTTCACCTTCCACCGAGCCATTGATGCCTGCGTGAAGCCGTTTAAGGCGGTCGAACAACTCATTGAACTCGGTTTCGACAAGATCCTGACCTCGGGCGGCAAGCCTACGGCCTTGGAAGGTGTCCCGATGATTGCGGAGATGCAGCTGCGGTACGGCGACAAAATCGGCATCATGCCAGGCGGCGGCATCAACCTCGGCAATGTGAAAGACATCCTCAACATGACTGGCACGGTGCATTGCCACGCCTCGCTGGCGCATTGGGTGCCGCGCTTCAATGAGAAACTCTATCCCAACCAAAAGGATGCGACTGGCGCGACGATGGTCTGGACGGAGTCGAACAAGGACTTGATTTACGAAATGGAAAAGATGCTGAATCCGTTCTGATACAGACGCGTAAGCGTCATTGCGAGGAGGAACGACGAAGCAAATCGAAGATTCAACGAAGTTAATCCAGACCACAGTAAATGCATCAAGGTGATGGCCTAGACTGCTTCGTGCCTCGCAGAAGCGCGAAGCGACGAAAAATAGGCAATCCGGTAGGTTCATAAAATTCTGCGGGTTCTGCGTGCCAAAAAACAATAAAAATCATCTCCTTTTTCCTTCGCAAACGGTTTTTTCCCTACCTTTGTCCCATAGAAACCGCTGAAAAATTATGCCAAATCGTTGTAAATCATTGATTTATAGTAAGTTACGGTGGGGGGGGTAGAATCCCGATTCCCGAATTTGGAGAATGACCTTCGGGTCGTTTCGGTGACACCTTATTATAGTATCCATTCCAACAAAGCATCCGCGACAGGGCCTTTGGGCTTGGTTGAGGGTGCTTTTTTTGTATGCTGCCGCTTTGCGTCAGACCGCCGCTTTGCGTCATTGACTCCGTCGAAATGCTCTGCATTCGGTGAAACCAATCTTCGATTTGCGAGGAGGCACGACGAAGCAATCCATGAGTGTCGCATTTTATCTGGATTGCTTCGTTCCTCGCAATGACGCGAAGCGCGTGTAGGGGCGAAGCTCGGAAATCTTTGAATCATGAATCATGAATCTTGAATCTTAAATCTTTGAATCTTTAAATCTTTAAATCTTTAAATCTTAAATTCACCTTATTGTTTAACTAAACCTAATCAAAAATGAGCAAAAACACATTCAGCCCGAAAGGGCAACGCTATGAGGCTCCCAAGGCGGAGATCATAGCAATCGAGAGCCAAGGCGTGCTTTGCGCCTCGGGCGGTGCCGCGACGGGTACGACCGGTGGCGGCGGAACAACGAACATGAACATGCAAGGCGACTACGGCTGGTAATGTTTGACATGAGACTATTTTACAATGACTTGTGACAATGACCGCTTAAACAAAGCCAAGAATCTTATACATTAAGTAAAAGCGGTCATAGTCATAGTCAATGGTCATAGTCGAAAAAGTCCCGAAGTCAGAAAGACGAAAAAGTTTAATTATGAACCATCTAACAAGAATCACTATGAAGAAAGTATCATTATTAATTGCATTGGCAGCCCTCGTCACGTTTGCCGGCTGCAAGAAAGACAAGGAAACGACGGGAACCACGCTGAAGGCTTCCATCGAGCAGAACCAAGGCGAAGGCAAGACTTCGCTCAATCCCACCGACGGTGCCATCAGTTGGACAGCGGGCGACCAGATTCTCGTCAGCAACGGCGGCACCCCCGTGCAGTTCGCCCTTAGCGGTGGGGAAGGTACCACGAATGGCACCTTCACTTATGCTGGCGAGTTTGAAATCAACGAAAACACCAAGGCCGTGTATCCCAAGGCCGACTTCGTGAGTTTCGACGGCAGCAACGTGAGCATCACCCTGCCCGACGAGCAAACCCTCACCACGCTTGGCACCTTCGCTAACGGCGCGAACCCGATGATGGGCGTTTACAACGGCGAAGGCCTCAGCTTCACCAGCCTTTGCGGCGTGTTGGGCGTGAGCCTGACGGGCAACAACGTGGCCATCACCGGCATCGAAATCGTGTCGAACACGACCACCGACAAGCTGAACGGCACCTACAGCTGCACGACAGCCAACCCCGAGTTGGCCAAGACGGGCGAGGACGGCACGAACAGCATCATGCTGAACTGCGACGCCACCCTGACCGCCGACGCGCAGGAGTTCTACTTCGTGCTGCCCGTGGGCACGTTGTCCGGTGGCTTCACGATGAACATCTATGGCGACGGCTCCGAGCTCATCTTCAGAAAGACCACGACGAAAACCAATCTTGCGGTGGAATTGAACAAGGCGAAGGTGATGAGCACGGTGAATGTCGGCCCTGAATACGTCGACCTCGGCCTGCCGAATGGTACCTTGTGGGCCACCTCCAATGTGGGCACCTTGCTCCCCGAAGCCTACGGCGACTACTTCGCCTGGGGCGAGACCACGACCAAAACCACTTACAATTGGAGCACCTACCAATACTGCAACGGCAGCAGCAGCACCCTTACCAAGTATTGCAGTACAGATAACTTAACCACCTTACAGCCTGAGGATGATGCCGCCACGGTCAATTGGGGCAGCGATTGGCGTATGCCCACCAAGGCGGAGTGGCAGGAGCTATACCAAAACACGACGCATATATGGACGACCCAGAACGGCGTGAACGGCAGACTCTTCACCGCGAGCAACGGCAACAGTCTCTTCCTGCCTGCCGCTGCCTGCATTATGGGCGATTGGAACGGCGACGCTGGCGTCTTTGGCGACTACTGGTCGAGTTCGCTCTATACGGACTACCCGGTCGAAGCGTGGTACTTCTACTTCGGTTCGGGCAACGGTTCGGGCGACTACGGTATGAGCCACTTCAACCGCAGCTACGGGAACACTGTGCGCCCTGTCCGAGAGAACAACTAACTTTTGTTCCGTTACGGGCACGGGTGAAAAAGTTGGCGGGCGGGGCGCCTGCGGCAGCAGGCTACCCAGCCCCGCTCGGCAACTTTTTCGTGGCGCATCCGTTCGGCCGCTTCGCGCGTTCCCCCTTTGTAAAGGAGGTTAGGGGGATTCTATGGTATGTTTGATTATGATTTGAGGCATTTTTATGATTGAGAGTGTTTCACGCGAAAGCGAAAAAAGCAATATCTTTGCAACGAAAAACTCCCTTTGAAATGAAAAGACTGCTTCCTCTGATTCTATTGTCACTCGCTTTTTCAGCGTGTCAACAAGTTGAAAAGCCCAACGTCGTTGCGCAACTCCTCAACCAAGGCTGGACGCTCACGGGCGACACCTTAGATATTAATATGCAGGTCGATGTTCCCTCGGTGGTGCAGCAGAGCCTCTATGAGAATGGCTTAATCCAACATCCTTATCTCGGCACGGTGGAGAACGACCTGTTTTGGATTTCCGACCATCCCTGGGACTATACATTGCGCTTTGATGTTGATAATGAATTGCTTGAAAAAGAGAATGTTGAACTTGTTTTTGAGGGCATTGATACCTATGCCAATGTCCGTCTGAATGGACAGGACTTGTTTTTTGCCGACAATCAATTCCGCGTATGGAAACATGAAGTGAAAGACTTGCTGAAAGAGAAAGACAATCTTCTGGAAGTCAACTTTATACGTTATGACAGCACCCAATTGGCTTTGTATGAGCAACATCAGCCTCGATTGCCTGAAAAATATGCTGTCTCACGAAAGGCACCTTACCAGCACGGCTGGGACTGGGCACCAAAATACAAAAATGTGGGCATCTGGAAGCCTGTGAAATTGATGGGCTGGAATGAGGCTCGGCTGGAGAATGCCTATATCACTACGCAGGCGGCCAACGAGGATAAAGCGGAATTGATGCTTCATTTGGATGTTGTCAGTGAAAGAGACATTGATTTGGAAGTCAGCGTTTCTATAGGCTCAACAATCTTGGCCAACAGATCCCTGAATCAGTCTAAGGGCAATCTACATACTATAATACCTTTTTCCATCGACAATCCAGAGCTTTGGTGGCCCAACGAAATGGGTCAACAATCGCTATATGATTTTGAGGTTGTCTTGAAGAAAGGCGATAAAGTGTTAGATACCAAGTCGTTCAAGTCGGGCATACGCACGTTTGAAATGGTCGATGAGCCTGACAGCATCGGTCATGCTTTCTATTTCAAAGTGAACGGTGTGCCGATGTATGCCAAGGGTGCCAACTATGTGCCTGAAGAAATGATTGAGACTTGGATCAATCCTGACAACACCTTGAAACTGCATAAGATGGCTAAAGAAGCGCATTTCAACATGTTGCGTGTGTGGGGCGGTGGCATCTATCCCTCCGACGACTTCTTCAACATCTGCGACTCGTTGGGAATTTTGGTTTGGGAAGACTTCATGTATGCGGGTACTATGTATCCCTACGATGATGATTTCCTTGAAAACGCCAGGATTGAGGCGGAGGAGCAGGTGAAGCGTTTGGCTTCACATCCGTCGTTGGCCTTGTGGTGTGGCGGCAACGAGATTTCGGAAGGCTACTACAATTGGGGCTGGCAGCAATCTTTGGGCTGGAGCGAGGAAGATGACCGTGCCATCAAAGCGGGTTATGACCGCTTGTTTGAAGAGATTTTACCACAAGCGGTTGCTCAATTTGACGGAACGCGCCCCTATTGGCCCAGTTCACCCTCGAAAGGCTGGGGTCGTCTCGAAAGCCTGACCGAAGGCGATGTGCATTATTGGGGCGTTTGGTGGGGCGAACAGCCCTACGAAGTCTACCGCGAGAAGGTGGGCCGTTTCAATAGCGAGTACGGCTACCAAAGCTATCCGGATTATTCGACTTTGCTGAAAATCGCGCAAGACGAGGTGTTGAGCAAGGATGCCGAGGTGATTGCGGCGCACCAAAAGCATGCAAGAGGCACGCGACAGATTGACGACTTCATTCAGCGGTATTACCCCGACATCCAGCCTAAGGACTTCGAGGAATATGTGCATCTGAGCCAACTCTCGCAAGCCTACGGCATGGAAATCGCCATTGAAGCGCACCGCACGGCGAAGCCTTACAACATGGGTACGCTCTATTGGCAACTTAACGATGCCTGGCCCGTGACTTCTTGGTCGTCTATCGATTATTATGGCAATCCAAAAGTGTTGCAAGAACGGCTGAAGACGCTCTTCGCGCCCGTGCTTTTAAGCCTTGACCAAAAAGGCTATGGCGTTTTCGTCACTTCCGACTTGCTGCGCAACATTGATGGCACACTGACGGTTTCGGTCTGTGACCTGGAAGACAAGCCTCTCTTTGAACAAAATGTGAAGGTTGAAATACTTCCTAACGAAAACCGAAAAATTGCCATAGAAGGCTTGAATGAATGTCTACGAAATGCTGATTTGACAAAGGTTTACGTGAAGTTGGAACTGACCGAAGGCGAAGATCTCACTGCCGAGCGCAAATGCCATTTTTCCGCTTTTTTTGAATGAGGGCTGTAACTTTTTCGCTGTTTCTCCGTATTACGTTTGATGACGCGAGACAGTGAGACGTGAGACACGGGACGGATTTGCCCCACGTCCTATGTCCTAAGTCCCTCGTCAAAGAAAAAGTTACGACTAACAACTAAATATATATAACAATGAAAACAAGATTGATTTTTGCAGCTTTGCTGCTGCTGACCTTTGGAACGGCTAGGGCACAAGACACGCTTACTGTGGTAAAAAGAGGTGCTGATGCGAAAAAAGTTGATACCCTTCGAGTTATTACTCCCAATATGTCTGAACTCCCTGAACTGATGCAAGAACTGGGCGTATATCTCCAAATGCTTAATGACTCGGTCGATTGGAAGAGTTTTGAGAAAGACATGGAGAAGTGGGGAACAGAAATGGAGGAGTGGGGCGGTAAAATGGAACGTTGGGGCGAAGAGTTTGAGAAAAAAAATGATAAGTCTTATAACCAACGGCCTTTGGAAAAAGATGAACCTCAAGTGCGAGGCATTCAAGTGGAAGGCTCGGGCGATGTGAAGATTACCCAAAACCCTGACCTGTTTTCGTTGGTGCGCGTCGACCAGCGCAACTCATTTTATGAGGTGGTGAACAACACCTTGATCCTCAGAGGCTCGAGCGATTATGAGGTGGCCATGCCCCAACTCGATGAGGTTATCTTGCGTTCTTCTGGGGATGTGCAAGGCAAGGGCATCATCAAAGGCGGCAATCTGAAGATTTTCGTGGCGGGTTCTGGCGACCTATGGATGAATGTGGATTATGATACCATCAACATCCAAATGAGAGGCTCGGGCGATGTTACGCTTCATGGTCAGTGCAAGGTGCTTTATGCCGAAATGTCGGGTTCGGGCGACTTGAAGGTGCAACAACTGGATGCTGCCGAATCCTATATCAACGCGACGGGTTCTGGCTCGGCGTGGACGAGCAAGTCAGGCAATGTCTTGTCCTATGAGTATCGTAAGTCATACAACAAAACCTATAATGGCCTCCTTTTTGATGCCCATTGGAACGGCTTCCAGGCTGGCTTAAACATGCTGTTTAACATGCCCATCGATGCGATGAATCCAAACAACGGTGCTCAAGGTCTGGAACTCAGACCCTTGCGTAGCTGGTACTTCGGCTTCAATATCGCCGATGTGGGCATCGCTTTCAACAAAAAACATACGGTGGGCTTGTTTACAGGCGTGGGCATCGGCTGGAACAACTTCAGTTGGAACAACAAAGTCACCGTCGAATACGACCCTGACCAGAAGGTATACAAACAGGTTCCCATTGATACAGAACAAATTGTCAAAAACACCAAACACGGCGTGCTTTATCTGGAGATGCCGCTGATGGTTGAGGTGAGACCTACGCGCCGTATGTACATCGAAGCAGGCGTGACCGGAGGCCTGCGCATCGCACAGTGGAACAGGGTGAAACTCGCCGACGGCACGCAAAACAAGCATTATTATTCCTCTCCAATTAACCGCTTCAAATTGGATGCGTCGCTCCGTGTGGGTACCAACGACATCGGCTTCTTCGCTAGCTATGGCCTGCTGCCGGTCTTTAACATGACCAACGCCAAAGTGCATCCACTTAGCTTCGGGTTCAGCATCAATTTCTGAGGATAGGTTGGGAATGAATAGAAAAATGCCGCTTTCGGGCGGCATTTTTTTATTTGTTTCTTTTGTCTTCCCAGCTCTCTTTTACTTCTTCAATGCGTTCATCAGCGCGGTAGTATGCCGACAAGGCCATGTCTGTTGCAGCTAAGTTGGCCTCTTCTTTGGCAGTGCTCAAGCCCGATGTAATCAGACTCAAGAAACTGTTGTGACGGCCCTTGGTCAAGCGGTAGATGCCTCTGCCGATGAGCGAGAGGTCGCGCTCGTCTTCTTCAAAGTCTTCGAAATTGTGCGCGTTGATTTGGGCAAGGGCAAGTTCAGTGCTCATTCTATAAGACATGAATTCAAAATCTGGCTCATCGACATGGGTCGAAGTGGGCAAGGCACTGGCCCTTAGAGGTTCCAATTGCGCCACAAGTGTTGTTTCATTTCTTTCGGGAACGGCTGACACCGCCTTCTTCTCAGTCTTTGGCTGAACGAAACGGAAAGTCCTTGGTGGCAAGGCCGGGGCTTCGCCTGCGGTGATGATGCGCTCGGGGAGGATAGGTTTCAGTTCGGCAATTGGCTCCACCGTGGGTGGCTGTTTCTCGGGCCACAAGGTGACGGTAAGCAGCAACCCGGCGGCAGCGGCTACTGAGACTATCTTGACATAGAGCGGCACGATGGTGCCTTTTTTCTTCAGGCTTTCCTTATCGGGGTGAGCGACGGTAGGGACTTCCAGATGGGGAAGTTCCTCAGTAAGCGCTTCCCAATCCAAACCTTGGGACGCGACGAAAGCTTTCAGTTGTTTCGTCTCGTCTGCGCTGAGGTTGCCTTCCATGTAATCCAGGAGGTAGGCCTCGTAGTTGTCGGTAGTGATGTTCGTGTTCATGGCGCTATGTCGATGAGGTTGTCGATGCTTTTTAGTTTGTTTTTCAACGCGGTGCGGGCGCGGAAGATGTTGACTTTCACCTGTGTCTCGCTCATGCCCGTGATGTCCCCGATCTCTTGGTAGCTGTAGCCTTCGTAGTCGCGCAGCAGCACGGCGTTGCGCTGTGCTTCTGGCAGGGTGGCCAAAGCCTTTTGCAGGATGTTGTTGACATCGGGGTAGGGGATGCCTTTGGGGTCGGCGAGGGTGGCGATTTCCTCGAGGTCGCTCGTCTGCTGGCGTTGCCTGACTTGGTCAATCATGGCGTGGTGAGCGGTGGTGAAGAGGTAGGATTTCGCCTTGGCAAAGTCCACGGTCTTCAGTTTCTCCCATACGCGGGCAAAGCTCTCCTGCACCACGTCCTCGGCCTCTTCGCGGTTGCGGAGACTCGACAACGCGAAGCGGAAAAGCCGATCGGCATATTGCTCCACGCATTGGTTGTATTGATTGATGTCCATCTTTGATATGAGTAATACGAGAATCGGGCGAAAAAGTTACATTGAATCGAAAATTTTCTGTTCAAGGTCCCTGAGCTTGTCGAAGGGCCGGCCTTCATATTGAAATTATTCCTACTTTTGCCGCAAAATTATGAAATCATGCTGTTAAACCGCATTATTTGGAATGTTGACCCCGTGCTGTTCTCCATCGGTAGCCTCTCGGTCCGCTGGTACGGCCTTTGCTGGGCTCTGGGTTTCCTTATTGGCTATTTTGTCATGAGGAAGATATACCGCCACGAAAAGGTGAGCGATGATTGGATGGATAAACTGCTGATTTACATGCTGGTGTTTACGGTGGTCGGCGCACGCCTCGGGCATTGTCTGTTCTATGAACCGGAGTATTACCTCTCGCATCCGCTGAAGATGTTGGCCATTTGGGAAGGCGGTCTGGCCAGCCATGGCGGTGCCATCGGCATACTGTTGGGCTTGTGGATTTATGTGCGCAATTACAACAAGGCACCCAAGAAAAAGGATGAGAAACCGCGCATCAGCTACATCTGGATCCTCGACCGCATCGTCGTGCCTGTGTGCCTCGTCGGTGTCCTAATCCGTTGCGGCAATGTGATGAACCACGAGATTTACGGTACGCCTACTTCTTTGCCTTGGGGCTTCGTTTTCATGCGTGGCGCGGAGCAGTTTTGCGGCACTTTCGACAACTACACGCCTTGCACCGCATGGGACGCGCCTTGTCCGCCGAGTGAGTGGCTGCCCTGCCATCCCACGGGCCTCTATGAGGCTTTCTTCTGCCTCGTGGCGATGGGCATCCTGCTGTGGATGTACTACAAGCGCGACCTAGGCAACAAGCAGCCCGGCTTGATGTTCGGCACATTCCTCATCATCATCTTCGGCTCGCGCATCGGCATCGAGTTCCTGAAGAATGTGCAGGTGGAGTTTGAACGCAACATGACCTTCGACATGGGGCAATGGCTCAGTGTTCCCTTCGTGCTTATCGGCATCGGGATGATCGTTTGGAGCTTTGTCCATAAAAACGAAAAGCAGCGTTGACGCTGCTTTTCGTTGAATGCCTTACAGATAGGCTTATTCCATGTAATAATACCGCATCAGCTTGTCGGTGATGTCTTCGGCTATTTCGGTGCGTTCGTATTTCTTGGCCACGCTGCCGAAATGCCTGAGCAGTTCCAAACACTCGTCGATGTCGTCTTCATAGTACTTCTGGAACTTGGGCGCCATGCTGCTGTAGTAATTCGCCTTGTCGCTGAAGTTCTTGACCAGCGTCGTTAGGAAAGCATCGCCCTTCACGGTGTCGCCGCAGATGTAGTACATCTCGGGGAACTGGTAGGTGCGGAGGTCATAGGGGAACTTGTCGTTCGGGAAGAACTCCTGGTACTTGTCCATGACGATGACGGCGGAGTCGAACTGCTCGTGGTTGACCAAAGCCTGGGCCAGACGCGAATAGGCCTGCTGGGCATAGGTCGAATTGCGCACACTCTCACGGTCGGGCACAACACCCTCTTGGTTCATGCTGCCCCACTGGGCCTTGTTGACCAACAGGTCGTAGCAGCCTTCGCGGTAGACGCCGCCCTTGAGGTAATTGTTGTAGTCCTCGGCGGGGACGGGGATGAAACGGTAGGCAAGGCCTTCCATGTGGAGGAACTTGTCGGTGCCAAGCACCCGCGACATGTCGCTGAATGAGGTAAAGTAGACGGGACGCTCCCAGTTGTTGGTGGCCATGAAGTCGAGGAGCATGATGGCGTTCTTGTAGAGGTAGTCGTCCTTGATCTCCCAGCTGATTTCGTCCACGATGCCGTCGGCCATGCTCTCCGGCACGATGCCGTTGCGCAGGCAGGCTTCCTTGTCAACGGTGAGCTTCACGTTGCGGCAGGGGACATAATTATAGGTGCCGCCGGGATAGCGTTTCACGGCTTTTGGGTTGTGGATGAAGTCGATGACTTGCTTCAGCTCGATGCACTTGCCGCTGAAGAAGTCTTCTTCTTCGACGACGATGGACTCGTTGACGCCGTTGTTGTACTCTTCAGGGGTGAGGGTGAGCGGCAAACGTTCCGATTCGTAGACCTTGCGGCCCATCTGGTGGGCGTACCAATAGCCGCTCGACAGCATGTAGTTGCACACACGCACGTCGGTGCGGAAGCCCTCCACCTCTTGCACGTACCACAAGGGGAAGGTGTCGTTGTCGCCACGGGTGAAGATGACAGCATTGGGCGGCAGCTGCGCGAGGTAGTTCTTCGCCCAGTCGCGGGCCGAGGTCTTGCCCGAGCGGTTGTGCTCTTCCCAGCCGTTGGAGGCCAGGACGCAAGGCACAGCGAGGAAACAGAGCACTCCCACCAAAACGGTGGTGACCATGCTTTGTTTCTTGGTCAGCTGGTTGATCCAGTCGATGATGGCAATCACGCCGAAGCCGATCCAGATGGCGAAGGCATAGAATGAGCCGGCATAGCTGTAGTCACGCTCACGCGGCTGTTGCGGCGTCTGGTTGAGGTAGATGACAATCGCCAGACCTGTCATGAAGAAGAGCAGGAAGACAATCCAACTTTGTTTGAGGTCTCTCTTGAGCAGCCAAATCAAGCCGCAGATGCCGAGGATGAGCGGCAGGAAATAATAGGTCGTGCGGCCTGGGTTTTGCAGGCATTCGGGAATGTTGTCCTGGTCGCCCAAACGCGCGTTGTCGATAAAGCTGATGCCGCTGATCCAGTTGCCGTGATTCAACTCGCCTTGGCTCTCAATGTCGTTCTGACGGCCCACGAAGTTCCACATGAAATAACGCCAATACATCCAGTTGCATTGGTAGTCGATGAAGAACTTCAGGTTCTGCCCGAAGGTGGGCTTACTAACGGTGACGGTGTTGCCACGGATGTTTCTGAAACGCATCGTCTCGCCGATGATGGCGCCGTTCTCGTTCTTGCGGTAGCTCTCATACATCTCTGAATGCGAGCCTCTTTGCGTGCTCCACATGCGCGGGAAGAAGGTCTTCATCTCGCTAGGATATTCGGGCACGCTGCGTTTGTTGTCGTCGGTGATTTTGTAGCGATGGTTCACCTCATCCCTGACATACACGGGGTTACCGTCCTTCAATTCGGTAATGGGCGCGTTGTAGTAGGGGCCGTAAAGCAGGGGCCAGCTGCCGTATTGCTCACGGTTGAGGTAGGCCAGCATCGAAAGGGCGTCCTTAGGCTCGTTCTCGTTGATGGGCGTGTTGGTGTTGGCGCGGATGGCCAGCATGAAGAACGACGAATAGCCGATCAGGATGAACAAGAGGGAGAGGACAGCGGTGTTGGCAATCATGTGATGGCGTTTCGCTGAGAACCAAAGGCCGAAGATGATGAGGCCGATGACCAAAGTGAAATAAACGATGGTACCCACGTTGAATCCCCAACCGAGTGTGTTCGCGAAGAAAAGCTCGAACTTGCCAGCCAAGTTGACGATTTGCGGCACGAGGAACATGTTGATGAGCCACAGCAGAGCCAATGAGGCCAATCCTGCCAGCAGGAAGCCGCCAAACGAGGTCTTCTTCCATTTCTTGAAGTAGACCACATACACGAAGGCGGGGATGCAGAGCAGGTTAAGCAGGTGCACGCCGATGGACAGGCCGATGAGGAAGGCGATGAAGATGATCCAGCGGTTGCTATTCGGGTCGTCGGCCACGCGCTCCCATTTCAGGATGGCCCAGAAGGTGACGGCGGTGAACAGCGACGACATGGCATAGACCTCGCCCTCCACTGCGTTGAACCAGAATGACTCGGTGAAGGTGTAAGCCACGGCACCGATGAATCCGGCCAGCAGTACACCTATTTTATTTACCCACGGCGCGTCTTCTTCCTCTTTCATCCAAACCTTACGGGCCATCATGGTGATGGTCCAGAAGAGGAAGACGATGGTGAGGCCGCTGCAGATGGCCGACATCACGTTGACCATCATGGCCACCTTGGTGACGTCACCGCCCGCAAAGAGCGAGAAGAATCGCCCAATCAGCTGGAACAGCGGTGCCCCGGGCGGGTGACCCACTTGCAGTTTGTAAGCCGTTGAGATGTACTCGCCGCAGTCCCACCAGCTCACGGTAGGCTCAAGCGTGAGGAAATACACGATGGTGGCAATCAAGCCTGCCAGCCATCCTGTAATGTTGTTTAACCTTTTGAAAGTCATAATGATATAAAAACAATTTGTTGATTATTGCAATATAAATTGGTCTTTGCCAAACTGCAAAGATACGGCTTTTTTGTTTTGCACCTAGCCGAAAAACACCAAAATCGGTGGTTGTAGTATATAAAGTATCTTTTTTTCAAAAAAAATCGAAAAAAACACTTGCGCGTAACGAAATTAGTTGTACTTTTGCAGCCGCATTCGGAAACGAATGATGTCGAGTGGTGTAATGGCAGCACTGCAGATTTTGGTTCTGCCTGTCAAGGTTCGAATCCTTGCTCGACAACTTGAGGTGGAAGAAAAGA
>Ga0310690_10001276_pt1 | contig 45567 bp, 34 predicted proteins | sample AusTroGonzalo_MG_2_FD_207661 | JGI IMG/M metagenome (GOLD analysis project Ga0310690, IMG submission 207661) | Bovine rumen microbial communities from tropical cattle in Woodstock, Queensland, Australia - Gonzalo_04 (v2) (version 2) | ecosystem: Host-associated > Mammals > Digestive system >... | reverse complement strand
GCTGGGAGCAGCGCAGCTGGTCGATCCTGCGCCGCTACGACACCCGCACCCATTCGCTGAAATCCCTGACCCGGCGGACACGGTACGTCAACCCGTCCGTGGCACCCGACGGGACGATCCTGGCCGCTGAATACAAGGTGCAGGGCGGCAGCGATGTGGTGGTGCTTGACCACGACGGCAAGTTGCTGGAGCGGATTCCTGCCCCGGAGAACGGCCAGATCGTGAATGTGGTGCAGGCGGGCGAGGCCCGGTTTGCCACGGTCGTCACGACGCAGGGCGAAGGCATCTACCGGCACGACGGAACCTGGACATGTGTGGTTGCGCCCCAGAAACGCGCTATCCGCGACCTGCGGGTTGCAGGCAGGGACACGCTCTATTTCGTCACCGACCTCGACGGCCTGAGCAACGTCTACGCCTACCATACCACCACGGGCGAGCTGCGGCGCTGGGTCAATGCGCCCTACGGCGCCGCCCGGCCCTGGTATGACCCGGCCGACGGTTCCCTCTACTTCGCCAACTACGACCACATGGGCTACCTGCCCGTCCGCCTGCCGGCCGGCAAGCGGGAGGACAAGGCCGGCTCGTTCGACGAACCCTATATCAACCATCTGGCCGACAACAACGCCGCCCAGATGGCCGGACATGTCGTACCGCGCACGGCGGAAGAAGACTCGCTGCTGCGCCGGCACATCGATTCGCTGGAGACCCGTCATTACAGCAAGATCCTGCACGGCTTCCATGTCCACTCCTGGGCGCCGTTCTACGCCAATGTCGATCGCCTGATGAACGACCTGGGCAGCTTAAACCTGAATAATGTGCTGGAGTTCATCGCCCCGGGCGTGACCGTTCTTTCACAGAATGACCTCGGGACGCTGGTGGGCGAAGTGGGCTATTCGTATTACCGGAAGCATCACGGTGCCCATGCCTACGCAAAGTATACCGGTCTTTATCCCGTGCTGGAAGCCTCGTTCGACTTCAACACCCGCGACCGGATCCGGCAGGAAATGAGTTTCCTGCCCGGCGGCACGCCCATGACAAAGCTCGATACACTGCCAAGAAAGCCGGCGTGGCACCTCAACGCGCGGGTGTCCCTCCCGCTGCATTTCTCGCGCGGCGGCTGGAACACTACCTTCACCACGAGGGTCAACTATACACTGACCAATGATGCATACCAGATTGCATCAAGGGGTCCTGTTCCCAGGCAGGAAAGCGAGCTGACGCATGCGCTCTCGGGCACCCTGCTGATCGATTCACGCGTGGCCCGGGCTACTTCGCGCCTGACCCCGCGCCTGGGCTTCGGCATGGAACTCAGCGGTCAGACGCGCATCGGCATGGAGTCGGTCCGCAAGCCCATTTACGCCTTCCGTGCCTACGCCTATCTGCCGGGTTTGCGAGCGGAGGATGGGCTCAAGATCTCGTATTTCCGGCAGTACCAGTCGCCCGACGGGATGCTCTACAGCCCTGACTACAACCTGGTCAGGCGTCCTTACGGCTACGACAACCTCATCTTGATGGACTATCACCGGCTGTTGGCCGAGTACGCGCTTCCGATCTATGCCGGCGACGTCAACGGCGGTTTCTTCTTCTACCTGAAACGGGTCATCCTCATCCCGTTCGTCGACATGGCGCGTGACCTCCAGTCGCCCACCCTGGCGGAAGGAGCCATGAGCGGGTTCGGTCCCCGCAATTTCCTGTCCTATGGCGCGCGTCTGCTGCTGAACACCTATCTGTTCCGCATCGGCTCGGAGTTCAAGATCGGTATCCAATATACCCGCACCTACGATTCCGACAAGTGGGGCTCCATCCGTTTCGTCCTCAACACTGGCTTGTAAATCATGGCGTCCGCACAAAAACTCAACGGTTTCGACTGGTTCCTGATCCTGGGCACTACGGCCGTCAGCGTCGCTGCCTCGTTGCTCGGCGAAGGATGGGACACCCTCGGTTTCATCGTGGCGGTCACGGGCATCATCAACCTGGTGCTCTGCGCCAAGGGCAATATTTGGAACTATCTGTTCGGCATCGTCTACAATGCCATCTACGTCTACATCTCGTGGAAGTCGAGGCTGTATGCCGACTCGGCCATATACCTGCTCTACTACCTGCCCATGCAGTTCGTGGGATGGTTCACCTGGAAGAAAAACCAGAATGCGGACAGCGGCGCGGTGAATGTGGTCCACCTGACCCGGAAAACCGCACTCATCCTGCTGGCTGTAGCGGCGGTCCTGGTTCCGCTTTTCGCCTGGCTGCTCTCGCAGCCCTTCATCGGCGATTCCCAGCCTTGGCTCGACGCAGTCACCACAGTGGTCTCGATTCTGGCTATGTACATGATGGTCAGGGCCATCGCAGAGCAATGGTACATCTGGATCGTGCTCGACGCCGTGCAGGTGGCCAAATGGACCGTCGCGACCATTCGGGGCGAAGAACATGCCGCGCTGATGCTGGTGATGTTCGCTTTCTTCCTGGCAAATGCCGTCTATGGCCTCATTCAGTGGAACAGATTAGCGAAGCAAGCTTCGGCCCAACCACAGCCGTAAGTTCTTCGAGACTGGCCGCTTTCACGCGCTTATAGCTTTTGAAGTGCTTGAGGAGTTTTTCCTCGATTTTGGGTCCGATACCCGGGATCTCGCGCAGGGCGCTCTGCGTCTGTGCCTTGCTGCGCCGGTTGCGGTGGTGGGTGATGCCGAAGCGGTGGGCTTCATCGCGGATCTGCATGAGCACGCGCAGCGAACTGGAGTTGCGGTCAAGGAACAGGGGCAGCGGATCGCCCGGCACGATGACTTCCTCCAGCCGCTTGGCCAGGCCCACGATGGCCACCTGGTCGGCGATGCCCAGTTCCATGAGGGCTTCCAGCGCGAAGCCGAGCTGGCCCCGCCCGCCGTCGATCACGATCAACTGCGGCAGCTTCTCGCCTTCGGCCATCAGCCGCGAGTAGCGCCGGTTCACGACTTCCTTCATGGACGCGTAGTCGTTGGCGCCCACCACGGTCTTGATGTTGAAATGGCGGTAGTCGCGCTTGGAGGGCAGGCCGTCCTTGAAGACGACGCATGATGCCACGGGGTTCGTGCCCTGGATGTTGGAGTTGTCGAAGCACTCGATGTGGCGCGGAGGCACCGTCATGCGCAGGTCTTTCTGCAGCTGCGCCACCACTTTCTCGGATTTCTCGATGCGCTTGGGCAGGGTCTTCTCTTTCAGGAGCTTGTAGGTCTCCATGTCGAGGATGCCATGGCCCACGGCCTTTTCGCGCTCGTGATGGGCTTCCAGCAGTGCGAGCCGCTCTTTCCATTCCTGCGCTTCCTCGAACCGCAGGTCGGCGGCTGCTGCCTGCATCCGGGCGCGGCAGTCGCTCATCACCTGACGGGTGCGGCCGCTGAGGATTTTCTTGATTTCATCAATCTGTGCGTCGTATTCCGCTTCGCTGAAGAGGCCTTCGCACGGGCCGGCGCATTTTTCGAGGTGGTAGTTGAGGCAGCAGCGCACCTTGCCGCCCGCAATCTGTTCGGGGGTGAGGGGATGCGCGCAGATGCGCAGCTGATAGAGATTTCCCATGAGGTCGAGCAGCCTTCTGGCGTGCATCACGGAGGCGTAGGGGCCGTAGTAGAGCGAGCCGTCCTGCACATAGCGGCGGGTCAGCATCACGCGGGGAAAGGGTTCCTTGCGGATGCAGATCCAGGGATAGGTCTTGTCGTCCTTGAGCAGGATGTTGTAGTGGGGTTGCAGCTGCTTGATGAGGTTGTTCTCGAGCAGCAGCGCATCTTCCTCCGTCTCCACCACGGTGTAGTGGAGGTCGGCGATGTGCTCCACCAGCGCGCGGGTCTTGCGGTCGAGCTGTTCAGGGGGACGGAAATACTGCGTGACGCGGCGCTTGAGGTCCTTGGCCTTCCCTACGTAGATCACGGTGCCGCCCGCGTCCAGGTAGCGGTAGACGCCTGGGTCGTGCGGCAGGTTCTCTATTTTCTCTCTGAGATTCATGGAAAAGTATTAACTTTGTTTTTCTATCGACGTATGAAGAAGAAAAAAACAAAGATAATCAATAAATCCGACATCATGGGCCTGATCCACATGCGGGGGCCCATCGGCTGGCTGATCGCTTCCGTCGCGATGCGCCTGCTCGGATTCAACAAGGTCAACAAGTCCAACGACCGTTGCAAGCAATACCAGGGACCGGAGTTCTCCGCCCACATCCTTCAGGATATCGGGATTTCCTACGACCTGAAGCCGGTCCAGTACAACTATATTCCGCAGGACGGCCCGTTCATCACCATCGCCAACCATCCCATCGGCTCGGCGGACGGCATGATCTTGAGCGCCGTCATCGGCACCATGCGTACGGACTACAAGATCATGGCCAATTTCATCCTGACCATGATTCCTTCACTGAAGGACTCGTTCTTCGCGGTCAACCCGTTTACGGACGGCACGTCGAAGCAGAGCAGCATGGGCGGCATCCGCGCTGCCAAGGAGCACCTGGCGGCCGGCGGCAGCCTCGGCCTGTTCCCGGCCGGGGAAGTGTCCACCTACCAGCGGCCTGTGCGCCGTACGGCGATGAAGCGGCATGTGGTAGAGGATATCCCGTGGCCGAATTCCATGATCAAGCTCATCCGCAACGCGAACGTGCCGGTGATCCCGATCTATTTCGAGGCGCAGAATTCCAAGAAATTCCATTTCCTGGGCCGCCTGCATCCCATGTTGCGCACGATGAACCTGGCCAACGAGCTCTTCAACAAGAAAGGCAAGACCATCCCCATGCGCATCGGCAAGCCCATCATGCCCAACGAGTTGGCCGAGTACACCGATCTGGAGCAGCTGGGCGGTTACCTTCGCAGCCGCGTCTACGCCATGGAGTCGGAGTTCAACGACAGCAACGTGGCGCTCATGCAGCCGCCGGAGATGGTGGTTCCCATCTCGCTGCCGCGCGACAAAAAGGCCGTGGTCAAGGAGTTCGACCGGTTGGCGGCGATCGGCAAGAAGCTGTTCGAGGTGGCCAATTTCCATTGTTACCTGGCGGAAGCCGAAGAGATTCCCATCGCCATGATCGAGTTGGGCCGCCGCCGCGAAGAGGCGTTCCGTGCTACGGGCGAAGGCAGCAACAAAGCTATCGATACGGACCAGTACGATGCATACTACAAGCATCTGATCCTCTGGGACGCCAAGCGCAAGCGCATCGCGGGCGGCTACCGGCTGGGCATCGGTAGCGAGATCTTTGACCAGCATGGTGGCGTGGAAGGCTTCTACACCAGTTCGCTCTTCACCTATTCGAAGGAGTTCGAGCCCACGTTGCGCGAGTCCTGCGAGTTGGGCCGCAGTTTCGTGAGCGTGGAGTACCAGAAGGAGGCGCTGCCTCTGATGTTGCTTCTGAAAGGATTGATGCACAGTATGATGCGTTACCCGGACATCAAGTATTTCATGGGACCGGTGAGTATCAGCAACAGTTATCCGAAGTTCTACCAGAGCCTGATGGTGTATTATCTCGAAAACAAGTACAACGCGATGCTGTCGGAAAGCTCGGCCGTGCCCACCACGCCGTTCGAACCCAACTACCTGCGGGTCAACCCGCGCGACCTGATCCGCAAGAAGATGGACAACTTCGAGAAATATGACCGTTTCCTGATGCGCCTTTCCGACAACCAGTACCGGATGCCGACGCTGGTGAAGAAATACATGAAGGTCAATGCCAAGATTCTCTGTTTCAACGTCGACCCGCTCTTCAACTACAGCCTCGACGGCCTGATCATCCTGCGCCTGACCGACTATCCCCGCGAAGAGATCCTCTCCATGACCAAGGACCTCCCCCTCGCCGACCGCGAAGCCATCCTGAACCGTTTCGGATATACCCTCAAAGACTGATTTCGCCACACACCAGCGTACGCGCCCATTGTCTTCCATGAAAGTCTCTGAAAAAATCCTGCTATGGGTCTGCCGGCTGCTGATCGTCGTCAGTTTCTGCTTCAATTATCCCCGTGTGTTCGACAGGAAGATGGATACGAACGGAGACAATTACAATTACTACCTGCTGGCGCAGAATCTTGCGGAAGGAAAGGGCTACATCTCTGATGTTGGCCCCCGGCCGGAGCCGCACCTGCATTTCCCGCCCGGATATCCGGTTTTCATGTCGTTGTTCCTGTATGTATTTCCCGACAATGTCGTGGCGATGAAAGCCATCAACGGGATTCTCCTGCTGGTTTCCCTTCTGTTGCTCTTCCGCATCGTGCGCAAGACCACGGGCAAGCATGGCCTCTGGTATGCGCTCATCGCCTGCCTCTTGTGTACTTTTCATGGAGAACTGCTCCGCTGGGCCACCATCATGATGAGCGAGATGCTCTATCTGCTCATCTCCTTGGGTATCATCGCTCTGTGTCTGGAGCTGGATATGGACCGGGTCCGCAGCAAGGACTGGCGGCATATCGCACGGCTGGCGGGCATCTGCCTGCTCTGCGCCGCGGCTTATTTCGTGCGGACGATCGGCATTTCCGTCGTGCTGGCCGTGGCGCTGGCGTTCTTCGTGCAGGCCATGAAAGGCTTGCGGCGGCGCAAGACGGAAGGTCGCCGGTGGCTGGTCCCGCTGCTGGCCTGCGCCCTCGTACTCCTGTCGCTGGGCATCGCCCATGAAAGCTGGAGCCTGCGCAACCATCGGGTGGCTCCCGGCTGGCACAGTGATTATCTCGATTCTTTCCAGGCGCCGTCCTCCGAAGCCGGGAGCCTGGACTTCTGGAAGACCCGTATCGGCATCAATCTGACAGCTTTCATCTCATTCTATATCCCGTATTCCGTTACGATTCCCGTCAACGCCGTCACGACGCCCGAGAGTATCGATATGAAACACATGCACTGGTGGCTGGGCTTGCTGATCATCGGGTTGATGGTCATCGGCTTCCTGTCCATGAAGGGCCTGCAGTGGCTGTTGCTTTCTTATGTCTTGATCACTTTCGGCGTGCTGATGGTCTACCCGCCGAGCTACGCCGGCATGCGGTATTTCGTGCCGCTATTGCCCCTACTGATTGCCGCACTGGTGGTCGGTTTCGGTAGTTTACTTGGTTGGATTGTTCGGAAGTTGCTGCATCGTGCTACCTGGCTTCCGTTGGCCCTGACGATGCTCGCTGCGGCAGCCCTGATACCGTTCTATTTCTTTTCCCAGGTACAGTATTGGATGATGGCGGACTCTGCCAGCTATGAATCCAACTTCCAGCAACTCATCGATGCGAGTGTCTTCAGCCGAGAATTGCCCGAAGAGTGGATTACCGCCACGACGAAGCCCGAGATCTTCTATTTCCACTCAAACCGCCACCATGCCATCTCCGTGCCTCGGACCGGTTCGGCCGAAGAGACCATCAAATATTTGGAAGACAATCAGGTAGACATGGTCCTGATCGACCGATGGTTCCCGACGACCTCCCGCCAGATCACCCCCATGCTGGAGCATTATTCCCATCGGTTCTCCCTCATCGAGCGGTTCGGCGACATGGATCATCCCACCGCTCTGCTCCATTTCGAGCCGGAACCCCGGGAATAGACAACAAAAAAGGCGGCATGTCTCACGACGGGCCACCTTTTCTGATGATAATATACTAAAACCTAAACCACTATATAGATGCAGGTGAGGGCCGAAATGTTGCGTCCCAAAACAAACTTTTTTCAATTTATTTTTCGCAACCGCGCTTCCACCCGTTCCTGAAGGCTTTCCCGCAGTTCATCGAAGGAGATTTTTTCCAGCACCTCGCCCACGAACGCCATCTGTTGCAGCAACTGTGCCTCGGCAAGCGGAATGCCGCGTGTCCGCATGTAGAACAGTTCGTCGGGGTTGAGGCGTCCCACCGTGGCGCCGTGGCTGCACTTGACGTCATCAGCGTAGATTTCCAGTTGCGGACGGGTGAAAGCCCGCGCGGTATCGCTGGCGAGCAGGTTGTGGTTGGCCTGGTAGGCTTCCGTCTGCTGGGCGTCGGGGACGACCTTGATCAGGCCGTCGAACCGGGTAACGCCGTTGCCGCCCACGATGTTCTTGAACAACTGCGTGCTGTGGCACTGCGGCACTGCATGCGTGAGCAGGATGTCGTAGGCCATCTCCTGCCGGCCATCGGCCAGGCAGAGGCCGGCCAGGTCGCAACAGGCATGGCGGCCATGCAGTGACACGCGCAAGCGGTTGCGGAGGGCCGATCCGTCGAGCGACAGGAACACCATTTTCAGGAAAGCGTTTTCTGCCAGCGAGATCTCGAAATCCGCCTCGCCGGCATGCTCCGGGTTATCCTGCAGCACGAGGTACTCAGCGGAAACGCCGGGTTCCAGCGCCATCCGCACAAGGCCTTCGGGGTTATGGATGATCTGCGGTTCCATGCGCCTATTCGCTTTCGTGGATGAGCCAGTCGTAGCCTTTGCTTTCGATTTCGAGCGCCAGTTCCCGGCCGGCGGTCTTGATGATACGGCCTTTGTAGAGCACGTGGATCACGTCGGGGACGATATAGTCGAGCAGGCGCTGGTAGTGGGTGATCACGATGAAGGCGTTGTCGGGGCGTTTGAGGCGGTTGACACCCGTGGCCACGATGCGCAGGGCGTCCACGTCGAGGCCGGAGTCGGTCTCGTCGAGGATGGCCAGCCGCGGCTCGAGCATCGCCATCTGGAAGATCTCGTTGCGTTTCTTCTCGCCGCCCGAAAAGCCCACGTTCACGCCGCGGGAGGAAAAACTGCCGTCCATCTCCACATAGGCCATCTTCTCGCGCATCTGCTTGAGGAATGCCGCAGCGCTCAGCGGTTCGAGGCCCCGCTGCTTCCGCTGCTCATTGACAGCAGCTTTCATGAAGTTCACGTTGCTAACGCCCGGAATCTCGACGGGATACTGGAATCCCAGGAAGATGCCGGCCCAGGCGCGCTCCTCCGGCGCCATGGCCAGCAGGTCGCGACCGTCATACAAGACGGAGCCTTCGGTGACAGTGAAGGTATCGCGCCCCGCCAGTACGGCCGACAGGGTGCTCTTGCCGGAGCCGTTGGGGCCCATGATAGCGTGGACTTCGCCAGGACGGATGTCCAGGTCGATGCCGCGGAGAATCTCCTTCTCCCCGACCGACGCATGCAGGTTCTTGATGGTAAGCAGGTTGTTCATCAGGCTTTCCTCCTATACATTTTTTCCCAGTTAACCAGGGAGACGATGCCGTTGACCAGATACAGGGCACTGACAATCGGCATGAAGATGTTGCCGACAGACAGGTGCAGGATGAGTTGGGTGATATTGACAATGATCCAGGCCACCCAGCAGTCCCATTTCTTCTGGGCGCTCAGGAACTGGGCCACGAGAATCAGAACCGTGACGCAGGAATCGAGATACGGGTGCGGATCGGCGGGGAACAGGCGTCCCAGCAGCCAGCCCCACAGGGCGGCCACCACCAGCACGATGACGATCGTCAGGATGCGTTCGGGCCAGGTGAGCATGCTGACCTTGAGCTCGCCCGCCTTTTCGGAACTGGCCTCCCCTTCTTTGGGGTGCGTCCAGCGATAGTGGCCGAGGATATTGATGCCCAGCGAAATAGGCTGCAGCAGCAGCGAAGCCACAAGATTCTTCTGCCAGAACAGGAAGAACAGGGCGATGGTGTAAAGGTAGCCCACCCAGAAATTGTATTTGCTCCCGCGACCCGCGAGGAACACGCAGGTAAGGCCCAGCAGCGAGCTTACCAGATCGAGCCAGTTGATTGTCATCCGATGCTCCCCTCCAGGGAGACCTGTAGCAGTTTCTGCGCCTCGACGGCGAATTCCATGGGTAATTTATTGAGGACTTCCTTGGCGTAGCCGTTGACGATCAGGCCGACGGCATCTTCTTCCGTGATGCCGCGCTGGCGGCAGTAGAAGAGTTGCTCTTCGCTGATCTTCGAGGTGGTGGCTTCGTGTTCCACGGTGGCGCTGCGGTTGTCCGACTCGATCACCGGGAATGTGTGCGCGCCGCATTTGTCGCCCAGCAGCAGCGAGTCGCACTGCGAGTGGTTGCGGGCGCCCTTCGCGCCGGGCAGCACCTTTACCAGGCCACGGTAGCTGTTCTGGCTGTGGCCCGCCGAAATGCCCTTGCTCACGATGCGGCTGGTGGTGTTGCGGCCGATGTGGATCATCTTGGTGCCCGTGTCGGCCTGCTGGAAATGGTTGGTGACGGCCACGCTGTAGAATTCCGAAAGGGAGTTGTCACCCTTGAGGATGGTGCTCGGGTACTTCCACGTGATGGCGCTGCCCGTCTCCACCTGCGTCCAGAAGAGGCGGCTGCCACTGCCTTTGCAGATGCCGCGCTTGGTCACGAAGTTGTAGATGCCGCCGCGTCCCTCGGCGTCGCCGGGATACCAGTTCTGCACGGTGGAATACTTCACTTCTGCGTCTTTCTCGACCACGATCTCGACCACGGCGGCATGGAGTTGTGCCTCGTCGCGCCGCGGGGCGGTGCAGCCTTCCAGGTAACTCACGTAGGCGCCTTCGTCGGCCACGATGAGCGTGCGCTCGAACTGGCCGGTGCCGCGGGCGTTGATGCGGAAGTAGCTTGAAAGCTCCATGGGACAGCGGACGCCTTTGGGGATGTAGCAGAAAGACCCGTCGCTGAACACGGCGCTGTTCAAGGCGCTGTAGAAATTGTCGGCGATGGGCACCACGGATGCCAGGTATTTGCGCACCAGCTCCGGGTAATTCTTCACGGCTTCCGAGAAAGAGCAAAAGATGATGCCTTTCTCGGCGAGCGTCTCGCTGAAGGTGGTCTTGACCGACACGCTGTCGAATACGGCGTCGACGGCCGTGCCCGACCCGTCAGCCAGCCCCGCCAGGGCCTCGCGCTCCTGCAGCGGGATGCCGAGCTTGTCGAAGGTCTTCTCGATCTCGGGGTCGATGGCGCGTTTCTCGGATTTATGGGTCGCTTTCTTGGGCGCGGCGTAGTAGATGATATCCTGGAAGTCGATGGGCGGAATATCGAGATGCGCCCACGTGGGCAGCGACATCCGCTGCCACTGCCGGAAGGCTTTCAGCCGGAATTCCAGCAGCCACGCCGGCTCCTCCTTCTTCCGGGAGATCAGCCGAATGATATCTTCGCTCAGGCCCTTCGGGATGAACTCCTGCTCCACGACCGTTTCGAACCCCTGCTCGTACTCGCCCGAAGTGACCTCCTTGATGATTTTCTCGCTCTGTTTCACGGATGCAAAGATAACACATTTTCCGTCACCAGCCAGAAAGGAGGGTCGGGAAGGACCGCAGTTCCGACGGGTCCCAGGTACCGCAGGTCGTACGTATCCTGCAGCAAAGGGAAATACATGGGCTCGGAAGCATCCTCCACATAAACCGTCGTGCCTGGTTCGACGCGGTCAAGGATCTGCTCATAGACCTCCATGTCGTGGCAGTAGCTGTGGTTGATATCGTTGAACGGGATGTCACGTGCCGTCAGCAGGAACAGGATGAGCAACAGCACCATCGTTTCTTTTCGCATATCTTTTTCATACACGCACCAAAGGGCGAAACAGACCATCAGCATCGGAAGGTAGACCCGCTGGTAGGCAAAGCAATAGATGAACAGGGAAAACAGGACCTGCCAGCCGATGGCGGCCAACAACACCAGGGCGAAACGACGGTTTTCGCGCCGTTTCCAAAAAATCCGGTAGAGCAGGACCAGCACAACTGCGAGTAGCAGCACAGAAGCGATCAGGATCGGAAGCAACGGCAGCCAATCCCCGTGCAGAATGCGGGTACGCATGCCAAACGTAAAGAACATGCCGTAGGCACCGCCCAGATGGTGGAGCGTTATCGCCAATCCCCGCTTGTCTGCGTCGAATGTAGATTGTCCATAAGACAGTGATCCCGTTACCTGAATGAAGGCCAGCAACACCATCACAATGATTAATACAGCCGGAAGGATGCTGTCCTGCACCGGCTTGCCTGCTTTGTGCAGTAAGTAGACTTGCTCATAAAGATATAGCAGGAAGAGTGCGGCCACCAGTCCCTCCACGAACACATGCGTGTGCGCCAGCAGTCCAATCAGGAAACAGTAAAGCCAGCGGTGTTTGTCCTGATCGTGGTACAGGGCCCCCAGTCCGAAAAGGATGGGCGGAATCAACGCGTAGCAACGCGAGACGACCGGATAATCGTAGACCATCGGAAAACTGAACAGGATCAGGCATAGCGCCGGCCACTCAAAGGGCGAGCAGAATACCAGCAACCAGGCGGCGCAGGACACAAATGCCACGCTCAGGACCTCCAGGCACCACCAGGAAGCCCCCAATTTCGCGAAAGGAAAGACCAGCAGGTGCCACAGAATGAAATGTCCTTCCTCCGTCATCGCACGCCATAGCTCAAGCAGGCTCATGTCGCGGCACATGAACCAGACATGATATTCGTCGTACCAAGGTTCATGGCGCGAAGCCAGGAAGGCTGTGATCGCCGTGAAAACGCCCCACAACAACCAGCGCCACAGAGCCTTACTTTCCTTCATGGTACTCCTTCTCCGTGTTGACGGCCCAGATGTTGTCTTTCGAAGTGATGCCGGCCTTCAGGTTGCGGACGCACTCCATGGCGGAGAGCATGGAATGGTCCATGTTGTTGTAGCGGTGCTGGCCGTTGCGACCCAGGCAGTAAAGATTGCCGATGCCGTCGAGGAACTGCCGTACCGTGTCGAGTTCGTAGTAGGTTCCGAAATAAGCGGGATAGGCTTTCTTGATCTTCACCTGGCAGGCGTCAACCACATCTTCCCGTTCGACGATGTCGATCTTGACCATCTCGTCGATGGCCATCTGGATGAAGGCGTCGCGGTCCATCTGCCAGAGGTCGTCGCCCTCCGTGCAGAAATACTCCAGCCCGATCCACATCGTATTCTCGTAATCCTTCACCAGGTAGGGCGACCAGTTATTGAATATCTGGAGCCGGCCCACTTTCACGTCGCGTTCCTGGACGTAGATCCACGTATCGGGCACGCGGTTCTGCCAGGTCTTGATCTTCGTCTGGTTGCGGATCTTCAACTTCTTGACACACAGACCCACTGTGATGAAATCGCGGTAGGGAAGTTCCCGGGCGATCCGTTGCACGTCGGCGGGTACCTCGATACCTGTCAATGCGGCCGTCAGGTCTTTGATGGGCATGGTGGAAAGCAAGTAATCGCAAGGGACCGTTTCGAGCGTCCCGTCCGGCTTGCGATAGTCCACCGCCTTCACCTGTCCGTCGGTGACATGGATCTTCACCACTTCGGCTTCCATCCGGACTTCGCCGCCTTTCTGGCGAACGTCCTCCGCTACCAGTTCCCAAAGCTGCCCCGGGCCGTACTTGGGATAGATGAACTCCTCGATGAGCGAGGTCTCCACTTTGTCGCCGGCACCGTCTTTTCCCTTGAAGGTCTTGGTGAGCATGTCTTTGAGCACGGCGGTCACCGACAGGCCCTTCACCCGCTGGCTGCCCCAGTCAGCGCCCAGTTTCGAGGGATGGATACCCCACACCTTTTCGGTGTAGTCTTCGAAGAACATCTGGTAGAGCGGCTTGCCGAAACGGTTGATGTAGAAGTCCTCCAACGAGTTTTCGGGGCGCTTGTGCAGCACGGCGCCCAGATAGCCGAAGCCGGCCTTGACGGTTCGGCCCAGGCCCATGTTTACAAAGGTCCCCTTCGACAGGGAAATGGGATAGTCGAAGAATTTGCGAAGAAAGAAGATGCGGCTTACGCGGTGGCGCAGCAGGATGACCCGGTCTTCCTTTTCGGGATCCGGACCGCCTTCCCGGAGTTTTTTGTCGTCGAGGTCCAGCAGGATGTCGTCTTTCGAGCGGGCGCCCTGTACCGGCATCATCCGTCCCCACCAGTCCATCACTTCCTGGTTCTTGGAGAAGAAGCGATGGCCACCGATGTCCATGCGGTTTCCCTTGTAGTTGACGGTCTGGGAAATACCGCCGATCTGGGCGGTCGCTTCCAATACGACGGGATGCATGTCGGTCTTTTCCAACAGTTCATGCGCGGCGGTCAATCCCGCCGGCCCCGCTCCGATAATGACAACTTGTTTCATAGGTAGAATCAGGCTAATATCCTTGCGCATGAATCGGCAGTTCGGCACCTTCGGGGGTGACCAGGACGGGGCCGACTTCGGGGCGGGCGGTGTGGCCGATAACCTCGAAGTCCTGGAAGTCCTTGCGGATGACGTCGTGCTTCTCGATAGGGAGGGTAAATAAGAACTTGTAGTCGTCGCCGCCGTTCATCGCCGCCGTCACCACGTCCATGTCAATCTCTTCGGCCATGGCGAAGGTCTGCGAGGAGATGGGGATCTTCTCGAGATAAATCTTGGCACCCAGGCCCGTATCGCGTGTGAGCCGGATGACCGCTTCGCCCAGGCCGCGCGTGAGGAAATAACCCCGAGAAGGGATGGCGCCCGCCTCGATGAAGCGCTGCACGATGCCGGGCTTGATCTCCGGGCTCAGGTAGCTGGCGAGCACCGGCTTATATTTCGACAGGTCGGGCTGTTCGGCCGTGCTGGTGAAGGCTACCTTTTCACGCTCCAATACGTGGAGGCCCATGTAGGCCGCACCTACGTGGCCGCTTAGGCAGATCAGGTCCATGTTTTTCGACGCCGGCACTTGCTCCAGGATGCTGCGCTTCTGCAAGCCACAGGCGGCCAGGCCGATGGCCAGGCCGTTGACCGACGGGTTGAGCTCCAGCGAAAGCTGTTTGATGCCATGCTCCCGACAGGCGGCCAGCATTCCTTCCCAGAGGGCGGCCACATCTTCGTAGCAGAACTTTTTCGACAGGCCCAGGGTTACGGCCAGCGAGACGGGCTGACGCAGGGCGGCGTAGAGCTCGCCCAGGACGCAGAGCACCGCCTTGTAGCCCAGGTGCTTCAGGGGTGTGTAGACGAGGTCGAAATCGCAGCCCTCGAGCAGCAGCTTCTGGGCGTTGCAGCATTCGCCGCGGCCGGTAATGGCGATGGGTTGCTGGTTGGTGTAGCCGCTTTGTTCGAAGAGCCGGTCGAGGACGGCCTGCTTGCCGATTTCGGAGATTTCAGTGCGCATGACGAATGTTTAATTTACAAAGATAGCGAAAAACCGCTAACTTCGTGGTCGACAAACCTGCAAGTTATGCTGCTTTATCCCAACGCCAAAATCAACCTGGGTCTCCATGTGGTGCGGAAGCGCCCCGACGGCTATCACGACATCGAAACGCTGTTCTATCCGGTGACGGATCTCTGCGACGTGCTGGAGATCGTGCATGCCGACCGTTTCGAAATGCATGTGTATCATGCGGAAGTGGCGGGCGAGAATCTCTGCGAAAAAGCTTGGCGGCTGCTGGCGCAGCGTTTCGACATTCCGCCCGTGGCTATCCATCTCTACAAGAAGATACCCATGGGCGCGGGATTGGGCGGTGGCTCGGCGGATGCGGCTTTCACGCTGGTGGGGCTCAATCAGCTCTGCGGCTTGAACCTGCCGAAAGAAGAGCTGGCCGGCCTGGCGGCGCAGCTGGGCAGCGACTGCGCATTCTTCGTTTACAACCGGCCGATGCTGGCAAGGGGCCGGGGCGAAATCCTCTCTCCGGTCGATTTCTCGCTGGACGGGCACGAAATCCGGATCTTCCCGCAGCCCGTGTTCGTGTCTACGAAAGAGGCGTATGCCGGCATCATGCCCCGCCAGCCTGAGCGCAGCATCGAGTCGGTGCTGAAGCTGCCTGTGGAGCAATGGAAAGGTTTGCTGGTCAATGATTTCGAGACGACGGTATTTGCCCGTCATCCGTCGCTGGCGGCGGCCAAGCAGGCGCTTTACGACGACGGCGCGTTGTACGCGGCCATGTCGGGCAGCGGGTCAGCGCTGTTTGCAATCTACTAAGATCACTTCGAGCGGGGCGTCTTTCCGGACGACCCGTTTTTCTTCGTCAAGCAGGTACAGGGACGGGATGGCCCGGATCCAGTAAAGCGTGTCGCTGTTGATGAGCTGGTCGGGGTCGTAGCCGCACACCCAGTCGGCAGGATAGTGGGGCAGATAGTCGTACCAGGCATCCAGGTCTTCGTCGGGATAGATATTGACCACCAGCAACTTGCCGGAAGCGATCTGGGCGGACATCTCTGCGTCGGCCATCAGTGTTTCGGTGATCTCCTTGCAGTTGGGGCAGCCCGGGTTGCTGAAGAAAAGGAGCGTATGCTGCGCGGCGGGATGCAGATCGATAGTCTCGTAAAGCGAGGTCGGACGACCGTTTCGCAGGGTAAAGGGGAAGTCGGCGGCGGGGCGGCCGAGACGGTTGAGGCGCAGGCGCGGGACGACCCACAGGGCCCGTTCGCGCTCTGTGTCGGAGGTCAGCGGCGATGCCACGATGCGTTCCGCCACGGGGAGATAGAGTTCCTCGTTGCGGAAGGGACTGTTGGGATCGAGGAAGAAATGCTCCTGCATCGATGTCACCTCGCGCCAGCGGGTGCTGTCGGTTTCCGCATCGTCGAGCATCTCATATTGGCGTAATAGAGCCTCCTGGAGCGGCAGGGTGGCGAGTTCCTGCGCATACGACTCAAAACGAGCCTGTTGCGCGGCTTTCGAGTGAGAACCGAGTTCCGAAAGCGAGGGCCCCTGCGGTTTCGGCTTGCAGCCCGGAAGCAGTGTCAGGAAGACACAGAAAATTATCAGATGACATTTTGTCATAATACCCGCTGTTGGCACTTAATTTGCCAACTCCTGCACTGCAAAAGTAACAAATAACAACAATAAATATTCAAATCATGACCATTAAACCATTAGCAGACAGAGTCCTGATCGAGGCAAAAGAGGCCGAGACCAAGACCGCGAGCGGATTGTATATTCCTGATTCCGCAAAAGAGAAACCTCAGCAGGGAAAAGTCATCGCCGTGGGCGGCGGCAAGAAAGACGAACCGATGGAGCTCAGTGTCGGTGACACCGTGCTCTACGGCAAGTATGCCGGCACCGAAATCACCGTGGATGGCAAGGATTATCTGATCATGCGTCAAAGCGACGTGGTTGCAGTTCTTAAATAAAGGAGGAAAAGCATTATGGCAAAAGACATCAAATTCAATATCGACGCACGCAACCTCATGAAGGAGGGTGCCGACGCACTGGCCAACGCCGTGAAGGTGACCCTCGGCCCGAAAGGACGCAATGTGGTTATCGACAAGAAGTTCGGTGCTCCGCAGGTGACCAAGGACGGTGTCACGGTCGCCAAGGAGATCGAACTCGAGGACCGTTTCCAGAACATGGGCGCCCAGATGGTCAAGGAAGTCGCTTCCAAGACCAACGACCAGGCCGGCGACGGCACGACCACCGCGACCGTGCTCGCCCAGAGCATCATCAACGTGGGTCTGAAGAACGTGGCCGCCGGTGCCAACCCCATGGACCTCAAACGCGGTATCGACAAGGCTGTCGAGGCCGTCGTGGCCAACCTGAAGAAACAGAGCCAGGCCGTGGGTGACGACTACTCGAAGATCGAGCAGGTGGGTACCATCTCCGCCAACAACGACAACTACATTGGCAAACTGATCGCTGACGCGATGGCCAAGGTCAAGAAGGACGGCGTGATCACCGTCGAAGAGGCCAAGGGCACCGAGACTGAGGTGAAGGTCGTGGAAGGCATGCAGTTCGACCGCGGATATATCTCCGCCTATTTCATGACGAACCCCGACAAGATGGAGGCTGTGCTGGAAGATCCCCAGATCCTGATCACCGACAAGAAGGTCTCCACGATGAAAGACCTGATGCCGATCCTCGAGCCCATCGCCCGGGAAGGCCGCTCGCTGCTGATCATTGCCGAGGATGTCGACGGCGAAGCGCTTACCACGCTGGTCGTCAACAAGCTCCGCGGCACGCTGAAGGTGGCTGCCGTCAAGGCCCCCGGCTTTGGCGACCGTCGCAAGGAGATGCTGCAGGACATCGCCACGCTGACCGGCGGTGTCGTGGTCTCCGAGGAGCGCGGCTTCACGCTCGAGAACTGCACGCCCGACATGCTCGGCCATGCCGAGAAAGTGGTCATCGACAAGGAGAACACCACCATCGTCAACGGTGCCGGTGACAAGGATGCCATCGCCGACCGCGCTGCGCAGATCCGCAAGCAGATTTCCACCACCACGAGCGACTACGACCGCGAGAAGCTCCAGGAGCGCCTGGGCAAGCTCGCCGGCGGTGTGGCTGTCCTCTATGTGGGCGCCGCATCCGAGGTGGAGATGAAGGAGAAGAAGGACCGCGTGGAGGACGCCCTCAACGCGACCCGCGCTGCCGTGGAAGAAGGTATCATCCCGGGTGGCGGTGTGGCCCTGGTCCGCGCCGAGGCTGCCCTGGAGCGTGTCAAGGGAGACAACGAGGATGAGACCACCGGTATCCACATTGTGGCCCGCGCCATCGAGGAGCCGATCCGCATCATCGCTGCCAACGCCGGCAAGGAAGGCAGTGTCATCGTCCAGAAGGTGAAGGAAGGCAAGGCCGACTTCGGCTACAACGCCCGCACCGACAAATTCGAGAACCTGCTCTCGACGGGCGTCATCGACCCGACCAAGGTGGTTCGCGTCGCCCTCCAGAACGCCGCATCCGTGGCCGGCATGTTCCTGACCACCGAATGCGCCCTGGCCGACATCAAGGAAGACACGCCCGCCATGCCCCCGATGAACCCGGGGATGGGTGGAATGATGTAGATCTCTCCACGCGCTAAAGTTTAACCTCCTTCACCACATGGTGGCGGAGGTTTTTCTTTTCCAGGAAATTGTAGAGTTCGTAACTGGGAGCCAGCGTGAACTTCTTGGAGAAGAGCGGGAGACGGTCTTCGATGCCGTCGTGGCGGAAGGTCACGTCCATGAAGAGGCGTGCCGCGCCCTTGTGGTGCTTGAATTCCTTGAGCAGCGCGGCGCGGAGGTCCGGCGTGATGGTTTCCAGTGGCACTTCGACATGGAGCTCCTTTACGAAGGCATCTTTTGTGTTCGAGAGCAGCATCATGCTGAGGATGCGGAGTTCGTAGGTGTCGCCTTCATCGTCGTCGCGCTTGCGGAAACGCTGCTTGACGGTGCATTTGACCAGGAGCGCCGTGTGCACCTGCGTGTATTTCATGAAGTTCTCGTAGTCCTTGCTGAACAGCGAGAAGGTGTGGCTGCCGGAGTAGTCTTCCAGCGTGAAGCGGCACCAGGGCTTGTTGCCGCTCTTGGTGTAGCGCACGTCGCATTCCGACACCAGACCGGCCACGTAGTATTCCTTGTTCTGGACGTCCTTGTCGGTCTGCATGGTGCGCTCAATCTCGTCGAGGCGGGCGATGTTGACCGTGGCGAACTGGTCGATCTCGAACTTGAAGCGGTCGAGCGGATGAGCTGACAGGTACATGCCCACGCACTCCTTCTCCTTCTTGAGGAGTTCCATCTCGTTGAATTCCCCCTTCGGCGGGATGGCCGGACGGACCGGCTTGAGCTCTTCCATGTCGCCGAAGAGGCCGCCGCCGGCTGTCATCGTGTCGTTTTGGAACTTGGTGGCATAGCGCAGCAGCGCGTCGAGATAGGTCTCGTCCTTGCCCGTTTCGGTGAAATATTGCGGCCGGGTGATCTCCGGGAAGCCGTCGAATGCGCCGGCATAGATGAGACACTCCACCACTTTCCGGTTGAGCACGCCCAGCGGCATGCGCTCCACGAAATCGAAGATGTCGCGGAACGGACCGCCCTTCTGGCGCTCGGCGATGACCGCGTTGATCACGTTGGCGCCCACGCCCTTGATGCCGCCCATGCCGAAGCGGATGTTGCCCTTCTTGTTGACGGTGAACTCCGTGGCGCTCTCGTTGATGTCGGGGCCCAGGACCTGGATCTGCCAGCGGCGGCAGTCGTCCATGATCTTGGTGATCTCCTCCATGTCGTTGAGGTTGCAGCTCATGTTGGCGGCGAAGAATTCGGCCGGATAGTGGGCTTTCAGGTAGGCGGTCTGGTAGCTTACCCAAGCGTAGCAGGTGGCGTGCGACTTGTTGAACGCGTATTCCGCGAAGGCGCGCCAGTCCTGCCAGATCTTGTTGAGCAGCTCGTCGGAATGCCCGTGGGCGCGGCCGCCTTCCATGAACTTGACATAGAGTTCCTCCATGTCCTTGATCTTCTTCTTGCCCATGGCCTTGCGCAGCTTGTCGGCCTGGCCCTTGGTGAAGCCGGCCAGCTTCTGCGACAGCAACATCACCTGTTCCTGGTAGACGGTGATACCGTAGGTGTCCTTCAGGTACTCCTCCATCTCCGGGGTGTCGTAGGAGATGGGCTTGATGCCCTGCTTGCGGTCTACGAAGTCGGGAATGTAGTCCATCGGACCCGGACGGTAGAGGGCGTTCATAGCGATCAGGTCTTCGAAGCGCTCCGGCTGCAGTTTCTGCAGCCATTCCTTCATGCCGGGCGACTCGAACTGGAAGATTGAGGTGGTGTCGCCGCGGCCATACAGTTCATAGGTGGCCTTGTCATCGATGGGAATGGCTTCGATGTCGATGTCCTTGCCATGCACGTCCTTGATCAGGTCGAGCGTCTTGTGGATGATAGACAGGGTGTTGAGGCCCAGGAAGTCCATCTTCAGCAGGCCGCATTCCTCGATGTAGTGGCCGTCATACTGCGAAGTCCATACTTCTTCGCCGGTATCCTTGTCTTTCGACAGGCAAATGGGGATGTAGTCGCTCAGGTTACCCGGCCCGATGATGGTGGCGCAGGCGTGCATGCCCACCTGGCGGATGCTGCCTTCCAGCTGCTCCGCGTATTTGAGGACGTCTTTGTTGAGGTCGTTGTCTTCTTTGGCGAGTTCTTCCTTGAACTCGGGCACCAGCCGGAAGCAGTTCTCGAGCGTGATCTTGACGCTCTTCTCCTCCATCTCGCCCTTGTCGTTCTTCTTGCGCTCGAACAGGCGCGGCGGCACCATCTTCGAGAGGCGGTTGCTCTCGTCGATGGAGACATGGCTGATGCGCGCCACATCCTTGATGGCGCCCTTGGCGAGCATGGTGCCGAAGGTGATGACGCGGGAGACGTGATCGGCGCCGTAGGTTTCTTCCACATAGCGGTGAGCGGCCTCGAGGTTTTCGAAGTCCACGTCGATATCGGGCATCGAGATGCGCTCCGGATTGAGGAAGCGCTCGAACAGCAGCTGGTACTTGATGGGGTCCAGGTTGGTGATCCACAGGCAGTAGGCCACTACGCTGCCCGCCGCGGAGCCTCGGCCCGGTCCCACGAGCCAGCCTTCCTTGCGCATGGCCCGGATATAGTCCTGCACGATCAGGAAGTAGTCGGGGAAGCCCATCGAGGCGATGGTCTTCAGCTCGAAGTCGATGCGTTCTTCCTGTTCGGGCGTCAGCGTCTCGCCGTAGCGGATGTGGGCACCTTCATACGTAAGGTGGCACAGATAGGCCACCGACTTGCAGAAGTCGTCGCCGCGGTAGTTGCCCTTCGGGTCGTTTTTACCGGCTTCGATGTAGGGCTTGTATTTCTCCAGATAGGTGTCGATATCGCGCAGGAATGCCTCGTCGATCTTGAACTTGGGAAGGATATAGTCGTGGTCGATCTTGTAGAGTTCCACCTTGTCGGCCACCTCCAGCGTACGGGCGATGACTTCCGGATGATCCGGGAAGAGCGCGGCCATCTCCTCCTCGCTCTTGAGGAACTCCTGCTGGGTGTAGCGCAGGCGCTTCGGGTCGTCGATGTCGGAGTTGGTGGTCAAGCAGATGAGGCGATCGTGCGCCGGGCCGTCTTCGCGGTTGATGAAGTGCACGTCGTTGGTGGCCACCACTTTCACGCCCAGTTCTTCAGCCAGTTGGAACAGCACGGGATTGACTTCCATCTGAGCCCGGTACACGTCGTCGTCGACACCCGGGACCTCGGTCTTGTGCTTCATCACTTCGAGGTAGTAGTCTTCCCCGAAGACGCGCTGGTGCCAGCGGATGGCCTCGCGGGCGGCGTCGATGTTCCCGTCCATGATATCGCGGGGAATCTCGCCGGCCAGGCAGGCGGAGCAGCAGATCAGATTCTCGTGGTACCGCTCGATCACCTCATGGGACACACGCGGGGCATAGTAGAAACCGTGGATGTGACCCTCCGTGCAGATCTTCATCAGGTTCTTGTACCCTTCGTAGTTCTTGGCCAGCAGGGTAAGGTGGTAGTAGCGGCGGTGGTCGTTGTCCTTGAGGTGGTGGTCGTAGTGCCGCGTCACATACACTTCGCAACCGATGATCGGCTTGACGATGGGCTGCTTGTCCGCATCCAGGTTGCTCTTGTCGTAGGCGAACTTGAAGAACTCCTTGACGCCGTACATGTTGCCGTGGTCGGTGATGGCCAGGGCCGGCATCTGGAGCTCGCGGGCGCGCGCAAACAACTTCTCGATGTCGGAAAAACCGTCGAGAATCGAGTACTGGGTATGGACGTGCAGGTGTACGAAAGACATAGGCGCAAGTTACCCAAAATCTCGCAAACGGACAAAAAAACCTCCGCCGAAGCGAAGGTTTTTGAGATGCCCGAAGCTGTATGCGTTTAGATCAGGGCCTCGCCGGTCATGACGGCGGGCTGCGGGATGCCCATGAGCTTGAGGATGGTCGGGGAGATGTCGGCCAGGCGTCCGTCGCGGACTTCTTTCACGTCGTCGTCGACCACGATGAACTGCACTTCGTTGAGGGAGTGCTGGGTGTTCTCGGTGAAGTCGTCGTTGACGGCATGGTCGGCGTTGCCGTGGTCGGCGGTGATCAGGACGGTATAGCCTTTCTCCCGGGCGGTGCGGACCACGCGGCCCACGGCGCTGTCGATATAGCGCACGGCGTCGCAGATGGGGCAGTACTTGCCGGTGTGGCCCACCATGTCGCCATTGGCGTAGTTGAGGATGATCAGGTCGTGTTTCTCGGTCTCGATGTCGGCGATCAGGTCCTTCGTCACCTCGGGGGCGCTCATCTCAGGCTTGAGGTCGTAGGTGGCGACCTTCGGCGAGTTGACCAGGATGCGGTCTTCGTTCTCGAACGGGACCTCGCGGCCGCCGTTGAAGAAGAAGGTCACATGGGCGTATTTCTCGGTCTCGGCGATGCGCAGCTGCTTCTTGCCGGCCTTGGCCACGACTTCGCCGAGGGTCTCCTGCACGTTCTCCTTGTCGAAGAGGATGTGGAGGCCTTCGAACTTGTCGTCGTACGGGGTCAGGCAGCAGAAATAGAGCGGCAACTTGTGCATGCCCTGATCGGGCATGTCGGTCTGGGTGAGGACGGTGGTGATTTCGCGGGCGCGGTCGTTGCGGAAATTGAAGAAGATCACGGCGTCGCCTTCCGCGATGGTGGCCAGAGGCTGTCCGGATTTGTCGACGATGCAGATGGGCTTGATGAATTCATCGGTGACACCTTCGTCGTAGGAAGCCTGGATGGCGTCGGTGGCGGAAGTAGCCTTCGTTCCGATGCCTTTGAAGAGCAGGTCGTAGCCCGCTTTGACGCGCTCCCAGCGTTTGTCACGATCCATAGTATAGAAGCGGCCGCAGATCGAAGCGACTTTGCCGGTGGTCTGCGCCATCTTTTCTTCCAGCTCGGCTACGAAGCCCTTGCCGCTGCGCGGGTCGGTGTCGCGGCCGTCCATCAGGCAGTGCACGTACACGTGCGGCAGGTTCATGCGGGCGGCTTCGGCCAGGAATTCATAGAGGTGGTTGAGGGAGCTGTGGACGCCGCCGTGCGAGCACAGGCCCAGGAAGTGCAGCTTCTTGCCGGAAGAGGCCACGTATTCGTAGCAGCGGCGGATCTCCGCATTCTGGAGCAGGGCGTGGGCCTTGCAGGCGCGGTTTATCTTCACCAGGTCCTGGTACACGATGCGGCCGGCGCCGATGTTGAGGTGGCCCACTTCGGAGTTGCCCATCTGTCCGTCGGGCAGTCCCACGTCTTCTCCACAGGCTTTCAGGTGGGAGAAGGGATATTTGGCGCGCAGCGCGTCGATTTCGGGCGTGCCGGCAGTATAGATGGCGTTGGAGTGGTCGTGGCGGCCTTCGCCCCAACCGTCAAGGATCATCAAGAGTACTCTCTTCTGCATATTTTTAGTATATTTGTTATTTCATAGATCGAATCGCGCAAAATTACAGAATATATGGCAACTTCGCATCGCAAAAACGCCAAAAACAGGAAAAATACCAACAAATCAGGAGAGGGGGCGCTGAAAAGGGCCAAGCGCCTGGCCCGGGGTGAGGCGGCGCCGGTGCGCACCTCGGAACGCCGTTCGAAGAGCCTGGAGGAGTTCGAGGGAGTGGTATCGCTCTCGCGCGACGGCTTTGGCTTCGTGAAGGTGGAGGGGCAGGCGGAAGATATCTTCGTCCCCATGCGCAAGCTCCATTTCGCGCTGAACGGCGATTTCGTGAAGGTGACCGTGCCCAAGCGGCAGCTGCAGCGGAAGGACCGCCGCCTCGAAGGCGAAGTGGTGAAGATCATCCATCGCAGCGACAAGCCGCATATCGGCGTGTTGGTGGTCCGCGGGCGGCAGGTGTGGGCTATCGTGGAAAGCAAGAGCATGCCCTACGACATCCGCATCGACGTGACGGGACCCGACGAGTTGCCCGAAATCGGCGGCAAGCAGGCCGCGCACGGGATGAAGGTGGCCGTGCTGGTGACGGACTGGCCCAAGCGCAGCCCCGAGCCGCTGGGCCGCATCGTCGACGTGCTGGGCGTGCCGGGCGAGAATGACACCGAGATGCATGCCATCCTCGCGGAATACCAGCTGCCGTACCGCTTCGAGCCCGAGGTGGAGAAGGCCGCCGAGGCCATCCCCGACGCCATCACGGCCAAGGACCTGGCTGGCCGGCGCGACTTCCGCGGCGTGACTACGTTCACCATCGACCCTGCCGACGCAAAAGATTACGACGATGCCATCTCCTACCGCAAATTGGAGAACGGCAACCTGGAAGTGGGCATCCATATCGCCGACGTGACGTACTACGTGCGGCCGGGCTCCGAGCTTGACAAGGAGGCGTTCGCGCGCGGCACGTCGGTCTACCTGGTGGACCGCACCATCCCCATGCTGCCCGAGAAACTTTCGAACCGCCTGTGCTCGCTCCGCCCGCATGAGGACAAACTTACGTTCAGCGCGGTGTTCGAGATGAACGCCAAGGCCAAGGTCATCGGGCAGTGGTTCGGCCGCACGGTCATCAACTCCGACTACCGCTTTGACTATGAGCAGGCGCAGCAGATCATCGAGACGAAGGTAGGGCCGCTGGCCGCCGAAATCGGCGATCTGCACGCGCTGGCCACGATCCTGCGCAAGCAGCGTTTCGACAAGGGGGCCATCTCGTTTGAGCGGCCCGAGATGAAGGTCATCGTCGACGAGACGGGCAAGCCGCTCGATGTGGTGCAGAAGGTCAGCCGCGAGAGCAACTGGCTCATTGAGGAGTTCATGCTGCTGGCCAACCGTTGCGTGGCGGAGTATGCCACGAAGAAATGCAAGGCGAAGAATCCCACCTTCGTCTACCGTATCCACGAGGATCCGGACCCGGAGAAACTCGATAACCTGCGCAGTTTCGCGAAGAATTTCGGGCATCAGCTGGGGGACACCTCCGACCCGAAGCAGGCGGCCGGCGCATTGAATGCGCTGATGAAGGAGGCCAAGGGCAAGCCCGAAGAGAATGCGCTGCAACTGCTGGCATTGCGCAGTATGGCGCGGGCGCGCTATTCCACCGACAACTTGGGGCACTACGGCCTGGCGTTCCAATATTATACGCATTTCACCTCGCCGATCCGGCGCTATCCGGACATGATGGTGCATCGGCTGCTGGCGATGTACATGGATGGCGCTTCGTCGCAGGACAAGCTCTTCTATGAGGGTTGCTGCGAGCACAGTTCTGTCCGTGAGCAGATTGCCACGGACGCGGAGCGGGCTTCCATCAAGTACAAGATGGTGGAATTCATGCAGGACAAGATCGGCCGCGTGTTCGACGGGCATGTGAGCGGGCTCACGGAGTGGGGTATTTATGTGGAGATTGAGCCGACGAAGGTCGAGGGCATGATTTCTCTCCGGGAAATCCGTTCGGACTGGTATCAGTTCGATGAAGAAAAATATGAAACGCGCGGAAAGGCCTCCGGCCGGGTCTTCCATCTCGGCGACCCGATCAAGATCCGGGTCCTTCGCGCCAACCTTGAACAAAAAATCTTGGATTATGAACTTGTTGAAGAATAATTATCAAGGAGGGCTTTACCCGAGGCGCGTTGAGAACCTTCGTGTCTTTGTCATGCCTGGCTTGACCGGGCATCTGAGAATGGTGGCTTTGTTTCTTCTGCTCTTCATCCTCCCTGCGCAGGCACAGGATGACAACCTGTTGGCGGGTGGCGCGTGGACGCACGAGGTCGTGACCGACGGGATCGTCCTGCATCGGGCTTCGTTTGCGGGGAATCTGTTTGGGGCCAACCAGTATCTGTGTGTGCTGGAGGTGGCGCCCGGGGCGCGGTTCGACATTGTGCCGGCGGGGGAAAAGACGCTGGAGACGACGTCGGCGCTGGCGGCGCAGGCGGGCGCCGTGGCGGCGGTCAACGGATCGTTCTTCAACATGCGGGCGCCGTACGGCTCGGTGAACTACCTGCGGGTTGACGGCCAGGAGCTGGCGCCGAATGCCTATGATGCGTATGAGAACGGCCGCCCGCGGGGCCGCAGCACGCGCCAGACGGGGGCGGTGGCCACCTATGAAGGGGCGTTGTACGTGCTCAAGGGCGACAGCATCGAGCGTTGGGAGCAGGACATCGAGGCCGAAGACGTCGTGACGTCGGGGCCGATGCTGCTGGTCGACGGCGTTCCCGAACCGGTGGTTGTCAACGATTTCAACCAGCGTCGGAATCCGCGCACGGCGGCGGGGCGCCGGGCCGACGGCACGGTGCTGCTGGTGACGGCCGACGGCCGCAACAAGGAAGCCGCCGGGCTGTCGATGATCGAATTGGTGCAGGTAATGATGGCCCTCGACTGCCGCGATGCCATCAACCTCGACGGCGGCGGCTCCACGGCGATGGTCGTCCGCGGCGAAGTGGTCAACCACCCCTCTGACAACCGCAAGTTCGACGCTGCCGGCGAACGTCCCGTTGCCAACGCCATCGTCGTCACACTTCCCCGCTGATGATTCTCCAGCCCGCAAATCGGCGCCTCACGCCAGCACGGCGTGCAGCACATCGAGGCTTTTGGCGTCGATGGTGGCGCCGAGGTGGTAGGAGAGGTATTGGAGCATCTGACGGGAGAAGGCCTGGCGGCGGTCGGCGGAGAGGGGAATCGCCATCGTTTCGCTGTAGGAGGAACGGACCACGCGGAAAAGCAGGTCGCTTTCGAATGGGTTGAAGAGGCCCGGAGGCTCGATGGGATCGCCGGGGAGGAAACCCATCCGGCCTGCGTAGGAGACCAGGAACCAGAGTGGAAAGTTCGCGACGGAGCCTTCTTCCGCATCGAGTTTCTGCGCCATCTCCCAGAGCCAGTCGAAGAGTTGCGGATCGGTCTGTTCGTTGGTGAGGCTGCGGTAGAGGACTTCGCTGATGAACATCGCCACGGCGCCTTTGATGCGGTCGCCGCGGATGCCGTGGAGCGTGGCGGAAGGTTCCCATTCCCGCAAGTACGATAGGGAACTCTTCGGCGAAGCGGCGCTCACGGCGTCGAGCAGGCTGAGATTATGGAAGGCCGCCAGCGCACCGCGGTTCTTGCGTACGCCGCGCACGAGCAGGCTGCGCCGGCCGTACTGCGAGTCGACCGTGTGCAGCACGAGGCTCGAATCGGCGTACTTCGTCAGGTGTAGGACAATCAGCCGCGATTTTTCAAGAGATGGCATTGGAGCAGCCGCATGGCCTTTCCGCGGTGGGAAAGGGCGTTCTTTTCTTCAATCGAAATCTCCGCGAGGGTCACGTCGAGGCCTTCTGGAACAAAAATTGAATCATAGCCGAAGCCTTGGACCCCTTCGCTCTCCTGAAAGGCGATGTGGCCTTCGCAGGTTCCCTCGAAAACATGGATGCCACCTCCTTCGATGAGCGTTACCACGCAGCGGAACCGCGCGGACCGCTTTTCAAAGGGAAGGCCCTCGAGTTCTTTGAGCAACCTGCGTCGGTTGGCGGCCGGATCCTTGTCTTCCCCGGCATAGCGGGCGGTATGCACGCCGGGCGCCCCGTTCAGCGCATCGACCTCCAGCCCCGTGTCGTCGGCGAAGCAGTCGGCCTGGAAGAGATTCCAGACGGCGCAGGCCTTTTGGATGGAATTGCCGCGGAGGGTTTCATGGGTTTCGGCCAGGTCGCCGGGAAAACCGAGCGAAGCGGGGGTGACCACCTCGAAGGCCGGACCCAGGATCTCCTGGGCTTCCTCCCGCTTGTGGGGATTGTTGGTCGCAAAGATGAGCTTCATCGACAGTTGCTTTAAAGAACCAAAGATACAGATAAAAATGCTATTTTTGTAAGTTATATGTTTGCAGAGATGAAAAGAATGATCAAAAGAGGGGTGCTGGCCGTCGCGCTGCTGGCCTTGCTGGCACCGCAGATGCAGGCGCAGAGCCGGAACTTCCAGCTGGGAAAGAACCTGGAACTGGAATATGCGGTGTTGCAGGAGCTCTCACAAGGGTATGTCGACACGATTGATTTCGACAAGATGATTGTCACGGGCATGCGGGCAATGCTCGCATCGCTCGACCCGTATACCGTCTATATTTCGGAAGATGAGGCCGAGAGTTTCGAACTGATGACCACCGGCAACTACGGCGGCGTGGGTTCGCTGATCCGCAAGCTGCCCGGCGAGGGTGTGCGCATCATCGAGCCGTATGAGAACTCTCCCGCTACGAAAGCCGGCCTTCAGCCGGGCGATGTAATCATCGAGATCGACGACATCCCCGTCTACGAAGAGACTTCCGAGCAGAGCTCCGGCCGCATGAAGGGCCAGCCCGGCACCGACGTGAAATTCAAGGTGATCAAAGGACGCACCAAGGATACGGTCGACATCGTCGTGACCCGCGAGCGGATCCATGTGTCAGACATTGCGTATGCGGGTATCTACCGCGATGACATCGGTTACATCCAGCTGTCCGGCTTCACCGCCAAGATGACGGATGAATTCCGCGACTGGGTACACAAGCTCAAGGAAGCCGGTGCGAAGCGGCTGGTCATCGACCTGCGCGACAATGGCGGCGGCGTGATGGACGAAGCCATCGAACTCGTATCGCTGTTCGTGCCCAAAGCCACCCTGGTGGTGTCGTCAAAGGGACGCGTGGAGGAGATGAACCGCGATTATCTCACCACTTCCGCCCCGATCGACACCCTGATGCCGCTGCTGGTGATGGTCAACGGCAATTCCGCCTCCGCCTCCGAGATCACGGCCGGCGCGCTGCAGGACCTGGGCCGTGCCACCATCGCCGGCGAGCGCTCGTTCGGCAAGGGCCTCATCCAGTCGGTCCGTCCGCTGCCTTACAATGCGCAGATGAAACTTACCACCGGCAAGTATTACACGCCGAGCGGCCGCTGCGTGCAGGCCATCGACTACAGCAACCGCCACGAAGACGGTTCGCTTGACAAGGATGCCAACGGCGGCATCGCACCTGACATCGAGGTGAAGGGCGAGCTGCTCAGCCGGCCCGCCGCCTCGCTCGTTTACTATGATATCATCGGCTCGTACGCCATCGAGTATTTCCTCAAGCACGAAACCATCGACCGCGACTTCCTCCTGACCGACGCGGAATATGAAGACTTCGTGAAATATGCCGCGGCCCAGGATTTCGACGCCCGCACGGCCGCGCAGACCGCGCTCGATCAGCTGGTCCGCGCCGCCCAGAGCGAGAACCTGTACGACAACTACGCCGCCGAGATCGAAGCCCTGCAGCAGAAGGTCAACATGGACAAGGAAACGGTGCTCCGCGCCAAGAAAGACGAAATCCTGCCGCTCGTGGAACAGGAAATCGTGACCTGCTACTACTTCAACCGCGCCAGTGTGCCCGTGGCATTGCGCTATGACAAGCAGCTGCGCGAGGCTGTAGATCAGTGGTCAGCGAAATAGATACACCTTATCACCCCGGCGGACTTTCGCCGGGACAGGAATGGAGCAGAGGTCGCCTTTGGCGGCCTCTTCCAGTATGTGGGCGTCGTCGAGACGAATCTCGGTCGGCGCCACCTCGAGCACGCCGGTCGTCGCACCGCAGATGAGCAGCGGGTCGCCGACGCGGAAGGAGCCGGTTTCCATCTGGATCTCCGCCACGCCGAGGCGCGCGTAATAATCCGTTACCCGGCCCAGATAGACCTTCGTACGTGTGGCCTGGTTGCCATAGACATGGCTCCATTCGCCGAGGCGAGCTCCCTGGTAGTAGCCGTCCCAGAAGCCGCGGTTGAACACCGTGGCCAGCCGCTCCTTGAGAGCCGCTCCGAGCGTTGGCGTGAAGGTTCCTGCGGCGACGGCATCGGCCGCCTCGCGGTACGCCGCCGTGACGGTACGCACATATTCCCCACTGCGTGCCCGCCCCTCGATCTTGAACACCGACACGCCCGCCGCCGCCATCTTGTCGAGGAACTCGATGGTGCACAAGTCCTTGGGCGACATGATATACTGGTTGTCGATGTGCAGTTGCCGGCCCGAGTCGAGGTCGGTTACCTCGTAGCCGCGCCGGCACACCTGGTAGCAGTTGCCACGGTTGGCAGAGGCGGCGTGCTCGTGGAGCGACAGGTAGCACTTGCCCGAGATGGCCATGCAGAGCGCCCCGTGGCAGAACATCTCGATCTGCACAGGACGGCCCGAAGGTCCGCAGATGCCTTCGCGGTCAATGCCTTCCGCAATGGCACGCACCTGCTCGAGCCGTAGCTCGCGCGCTAGCACGATCACGTCCGCGAACTGGCTGTAGAAGCGCAGGCTCTCAAGGTTCGAGATGCTGAGCTGCGTGGAAATATGGACTTCAAGGCCGCGCTCGCGGGTTGCCGCGATGGCCGCCATGTCCGAGGCGATGACAGCGCTGACACCGGCTTTGCGGGCAGCGTCGAGGGCTTCCCGCATGGGCGCCAGGTCCTCGTCGAAGAGGGTGATGTTGAGCGTGAGATAGCTGCGCACACCGGCGGCGCGGCAGATGTCACACACCTGCCGGAGGTCTTCCGGCGCGAAATTGTTGGCGGAATGTGACCGCATGTTGAGACGCCCGATGCCGAAATACACGGAGTCGGCGCCACCCTGGATGGCCGCTTGCAGGCACTCGAAGTTGCCCGCCGGCGCCATGATTTCCAGCTTATTTCTCACGATGGATGAGTTCTTCCGCGAATTGCTTGAGCATGCAGGTGCGCTCGCACGGGATGCCAGTCTTGGCGAGAGCCTCCATGGCCTTCTCGTGCCACACCAGGATCTCCGCTTCCGCCGCTTCTTTCACGCCGAGTTCGATGTAGAGGTCGCTGACGGCCTTGACCTTGGCGGCCCGGTCGGCTTCGCCCAGTTTCATCAGGCGGTCGAGTTCCTGCTTGCGCGGTCCGTCCGCCCGGCGCAGGCATTCCACCAGCAGCCAGGTTTTCTTGTTGTTGACGATGTCGCCGCCGATCTTCTTGCCGAACACTTTCTCGTTGCCGAAGGTGTCGAGGTAGTCGTCCGTTATCTGGAAGGCCATGCCCAGCTGGTAGCCGAAGTCGTAGAGTGCGTCGCAAATTTCGGCCGGGGCGCCGCCGATGAGCGCGCCCATCTTCGCCGCACAGGCGATCAGGACAGCCGTCTTCAGGCCGATCATCGACAGGTAGTCTTCGCGCGTGATAAAAGGCATGTCCTCGAAGTCCATGTCGTACTGCTGGCCCTCGCACACCTGCATCGCCGTGGCGGAAAACAGGTCGAAGACCGCCGGCATGACGGCAGGCGGCGCATACGCGAGGTATTTGTACGAGAGGATGAACATGGCGTCGCCCGAGAGGATGGCCACATTCTCGTTCCACTTCTTGTAGACGGTGGGATTGCCGCGTCGCGTGTCGGACCGGTCCATGATGTCGTCGTGGATGAGGGTGAACTCATGGAACACCTCCAGTGCCATGGCGGGGAACAGGATGGAATTGTCCAGGCTGTCGCTCACCAGGTTGTGCGTGAGCAGGCAGAGCTTGGGACGGATGCGCTTGCCGCCGATCGACATCATGTAGTTGAGCGGCTCATACAGGTTGGCAGGCTCCCGTTTGATGTGCTGGAGCTTCGAACTGTTCTCCAACAGGCGGTCAATCTCTTCGAGGGTATACATAGCGTCGCAAAAGTAAGCATTTTACGCCGCTTTGCCAAACTGCGGCTGACAAACCTCTTCCGGCGAAGAAACAGAACCAAATATTACTAACTTTGCGTCCATGATGGAACAAGGAACTGCAACGGTCGTCAAGCATACGGGGAGCCATTATCTGCTTTCCGTGCTGCCGGAGTGGGCGCCGTTCCCGGCGGTGATCCGCGGCAAGCTGCGGCTGGCGGGGACGAAGACCACCAACCCCATCGCCGTGGGCGACCGCGTGGAGTTCGAGGGCGAGACTATCACGAAGATCCTGCCGCGCAAGAACTACATCATCCGCCGCTCCACGAACCTGTCGCGCGAGAGCCACATCATTGCGGCAAACCTCGACAGGGTGTTCCTGATCGTGACCATCATCCTGCCGGAAACCAAGCTGGCGTTCGTCGACCGCTTTCTGGTAACGTGCGAGGCCTATGGCATCCGCCCCGTGATTCTGGTCAACAAGATCGACCTCTATACAGAACCTGTGCTGCAGGAGCAGCTGGCTGACTTCAAGGCTCTTTACCGCAACGCGGGCTACGAAGTGCTGGAGATTTCGGCCCGCAAGGGGACGGGCATCGCACAGGTGCGTGCACTCTGCCGCGACGGCCTGACGCTCTTTTCCGGCGCCTCCGGCGTGGGCAAATCGTCCCTGCTCAAGGCGCTCGACCCGACCCTCAACCCGAAGATAGGCGAGATCTCGCTGAGCCACCTGCAGGGCAAGCATACCACCACTTTCTACGAAATGCATCCGCTCGCGGGCGGCGGGTTTGTGATCGACACGCCCGGCATCCGCGGCTTCGGCCTGGTGGACATCCAGCCCGAGGAGTTGAGCACCTATTTCCCCGAGATGCTGCGCGTGATGGACAACTGCCGCTTCATGCCCTGCACCCATACCCATGAACCCGGTTGCGCTGTAAAGGCGGCGCTGGAGGCCGGCACCATCGCGCCCGAGCGCTACAATTCCTATCTCGGGATGCTGGAGGAAGAGAAGAAATACCGATAGATGGCTTTCCGCAATCCCATCAACCGCGAGGTGGTCCGGCTCGCCGTGCCGAGCATCCTGGCCAACATCACGGTGCCCCTGGTGGGCATCGTGGACACGGCCATCGCCGGGCACCTGGGCGACGCCACGCTGATCGGCGGCATCGCCATCGGCACGATGCTTTTCGACCTGCTGTACTGGAACATGGGCTTCCTGCGCGTGGGGACGGGAGGCATCACGGCGCAGGCCTACGGCCGCGGCGACATGAAGGCCTCGATCGGCACGTTCTCGCAGGGCATCGCCACGTCCCTGATCGTATCGATGATCGTGCTGGCCATCCAGTGGGTATTTGCCGAGGCGATGCTCCTGCTGGTAGACGCCTCGCCGGAAGTAGAGCGGGTCGCCCGCAACTATTTCTTCATCCGCGTCTGGGCGGCGCCCGCCACGCTGGCGCTCTTTGTGTTCAAGGGCTGGTTCATCGGCATGCAGAACACCGTATTCCCGATGATCGTCGACCTGTGGGTCAACATTGTCAACATGCTGGCGAGCTGGCTGCTGTCGTTCTATACGCCGCTGGGCATCAGCGGCGTGGCCGTCGGCACGCTGGTGGCGCAGTGGACGGGTCTCATCCTGGCCTTCCTGCTGATGCTTTCCCGGTATCGGCCTTTACTGAAACAGACGACCATCCTGCACAGCATGAAATGGAAGTATTTCCGACGGTTCTTCTCCATCAACAGCCAGTTGTTTGTGCGCTCTGTGCTGATGCTGGTCGTTTACGAGGGCTTTACAATCTTCGCGGCCCGCTTCGGCGACGTAGAACTGGCTGTCAGCTCGGTGATGATGCACCTCCTGCTCCTCTACTCCTACTTCGTGGATGGCTTCGCGTATGCCGGCGAAGCCTTGACGGGACGTTTCATCGGGGAGCGGAACCGCGAGGGCCTGCACGAGACCATCAAGTGGACCTTCTTCTGGGGCGGGATCATCGGCGTGATATCCACCGTAGCCTATGCGGTTTTCCCGCGTGCGATCATCGGCATCCTGACCGACAACGCAGCGGTCATCGCGACCAGCGAGCCCTATCTGTTCTGGCTGCTGCTCATGCCACTGCTCAGTTGCGTGGCCTTCATCTGGGACGGCATCTACATCGGTGCGACGGCCGCCCGGCAGATGATGGTTTGCATGATCTGGTCGGCCGGCCTGTTCATCGCCTCCTTCTATCTCTGCGAAAAACCGTTCGGTCCGCAGGCGCTCTACATCGCCTACTTCGTCCACCTGGTCGTCCGCTCGGTCTACCTGACCCTCGCCGCCCCCCGGAGCGTGTGGCCGAAACTGAAATAACGAAGGATTTTTCTATCTTTACGCTGTGATCCGGATGTGTCATTGGCTATGCTATTTTGTGCTTCTCTGCGCACTGCCGTCTGCGGCTTTTGCCGCGGAAGAAGAGAATCCCGTACCAGACTACCTGCTACCGGTGGTGGAACTGCTGTCGCGGGGCGATCCGACCCTGATGCCGGTGGGCGGCAATGAGATAGAAGTGGTGTCGGACGGTCATCGGCAGTGGGACTTGATGCTGCAGGACATCAAGAATGCGCGGAAATCCCTCTGTTTCGAGTATTTTTTCTGGACGCCCGATGAAGCGGGCGAGCAAATCCGGGATGCCGTGCTGGAAAAACTGACAGAAGGGGTACACGTGAGAATCCTGCTCGAGAACATTATAGGAGGACATTACTTGAAATCCTTTTACCAGAAAATGGCGGATGCCGGCGCAGAAGTGTTGTACTTCACAAAGACAGACGGCACCCTGCACCAGTTCCTGCATCGGCCCTTTCGTCGCAACCACCGGAAAATCTTTCTGGTCGATGATGAAATCGGTTACACGGGAGGCATGAACATCGGTAAGCCGTACCGGGACAAATGGCGCGACATAAGCATCCGCATCAAAGGCCCGGCGGTGGCAGTGCTCAGCCGTTTCTTCGATGAAATGTGGGTGTCGCGGGGCGGGTCGCCGCAGGAGACGAAGCCGGAACTGTCTTCTGAGCGGACCGGCGACAAATTGATGCAACTGTTTACCTACGGGGCAGGTGACCCGATTATGGAGGAAGCGTTCCATCTGATTTTGCAGGCGGCCAGGCAAAGTATCTATATCCAGACTCCCTATTTCTTTCCTACAGACCGTCTCTTGCAGGATTTGGGAGAGGCCGCAGAGCGAGGCGTAGATGTCCGGCTGATAGTCCCTTACGAGCTGGATGTCTTTTTTATGAAACTGGCCAATGAATCCTGTTATGAGGAATGTCTCGAAAAAGGCGTACGGATTTATGAATACCTGCCGTGTTTCAACCATTCCAAATTGCTTTTTGCTGACGGTATCCTTTCCTTCTTCGGTTCTACCAATTGGGATTATTACGGATTGTCGTGCTGTTATGAGAACGATGTGCTGGTTTTTGACAAGGCGTTGACGGAACAAATGGAGAAAGATTTCTTTGAGCAGTTGGAAGATTCGAAGGAAATCACGTTGGAAGGTGCCCGCTCCGCATTCAAAAAAGACAAGCACGACCGCAAATTCTGGCGCGGTATCCGGAAGCGGATTTACCGTTGATTTTTTCGTGATATCATTGTTTTCTTGAAAATTATTTCGCAAATTTGTGGATGCGATTAAAATTTTAAAGAATCCATCCATGAATATCACGCCCAATGCCCAGAAGTACATCGATCAGGAAGATCGGTATGGTGCCCATAACTATCATCCACTGCCCGTCGTCCTTGCGAAAGGCAAAGGTCCCTTCGTGTGGGATGTCGACGGCAAACGCTACTTCGATTTCCTGTCGGCCTATTCGGCCGTGAACCAGGGTCACTGCCACCCGAAGATCGTGAAGGCCCTTACCGACCAGGCTCAGAACCTGTGCCTGACCTCGCGCGCCTTCTACAACGACTGCCTTGGCCCCTACGAGGAGTTTGCCACCAAGTTTTTCGGCTACGACAAGCTCCTGCCGATGAACTCCGGTGCCGAAGCCGTGGAGACCGCCCTGAAGCTGGCGCGCCGCTGGGGTTACGTGGTAAAAGGGATTCCGGAGAATGAAGCGCTGATCATCGTGTGCGACGGCAACTTCCATGGCCGCACCATCACCATCGTCACCATGTCGAACGACCCGGACAGCTACTACAACTACGGTCCGTTCACCCCGGGCTTCATCAAGATCCCGTACAACGATACGGAAGCCCTCCGGAAAGTACTTGATGAGAAGGGCGACAAGGTCTGCGCCATGATCGTGGAGCCCATCCAGGGTGAGGCAGGCGTCTACGTGCCCGAAGACGGCTACATCAAGAAATGCTACGACCTCTGCCACGCACACAACGTATTGTTCGTCGCCGACGAGGTGCAGACGGGCATCGCCCGTACCGGCAAGATGTTCGCCTGCGACCACGAAGGTGTGCGTCCCGACATGATCACCATCGGCAAGGCCCTCTCGGGCGGCGTGCTCCCTGTCTCCGCAGTGCTGGCCGACGATGAAATCATGCTGACCATCAAGCCCGGCGAACACGGCTCGACCTTCGGCGGCTTCCCGCTCGCGGCCAAGGTAGCCGTCGCCGCCCTCGAAGTCATCCGCGACGAACACCTCACCGAGAATGCCGCCCGCCTGGGCGTCATCTTCCGCGAAGAAATCGGCAAGATCAAGTCGCCGTACTTCAAGGCCGTCCGCGGCAAGGGCCTGCTCAACGCCGTGATCACCGAGCCCCAGAACGGTATCGAAGCCTGGGACATCTGCCTGAAGATGGCCGAAAAAGGCCTCCTCGCCAAGCCGACCCACCGCCACATCATCCGCTTCGCCCCGCCGTTGGTCATCACCGAAGCGCAGCTCCGCGAAGCCATCGGCATCATCAAGGACGTCTTCGAGAATATGTAAAAAAGAACGAGAGGCCCGCGGGCCTCTCGTTCTTTTCAAGCCAGATCGCTAATCTCCGAGCGTCGCGACCATTACCGCCTTAATCGTATGCATGCGGTTTTCGGCTTCGTCGAAGACGATGCTGTTTTCACTTTCGAAGACGTCTTCCGTGACTTCGATGCCGTCGAGGCCGAACTTCTTGTAGACGTCGCGGCCGGCCTGGGTCTCGAGATTGTGGTAGGATGGCAGGCAGTGCATGAACTTGCACTTCGGGTTGCCGGTGCGCTCCATCATCTTCGCGTTCACCTGGTAGGGCATCAGCAGCGAGATGCGCTCCTTCCAGACCTCGTCGGGTTCGCCCATCGAGACCCAGATGTCGGTGTAGAGGAAGTCGCAGCCCTTGACGCCGGCGTCCACGTCGTCGGTGAGGGTGAGGGTCGCGCCGGTCTCGGCCGCAATCTGGCGGCAGGTGGCCACGAGCTCCGGATTCGGCCAGAGCGACTTGGGGGCCACGATGCGTACATCCATGCCCATCTTGCAGCCGCCCACCATCAGGGAGTTGCCCATGTTGAAGCGGGCATCGCCCAGATATGCGTACGACACCTTGTTGAGGGGCTTGTCCACGTGCTCCTGCATGGTCATAAAGTCGGCCAGGATCTGCGTGGGATGGAATTCGTTGGTCAGGCCGTTCCACACCGGGACGCCCGAATATTCGGCGAGCTGCTCCACGGTAGTCTGCGCGAAGCCGCGGTATTCGATGCCGTCGAACATGCGTCCCAGCACGCGGGCGGTGTCTTTCATCGACTCCTTGATGCCGATCTGCGAGCCGGAAGGGCCCAGATAGGTGACGTGCGCGCCCTGGTCGTACGCCGCCACTTCGAACGAGCAGCGCGTGCGGGTGGACGTCTTCTCGAAGATCAGGGCGATGTTCTTGCCCTTGAGGCGGGGCTGTTCGGTGCCGGTATATTTGGCGCGCTTCAGGTCGCGGGCCAGGTCGAGGAGATACTGGATTTCTTTCGGGGTGAAGTCGAGCAGCTTGAGGAAGCTGCGGTTGCGGAGGTTGTAAGCCATGTTGTTATAAGGATTAGATGTTTATCGTACGATGCGGGTGCCGCAGGCGGGGTTGTCGAGCTGCCCGGCTTCGGTGATGACGCACTCCCGGCCGCCGCTCTCCACGAAGAAGATGCCGGCCCGGACTTTCGGCGCCATGGAGCCTTCCGTGAAATGCCCTTCGGAGAGGTACTGCTTCGCTTCGGCGACGGTGATCACGTCGAGCGCCTTTTCGCCGGGTTTGCGGAAGTTGAGGTACACCTTGGGCACGTCGGTGAGGATGTAGAACTCGTCGGCGCCGATCTGCGTGGCGCAGAGCGCCGAGGCGAGGTCCTTGTCGATGACCGCCTCTACGCCCGCGTGCGTGCCGTCGGCCTGCTGGATCACGGGGATGCCGCCGCCGCCGACGGTTACCACGATGTGCCCGGCGTCGGCGAGTTGCTTCACGAGTTCGATATTGTGGATCTTCAGGGGACGGGGCGAGGCCACCACCTTGCGCCATCCATTGCCTTTGGGGTCTTCGCGGTAGATGGCGCCGGTCTCGGCGTGGAGCCGGACGGCTTCGTCTTTCGTGTAGTAGGGGCCCACCGGCTTGGTGGGATTGGCGAACATCGGGTCGTCGGCGCCCACCAGCACCTGGGTGACAAGCGACACGACGGAGCGGTCGATGCCGTGGGCCACCAGCACGCTCTCCATGCCCAGTTCGATGAGGTAGGCGATGGAGCCCTGGGTCTCGGCGCCGCAGAAATCCATGGGCATGGCCTGCACGCCAAAGGCTTTCTTGCCGGCCTCGTGCTGCAGCATCACGTTGCCGACCTGCGGGCCGTTGCCGTGGCCGATGACCACGTTGTAACCCCTTTCCAATAAATGATATAGTTGTTCGCACGTCTGGCGGACGTTGGCGAGTTGTTCCGGGTAGGTGCCTTTCTGCCCGCTGCGGAGCAGGGCGTTTCCGCCGAAGGCGACCATAGCCAGTTTCTTTTTCATGCGTTATATTGTAATGTTCCTACAAAGTTATTACTTTTGTCCGTTGAACGCAACATTTCGTTGCCGGATGCATCTTTATAATATGAAAAAGATCGCGCTCATCCTGATCCTGGCGCTCGGGGAACTGCTGTTCCCGGGGCGGGCGCGGGCGCAGGACGACTACGCGATATTCAGTGCGGCAGCCGGCAAGGCATCACTCCTCTACCGCGGCCACAAGGCCTTTGAATACAACATCATCTATAACGGAACCTACTACTGGTACGGTCCCGATTTCAACCAAGGCGAGTTGATCTATGGCGAGAAGGTCTACCGCGACATTGCCCTGAACATCGATGCTGCGCGCCAGGAACTGATCGTCCGGATTCCGGAAGGTCTCTCCGACAAGGCGCTGTCGCGCGAATTTGTGCGGGAATGCTCTTTCGGTGGAAACCGATACCTGAACCTGCAATACACGATGGGCGAGGCGGCGCCCGCGGGTTTTTGGGAGGTGCGTTACGACGGTCCCTCGCAGATCCTGCGGCAGGTAAGCAAGAAGCTGGAAGACGACACGGACGGCCGCAAGCGTGACGCCATGGAATTTGAGGGCGAATACCGTCTGGACGCTTACAGGATATTCACGTATTCTGCCGACTACCTGTACCGCTCCCCACAAGGGAAGCTGGTGCCGGTGAAGCGGCGCAGCGACATGCTGAAACTCGTCGACAAGTCGAAGCGGCGCGAGCTCCGCCGTTCCATCCGCCAGTTGGAGAGCGCCGGCATGCTGCCTTTCGAACAGTTCTGCCTCGTCGTGGCGCGCTATATTGATACGCAATGAGACCGAGACGCATCCTCCTCCTGCTGGTCGCCGTCCTGTGCTGCGCCTTCCCGCTCCGGGCCCAGAACCCCGGAGAGGGCTTCGGCGTGTACAAGGTGGATGTGGAGGAGCTCATCCGTTTCATCAGGGCGGAGATCTCGCCCGACGTTTATTGCGTCCGCGACACTTCCGACGTGAAGAGTTACACTATCCGCGTGCCCCGCGAGCAGTTCCTGGACCGCGCGCTGCAGGAGTTCCGCGACAACGGCTATACCGTGACCCGCTACGATGGCAAGATTTTCCTCGTCCGCGGCAAGGATATCGCCACCCAGCTTCCGGCCGGCTATTTCGATACGCGCAAGCCTGTGGTGGACACCACGTTTCAGAAATACCTGGCCGACCAGGCCCGGGTAATGACCTTCCAGAACAAGGTCTATGAGATCGGCGATCCCGACGCCCCGCGCAAGAGCGGCCGCGCTACGGTGCGTGGCTATGTGCGCGATGTGTCGACCGGCGAGCCGCTGGTCGGCGTATCGGTGTACGTCGAAGACGGCAAGGCCTTCGCCCAGACCGACGCCTACGGCTTCTACAAGCTGACGCTGCCCGTGGGAGCTGCGAAGCTGGGATTCAGCGGCTATTCTCTGGAAGACATGAAACTCGACCTGATGATCTACGGCGACGGCGCGCTCGACGTGGTGATGAAGGAGAAGGTATTCACGCTTACGGGCGCAGTGGTCACCTCGGAGAGCATGCAGCAGCACCGCACGGCCCACATGGGCGTGGAGAAGGTGCGCATCAGCGCCATCAAGAACGTGCCGGTGGTCTTCGGTGAGGCTGACGCACTGAAGGTGGTCATGACCCTGCCGGGCGTCAAGTCGGTGGGCGAAGCGTCCAGCGGCTTCAACGTCCGCGGCGGCTCCACCGACCAGAACCTGATCCTCTTCAACGAAGGAACCATCTACAACCCGAACCACATGTTCGGCCTCCTCTCGTCGTTCAACCCCGACGTGATCAACGACGTGGAACTCTACAAGAGCTCGATCCCCGCGCAATATGGCGGCCGCATCTCCTCCGTGCTGGAGATCCGCAGCCGCGACGGCAACAGCAAGAAGTTTCAGGGCTCGCTGGGCCTGGGCCTGCTGACCAGCCGCCTGCACCTGGAAGGGCCTATCGTCAAAGACCGCACGACCTTCATCCTCGGCGGCCGCAGCACCTATTCCAACTGGATCTTCAAATTGCTGCCCGCCAACAGCAACTACAGCGGCGGCAAGGCCTCGTTCCAGGACGTGAACCTGGGCCTGAGCCACAAGGTCAACGAGCGCAACTCGCTGCACCTGTACGGCTATTTCTCGCGCGACAAGTTCAGTTTCAGTGGCGACACCATCTTCCGCTACCGCAACATCAACGGCTCGATGAAGTGGCACAGCATCTTCAACGACCGGCACTCGATGACCGCCACGGTGGGCTACGACAGCTACCACTACGGCATTGAGGACTCTTTCAACCCCCACACGGCCTACACGCTGAACACGGCGGTGGACCAGTTGTTCGCCAAGGTCAACTTCAAGTCGACGCTGGGCGACGCGCATACGCTGGGCTATGGCCTGAACGCCACGCTGTACGACCTCAATCCGGGCTCTTACCATCCCGTGGGCGAGGTTTCGCTGGTGGAGGCGATGGACCTGGATCACGAACGGGCGCTGGAAGCGGCGCTCTACCTGAGTGATACCTGGGTGCTGAACGAGCACCTGACTTTCGATGCGGGCCTGCGCTGGTCGCAGTTCCTGCGTCCCGGCGTCAGGAAGTTCCTCGGCGGGCCCGAGTTCCGCATCTCCGGGAAATATTCGTTCAATGACGTGACCAGCGTCAAGGCGGGCTTTAACACGATGCGGCAGTACATCCACATGATCTCTAACAGCATCAACGTGTCACCCACCGACAGCTGGCGCCTGTCCAGCGACCGGATTGCGCCGCAGACGGGCTGGCAGGCCGCCGCGGGCTTCTACCGCACGCTGCTGGACAACACGCTCGACCTTTCGTTGGAGGCCTACTACAAGCGCGTGAAGCATTATGTCGACTATAAGAGCGGCGCGGTGCTGGTGATGAACCCGAATCTGGCCGACGACCTGGTCGATACCGAGAACCGCTCGTATGGCGTGGAAGTGATGGCCAAGAAAACGCTGGGCAAGCTGAACGGCTGGATATCCTATACGTATTCGCGCTCGCGCCTGCGCGAGATGGAGGACCGCGGCATCTACACCATCAATGGCGGCAAATGGTACAACGCGCCGTACGACAAGCCGCACGATGTGAAGGTGGTGGCCAACTACAAATTCACGCATCGCTACAGCATCTCGGTCAACCTCGACTATGCGACCGGCCGCCCGGTCACCATTCCCGTGGGCCGTTATATGTACGGCGGCGGCATGCGCCTGGTGTATTCCGAGCGCAACAGCTACCGCATCCCCGACTACTTCCGCCTCGACCTGGCCCTGATCATCGAGCCCGGACACTACCTGAAGAAGCTGACGCACATGTCGTTCACGATCGGTTGCTACAACGTCACCGGCCGGAAGAACCCGTATTCGGTGTACTACACCTCCGACGGTTACACGGTCTCCGGACACATGCTGAGCGTCTTCGCCACGCAGATCCCGTATGTCAACTTCAACTTGAAATTCTGATGAGAACGATATACCGCATCCTCCTGTGCCTGCTGGTAGCCCTTCCGACCGCGTGCGTCTACGACTTCAAGCCGCAGTTCGACGGTGTGGGTGGCTACCTGATAGTGGAGGGCAATATCATCGTGGGCGACTACTGCACCATCGCCACTGGCTGGTCGTGGTCGCTGGTCGATTCGCTCGATGCGCAGGGCGAGGAGCGGGCCCGTATCCTGGCCAGCAACCGGATGCACATCGAGGCCAGCAACGGAAAGCGGTACGATGTCATCGGCAGCGGGGCGTATTCCACCACCGGCCGGACCGGCGAGTTCGACCTGCGGGACGCCGACCCTTCGCTGGAATACCGGCTCGTGATCGAGAACATCAAAGGTACCTACGCCTCGCTGTGGGAGTCCGCCCTGCCGGCCGGCGAGATCGACAGCCTCTCGTACCACATCAGTGACGACCGGCAGACCATGAGCATCCGGGTGTCGACGCACTCCGCCGACGCGCCGGGCAGCTACTACCGCTGGAGCGTCAACGAGACCTGGGAGTACCACGCCGATACCTACGCGCTCTACAAAGTGATCGAGAAGAGAACCCCGCCGGAAAAGGAAGATGACATCGAGATCGTCAACTACGAATATGCAGAGCAGAACACCTATCGCTGCTGGCGCACCCTCACCCGGCCCGAGATCATGACGGCCACGACCGAAGGCCTGACGGAAGACCGCCTGGTGGACTACCAGCTGTATACGCTTAACAACGCGGATGAGCGGGTGTCCGTAATCTATTCGCCCGAAGTTGTCCAGATGCGCATCCCGGAAGAAGCCTACCGCTACTGGCAGGTGATGCAGCGCAACTCCGAGGACGTGGGCGGGCTTTTCTCGCCCGAGCCGTCCGAATACAGGGGCAACATAGCCAACGTAGACGATCCGGGCGAGCTGGTGCTGGGCTACGTGGGCGTGATGAGCGTGTCCCGCAAGAAGATGTTCATCAATAACGTGGATACGTGGTTCTACAAGAAGCCCTGGGTGCCGGTGCAGCAACTCGACACGCTTCGCACGAAGGCCGACTATCTGGAAGCTTATCAGCGCGACTGGCTTCCGTCCGTCGACATCTTCACCGAAACAGGCAACTGGATGGGCATCGAATGGTGGCCGGCGCGCTGTGTGGACTGCCGCCGCCAGGGCGGAACCCTGACCCGACCGAAGGACTGGCCGGGATAAAAACAGGAACCCATGATGAGAAAGACTGCATACGTTCTGGCAGCGCTGCTGCTCCTGGCCCTTCCGGCATCCGCTCAGCGGGTGGTGGAGCGGACTTATGTCTCGACCGACAGGGATGTCTATGTGGCGGGCGACCTGCTCTGGTATTCGGCCTTCTGTGTCGACGCCCAGAAAGGGACGTTCTCGCCGGTGAGCTGCGTGGCTTACGTGGAGCTGCACGGCGCTGGCTCGATGGTGGCCTCGGGTAAAGTGGCGCTCGACCACGGTCGTGGCGCCGGCCGCCTGGCCCTGCCGGCCACATTGCCGACGGGCAACTACCGCCTGGTGGTCTATACCACCCAGAACAAAGCGGAAGAAGGATACGATTTCACGGGCCTGGCCTCGAAGACGATATCGGTGTTCAACGTGCTCTCGAACGAACGCCTTGACGGCGGGGTGGAGGTCGTCGATCAGGAGAGATTCCCGGTCAAGCCGGGAATGACGAGCCGGCTTGACCGGGAATCTCTGGAAGTCCGTTGGACGGGCGACGGGCTGGAGGTGACCAACCGGTCGGATGAGGCGGTGACGCTAAGCCTGTCGGTGTACCACGACGACGGCATCCCGTCTAATGACAATCCTACGATCTCCGATTTCATGGCCGAATGCCGGACCATGGGTCCGCGTCGCTTGTCCGAAGCCGTGGTTCCCGAATACGAGGGCGAGATCATCCGCGGCCACGTCACGGGCTTCAGCGAAGCGATGATGCCGCAACTGGTGGGCAAGTTTGCCTTCATCTCCACGCCTTCCAACCAGTCCGACGTCTATGCCTCAGTCATCGACCCAGCCGGACGCGTGGCCTTCTATACCGGTAATATCTACGGCAACAAGGAGTATATCTGTGAGATCGAGGGCATCGACCCTTCGCTCAACTGCTACATCTCCCTCGAATCGCCCTTCGCGGGCGCGGAGGTGGCGCTGGTCGAGCCGCTGAAGCTCTCGTCGTCGCTGAAGGAAGCCCTCCTGGCCAGGAGCGTAGCCATGCAGCTGGAACGTCAGTTTACCGGCGACACCCTGTTCGACCTGATTCCCGTGCGGACATCCGGACTGTTCGGGGAAACGGAGGTCGTCTATCCGCTCGACGACTACACGCGCTTCACCACCATGGAGGAAGTCTTTATCGAGTTCATCCCCGAACTCCGGGCGCGCCGCCGCAGCGACGGCAGCCGTGATATCCAGATCCGCCTGCTCAACGGGACGGAACCCATGTTCTCCCGCGCCCCGACCCTTATGCTGCTCGACGGCGTGCCGGTGTTCGACCAGCAGAAGATCATGGACTACGACCCGCTGCTGGTGGAGTCGATCCACATCTATCCGCAGACCTATTACATCGGCAACCGTTCCTTCGAGGGCATCGCAAACTTCGTGACCTACAAGCATACGCTGCCGGCCTTCCAGTTCGGCGGCAACGTACGCGTGGTGGACTATCAGGGGGTGTCGGTGCCGATGGCGGCCACAGGCGCGGCGCTGGCGCAGGAAGAAGGATACCCGGACTACCGCCAGACCATCTACTGGCATCCGCTGCTCGAGGTGGGTCCCGGCCAGACGCTCCGCATCCCCGTGAAACAGCCCGACTACCGGGGCCGCTTCTCGGTCGTGGCGGAAGGCCTTTCGGCCGACGGGAAGCCGTTCGAAGCCCGTTCTTCGTTCGTTACGGAATAAATTTGTTCAAAACTTGTTGGCAGTTAGGATTTTTTGTCCTATCTTTGCATCCCCGCAAAAAGTGGGGAAATAACACATAAATCAAAGATTTATAAGTATTTATGCCAACAATTCAACAATTAGTTCGCAAAGGACGCGAGGTTATCGTCGAAAAGAGCAAATCTCGCGCGCTGGATGCTTGCCCTCAGCGGCGCGGTGTCTGTGTCCGTGTGTACACCAC